>Ga0209755_10000986_pt1 | contig 47724 bp, 44 predicted proteins | sample TergutCo191P1_FD_187301 | JGI IMG/M metagenome (GOLD analysis project Ga0209755, IMG submission 187301) | Cornitermes sp. P1 segment gut microbial communities from Petit-Saut dam, French Guiana - Co191P1 (SPAdes) (version 2) | ecosystem: Host-associated > Arthropoda: Insects > Digestive system...
TGGCACCCAAGGCGTGACAGCTATCCAAGTAAGCCCCGCCGCAGCCGCCAAATGCGCCCCAACAATAAACGGTCTGAACCCAACCCTATCAACCACCGAGCCAAAAATAAGCGCAACAAACACCTGCGTAAAAAAGTTGAGCAGAACAAGAACCCCAAGCTGTGTAAAACTAAGCCCGAACTGCTCGCCGAACGCGGTAAAAAGCAGCGCCGTCAGATTAACAATAACAGCTTGGCAGACTGTCCCAAGATAGCACGAACGGACTGTTGATTTATAACTCATGTGAACGTAATCTCCACGGGCTCGTAGCCTGCTTCTTCAACCGCCGCCCACAGGATGATTTCATCCTCTACGCCTTCGCAGGTGGCTATGGATTCCTTTTCCCAGAGCTTTTTTAGCCGTACTTCTACGTTTGTGACGCCGGGCACGGCGCTTAGCGCTTCTGCTACTGCTGCCTCGCAGTGTTCGCAGCTCATGCCTCTAATTTTAATTGTTACCACTGGCTAATTCCTCCTTCCCGCGTGTCAAGTTGATTATCCACTTGAAGCGGTTCGTTTTTATAAAAGCTATTATCCATTTGTAAAACTGGTCGCTGTACAGGCAGAAGAACACGACCCAAGGCGGAGCATGAAAAATAAATGCCGCGGCAAACGCCAAAGGCAGCACCAAGAGCCACCCGCATATGAAGTCTACGATAAATACGAACTTCGTGTCGCCGCCCGCTCTTATTATACCCGTAAAACACGGCGCATGGTAGGCGGTAAAAATAATCGAAAAGCCCATGATGGTCATAAACTGCCGCGCCATCACCTGTGTATCGCCGGAAAAATTGTAAAGCGAGATAAATGCATCGCGCATTCCAAGCAGGCTAAGCCCTGCGACAATTCCGAGGCAGGCGAACATAACCTGCATTGTGCGTGCGTACTGCTTCACCAAATCATAATCGCCGCTGCCTACGGTCTTGCCAATCACAACCGAACAGGCGCCGGACATCCCCCACACAGCCACGGTTATCAGCGAAAAAAGCACCATAGTGATACTGTTTGCCGCCATAGCCGCCTCGCCAAGCCGCCCGAGGATTGCAACCTTTGCGGTGCCGACCATAGCCCAGCTGATATCGCCGACCATGACCGGCAGCCCGTAGCGGAAGAAGTCACCGAAAAGCCGCTTGTTAGTCGCTCTAATCAGCTCCAGGAATCTAATTCCGAGCCTGCGGTCGATGAACCGCACGTACACAACCATGATGACCGCCTCGAAAATCCGCGCGGTTAGGGTAGCGATAGCCGCGCCTTCGATTCCGAGCGCGGGAAAGCCGAAATTTCCGAAAATCAGCAGATAGTTAAGTGTAACAGAAACAAGCAGGGTAGAAAAGGAGACAACCACACCAATCCGTACGACCTCCACACAGCGCATTGTCCCCATAAGGGTCTGGGTCAGGCAGAAGAACAGGTAGGAGAACGCCAGAATCCGTATGTAGCGCACCCCTTCGGCGATAACAGGCGCATCGTCGGTAAATACCGAAAGCACTGCGGCAGGCGCCGCTAAAACAACGACGCTGACTACCAAACCGACAAGTAAGGCGACTTTGATTCCAACCGCCGCGACAGCCTTTACGCTCTCTATGTCGCGCTTTCCCCAGTACTGCGCCGCGATAATCACAAGCGCGGCGGAAATCCCTATGGTGAGCGCCGCAAGCAGGTTTTGGACTTGGTTTGCGACCATTACGCCGGCTACGGCGGTTTCGCCTAGCTGACCTACCATTAGGTTATCCGCAAGCCCCACGCTGATTGACAGCATGTTGGTTAGTACCATTGGGATTGCAAGCATTAGCAGGGATTTGTAGAATTCGGGTTTTTTTACTAGCCATGACATAGTTGTCAGTTCTCCTGTCTGTTATTCATTTACCATAAAACACTAACCCACGTAAGCTCCTTAAATGCAGGGTCGTTTGTTATAAGTGTCAAACCATCCGTGAATGCCTGCGCTGCTAGCAGTCTGTCAAAAGGGTCTCGGTGCGCCCATTCGAATTTACCTGCAAAATGCGCGTGCCGTGTGTTTATTGGGAGTTCGTCTACACCAAGTTTTTCGATTATTTCGAAATAGTTCTCCGCGACATACGTGTACCCAGGCAGTTTTCCGAGCTTATGCTTGTACATGATTTCGTACGCACTGACCGCGGAAACGAAAACCGGGGCGTTAATATCCTCGATTACAGTCAGTGACCTTTCACTGAGCCTTGATACATCATGTGCCGCCCAAAGAAACGTATGCGTATCAAGCAAATACCCTATACTCCCCATGCCTGCAAATCATCCTCCGGCAATGGGTCAAAAAAGCTGTCCGGTAATGGCGGAACTGTCTCTTTTAGAAATCCAAGCCTGCGCTTTTGCGGTTTAGTTTGCTCCGTATCTTCTGCCGGAAGTATGATAACTTGAACTTTTTTGTTACGCAGCGAAAGCGGGATTTCAAAGATGCCGCTCAACTCGGAACTGCTTATTGTTTCACGCAAATATTCCATTTCCTGCGCCTCCTAATCCTCCCCAAGCTTCAAAGCCTGAGCAATCTTTATCTTCGATATTATAACACCAAGCACAAACAAACACAGTGTAATCATCAGCGCGATAATTCCGTATAAATTAACATAATCCCGCGCATAGGTCACAATCCGCAGCGGTATCGCCTGCTCCTCGGCGGAATACGAAATCTGAATCAACGGCACAAACAGCCTCGATGCCGCCTCGCCTACCCCCGCGCCAATCACTACCGCCGTTAGCGTAATAAATATCTGCTCATTCACAAGCAGCCCAATAATCTCACGCATGGACAGCCCCATAGCGCGGAAAATTCCAAACTGCAATACCCGCGCGCGAATCGATAAAATCCAGTATATCAGAAAACCTGTAAAGCAGACCAGTAAAACCGCAATAAAGCCAACCGTCAAAACTCCGTTCGTCCCTTGCAGAATAGGGTCGTTCCGGCTTGCTACCACGGTTGCCTTCGCGTCGTGGAAGTAATCGAAGCGCAGGCCGCGCTCTATTGCGAAATCGTAGAAAAAGCGGTTCGAGGGCGTGTTTGTGCGCATCCAGACTTCGTAGGGCATTACTCCCCATAGATTTTGCAGATACCCTAAGTTTGCTACCATCAGGATTTGGTCGTTTCCGGGCCAGCGCTCCACGAAACCGTGTACTACGCCCCGCGCTGTGTTTCCGCTTTCGTCACGGAAGGTTATGCCGTCTCCTACGGTGAACCCGCGCTCCGTGCGGAAGCAGTCGGAAAGCAACACAGCGTCCGCGCGCATTGCGAGCGAGTTCAGGAAATGGTTGATATGGACGGGCAGCAAGTCGTCGCGGTACCAGACCGTGTTGCCGAAGTCGTACGTATCAATGCCCATCAGGGTGACATCCTGTACCTGCAAATCACCGCGTGTTACGCTAATCTCCCTGCGCATTACCCGGGCAATGGAATCCACCTCGGCGAAGCCCGTAAACCGTTCGAAATCGGGCTCGGTATACACGCGCCGCTGGGTCATGCCCGGCGCCGCGTCGCGCACAAGCGGCACCCCGCCCTCGCCCGGATGCCTGCTTAGCCAGCGTTCGCGGAAAATCAAATCGGCGCCTGCTTGGTACATGATTTGATGGTCGTTGTTCAGGTTTATGGTACGTGCTGACTGCGCGCTGAACGTACCTACCGCAAGCGTGAATACCAGAAAAATCATGATAAACTGCTCCTCGCCCGAGGAGCGCATTACTTTCAGCATGGACGCGTACATGGCGGGCGACCAGTGCTTCCGCCCAAGCCGATACACACCGCGCACAACATAAGGAAACAGCCGCAGACAAAACAGCCCAAGCCCAATTATAAACAGCGAAGCGCTGAGAAACAACACGGGGTCAATCGCCCTTACGTCCGTCTGGTTGTGAAAGTTAAACAAACTGTAGCCCGCCACGGCCAGGCAAAGCACATCCAAAAAACCGCGCTGCCACAACGGCTTTTTCACCTTACCGCCCCCGCGCTTCGAATCCACGATTGTGAGCCGCGAAAAGCGCAGGACAGGCATCAGCATAAAAAGCATGGACAGCCCCGCCGCAAGCAGCGAGTACCACAAAGCCTCGGCCGTGACCTCCGCGTGCAAGGCCGCCCGCTGCACCATTTCAAGAAACCCGTTCGAGGCACCTAGAACCCGCACAATCAGCATTCCGAGCGGAATCCCAAGCACCAGACTGACTATCCCAACGAAAACACTCTGCATCCAGTATACGCCTATTACCTGTCCGCGACTAGCCCCCCGGCTTTTCAGGACGGAAATTTCGTTTTGCTCGAGTGTTAAAATCTGTTTCGATACCATGAAAATGTAGAACGCAAGAAGCACATAGACAGGCGCCTGCAAGACCCAAAGCGTGACAGAAAGCCGCTCTGACCGCTGCATGTACTGCCAAATCGTCCAGGCGAAGTTTTCTTCGTAGTTCCAGGGCCCGCGCTGATTGAATCTGTCCTTCAAGTACCAGTCTACCCAGAGGTAATGAGCCGCGTCCGACACTTCCATGCGGTGGTAATCCAAAAGCATAAGCCAATCAGCCGTAATGCGGTACTGAAACGAGTACGGCTCCACAAAATGCTCATAAATCAAATCGGGCGAAACCAGAAAGATATTCGAGTACGTCTCGGGATTAACCACCCAAAAAACATCGCCGTCAAGCACCGCTTCGAAAATCCCTACCACTTGCACGGCCAAGTCCGTGCCGTTATGCCGCACGTTAATCAAATCGAGAGTCTCGCCGAGCAGCAGGCTCTGCCTTACGAGCGTGTTCCTGTTGACGATAACCTCTATCACATTTCCCGACATAGCGGCCGACGGCATACGGCCATGCACGATGTTTACATGTTCCTCGAAACCCGTATACGCGTGCAGGCTAAACTCACGCAGGCGTGGGTTAGTCTCGCGCACTTCCGTCGGGAACGCCTGCCATCCTTCCGCTCTGAAAACGTGCTGAACGGCCAGCATAGGCACATCGAACATCGCCAGAATCTGCGGAATGATTTCATCGCGGGTCTCGAAATAAATTTCATGCGAAGCCCGCGCTTCGGTATTTGTAAACGAATACGAGAACGTGGCAAGGGCGGGAAACTGCCCGCGCGTCAGCTGAAACTCCTGCATATCACGCACAAGCACCCGCTGCAAAGTAGCACGCACATACATAGGCGCACTGGAAACTATGCCGATTAGCAGTATATTTCCGACTAACAGGCTAAGCATCATCCACTTATTGTTCCACATCTTGCGAAGCAAAAACGATAGCATAGTTTTTCGATATACTCCTTATTTCGGCGCAGTTATGATTAGTTTGCCTTCTTCGTCTACTGTCATTTGAATGCGGTTGCCGTCTACCTGCATTTTTTCCAGATACTCGCGTGGGATTTGCACCCTGCCTGCGCGGTCTAATACCGCGTATTCCTGCTGTCTGCCGAAGCCCGATACACCTTCTAAGTGCGCGGCGTAGCTCATTACCATCTCCGAGCTTGTTTTGCCGTCCCGTATTGCCACTACGCGGTTTACCTTCTTCGAGATTTCTCTGTCGTGCGTTACTATTACTATGGTTGTGTTCATCTGGCGGTTGATTTCGCGGAACATGTCCAGGATGTATTCCGTTGTGCGGCTGTCCACGCTGCCTGTCGGCTCGTCGGCAAGCAGCAGTTTCGGATGGTTCGCAAGTGCAAGCGCTATCGCTACGCGCTGCTGCTCGCCGCCCGACATTTGGCGCAGTTTGTGGTTCGCTCTTGCGCCTATGCCTGTCAGTTCGAGCAGCTCGCGGGCGCGGGCACGCTTGTTTTTGATTTTTTCGTTCTTGTTAAACTGCATCGGCATCATCACATTTTCGAGCGAGGTAAGGTACGGAATCAGGTTCCGCGCGTTGTTCTGCCATACGAAGCCCACCGTGCTGGTCTTGTATGCCACCAGTTCGCGTTCGCCTAGCTTGAACAAATCCTTGCCGTCCACGAATAATTTTCCCGCCGAGGGTTTGTCCAACCCGCCTATCATGTTTAGAAGCGTGGACTTTCCGCTGCCGCTGTTGCCTATGATTGCCATTACCTCGCCGCGTTCGATTAAAAGCTCAAGCCCTTGCAGCGCCAGAACTTCCAAATCGTTCGTCTTATAAATTTTTACTAAATTCTCGCAAACGATTGCGTATTTCTCGAAATCATAATCCATTACACCGTCATCCCATCTTCCAGCTCATACACCTTATCCGCAATATCCATCAGCCCCGCGTCATGCGTGGTCATGAGGATAGTCGCGCCCTCGTCCTTAACCAAATCCTTGAAAATTTTTACTACCTGCAAGCCCGTGTTTGTGTCAAGCTCCGCTGTCGGCTCGTCCGCGAAAATGACCTTTGGGCGGTGCGCTATTGCCCGGGCAATCGCTACGCGCTGCTGTTCCCCGCCCGACAGCTCCTGCGGAAGATGGTTCAACCGGTCGGTCAGACCGACCGCTTCAAGACATGCCTCCGCACGGCTGCGCCATTCTTTTTTCGGAAAACCGCTGATTCGCAGTATAAACTCGACGTTTTCGTAGGCGGTCATCATCGAGACAAGCGCCACCGATTGGAAGACGAACCCCATCTCCTTCCGTCTAATCACATCGCGCCGCCGCTCGCTCAGCTTTGAGATTGGCTGACCCATGAAATAGACCTCGCCATCTGTCGGTACGTCAAGCGCGCCCAGTATGTTCATGAGCGTGGTTTTCCCGGAGCCGGAGCGCCCTTTTAAGATTGTGAGCTGACCCGCCGCCGCTTGCAGGTCTATCCCTTTCAGCGCCCAGAATGTATCGCCTGCTGTCGGAAAGCCCCGCCTGATTTTTTCCGCGTTCAGTATTATTTCCTTCATAGCTCCCCCTAATGAATCACTAACAACTGACCTGCCTGCACACCGTCCAAAATCTGGCTCTCGTGACCGTATACCATCCCTACTTGCACATACCGCCGCCGTATTACGCCGTCTTCGTAGATGAAAACGAAATGCCGCCCTTCACCGCTCTGCACGGCTCTTGTCGGTACTATTACCCCCTCCACATCGATGGATACGGGGTTTGCCGACACGCCGCCCTCCTGTCCTTGGAAATCCGCTATGGTGACATCGCTGTCCAAGAATTTCAAAATAAATTCAAAAGTATCTGCCCTGCCTACGTTTGCGACCAACGGGTCTGACACTACTTTCAGCCCGCGCGGGACTTGGTTTCGGTCGTTTATTGTCAGGACATCGCCGAAGCGCATTATGTCGGGCGCAGCCCTTGCCGTTACCTGAAACACGCTGTAGTCGTACAGCGTTACCATTCTCGCGCGGTTATCCATCAGCGTGTTAAGACGTATGACGTCCGCCCAACCTACCATGGCATCGAACGGGGCTATTATGTCCTCGCCCGCTATTTTCCCGCGTATTTCTTCCAACCGGCGCAGTCTGTCGCGCTGCTGTCTTTCGAACTGCCAGACGGCGTTTTGATATTCTGCTTCAAGTTCTTCCGCGCGCAGGGGTGTTATGTCATGCACCATGCCGGCACGGCGGCGCGTCAGTTCGTTGCTGTGCCGCCGTTCGGCTTCCGCCATGCGGAGCAAAAGCTGCTGTTCCTCCACGCGCAGGGCGTCCTCGTCGAAGCTGATAGAGAACAGTACATCCCCCGCTTCCACCATTTGCCCTATCGATGCGTTTCTGTAGCTAAGCCGCCCGCCGTCCAGTGTGAAGGATAAATCCACAGCCACAGGAAAATGCGGCGAGACGGGTATGCTTGATGTGCGTGTTATTCTGCCGTGCCGCGCTTCTTCCGTTGTGAAGGCAAGCCCCGCCGCTTCCACCGCGTCTAACGGAAGCAGGATTTCCGCAAGCAAAACTTCCTCCGCGGCCGCCTCCCCGCAAGCCGCAAGAAACACCAGTAAAATCAGCGCCCACCTACTGCTGAACAATTATCTCATCCCCCTCCGCAAGCCCCGAAACCACTTCCACCCACGCAGGATTACGCAAGCCCGTCACAACAGGCTGCGCCCCGTCCGTCAAGTTCACATACGCACCGAACTCCTCGTCGAAGAACAAGGCGTTCGGCGGGATGCGCAGCACATCCTCCACCACATCCGTGTATACCTTCAACTGCACAAACTGTCCCGCTTCCACCCCGCTTGCCTCCCCGACAAACGCAAAGCGCAGCGGCACAGTCCCGCCCGCCCGCGTAAAGACCAAGGCCTCGTTCGGCGGAATGATAATCCGTTCCACCTCATGCACCGCGCCGCCTATGTGCGCGTATTTCCGGCTGCCCTGAAAAATAGTCGGGCTCGAGCGCCCCGTATGCTCTATGAACAGATTCTGTCCGTCACTTATGTAAACAAGCGGTCTGAAAGCCTCCACCCATCCGCCCTGCCGCAAATCCGCACGGAAAGTCACCACCCCGTCAAAAGGCGCACGAAGCTCCGCCGCCGCAAGCTGCGCCAGAATATCATTCAAATCGGACTGATAATACGACAGGTTAAACGCCTGCCAGTCCTGTGCCTGCTGCAAGTCGAGCTGTAACCGCTGTATGTGCAGGCGCTTCATGTCGGCTGCTTCAAGCATTTCCTCGGTAGGCAAGCCGTCCGCTTCCGTAAGGCGCATTGTCAAATCAAGAAGCTCTATCTGTGCGGCAGAGATTGCCCGTTCCATCTGCCCGTCAGCGAAGCGGTGTTCCTGCTGCAAGTCCGCAATCCGCTCCCTGCGCAAGTCTAATCGTTCTTCTATGCGGCGGGTATCGAGCCTTGCGAGTACGTCCCCTGCCCTCACCTCTTGCCCGACCAAAACCTCGAACCCGCCGAAAGGCAGCGGAGCATCGCGGAAAAACAAGCCCTCCGACTCCACACGCACCGTAGCCTGATACTGCTCGATACGCGCAATACGCCCGCGCTCTACCACAAACACATCATTCTGCACACCCACAGGTTGCAGCAAATCAGGCGCGTCCGCCGCCACATGCACCGCACAGCCGCAAAGAAGCACCAGTGTTAACGTCAAAACTCCCCCGATAATTTTAGCCAATGGCAACAACTTCCCCCTCGCGGAGCCCACTTACTATCTCGACTCCGTTATTCCCAACAAGCCCCGTTACGACCTCGCGCATGACGCGCAAGTCCCCCTCCATTACATAAACAAGCGCCCTGTCCTGCACCCTCTGCAAGGCGCGGGCAGGCACAAAAATCACATCAGTCACTTCGTCAAGCACTATATGTAAACTTAAAAATGTCCGCTCTGGAAAATGGTACAAGCCGCCACTGTAAAGCGTCAAAAGCGCTTGGTCGTTCTCTACGCTGATTACGACCGCGTCATGCGGCTCTTGGTTAATCGTGATGGTATGCACGGAGCCGGGCGTCAGATACCGCGTCTCGCGACCCGTCACGGAGAAAAACGACTGGCTTTCATCCGCAACCGTCACCACATCGACATCAATACGCGATACATCACCCGGCACAAAGGCTAAAGTTTGCGTAACCGTACCGTCCATAGGCGCACGCAAAACGCGCCGCTCGTCCTCCGCGCGGAAGTGTTCTGTTGCTAAGCGGTGTGCCGCTATTTCCGTTTGATGTCCCCTTCTTGCATCTTGATGGATATTTTCATCAAACCCACCCCCGCGGATTTGCGTTTCAAGTTCCTCTAAGGGTTGGCGCTCGTCGATATGAGAGATTCTGATGTTCGCCGCGTTTATTTCGCGTTCCGCCGTGTACAGGACTTGGGTAAGCGCCTCGCGGTCAAGCTCCGCGACTATGTCACCCGCGCGCACCTCGTCGCCTACTTCCACATGAACGGCTTGTATGTATACATCGGGTATGGTAAACCTGGCGGAAACCTCCACCGCGGGCATGATTCGCGGACTCAAAGTGTGATACCTCTGCAAGTTTCCGCGCTCGGCTGTGATAGTCGGATGCACCGCGGGTTCGAAATCATAAACAAGCGGAGGCAGCAAAACAGGCTCCTCCACAGGCAGCGCAAAGCAAGAGGTGAGAAGTAATAAAATGGCAAAAAGCATAAAATTTCGCATTATATCTCCCTTTCGCTTGCTCTATTTTGATATTCAGTATAGAATTTCATAGTTGATATGTCAACAGAGGTGAGGAGCAATTCTAATGAAGAAAAGGTTTAACCGCCAAAACCCGCGCAGACGTCTTGAAACCCTGCGCAGTGATATGGACGCCCTGCAAACTATGCTGATGGAATTTGAGCGTCAGGAACTATTGGTACAGACCATAGAATACGCCGCGTACGCGCTTCTTGCGACAGCGGTAGAGGATGTAGACCAGTTCAACGAGGCCTTGCAGGAAGGGCTGATGGTGATAGCGCAATGTGTCGATGTGGACGGAATATACGTCTGGCGCAACACGAAATCCAGAGGTAATCCGCTTTTTGTCTTGCAGTCGGAATGGTCTAACCGAGACGAACCGCGCACCATGGTCGATTCATATTATTACAACGAGGTTCCCGGATGGCACGAGGCTTTTTCTTCCGGCAAAGCCGTAAACACGCCCGTAAGCGGGCTAAGCACGCGGGAGAAAAACGTGCTGAATGACGGAGCGCAGTCCATCTTGATTCTGCCTGTGCATCTGCACGAGCGGTTCTGGGGACTAGTATATTTTGAGGATTTCAAACGCAAGCGGGTCTTTACCGCCGCCGAAATGAGCCTGTTGCAGTCCGCCTGCTTCATGATAGTAAGCGCGGTGCGCAGGAAGAAGCAGGCCATGCGCGTAAACGAAGCTACCGCCCGTGTCAAGCTGATGATGGACGCAACCCCCATCGGCTGTTTGCTTTGGAATAACGACTTCGAAGTCTTCGACTGCAACCCCGCGGCGATTGACATGTTCAACGCAAAAAGCAAAGAACGCCTGATTGCGCACGCGAAATCGAAAACACAGCAGCCGCTTTTCCAACCAAGCGACAACCTAAGCGAGGAACTAAGCATGGAATATCTGCGCACCGCTTTCAGAGAAGGATATAAGAAGTGCGAATGGATATACCGAACCTTCGACGATAACCACTTCCCCGCCGAAGTCTATCTTATAAGAATGAACTTCGGCAAGGAATACGTCGTAGCGGAATACATCCGCGACGTAAGCGAACAAAAGCAGCTGACCCACCGACTTGAAGAACACGGAAAACAGCTCCAAAAAGCTCTGATGGAAGCGCAGGCGGCAAGCCAAGCCAAAAGCAACTTCCTGTCAAACATGAGCCACGAAATCCGTACACCCCTAAACGCCATCACAGGTATGACAACCATAGGCAAAGCCGCCGCGGAAGCGGAAGCAAAAGACAAAGCCTTCGAAAAAATCGAATCCGCATCAAAGCACCTAATCGGCGTTATCAACGACATACTCGACATGTCAAAGATAGAAGCGGGCAAATTCGATATCGTAAGCGAAGTATTTGAACTAGAAAAAACGATTAGCAAGGCACTCAACATAATAATGTTCCGCGTTCAGGAAAAGAATCAGGTTTTCCAAATGGACATAGCCCCGGATGTCCCGTCCTTCATAGCAAGCGACGACCAGCGGCTCACACAGGTACTTACCAACCTGCTTGGTAACGCCGTGAAATTTACGCAGGAAGGCAAGGAAATCCGTCTGGAAATCCGTGTGGTCGAGCGTGACGGCAACCATTGCCGCTTGCAGTTTGCGGTGATTGACCAAGGCATAGGCATCAGTGACGAGCAGCAGGTTCGGCTGTTTACGTCCTTCACGCAAGCCGAAGCAAGCACAACAAGGCGCTTCGGCGGGACAGGGCTTGGGCTTGCGATTTCCAAACATATTATCGAGCTGCTAGGCGGGCGCATATGGGTGGAATCGGAACTCGGCAAGGGCGCTGCGTTCTTCTTCGTGATAGATGTGCGGGTCGAAGACCACGAGGCAGATACTTCCCGCCAATGCGCGGCAAATGAAAACGCGACCTATCCCGGAAAAGTACTGCTTCTCGCCGAAGATGTGGACATAAACCAAGAAATCGTAACCGCGATTCTTGAAACGGTGGAAGTAGAGGTAGACTGCGCAGGAAACGGCGAAGAAGCCGTCAGAATGTTCCAAGAGAACCCAAACCGCTACGATATGATTTTGATGGACGTTCATATGCCTGTGATGGACGGCTACGAAGCAACGCGCATGATTCGCTCCATGCTGGTTCAGAAGGCAAAAGATATTCCGATAGTGGCCATGACCGCGAACGTTTTCCGAGACGATATAGAAAAATGCTTGGATGCGGGGATGAACGCGCACCTGGGCAAGCCGCTTGACATGGAAGCGGTAATGGCTTCGCTGTGGAAATATTTGAGGGAGGTATAAAGTGGGTACAAATGAGATTCCTATGTCTGATGACATGAGCATTTTGGCACAGCCTCTGGAGCTTGGCAGCGGGCTGCGCAGTCTGGTTAACCGTCTGGTGATTCAGCCGATGGAGGGCGCGGACGGCGAGGCAGACGGCTCACCCGGCGAGCTGTGCATACGCCGCTACGACAGATTTTCCGAAAGCGGCGCGGGTCTGCTATGGTTCGAGGCGGTAGCGGTACGGCACGACGGCAGGGCTAACCCCCGCCAACTTTGGATTCACAAGGATAATCTGGACGCGTACAAACGCATAGTGGAGCGGATTCGGAACCTTTACCTGAAAGAAAACGGATTCGTCCCGGTCATAATCATGCAGGCAACGCACAGCGGGCGGTATTCGAAGCCGAACAAGGACATGGAGCCGATTATCGCGTACAACAATCCGCTTTTCGAAAAAGACACGCCGCTCGGCGCTGACAAAATCATATCAGATGACGAGCTGAAACGCCTTGAAGAAGAATACGCAGCCGCAACCCGCCTGGCCATGGCAGCAGGCTTCGACGGCATAGACATAAAAGCCTGCCACAGATACTTAATAAGCGAACTGCTTTCGGCACACACACGCCCGGGGATGTACGGCGGGCCGCTCGAGAACCGTATGCGCTTCTTTCTGAACTGCATAGAAAATGCGCGTGTGGTAGCGAACGCGGACTTCGCTGTCACTTCGCGCATGAATATCTATGACGGGTTCCCTCATCCGTACGGACTTGCCGCAGAAGACGATTTATCCGACCCTATCGAAATCATTAAAGCAACAAAATTTTCCTTCATCAACATAACCATGGGCAACCCGTATGTTAATCCGCAAGTGAACCGCCCCGTAGAAACCGCCGCGGTGGAACGCATGTACCGCCTCACCAAGCAGGTAAAAGATGCCTGCCCCGGCCTCAAGTTCATATCATCCGCGCCTACGTTTATGAAGGGGGAATCGGGGAACTTGGCCGCGGGTGCAGTGGAGCAAGGTTATGCCGATGCGGTGGGTTTCGGGCGTATGGCTTTTGCCTATCCGCGGTTTGCGCGGGATATTCTCGCAGGGGAGTTCGATATGAAGCAGACCTGCATAACCTGCGGAAAATGCACGGAGCTGATGCGCGGCTCCCGCGCGGGCTGCGCTGTGCGCGATTCCGTCTACACTACGCTGTATAAGGAACTTCTCGCGACAAGATAGCGTTACATAATTTCTGCGCCTCCACCAAGATAATCGGCATGACGGACAACAGCATCACGATTCCCCATTGCTGCAAGTCAAGCGCGGTCACTCGGAAAACTCCCGCAAGCGCCGGAATGGACGCAACCCCCGCCTGAAGCAAAATCCCCGCAAACAACGCACCGACCAGATAACGGTTATCAAACGGATTAATCGAGAACAGCGAGCCGTCCGTCCGCATGTTAAACGCGTGGAAAAGCTGCGCGATACTAAGCGTCATAAAGCACATTGTCCGTCCGATTATGTACGAGCCGGGCTCATCAAAGAAGACCACGCCTATGCCGTAGGCGATTAGCGCAAGCATACCTATCATGAGCCCTTCGAAGGCTATGCGAATCCACATTCCGTTCGAAAATATGGACTTGCGGCTGTCGTGGGGCTTTTTCTTCATGACATTTTTCTCGGCAGGGTCAAGACCCAAGGCTATGGCGGGCAGCGAGTCAGTAACCAGGTTAACCCAAAGCAGATGGATAGCCAAAAGCGGTGTATGCCAACCCATGAATATTGCTGTAAATATAGTGACGATTTCGCCGATATTGCTGGACAGCAGAAAATGGACGGCCTTGCGGATGTTGTTGTAGATGCCGCGCCCTTCGCGAACGGCTTCTACTATTGTGGCGAAGTTGTCGTCGGTCAGCACCATGTCGGCCGCGCCTTTTGCTACGTCTGTGCCGCCTTGCCCCATTGCGCAGCCTATGTCCGCGGCTTTTAGGGCAGGCGCGTCGTTTACGCCGTCGCCTGTCATAGCCACCACCTCGCCGTTTCCTTGCAGGGCTTGAACTATGCGTACCTTATGGTCGGGCGAAACGCGGGCGAACACGCTGTAGCGGTGTATGGATTCGGACAGGTCTTCTTCCGACATGTCGCTCAGCTGGCGCCCTGTGATTGCCGCTGTTCCCGCTTGCAGGATTCCGATTTGGCGGGCTATGGCCTTGGCGGTGAGGATGTGGTCGCCCGTTATCATCACAGGGCGTATGCCCGCGGCCTTGCAGACAGTTACGGCGTCCGCTACCTCCGGGCGCGGCGGGTCTATCATGCCGACTAAGCCGATTAGGGTCAGGTGGTTTTCTTGATTTTCGGTAAGGGACGGACGCTCGGTTTGGGTACGGTAGGCTATGGCCAGTACCCGCAGGGCTTTTTCCGCCATTGCCGCGTTTTGGGCAGCAAATATTCTTTTTGCTTCGGCGGTCAGCGGTTTTACTTTTCCGTTTTCTTCGTAGTAGTCACAGCGGTCGATTAGGATGTCTACTGCGCCTTTTGTTATGATGGTATATGGCGCCTTGCCTGTTACTACCGTCATGCGCTTTCGGTCGGAGTCGAAGGGGATTTCCCCTACCCTCGGATGGCTTTGTGCGAGTTCGTCCATGCTCACACCTGTGATTTCCGCACCTTGTACCAGTGCCGCTTCCGTTGGGTCGCCCACGGTTGCGGTTGCGTTGCTGCACAGCGCGGCAAGTGTCAGGATACGCTTGCGGGCGGGATGGCTTGCCCCAAGCGTGCCTTCGTAGGCGCAGACTTCCACTACCTTCATTTTATTCTGCGTAAGGGTTCCTGTTTTGTCCGAGCAGATTACGGTGGCGCTGCCGAGGGTTTCGACCGCGGGCAGCTTGCGGATGATGGCATGGGAACGCGCCATCCGCTGCACGCCTATGGCAAGCATGATAGTGACAATCGCAGGCAGCCCCTCGGGAATAGCCGCGACCGCAAGGCTTACCGAGGTCATAAACATAGTAAACGGCGAAATGTTCCGCAATATCCCAAGCAGGAAAATAGCCACACAAATAGCAAGCGCGCCGATACCGAGCAGGCGCCCTGTCTTCTCTAGCCGCCTTTGCAGCGGAGTTTGCGGTGCATCCTGCGACATAATCATGTGCGCGATGCGCCCCATTTCCGTGTCCATTCCTATGTCGGTCACAACCGCGCGTCCGTGCCCGTAAACCACGCTTGTGCCCGAGAACAGCATGTTCTTGCGGTCGCCGAGCGGGGTATCGCTTGGGAAGCGGAGGGTTTCATTTTTGACGGTGGGAAGCGACTCGCCTGTCAGCATGGATTCTTCCACGCGCATATTTGCGGTTTCGATAAGCCGCGCATCCGCGGGAACGTAGTCGCCTGCCTCCAAGATGATGACGTCACCGATTACAAGCTCGTCTGTGGGGATGCGTACAGGCTTTCCGCTGCGCAGGGCTACCGTGTCCGGCATAGACAGCCCCTGCAAAGCTTTCAGCGAACGCTCGGCCTTGTACTCCTGCACTAATCCAAGTACCGCGTTCAGCACAACGATTATGAGAATGATTATAGGGTCAAGGTATTCTCTGTCGCCTACAACGAATGAGACGGTAAAAGAAACCGCCGCCGCCGCAAGTAAAATGATTATCATGAAATCATTAAACTGTGCGAAAAACCGCAGGATTAGCGGTTTCGGCTTCGCTCCTCTTATTGCGTTCGGGCCGTTTGCTGCCAGACGGGCTGCGGCTTCGTTTGCGGACAGCCCGCCTTCGGCGGCGGATAGTTTTTCGTATACTTTTCCAAGTGGGTCTTTGTGCCACATCATTAGTATCACTCCTGTTTTTAGGCTTGTACTAAGGTATGTGGCATCGGACAGGTTTAGAACCCGCGGATGAACTTCGCGATTTTCTTCTCCTCGGCTGATGGGTTCAGTTTTAAGATTTGCTCACGGATTATATCGAAGGCATCGTCTGTTGTGTATTCGTCCGTTTCTGTGCCATAGATTTGCTCCGCGGGGCAGAATATCGTGGAGGCCCAGCCTTGCCTCTTTGTGTGCAGGCCGCAGGGCGAGATGAACATTTTCATTTGCAGCTCGACCAGCGCCCTGTCGAACCCGGACTTGTCCTCCCGCGAAAAACCGCCTATGCGTTTGATTTCTTCTACGGGTAGCCTGCCGTTTTCGGCTACGGCTTCGTATATCCGCTTGGCAAAGTGGCTGATGGTTCCATCAGCATACGCCTCATCGAAGTTGACGCCCGCACGGCGCACAGACAGAAACGGCGAGAACCACTCCTCTGTGATGTACCCGCTTTTCCTGAAAAAAAGCTTGCCGTAGGCGATATCCTTACGCTCGGCCAGTACGCGGTTTATCCATTCCCACGGGTCGGTTTCCGGGTCGCCTGTGTGCCAGCTTACCGGCGTGGGGTACGGCGGGTCTTGCTGCCATCCCCATGTTATCACGGCATAGATGCCGTCCGCGTTGCCGCCGCCCATTGAGAATCCCGCGGTTTGCAGGGCTTTTATGAAATCATCGTAGTTGTATATCATTTTCTGACCTCCGTTTTGTGCTTCCATCATAAGTAATTTCCTGTTAAAATACAAGCAAAAACAAGGAGGATTTACTAATGGCGCTAATCCAAGTTAATTTTACATCAAAGACACTTTTCCGAACCGTACCGATTCAGGTAATTTTGCCGGTCGATAAATTTACCCGTCCCGGCGAGCCTGTCCGCGAGGATAAACCGTTCAAAACGCTTTATCTGCTGCACGGCCTGCTCGGAAACTATACCGACTGGGTGACAGGTACACGCATTCAGCGTTGGGCAGAGCAGAAAAACCTAGCCGTAGTCATGCCCTCGGGCGATAACTCGTTCTACCTTGACCACCCGTCCGAGGGCAATATAAACAACAACTACGGCGAGTTTATCGGCAATGAGCTAGTGGAGATAACAAGAAAAATGTTCCCGCTTTCGCACGAGCGTGAAGATACATATATCGGCGGGCTGTCCATGGGCGGCTTCGGCGCGGTACGCAACGGACTGAAATATAACGAGACATTCGGCTATATAGCGGCACTTTCTTCCGCAATCCATATTCTCGAAAACATCGAGAACACCGAAAACAGGAACCTCGCCTACGAGGAAAGCTGCTTCGGTAAGCTAAGCGAGGCTCTTGAAAGCGACAAGAACCCGCGCGTGCTTGTGCGCGACTTGAAAGGCTCCCGCCCAAAAATCTTCATGGCCTGCGGTACTGAGGACAGTTTAATCGGCGTAAACCGTGTGTTCCGCGACTTTTTCAAGGAAAGCGGGCTTGATGTGACTTACCATGAGGAGCCGGGCGGGCATGACTGGGATTTTTGGGATAAATATATTTTGAAGGCGCTGGAATGGCTGCCGCTTGAAGGGGTCACTCATGGGATTACCAGCGGCAGTGTCAGGTAGGTAAGCGGCTCCCCAAAAGGTTTCTGCAAAGCTCGGCGGCCTCATCAAAATCACTGCTTGAGAACAAAACATCGTATATTTTTTCGATGGAAGCTAAGGTATCGGTTTGCCATGTTTTGTCCTTTAATTGATTCAGTGCGGCATATGCGGCATCGTTATCATAATCATCGCAAGCCGATAAGACAATTTCAATTTGCTCCCTCAAAAACACTATATCCTCCGCTATTTCCGAGTCTTTACCGGGAGCGATACGCGTTTCATGTGCGCCAATCATAGCTTCCAGTGTTTTGATGAACGCTCCTGCATTTGCCGAAATAAATTCCGTGTCGTTGTTAACCCCTGCATTTTCCAGCTCTGATGCCTGTTCGGATGCTTCATGTTTGCCGATATTCGCAAGGGCAGCTTTCATGGCGTGGGCGGTGGTGGTGAACAGCTTAACATCGTTGTTTGCAGCTGTTTCTTTTAGTGTTACTGCCGCCTTCTTAGCATCCCGCAAAAACGCCGCCATAAGTTTTGGGTCAACTTCAATCATTTCTACTGATGCCGCCATTGTTTCCGATGTATATTTTTGGGCTTCATCCAAATGCCTGTCACGCACAAACGTATTCAAAACCGCGTTCAATTGGCGTAAATCTATCGGTTTTGAAATGAAACCATCAAAACCATTTTTCATGAACATCTCATCATTACCGACAATCGCATTAGCGGTCAAGGCAACTACTGCGCCTGTATACCCAATTTCGCGAAGTTTTTGCGTAGTCTCTATGCCGTCCATTTGAGGCATCATGTGGTCCATGAAAATCACATCATAGACTTGCCCGCCTTTCACTTTATCCAAAGTGTCAAAGCCGCTGGTTACAGTTTCAATGTTCAGCTGATACGGCTTCATTAAGCCTTTCGCCACATATAAATTTGTTTCAACATCGTCCACTATTAGTATGCTCCCATAAGGCATAGGCTCGTGTGAAAATTGCAGAATTGCAGCTTGCTTGTTGTCAGCAAAAGTAAATTTACTCAGTCTTTCTGCAATTTCTTTGCCGATTACTGAATCTTCTGCTACGCTTTGCCGCAGTGTTACGGAAAATATGCTGCCCTTGCCGTACTCGCTTTCCACTGTTATTGTGCCGTCCATCATTTCTACGAGTTTTTTGGTTATACTCAGTCCTATCCCCGTTCCCTCGGTGGCGCGGTTCGCCTCTATGTTAAAGCGCGAATACTCTGAAAACAGATGCTCTTGGTCTTCCGGCTTCATGCCTTGTCCAGTATCTTCTACATCGAAACGCAAAACAGCTGTTTCGCCCTCCGCCTGGTGGCTCACAGACAATTTGACTTGCCCTTCGTCAGTATATTTGATGGCGTTTGAAAGCAGATTATTCAAAACTTGCTTGATACGCAATTCATCACCGTTAAGATACAATGGCAAGTTTTCATCCACATTAAGCACAAACTCAATGGGCTTCGACCCGATACGCACAATATTAAGCTGAATCGTATCATTTATAAGGCTTGGTGTATCGTATTTTGTATGTACAATTTCTAGCTTGCCGCTTTCAATTTTTGACATATCCAATATATCATTTATAATTCCAAGCAAGCTAGTGCCGGAAGCATATATCCTGTTCAAGGCTATGTTATTTTTAAGGTCTCCCTGCATCAGTTCAATTTGCGCAATGCCGATAATCGCGTTTAGCGGTGTGCGGATTTCGTGTGACATTGTGGCAAGAAACTCGCTTTTTGTTTTACTGCTTTCTTCAGCTATCTCAACACGCTGCTTGGCTTCTTTAGCTTCCTCAAACTCCCGCATAGTGGTAATGGACACGGCTATTGCCTTGCAATGGGCAAACATAAGCATAGCGATTCCTGTCAAGTCTACGGGAAGGCGGATAAAAGCCGAAAACGTAAAATAGAATGTATCAAGCACTGCGGTAATCAGAAAAAATGCCGCACCTATCAAAAATATACCCTGCCCCAAATTAATTTTTCGTAGTTTTATTGCAAAACAAGCAAATAACCACACAATTGCAATTCCGTATACTGCATAAGTAAGCAAAATAGCGTGACTCATATGGACAGTATCGCCGACAGCATAAAAAATAAGGACTACCGTTGAAAAGATATATGTAACGCGTAAAACAGTTTTGTTCAGCATTTTTGGAAACAGTGTATTTATAATCGCAAAAGTTAATACAGCCGCAATCGGGATGCTGAAATACTCAAGCCTAAACCTCGGCTCCCAACCCAACCAAGGCAAAAGTACAGTAAAGACCCGTCCTCCTGTAGCACCAATGCGAAAAAACCATGCCAAACAAAACAAAGCGGCGTACAATGTACCGCGATTTCCCCTCAACATACAATACACCATCAAAAGAAGCAGAAACAGCATAAAGTAGCTGCCAAGCAAAATATTACTGCGGAAATCCGCCGCACGAGCCTCGTCCAAAAAAGTGTTGCTTGCTCCTATAACCCAGTCATGGTGCTGATGGCTTGCCTGCCTGTGAACAAAGTTAGATGACTGCTGCACAAGCTCAATTTCGCCATCTACCGCCTTTGTTGTAAAGATAATCCTTCCCGTCTGCGGTATGGCGGTTTCTCTGCTGTCACCGGGTACACCTATGTTAAGCATCCACTCGCCGTTGACATACAGACGGTGGGAAAAATCAAGGGATGGGCGCGCAAAAGCATACCATCCGTCCGAGGGAAAAAGAATACGCATACGGCTTGTAAGATGGGTTTCAAGGCGCATAGAGCCTGAAATTTCTTCTCCCTCGCGTGCGATATATTCATCCGGAGAAAGCAGGGCATTTGCAATAAACCGTGTGTAACCGACAAGCCTTACATTGTAGTTTTCAAAATCAATATGCCGTAAATCCCACACGCCGTTTTCGCCATACACTGTAAGCTGGGGCTTTGCGGGCGTACTATAAAGCACAGCTAAACTTAAAACGAGTATAAACGGCAGTATCGCGAGGGGTAGCCATTTCTTTAGATTATTTATGGCTGTTCATCCCCCTTGTTCATTGATTCTACCAAAAAATCGTCTGCAACCTTCAAAAATGCTTCTACGATTTTTGGGTCAAAATGCACTCCGCTGTCTTTCTTAATAATTTCCACAGCTTCTTCGTGGGAGAACGGCTTTTTATACGGGCGTTCGGATACCAATGCGTCATATACGTCCGCTACTGCCATTATTCGCCCTTCTAATGGGATTTCCTCCCCGCTTAACCCTCTTGGATAACCGCTTCCGTTCCATTTTTCATGGTGGTATCCCGCAAACCGCTTGGCGTGGATTAAAATTTCATCTTCATTCGTGCCTTTGATAATTTTTTCTATTATCCGCTCGCCTTCGGTGCAATGATATTTGATTTTGTTGAACTCGTCCTCGTTAAGTTTTTCGGGCTTATTAAGAATCAAATCGCTGACTTTGATTTTGCCCACATCATGTAGTTGTGCCGATGGTATAAGAATATCCAAGTCCCAGCCGGAAACTTCATCAGCATAAATATTCGAGCGTATCAATTCATTTACAAGAATCAGCAAATACTTCTGCGTCCGTGCAATGTGACTGCCTGTTACTTCATCTCGGCTGTCTACCATATCCGCAATATTGCTGATGGTGGCGTTATATATTTCCCGCAGACTTTGCAAGCTTCGTTTGATGAGCTTGTCGGTTTCGATGTGGGTTTCTATCCGCTTTAGCAGAACAGGCGGAGAAAAAGGCTTGTTGATAAAATCAATCGCACCTATTTCAAATCCGCGGATTTCCGATTCCGCATCGTTTTTCGCAGTCAAAAAAATCACGGGAATATTTTTTAACTTTTCGTCTGCTTTCAAAATGGACAGTGCCTCAAACCCGTCCATTTCGGGCATATCGACATCCAGTAAAATTAGGTCGGGCGTGATTTTTTCCAAAAACTTAAACATTCTTTCCGCAGACGGCAGCGGAAATGTTTTGTAGTTTTTGCTTAACGCGCTGTTTGCTGCCACGCGGTTAGTCTCGTTGTCATCCACTATGTAAATTATTTTCATTTTGATTCCTCCGGCTGTTTTGACTCACCTTCGGCGATATTTTATGTCGGCTGTGCCTATTTTAACCTAAAGAATGAAACCAGTTGCTGTAGCGTTTCCGCTTGTGAATTTAGCTCCTCGGATGCTGCGGCAGATTCCTGTGCGGTTGCGGAATTATCCTGTATTACCTTTGATATTTCGCCTATGTTTGTGTTTACCGTAGAAATTGAATCCGCCTGTTCTTTAGACATTGCTACAATATCCTCAATAATGCCGGATATTTGGTTTATATTATCCGTAATGGTTGAGAATGAGTCTGCAACATCCTTTGCCGCGCCTTGCACATTATCGGTGTTTTGTCCGTTTGCGTCTATGACTACCGTAGTTTCGTCTGTGGATTGCTGGCTTTTTCCCGCCAAATTCCTGACTTCTTCTGCCACCACTGAAAAGCCTTTGCCATTATCTCCCGCCCGCGCCGCTTCAACCGCCGCATTTAACGCAAGCAAGTTTGTTTGGAAAGCAATGTCTGATATAACCTTGATAATCTTTGATATTTCGCCGCCTGATTCCTTTACCTTGTCTATGGAAGAAAGCATAGATTTAACCACTTCATCGCCCTGCTTGGCGTATGCGGTGGCATTTGTGGCGCGCTCGTTGGCGTTGGCGGCATTGACTGCACTTTCTTTTGCCTTTTGGTCAATAACTTGCATGGAAGCCGTTAGTTCTTGTATGGAGGCGCTTTGCCTTGATGAACCGTCGGAAAGCTGCATTGCTCCGTTGTTTATCTGCTCTGCCCCCGCAACCACTTGGCCTGTTGCAGACTGGATGCCTTCCAATGTTTGGTTAAGCGATTCTAAAATCGTGGTCAGGGCAGTTTTTATTGCGGCGTATGAACCGATGTAATCCCTGTTGATTGAAACGGTTAAATCGCCCTGTGCCATTTTGCCCAGCACATCCGCTATTTCGCTTATGTAAGTTAAAGTTGTTTTGTTATTAAAATTGCAGGCTTGCTTTACTTTTTTGAAAATCCCTTTGAAATCCCCTTCAAGCCTTGAAAAATTGCCTTTTGCCATAAGCTCCATGTTCTGCTCTATTTGGGAAAGGGGCGTTCCTACCGCTTCCATTAAGTCATTTAAGGTATGGATAAGTGTTGCCCAGCTTCCTTTGAATTTTTGTGCATCGACTTTCGCCTCAAAATTGCCGTCGGCGGCACTCTGCGTTAAGTAAACCGCAGATTCGAAAAGTTCTTCGAGCGTTGCACAAACAGCGCGCAGCGTGGTAGGTAAAATCATTTTTTTACCGGGCATATCATCAATTTGCATATTAAAATCGCCCTCGCTGATTCTGCTCAAGCCATTTATCAGCACCAACATATCCCGCACAAATTCGTCCGTGAAATTATTGAGCGATGAAAATATTTCTTTGTAGGCACCCTGATATTTAGACGCGTCAATCCTGTACTCAATATCGCCGATTGCGTTGGTTTCGTGGTTGAACTTTGTCATATCTTCTGTCATTGCCTGCACTACATCGGTAAGGTCATACATACTGAGGGTAAGCTGACCGATTTCATTATTCGGCAGTTTTTTGTTATCACGCATCGACAACGCCGCACCGATATTGCCTTTTGCTATATTTTGTGCTGTCAGCTTGAGTTTATTAATGGGTCTGCTTATTACGCGGTCGGTCATGTACCAAATTAGAGCGACTATTAAAATAATGCTTGGTATCCAAAACACCGCAACATTTAGCATAAGCCGAATAAGCGAAGATGTTACATATGCCTCCGGCACTCCAAAAAACAAATGCCAGTTTGCCTCGTTTATGTTTTGATAAGATAAGTACCAGTGGTTGCCGTCATCGGCGCGGACACGGATAACTTCGCCCGGGGCTGCACCCGCACTAAGGAATTGGCGGTATGGAGCTTGGGAGTCCATGTTAATAAAATTTACAGTACCGTCGGCGTTTCTGGTCGGAAGCAGTGCCTCGTTAAAGGTGTGCATAATTACATAATTGTTTGGGTCTACCAAAAAAGCCTTAGAGCCTTCTATTACCAATGTATCGCCAACCAAGCCTATTACTTCTGTCAAAAAGAGGTCGATGGCATATACCGCGTCATGCCCTTCAATTTGACCTATGTACCTGGAGGCAGATATAATTAACTCGCCCGTATGTGCATCAATAAAGGGGCGGGTAAACACGGTGCCTCCGCGGTTTTCTATGGCGTTTATGTACCAGGGGCGCACCGTAGGGCACCATCCTTCGGGCGGCGTAAAGTCAAATCCAAAAATAGCGTGGCTGTTTGAAAAGCCTACATAAGTTCCCAAGGTCAGCAGAGCCTCGTGTCTGCTTGTATCGTCTTGAAGCGTGGGAAATACATTCGCCATCGTATCAATCCCTGCCCGCTGCTCAATAAACCAACCGTCAATATGACCGGCGCTTTGCCCGGCTATTGTGGTTATTCTTTCTTGAACCTCGTTAACGAGTGTTCCGCCTACCACGAAGTAAATAAACCCCATGATTACTACCGTAAGAACAAGCGCAATTACTAATACAGCACATACAAATTTGGATTTAATTGTTTTGAAGCTAAGCATTTGATATCCTCCCGGTCTATTAGCTACCCCGAAACAAATCGGCACAAAGTTACATACTAAGTGTAGCACGCTTGGAAATCAAAATGATGAATGTTACTATATCTTCACATTCGCCGGTGTTCTATTACTTTGTTCCGCCCGGTGCGTTTGGCTTCGTATAAGGCAATAGCAAATATGTTATTGTGTCAATATATCAAGCTTGATATAATAAAATTGCAACAAGGAGGAGCGCTAAAATGTACGATGTAATCTTCTACAGCGACAGCAGAGGCAAAGAACCAACGGCGGAATTCATAAATGAATTAAGGCAAAAATCCCACACCGACAAAAACGCAAGAATCAACCTTAATAAGATTGTTGCGTACATCGACCTTCTCTGTGAAAGAGGTACGCGAGTGGGAGAACCAGTGGTCAAACATTTGGATGGTGATATATGGGAGCTTCGACCATTGGATAACAGGATTCTTTTCGCTAACTACAAAGGCAAGTTATACATCCTTCTGCACCATTTCACAAAGAAAACCAATAAGACACCGCCGAGTGAAATCAAACAGGCAAAACGCAATCTTGCAGACTATATTGAGAGGAATGATAAATAATGGCTACAAGCTGGAAAGATTTCAGGCAAACCCTTAATCTGACTACCGAAGAAGAAGAAATAATCAATCTTGAAAAATCCATTATCAGCGCTATTGTAGATGCGCGGGAAGAAAGCGGTCTAACTCAAAAGCAGTTGTCGGAATTGTGCGGAGTACAGCAACCTGTAATTGCACGAATCGAACGCGCCGTACACTCGCCACAAATAAACAGCATCATCAAAATTTTGAAGCCCTTGGGTTACACCTTGGCTGTTGTAAAAGAGGAAGCAAGCGTAAAATAAGGTTCCAAAGGGGCGAGCGGGATGCTATATCTTCACATTCGCCGGTATTCTATTACTTTGTTCCGCCCGGTGCGTTTGGCTTCATATAAGGCCATGTCCGCGTTGCGGATGATATCTGCAAGGGATTCTTCCGGGTCGGATTTGGTGGCAACACCCAGGCTTACATTGATACAAAGCCGCAAATCGCCCACCCTGAATTTCGACTCCGCTAGTTTTTGTTGAATACGGCGGGCGGTCTTGACGGCATCTTCGTAGTCTATGTCAGTAAGCATGATGATAAATTCCTCGCCGCCATAACGGGCAACAAGGGTATCGCGCCGCATTACGTTGCTTATACGTGCTACGATGATTTTTAATACCTCGTCACCAATCTGATGCCCGTATTCGTCGTTTATGTTTTTGAAAAAGTCCACATCAAGCATAAGCAGATGAAAGTTATAATTATGCTTGTTGCTTTCTGACAGCTCCTGCTCGGCTTTATCCATAAAATAACGTCGTGTGCGCGCCCCGGTCAATGTGTCGGTAAAAGCCAGAGTCTTCATGCCGTTTAATTGTACATAGGATTCTTCCAGTATTCGCGCAAGCGTTCCTACTTCATCAGTTGAGTGTACACTGATGGATTTTTCCGAAATTTCGGACATATTGATTTCACCGCTTGATACCTTTTTTGCAAAAAAACCTATTTCTGTCAAGGGTTTGCTGATAAGCCCGGAAACATATTTCGTAAGGAACAGGGCTACTGCCACACATATAATCATGACGAAAACAATTAAAGCAAACAGCAAGGTGAACCACGCGCTATTAATGTCGTTTACATGCGCGGCTTGCAGCACCCTCATATACGCCATATAGTAAAGTGCTTCCGTTATAGCGTCCGTAGGTACGGTCAAGCCGTCCATCATAATTATCATTTGTACATGCGGCGCATTAACCCGGGCACTGGCGATAATCTGCTGCATAAAAGGTTGATACACGCCAAATGCTGCCATAATCTCGTCGTGTAACATAATCATATACGCATCGGCTATAGTAGCTCTGTAAGATTCCATGTAAGACAAAAAACCGTTTTCGTGAGCCAATAAGTCGGCTTCTATCGCGTCTAAGGCCTCGTTGTCGCCGCTTGCCAAAACCACATCCCTAAGCTGTACCCGTAAACGCTGAAAGTATTCTCTGGCCATACCTAAATCTGCCAGCGGCTGTGATTGACTCTCAAACATTGCTCTGCTGCCTGCGTTTATACGCACCATGCCGATAATGCCCACAATGCCAACAACAATCGTCAAACATATGATAATCATAAAACTTACAAACAACTTCATTGTCACTTTCATGTTTTTCATTTTGCCTTGGCTCCCCCTTACCGCTGCATATACGCTTCCAAGCCCATTACCCGGCTCCACATTTCACTTAAATAAGCGGTAGCGTCAAAATAAGAAACAAAGTAAGTAGGTAAACCTACGGTATCAAATATCTGCTGTATAAAATCAGGGTTGTTAGTGATTTGCTGCACGGTGCCGGACATTTTTTGCAAAATGGCTTCGTCGGTGCCTCTGGGAAAAGCAAAGAAATAAGACCGCCCCATATAACCCCCTTCGATGCCTACTTCCCTTATGGCGGGGACATTAGGTAAATGTATGTTGCGTTCGCCGGCAGCTAGCCAAAGAGGAATCATCTCCCCGCTTTCTATGTAGGGCAAAAATAAAGCGATATTATTATACCCAACCTGCGTATGCCCGGCTAAAATAGACGGAGCCATCATGCTGCCGCCGCCCACATGGATAGGGTTGGTTTCAAAGCCGCCCGCTATCTCCGCCATACGCAAAAGCTTAAAAGAGAATCCGGTGATGGTGGTAGCTACATCCAGCCTTCCCGGATTGTCCGCCGCGTAGGAAAGGAAATCCGCCGCATTATAAATCCCAAGGTCTGAACGTATGACTAAAACATTTGCGTTGCAGTGCATAGCGATACATGCTATATCAAAATCGTGATAGTTCAAATCCGTTTCCCCGGTGAGGATATTGGTAAATAAATTTCCTGTGTGGTAGAAAAGCATGGTATACCCATCGGGTGCGGTTCTGCTTACGCTTTCAGCGCCCGCTGTGCCGGATGCGCCGTCTATATTCATAACATAAACAGGCTGCCCCAGAATTTCCGCCAAAAAAGGGGCAAACATACGCGCATACATGTTGGTGTCTCCCCCGGGCAAAAAAGGCACGACAATGGTGAGGGGGCGGCTTGGCCAGCCGTAGGTTTCCGATTGGGTTTTAGGCATATAAGGTTCCAAGGGGGCAAGCGGGATGATAATATCCGCCGTATCGGGCATGATGGGTCTTTCAATGGTTGGTTCAGGGGCAAGCGGGAAACAGGATGCAAGCAAGAGCAGCGCGGTTGTTATAATAAAAAAGCGTTTACCATTGTTCAATACTTTCACCTCTCGAATATTTTACGAGATGAGTATAGCGTAGCAGAAAATCAAAATGTCGAATGTTACTATATTTTCACATCCGCTCCAAATAATAGCCTTCACCCCTTGATACAGTGATAGTGTACCCCGCATCTAGTTCGAGCAGCTTTGTCCGCAGGCTTGATATTGTCTTTCTCAGCGTTGTATCGCCCTCTAGCATTTTTTGCCCCCACGCCTTTTCATACAGATAATCCGCGCTCATTACTTTTTCGGGCTGCCCGACAAACCGTTCAAACAAAGAGTATTCCTTGGGCGTAAGCCCCATGTCTGCACCGTTAAAAAAGGCTTTTTTTGCGGCTATATCAATTTTAATGCCGCCTATGGTGAGGGTTTCGGGCATTGAATATGTACGGCGCAAAACCATTTCTATGCGTCCAAGCAAAACATCATTATTATAGGGCTTGGTTATGTAATCATCGCCGCCTGCCTCTATTCCCCTCAGTTCATCGCCGCTTTCCGAAAGCGCGCTTAGAAGAATAACCGGGATATTTTTGTCCCTTCGCAATTCTTCCAGAAAATCCAGTCCGCTTCCGTCGGGCAGCATAATATCAAGGAGGATGATGTCCGGTTGGTTTTCTTGTACGCATTTTCGCGCCTCGGCAAGATTTACGGCAGTCTCAACAGCATAGCCCCCTTTGCGTTCCAAGATAATTTTGTTCGCAAACAAGATACGTTTTTCGTCCTCCACCAAAAGCACTTTATACATTTTCGGCACCCTCCTTAGTCCTCGTCATGAATCGGCAGCTTTATTGTAATCGTTGTCCCTTTACCTTTTTCGCTTTGGGCAGAAATTGTCCCGCCGTGGGCTTCTACAATTTGCTTGCATATTGGAAGGCCAATACCCGTACTGTTAGCACCGCTTACCCCACGCTCAAAAATCCGGGGAAGCAATTCGGCAGGTATGCCCATACCGCTGTCCAAAACTTCCGCAACCACAAGTCCTTCGCATACATCCGCTTCTATGTAAATCTTTCCATATTTCGTGTGCCTGTTTGCGTTATCTATGAGGTTGGACAGTACTTGAACCAATCGGTCGGCGTTGCCGTATACCTTGGGTAAATCATCGAGTACATTTACAACAAGAGCGTTATTATTTTTTTCCACTAACCTTCGGCGTACTTCCGCGCCGCTTTTCAGAAGTGCCGAAAAATCAAGTGCCGACATTTTATCGCCGCTTGACTGCATGGCTGCTAGCTTTAGATTGTTATCTGTAATGCGCGATACCCGCAAAATTTCTTCCTGTGCGCGGTACAAGGCTTCCGAAATCAATTTTCCGTCCTCGCCCTCGCCCTCGTACAGTGCCGCCGCTAATTGAACGTCAACGGATATAAGGGTCAGCGGCGTTTTTGTTTCATGCGACATATTTGCTAAGTAGTTATTTTTCATGCGGTTAAGGCTTTCGAGGGTAGCTTTTTCTCCCGTAAGCTGTTTCTCGTGTTTTTTTGTTTCGTCAAGCTCCACTTCATTCCGGCGAAAGTAAATTGTAAGCGCAATGGTGTTAATAAATATGAAAACAAGTGTTCCGGCTTGAGTGTAGTTAGCCACAGTCTCCGGCGTTAGTGCGCGGATTATTACTTCTGTGACACCAAGCACAATGTTGACCACAGAACCGATTGTTACCAGCACATACTCGGTCTGCCATTTGATTTTATTCTTTACGATTCGCCAAATATTGCCCGCCAAAATCCCGCTGATAAAAAGCACCATCAAGATGTTATACGGTGTGTTGAATTGCGAGTACACAGCGGGGTCGGTGAATACCATAAAAACACCATGCATGACAAAAAAGCCGATGGCTATATATTTGAACAGCCTGTTTGCGCCATTGTTAAACATTGCATCAATATACATAATCAGTGCGGCCGCGAAGGCTGATGTGAACAAATATGCAAGAAGATAGTCAAGCTGCCACTCCATTTGCGGAAGCAAAGCGGCAATAATTCTAAAATCGATTCCAAGTGTACGAAGGGCAATCATCATACACACAAGGGAAAACCACAAGAATTGCTTCTGGTTTCTAAAGAACAGGAATATACCGAGGTAAAGCAAAACAGACATGAGCGTAACGCCGATAAGTATGCTTATCCGAATGTGCCCTAAGATATTCCATGAGGTAATGAGGGGTTGTTCACCAAAGTACAGCGGATTTAACCGTCCGCCGTGTGCAAGCACAAAGCCTGAACGCTGTATGATTATTTCCGTAGGTTCGTATCCGGCTACAAAATAGACAGTAAAGAAGTTTGTTCCGGCTGTCATGTTTTCAAAGCTGTCTCCCGGAACGCCCACCTGCGCAAGCACAACTCCATCCACCCATAGCGTCATTGCATGGGTAGCACTAAGCCCTGTGATGCCATAAAGTGTTCCTTCTTGCAGATTAAGCACGAGGCGATAGGTTGCATACCGCGGGCTGTCGTATAGTTCGTTCGTTGGCGCTAAAGCCCGTTTTTCCAGAAAATCGTTTGGTGTATAGAGTGCGTTTGGGTGTTTATCAAAAGCATCGGGGGAGATTAGAGCCAAGCGCTCGGAAAAATCAAAGCGGTTAAGTGCGTCAGCGTTGTTTATGTACTCCGCTTCGCTGTCTGTGAGAAATATCACAGCGGCGAATATGGCGAATACAGCCAACACGTAGAATATTATGGTGGGTAGGCGGTGCGGGCTAGTTGTCATACTGCTCCCCTTTTAGCGGCTTCGGATTAGTTTTCGTGTGCGGGTTTGATGGCGTGCTATGCATACTATATATGTTTGTTCGGTATATTTCAATATGGATTTTTTGTTGGAGTAAAAGATGCTTGCTTTGCAAGGGTGGGGATTTGTGATAGAGTAGGTGCGGGGAGTGGTTTGTTGTGGTGAGGTTAGAGGATGCTGATTTGAAAAAACAGGCTGAAACGCTATTTGACGATATGGGCTTGACCATGACAACAGCAATAACCCTGTTTGCAAAGGCTGTTGTGCGTCAAAATAAAATCCCATTTGAGATAACAGCTGACCCATTATACAAGATGGCAAAGTGGAAATAGCTCAGTGCAAGGGGCATTATGATGATAAATAGCAGTAGCTAAACAGGGGGCGCGGAAACAATGGAGATATGGGACATATTAGACAAAGACGGCAACAAGACCGGCAAAACCATAGAGCGCGGAAAGCCGCTTAAAGCATGGGAGTTTCATCTCGTAATCCATGTGTGGATTCTAAACGGTGACGGCAAGTTTTTGATTTCAAGGCGTTCCCCCGATAAATACCCTAACCCGGGTGCATGGTCGCCGACGGCCGGTAGTGCGGTGACGGGAGAAGATAGCCTATCCGCGGCGCTTAGGGAAACAAAAGAAGAACTGGGGATTACTCTTGACCCGGAAAACGGCAGGCTTGTGACCGGGTATGTGAATAGAAACGCGCTTGTGGATGTGTGGCTTTTTCGGCAGGATGTTGATATAGATACAGTTGTTTTACAGCAGGGGGAAACTGATGACGCCAAATGGGCGGAGGCAGGGGAGATTCGGCGGTTGTTTGGCGGGTATGATTTTCTTCATCCGGAGGCTGTTAGGAGTATGGAGGATGTGTTTCGGATGGCGGTAAATTAAAACAAAAAATTCTTTAACAGGGGGTATTTCACCATGACATTTGAACAAAAGCAGACCAGGCACCGCCGCTTCTTTGAGCCTTTGCAGAAGGGCGAGGGCGGTTATTTGGCCGTTACATCGCCTGTGGACGACAGCGGCACGCTGCCTGTGGCGCTGCCTCCGCCTAAGAATGCGGAGGAAAGATGGCTTTCTACCGAGTATCGGCTGCTTTGTGCCGAGGCTGCCGCTGCCAATACTTTTTGGGGGCAGGATGCCATTCACAATGAGTTTGTTAACTTTGGGCCGGGTGTGCAGGCTGCTTTGCTTGGTGCGCCTTATAAGCTTGAGTCTTCTAGCATTTGGTTTGATACCGACCCGCCCTTGAAGGACTGGGGAGATTTACCTGCGTTTGTTACTGACGAGGGGCACGCGCTTTACCTAGCTATCGAGGAGCATACCCGTGCGCTTTGTGCCGCTTCTCGGGGACGGTATACTGTTTCCCTTACGGATATCGGCGGGCAGCTTGATGTTCTCTTTTCCTTGCGTGGCGAGGAGTTGCTTATGGATTTGATTGACTATCCGGAAGAAGTTCTTGCGCTGCAATCCCGTCTTGATGATGAATTTATGAAGTACTGCAAGACGCTTTGCGGCATTATCCGTCCTACCGGCTGCGGGTTCACTTCTTGGATGCCGCTGCTTCGTGACGAGCCTTACTATCCGATTCAGTGCGACTTTTCCGTTATGATTTCGCCCGCGATGTTCGAGGAGTTTGCCATGCCTTCCTTGGACAGGATTTCCCGCGAGGTGGGCTGCGGAGTTTACCACTTGGACGGGCCGGAGCAGATTCAGCATTTGGACATGATTCTTTCGCTTTCGCATGTCCATGCGATTCAGTGGGTGCCGCTGCCTATGCAGCTTGAGGGCAGCGACAGGGTTATGCAGTATTTTAATGACGCTGTTTCGCTTGACCTTTACCGCCGTTGTTTGGCGGCGGGCAAGAAGCTGATTTTGTACGGCGTGAACCCGGGGCAGATTGCGAGTATTTTCAGCAACGTCGGGACGGACGGCATTTACATAATCACCAACTGCCCAAGCCGCAAGGACGCTGACGCGCTTATCGGACAGGCGCGGAACGAATGGATTCGCTGACGGTCAACGGCACGGTTGTAAGCTGTGCGGACGGTAATCGGCGTCTGCTTGATTTTCTGCGCGATGATTTGCGACTGACTTCTGTTAAGGACGGCACCAGCGGCGGTGTTTGCGGGCTATGCACCGTTCTTGCGGACGGGAAGGCGGTTCGGGCTTGCTTGCTTACCGTTGGGAAGACCGCGGGGAAGCATATCGTCACCGCCGAGGGGCTGTCGGCGCGGGAAAAAGATGTGTATGCCTACGCCTTTGCCGCCGCTGGGGCTGTGCAGTGCGGGTTTTGTATTCCGGGGATGGTGATGTGCGCGAAGGGACTGCTTGATGTGAACCCCGCGCCAGGCCGTGCCGACGTCGCGGAGGCAATCCGCGGCAATATCTGCCGCTGCACGGGGTACGTGAAAATCGTGGACGCTATCCTGCTCGCCGCGGAGTTCTTTCGGGAAAACCGCGCTATTCCGCAGCACACATTCACGGGCAGGCTCGGCGAGGATTTTTTCCGCGTGGACGCGAAGGAGAAGACGCTCGGGACGGGCATCTATACCGATGATATCGTGGTTGACGGAATGGTCTATGCCAAGGCGCTGCGTACGGAATACCCGCGCGCGCGCGTTCTTGCCATCGATACCTCCGAAGCGGAAAAATGCCGCGGCTTCGTCCGAATTATCACCGCTGCGGATGTTCCCGGCAATATAAAGTGCGGGCATCTCGTCAAGGACTGGGACGCGCTAATCGCTGTCGGCGGCATCACCCGCTACATCGGCGATACGGTTGCCATCGCGGTGGCTGAAACAGCGGACGCGCTTGAAACGGTGCTTCGCGCCGTCAAGGTCGAATACGAGGTTTTGCGGCCCGTGACCTCCCCGTCAGAGGCGCTCCGTGCGGACGCGCCGCTCATCCACGAAAACGGCAACATACTAAGCGAACAGAGTTTAACACGCGGAAATGCTGCCGAGGCCATCGCGGCGGCGCGTCATGTCGTCACACGCCACTATTCCCTACCCTTCACAGAACACGCGTTTCTTGAAACCGAATGCGCTGTAGCAATGCCCGCGGACGCGGACGGGATGCTCCTATACACAGGCAGCCAAAGCATCTACGACGAACAGCGCGAAATCGCAAGCCTGCTAGGCATCCCCGCCGATAAAATCCACATCCGCGGTATGCTAGTCGGCGGCGGCTTCGGCGGCAAGGAGGACATGAGCGTTCAGCACCATGCAGCGCTTGCCGCATGGCTCACAAAGCGCCCCGTCAAGGTCAGAATGTCCCGCCAAGAGAGCATCACAGTAGGCACAAAGCGCCACGCAATGGAAATCGACTTCACCACCGCCTGCGACGAAAACGGTATCATAACCGCCGTCCGCGCAGACATCACTTCAGACACGGGCGCATACGCCAGCCTCGGCGGCCCCGTCTTGCAGCGCTGCTGCACACACGCCGGCGGGCCGTACAATTTTCAGAACATAGAAGTAAAAGGACGCGCCGTCTACACCAACAACCCGCCCGCAGGGGCGTTCCGCGGCTTCGGCGTACCGCAGTCAAACTTCGCAATGGAAAGCAACTTAAATTTGCTTGCGGAATTAGTCGGCATCTCTGCTTGGGAGATGCGTTTTCGCAACGCCATCCGACCCGGGCAGGTTCTGCCGAACGGCCAAATCGCAGATGACTCCACCGCAATGGAAGAATGCCTGCTTGCCGTACGCGAAAGCTTCGAAAAATCGCCGCACACAGGCATCGCCTGCGGCTTCAAAAATTCCGGGTTGGGCGTGGGCGTACCCGACGTCAGCCGCTGCATAATCTCCGTAGAGGGCGGCAAGGTGCATGTCCGCGTAAGCGCAGCCTGCATAGGGCAAGGCATGGCAACCGTAGTCACACAAATGACCTGCGAAACCTTATCAATTCCGCCGGAAATGGTCGTGGTAGAAGCGCCGGACACGCGCCGCACACCGAACTCCGGCACTACAACAGCCTCGCGCCAGACACTTTTCACAGGCGAGGCGGTAGCGGACGCCGCGCGGAAATTGCTCAACCGGTCGCTCACACCGACCGGTTGGGCCGCGCTAGAAGGCGAGGAGTTCCACGGCGAATACAAGCCGCACACCGACCCAATCGGCAGCGGCAAAGCCAACCCAATAAGCCACGTAGCATACGGCTACGCGGCACAAGTAGCCGAGCTTGATACAGACGGAAAGCTGACCAAAATCACCGCCGCCTACGACCTCGGCACAGTAGTGAACCCAAAAGCCGCCGAAGGGCAAATCGAGGGCGGGGTAGTAATGGGAATCGGCTACGGGCTGACGGAGGACTACCCCGTAGAGGGCGGCTATCCCGCGGTAAAATTCGGCACACTAGGCCTGCTGAGAGCGACCGAAGTACCCGAGATGGAGGTCATTTTCGTGAAACGCGAGCGCGAAGAAGCCGCAGCCGCATACGGCGTAAAGGGCGTAGGCGAACTTGCGACGATACCGACCGCCGCGGCGATTCACGGAGCGTACTACGCGCTTGACAAAATCTTCCGCCCAAAACTCCCCATGCCCGCGACTTACTATAAAGGAGGGTAGGCCATGAAGAACCACAGCCTCTAAACCCCGGACGCGGGAAACAGCTACGAAAACCAAAACGCCGTAGTGCCGGGCGTTAACGCGGACGCAAAGTTCGCAGACGGAAAGCTCCGCGCCAAGGTAAAGAAATTGTCGTGGAACGTGTTTAGGTTTACTAAGTAGAAAGGTATGGTGTTTGGTATGAAAAAGTTTGTTACTGTTTTGTTATGCTTGTTTGTTGTTACAGTTTCCGCAAAGACTGTATATGCAGGCGCGGACTCTGACGTAAGGTATACTGTATTCGGCCCAAACCCTTCTTACATGGGTACGTTCGAACCCGGTATGCTTTGGATTTCGTCGTCAAATGTATCTGATGTAGGCAGGAATATCATGGACGCGTTCTTGCAAGTTTGCCGCATTCCGCTTGTCGGCAGGGTTTTGCCGTGCAATTACATTAGGGTGGCTAACCGCTTGGTTTCATTTCAGCCGAACGTGCAGTACAGGGTTATACTCCGCGACCCAAACGACCATAGCCGTATTATATGGGAAGGTACGAGAATGAGCGGGGAGTATATACGGCTCGGGGACGACCATCCGCAGGGGTATAGGATTTATATGACGACTGTTGATACGGTTCTTGCGGGGATTACTTGGACTGCGCTTGTTCGGGAGTATTGATTGTTGTGTAGGAAGTGGTAATGCTGTAGAATGTATCTCAAAACAAAAGGGGGCAGAAGTGTGCCGGAAGGAATCACGCACCATAACAAGGACGTAATGTTCAAAGTCCTAAGCCGGAACTATGAAAATAAATCCCTGGCAGTTTACGGGCTTAACGTCCCCATAATCAAACGATTGCTTCCGGCAAACTACCCTGCCGTTACCGCTACAGAGATTCATGCTGATAATCCTTTTTTGGAAGAAAAAATCGACGCTGTTAATGCCGCGGTAAACGAACGCAACAAACAAATCGCAAAAAACATGCTCGCCTTTGGAGACGGCATCCTGAAAATAATGCAAATAACCAAACTCACCCGCGCAGAATTAGACGAGCTACAAGCAACTTAACCCCCTGCCTGCTGCGCAAAAACCAATATCTCAACACGCCTGTTCCTCGCCCTGCCCTCCGCCGTATCATTAGTAGCTACAGGTCTATACTCACCCATACCAACCGCTTCAAGCATAAGCGGGTCGAAGCCGTGAAAGTTAACCATATGCTCCTTCACCGATATGGCCCTTCCGGCAGACAAATGCAAATTATTCGGAAACCTAACCGTATTTATAGGACGGTTATCCGTATGCCCCTGTATAGATATCCTGTGCCCCGGATAACGCGCTAAAAAAGCTGCCACATAATCAATGACCTCGATAGCTTCAGCCCGCAATGCCGCCTGCCCCGTATCGAAAAACATGCCGTCCTCAAAGGTGATTCGTACGTATTCACCAAGTTCATCAACGGAAATACCTAATGTCTCTAGCACTGCCGAATGGTATGGCGCCATGTATGTACGAAAACTCCCCGCAAGTTCGTTCATTTGGCTGTGAGTTTCATACTCTTGTGGTTCTGCCGGCTCTGTAGGAACAGTTCGTATCTGCTGAACGGGCGGCGTATGCTCTGGAAGTACACCGCTCCCGCCATCGAAAACTTGCCCCCTTCCGCCGCCCGTCAGTATATTCCTTCCCCTCATTACCTCGGCAAACTCAGCTGCCCTTGCTTCGTCCATATTTGACAGGGAAAACAGCAAAACAAAAAAACACATAAGCACCGATACAAAATCCGCCCAAGAAGTCATCCACTCCGGCGCTCCTTTTTTTGGCGGGCGCGGTTTCTTCATAGTCCTCCTCCTTTTTCAATAAAAAAGGAGAGCTATTAAGCCCTACACAAAAACGGAGAGCCTATATAGCTCTCCACCCTAAAGCCGAAACTTGAAAGCAAATAGTAATATCCTACTTGCCCAACCGGAAGTAAATTTGATATAATGTTAAGGTGATTGTACAGAATTGATTGGATTATGTCAAGGGGGGAGTAAAATGCCAACCACCATCCTAACCTTCGGCGCCCCGGGCTCCGGCCAAACAACCCTCGGCAAAGCCCTCGCCGACCACTTCTCCCTCCCACACCTAGACCTAGACGACTACCACTGGCGCTGGGACACACCCATCCCATACACAACCATGCGTTCCGCCGAAGACCGCACCGAACACCTCCTCGCCGAAATATCAAAACACCAGCACTTCGTCATGTCGGGAAGCATGTGGAGCATCCGTAAACACTTCGAGTCCTTCTTCGGCCTGGCAATATACATCACAGCCCCTGACGAAATCCGAGCGGAGCGCGTCCGCCGCCGCGAGCGTTCGCGCTGGGGCGATAGGATTCTTCCGGGCGGCGATATGTATGAAGCGAACGAAGCTTACAGCAAAAGCTACCTCGAACGCGCCATGGAATATTACCAGGGCGAGCCTTCAATGTTCGAACAGCATAACCGTTGGATGGCGGAGCTGCCCTGCCCTGTTTTGCGTATTGACGGGGTGACGGATTTGCCGGAAAGCGTCAGACGAATTACGGCATATATACTCAAGCAATCACCAATATAGACAGCCTCGCTGCCTATATTTTTTTGTGCTTGACACACCACTCAACTCATGCAATAATAAACATGTTGAATATTCACAAAGGAGAATACCATGTCACTAAAACACGGATTACTTGGCATGTTGAGCTGCGAAGGCCCTACCACGGGCTATGACCTTGACAAGTTTTTCAAGAGCTCGCTCGCGCTTTTCTGGTCGGCTAAGACCAGTCAAATCTACCGCGAGCTTAGCACGATGGAAGGGGTTGGCTGGCTCACCAGCGAAAGAGTTGTTCAGGATGATAAGCCTAACAAGCGGGTTTATTCCATCACAGAGGACGGGAGGGCAGAGCTTGTTTCTTGGCTTACCGCGGCGGATTCCGGGCTTCGCGGGAGCGGGATGCGCAGTGCGTTTTTGATGCGGCTGTTTTTTTCCGGTGAGATTGGGAAAGAGCAGGCGTTGAAGCTTCTGTTGGAATATCGGGATACGGCGGAGGCGTTCGCCCGCGGGATAGAGCAAGCGATAAAAGACATCGCGGCTGACGAAGCGGATTATCCCGAACACGCGCTTTACTGGAAACTAGCGGCAATGCACGGAGAAATGTCGTATAAAGCCGGGCTTGAATGGGCAAACAAGGCGATTGAGCTATTAAAAAAAGATGAAGCTTTTTCGCCTGCGGCGAAAACCGGAAAGTGATTTCATCCTTGAAACATGGATGAAACCATTTCCTAGCCAGGAGGATTTAGAATGAACATACTAGTAATAAACGGCTCGCCACGCGGCGAGGGCAACACCATGAAACTCACACGCGCATTTTTACAAGGCGCAGGCTGGGGCGATGCCGAAATCATCGACCTCTCGAAAATCAAAGTCGCAGGCTGCAACGGCTGCTTTTCCTGTTGGGAAGCGACCCCGGGAAAATGCGTCATTGATGATGACATGACAGAGATTTTACCCAAGATTATCGCAGCGGATGTGATGATTACTTCGTTCCCGCTGTACAGCTGCTACTTCCCGGGACAGTTGTCTTGTTTTATGAATAGGATGTTGCCGATTTCATTGCCATTCATGGACAAGGAAGCCGAAAGCGGCGGGCATCCTTCACGGTACGACCTTTCGAAACAGCGGCAGTTTTCCATTTCTACCTGCGGTTTCTGGACTGCCGAAGGAAATTATGATGTGATTATAAAATTGTTTGAACGTGCTGGTGCGGTCAATCATCGAGAGTTTTCGATTTTCTGCGGACAGGGCGGGCTGTTTGAAATGCCTGATACCGCCGAGCTTGTCGAACCTTACCTTGCGCTTGTCCGCAAAGCGGGCGCGGAATTTGCCGCAGGGGGCATCAGCGAAGAACTTCAAAAGCTGCTCGCCGAGCCAATTCTCCCGCGGGAAGAATACGAACGCGGCGCCGACGAGGCTTGGGAGGTAGCAGAATGATTTCTATGCAGAACGTGCAAAAAGTCTTCGGCACGCACACGGTACTTAGCGACGTAAGCTTCAACGTAGCCGAGGGCGAAATTTTCGGGCTGCTTGGGCCGTCAGGCGCGGGAAAGACCACGATTATCAACATCTTAACCAAGCAATACAAAGCCGACAGCGGAACAGTCGAAGTAAAAGCCGCGGCAAACGAAATCGGCATTATGCTAGACATAGGCGGCTTGTACCCGCACCTGACCTGCCTGGAAAATCTGAACCTCTACGCGGAAATTTACGGACTCGGCAAGAACAAGGTCACAGAAGTTCTCCAAACAGTCGGCTTGGCTGACGCAGGAAAACGGGCGGTTTCGAAGTTGTCACGTGGAATGACGCAACGACTAGCGCTTGCCCGCGCGATTTTGTACTCGCCAAAGCTGCTTTTCTTGGACGAGCCGACAAGCGCGCTTGACCCCGGCACATCGAAGGGCGTGTGCAAGCTCTTACAAGGGCTCCGCGAAAAAGGCGCGACGATTTTTCTGACAACACACAACATGGACGAAGCGCTGAAACTCTGCGACCGCATAGCACTTCTGCACGACGGCAAAATCATCGAGCAGGGCAACCCAAGCGAAATCTGCGAACGCTACAGCGCCGTGCGCACTGTGCCTGACCTTGAATCCGTATTCTTGCAGCTGACAGGGGTGGAATTATGAGAAATATTAAAGCGGTCTTCACAAAGCAAGTGCTTAGCTATTTCAAGAATGAGTACATGATTGGCACGCCGATAGCGTTTCTGCTGATTCCCTTGGCAATTTTGATTCTGATTCCAGGTGCAATGACATACGAAGCCGCAGCCGAACGCATGATGATAGTCGGACAGTTTGTCATAATGTTCATCGGTATCTCCACGATTGGTAACGCCGGTGCGTATATCGGCGAAGACAGGGCTACCATGAACCTGCGCTTCATGGGCATGGCAGGCGTGAAGCCGTGGCAGTACCTAGTCGCGACCGCCGCGGCAATGCTGATGGTTTCGTTCATAGCGCTGATTTTATTCGGTGCGATGATGGGGCATTTTGCAAGCGGGCAAATCGGCACGTTTTTGATGCTCTCCATGCTCGCCGTGCTGAACTCCATACTGCTTGGGATAACACTCGGGTTGTCAAAACTTGCGCCGTTTACGTCCATCGTGGGGATTCTGCTAGGCGTCGGCCCAATTTTCGCTGACGCAAACGAGACGCTTGCGGCTATTTTCAGCAATTTGTACACATATCAGGTAAACGCCGCAATACGCGGGGACTTGAGCTATGGGCTTGATGTTGTTTTGCGGGTTGTGTTCATTAATATGGCGGTTTTGGTGGTGGCGTTTGTTGCTACGAACTCGCGGTATGGGTTGGATGGTGAGAGGTTGCGGGGTTGAATTTATCTGCTCTAAAATAAATCCGAATGTGTGCCTGTCTCCGACAGCACTAACCGCAGAATTTCCTTTTCGAGCTTATAAATCAACAGCCAGTCATTCTGGATATGACAATCTCTATAGCCGTTCTTATCGCCCTTCAAGGGGTGGTCTAAATATTGCTTAGGAAGTGTCTCGCCGTTCGCCAGTTTCGAGACAACATCCTCAAGCAAAGACATATCATATCCGCGCTTTTTCAATACCTTCACGTTACGCTTAAACCTAGCGGTCGGCTGTAGTCTATACCTCGGCATCTGCATCCTCTGCTCCTAGGTCAGCCCACATCTCCTCCGCCGAGTCATAAACCTTCGCGTACTCGTCCCCTCTTAGGTCAAGCTTGCTGTAATCATGCACATGCCCGTACTCGCAAATATAAGAGCCAAGCCCGTCATTTAACTCAATCGGCAGACGCTGTTTAATCTCAAAAGGTAATCCCCTCACTAACCTCACCTGATGAAGCATCAGATTAAACGCTTCACCGAGCGTCAAGCCTAACGAAGCAAGGATTTCATCAGCTTGCTCTTTCACTGCGGCGTCTACATCTAAGCTTATAGTCGTATTATTCGCCATCTCCCCTACTCCCTCTCCCTATCCCGCACAATAAAATGCACAGGCGTCCCCGTAAACCCAAACGCATCCCGCAGCCGATTCTCCAAAAACCGCCTGTACGAAAAATGCATCAGCTTACTGTCATTCACAAACAAAATAAAAGTAGGCGGCTTCACCGAAACCTGCGTTGCGTAGTAAATCCGTAGCGCCTTCCCCTTATCCGAAGGCGGCTGATGCACCGCCGTCGCCTCTATTATCACATCATTAAGAAGCCCGGTGCTTATGCGCATGGCATTATTCTGATATACCGTGTGGATTAGCTCAAACAGCTTCGTCACCCGCTGACCCGTCAGCGCGGAAATAAACAGCTTCGGCGCATACGGCATATAAGCTAACTCGACCTCGATTTTATTCGTAAATTCCTTCATCGTCTTGGTTTCTTTTTCGATAGCGTCCCATTTATTGACCGCTACTATGGCTGCCTTGCCGCGTTCGTGGGCGATTCCCGCGATTTTTGTGTCTTGCTCGGTTATGCCTTCTTCCGCATCTATTAGCAGAACGCACACATCGGCACGCTCTACCGCGGATATTGCGCGGACTATCGAGTAGCGTTCAATGTTCTCCTTAATTTTGCTTTTCCGCCTAAGCCCCGCCGTGTCTATGAAAACATAGCGCTTTCCTCCATGTTCAAATGGCGTGTCTACCGCGTCGCGGGTGGTGCCGGGGATGTCGCTTACGATTACCCGTTCCTCGCCCAGTATGCGGTTTATTAGCGAGGACTTTCCGACGTTCGGCTTGCCTACTATCGCCACGCGGATTATTTCTTCTTCCTCCTCGCCGGTTTCCGGCGTTGGCAGAAGTTTCACTACCTCATCAAGCATATCACCCAAGCCAAGCGCCTGCCCCGCGGAAATCGGAATAGGCTCGCCAAGCCCCAGATTATAAAACTCATAAGCATTATTCTCGTGCTTCGCGGGCGAGTCTATTTTGTTGACCACAAGCAGTACCTTCTTCTGCACCTTCCGCAGCATGTTCGCGACGGTGTGGTCGGCTTCAAGCACGCCCGCTTTTCCGTCCACGAGAAAAATAATCGCGTCAGCCGTTTCCATAGCAATTTCTGCCTGCCGAAACACCTGCTTTGCGATAAAATGCTCGTTTTCCGGGTCAAGCCCGCCTGTGTCTATCAGGGTAAACTGATGATTCAGCCAATCGGCATCGGCATACAGGCGGTCTCTCGTAATCCCGGGGCTGTCCTCGACTATTGCAAGGCGGCTCCCGACCAGTTTGTTAAATAATGTGGACTTGCCGACGTTTGGGCGCCCCACTATGGCGATGATTGGCTTCATTATGTTTATCCTTTCTTAACAGAGCGCGTGGCGATATATTGCGGAAAATGCTTCGCAAGGTTCCCCTCCGGCTCGCGGTCTTCGTAGATGTCTGTCAGAGTCAGCCCCGCACGCAGCTGCCCGCCGATTTGCTCCTCCATCGTATGGCTGAACTGCACGCCGTCTTCCGCAACGGTTCTTTCAAACAACGCGCGGTCTTTCAATGGATTATACGGGACTTTTCCCGTTACGACAAGCGGCTCGGCATCGTGGTCTTCAAACAGGAAGTTAATGCCGTTATCCATGCCCGCAAGCAGAATCCCGCCCTTTTTCAGCACGCGGTAACACTCGTTCCAAACGTGGTATACATCCTCAATGTAGCAGTTCGATACCGGATGGAAGATAAGGTCGAAAGTATCGTCATCAAACGGAAGCCGCTTAGTCATATCGCCTTTGACAACATTAATTTCATAGCCCTCGCGCTCCGCAACCATGCGCTCACTCTCCAGCTGCTTGTCGGAATAATCAAGCACAGTGCAATCCGCGCCAAGCGCCGCGAAAACAGGCATCTGCTGCCCGCCGCCCGAGGCAAGCCCCAAAAGCTTCATACCCGCAAACGGCGCAAACCACTCATGCGGAACAGGCTTCGATGGCGTAAGCAGCACATCCCACTTCCCCGCCTTCGCCGCAGCAAATTCCTCGCGGGAAATCGGCACACCCCACACCCAGCCGTCTTCTATCCAGTTATCTATCGTTTCCGCGTTTATTTCCTGATATTTTTTATCAAGCTTATCCAAATCTAATTATCCCCTTTTTCAACAGTTTATTTTCCAGAAACCTGTCATACGCCGCGATTGACTCCTCAAAGCTAAAATAATCCGAGATGAAATCCTTCATAACAAGCTTGCCTTCGCGGAGCCATGCCAAAATCTGCTCATGCGCGGCGGCTTCCTCGGCCTTGCGCGGCATCTGCTGACAGATAAAATTCCAGTTATACGAGGCCTTGCTAAAGTCGATAGTGATTTCCTCTTGGTGCAATACGCCGTAGCACAGGACGTTTCCGCGGTCTTGCAGAATCGCCATTGCCTCGTTTGCGATTGAGGGCAAGCCCACGGCGTCTAGCACATGCCGCACGCCGTCGGGGTAAAGCTTGCGGACTTCTTCCGCGATATTTACCGTATTACCGTTGAAGGCCGCCTTCGCGCCCTGCTCTTTTGCGATTTCCACTTTTGCGTCCACTATTTCCACCGCGACAATATCCTTCACGCCCAGCAAACTAAGCAGCTTGATGTACGTCTGCCCGACCGTACCCGCGCCGTATATTACGATGCTGTCCTCCGGCTTAATGCCGAAATACCGAATCGTACTAAGCACTTCCCGGAAGGTCACGAACATTATCCCGTCCACAGGGTCTATGTCGGACGGCAGAACAGTCTGCGCCTGTGCCGGCTCCGGGGCTTCGCCCGGCGGGTATGCGGATAGGTCGTTTATGATTGCGTACTCCGCTGCCGCACCGTAGGCCGAGCCGGTTTCTTCGGTAGCTTCGTTAAAGGGCAGCAGAACCTTGTCGCCTACTTTGTAGCTTGTTACCTCCGCGCCTATTTCTACGACCTCCCCCACCCCTTCGTGCCCCAGAATCAGCGGGTAGGATGTGAGCGGAAAGCCCTTGAAACAGCGGTGGATGATTGTCGCGTCCGTACCGCACATGCCGCAGGCTACGGTCTTTACCAAGGCTTGCTTGGCGGTGGGGATGGGCTTCGGCACTTCCCTTATCGCGAGCGAGCCATCTTTTTCTACTATCAGCGCTTTCATTTGTTTTCCTCCTCGAAGCTTAACAATTCCTCATATGTGGGGCTTTTGGCGTTCCGTACGAAAAAGCCCGATGTGCATACGCCCAGACTAAGCGAGCGCTCTGGTGAAAGCCCCAAGGCCTGTCCCAGACAGAAACCCGCGTTAAAATTATCGCCCGCGCCTGTGGTTGTCAGCGGCTTTTCGCAATACGGGCCATCTATACGGTATACCTCCCCGCCGATGCAGCAGTAGGCTTCTTTAACAGGATGGACAGCTACACAGTACACGCCCAGCTTGTCATAGACTGCCTTTGTGGTGCTTTTTATGTCCGCCGCGTTTACGTCAAGCGCCGCGGCGATTTGGAAAAGCTCCTTTTCGTTCAGGCCTAAGATGACGCGGAACTTGCTTTCGAATTTTCCCAGAAGGCGCATTGCTTCGGCTATGTCTTCTTTGCTGCGCTTTTCCGGGTCAGATAGGTCAAAGAAGGCCAGCGGCTTCGTTTCCCTTTTCATCAGCGGGAAAATCTCGTCTATTAAGCTTTGCCAGATATTTGTCATATTGAACACGATTGACCAGTCGATTAAACCAAGCAAGTCGCAGCTGTCAAGCAGTTCGGCTATTTTTTGCGGGCCGCCTGCCACTTCCTTTACGCGTTCCCATGTAATGCCGCGGAATGCCTCGGGCTTCAGCATCATCAGCTTACCGTCGTCGAACTCTATGGCTTGGTTGTGACCGGGTTCGCACAGCGAGTAGACGCGCTCGGCTTTTTCGGCCAAGGATTCATAAACAGGGTGGATTGGGTTGCCTAGTGCGCCTATGTATGTGACTTTTACCCCCGCGGCAAGCAGCGCGGCGGACAGGTACGGGCCGTTACCGCCCGGGCGCACCTGTATCGGAACGATTTCTACATTCGTGCTTAGCCCCGCCGCGCGCGCTATCATTTCGCTGTATTCCCGCATAGTAGACACACGGCTGAAATCGTCCAGACTCTGCCGCTTGTCCACCAAATGCAGGATTTCGTCGATAAAACCGTCCATTCCTATCAGCATTGATAAATTTTTCATGTAACCCCTCCTAGTAGGGGAATTATAACTAAAAATCGTCTTCCGTACAACCAAATTGCTATATTTTGAATTGTATTGTATAGTTAAATCAATGAGAAACAGTCTTGGCAGAGCGGCTTTTGAAAGCGCGAGCGAGCGCTTTCAAACGGTTTTGCCGCGATAGACAAGACTGATTTCGAATTATTTAACTGTATGATGTTTCGGACAGGGGTGAATGTATGTATAAAGCAGTAATATTTGATATGGACGGGGTGCTTGTCAACAGCCAAAGCATCCACTATGAGACAGACATGGCGGTTTTGCAAAAAGCCGGGCACGCGGCCCAGCTTACGGACGTTACGCCATACGCGGGAATAGCCAACCACGACCGCTGGCCCAAGTACCGCGAAAGCTTGAACCTTGAACCGTCAGCCGAGACGCTGATTGAATGGCAAACCGCGCTGATTGAAGAAAATTTCACAAAGCTGCCCTTGGAATCACTTCCGGGGATTTCCGAGCTGCTTGCGCATATTGCGGACAGGAAGCTTCCTGCTGCCGTGGGTTCGGCTTCGCAGCCTGCGCTTATTGATTTGGTACTGCGGAAGCTTGATATTGCTCATTATTTTCAGGCGGTTGTCTCTTGCGAAGATGTTGCGCGAGGGAAGCCCGCGCCCGATGTTTTTCTTGCGGCGGCAGAAAAACTCGGCATCGCGCCTAGGGACTGCATTGTTGTAGAAGACGCTCCCGCGGGTGTGCAGGCGGCTAAGAACGCTGACATGGCTTGCATCGCGTTCCGCAGCCCGCATACCTTAGCGCAGGACTTTTCGCTTGCTGACTATGTCGTCGACCATTTTGCGGAGTGTATAAAATGGCTGTGAGCGCGTTTGTTTCTGATAGGTGGAAGGATTACGAGATTTTGGATGCGGGAGACGGCGAAAAGCTCGAAAGGTGGGGCGCGGTCACAGTCGTGCGCCCCGACCCGCAAATCATTTGGCCGCGTACTAAGCCCGATTCGCTTTGGCTTAGCCGCGACATGCACTACCACCGCAGCAAGTCTGGCGGCGGGCAGTGGGAGTTTATCAGCCCAAAAACAAAAACCCCCGCGCAGTGGACGGTTGCGTATGAGGGGCTTTCGTTTATCATCCGGCCGACGGATTTCAAGCACATGGGGCTTTTTCCCGAGCAGGCCGCTAACTGGGACTGGGCGGCAAAGCTCATACAAAACGCAGGGCGGAAAGTCCGCGTTTTGAATCTGTTCGGCTACACGGGCGGCGCCACGGTATGCTGTCTGAACGCGGGTGCGGATGTCACACACATCGATGCGGCAAAGGGCATGAACCAATGGGCCAAGGATAACATCAAAGCCGCGGGCTTCGAATGCCGTGTCATTACCGATGATGTGTACAAGTTTGTGCAGCGCGAACAGCGGCGCGGCAATACCTACGACGCCATCATCCTTGACCCGCCGTCCTACGGGCGCGGCCCGAACGGTGAGGTCTGGAAGCTTGAAGACAGGCTTTACGGCCTGCTGCGGCACTGCTCGGCGATTTTGTCCGAACAGCCGCTTTTTGTCTTGCTGAATACTTACACGACGGGCTTTACCGCTACGGCTGCGGAAAATGTTCTGCGGCTTGCCGTCGGAGGCGGCAGAATCAGCAGTGCGCCGCTCGGCTTGCCTATCGGTGACAGCAAGCTCATTTTGCCTTGCGGTATGACCGTACGGTGGAGCGCGGCAAATTAGTCTTCGATAATTATTGCTTCCGCGAGCATGTCCGCGGGGATGTATATGCCGAGGCGTTCCGCCGCGGATATGTTGATTGCCAGGCTGTGGTCTTCCTGCCACTGGATTGGCATTTCCGCGGGTATGGCTTCGCCGCGCAGGATTTGCCCCGCCATTACCGCGGCTTGGCGTCCCAGACGGTAGTAGTTTACGCCGCGTGTGGCCAGTGCGCCGCCTCTTACGTGGTTTTCGTTACCGCCTATGATTGGTACGCCCTGCGAATCGGCTACCGATGCGACTACCGCTATGGCAGCGGCTATTGTGTTGCAGGTCGGTGTGTAGATTACGTCCACCCGCCCCGCTATGTGTTCTGTTGCTTGCGCTACGTCGCCTGTCCCGGCTACTGTCACGGTTTCGTACTCCAGTCCAAGACTGCGTGCCGTTTCGCGTGCCATGACGGCCAGTACGTGCGAGTTGATTTCGCCCGAATTATAAATTATGCCTACGCGCCGGGCGTTCGGCAGCAGTTGTGTAAGCAGCTCAAACTGGTCGGCTACGGGCGATAGGTCGGATGTGCCTGTCACATTCCTGCCCGGGCGTTCCAGCGACTCGACAAGCTCCGCCCGAAGCGGGTCTGTTACGGCTGTGATTACTATGGGAATATCATATGTAGTCCTGGAAAGCAGCTGTGATGTGGATGTCGCTATACCGAGGATTAAATCCGGGCGGTTGTCTACGATTTGCTGTGCCATGGCATTTGCGGCGGCCATATCGCCCCCTGCCGAGAACCATGAAAAGTTTAGGTTTTCGCCCTCTACCCAGCCTTCGTCTGCCAGGCCGCTTACGAATCCGCGGCGCGCCTCGTCAAGCGAAAGGTGGTCGCCGCTTTGCAGCGAACCTATACTAATCGTACCGTACTCAGATCG
>Ga0209755_10000987_pt1 | contig 47719 bp, 41 predicted proteins | sample TergutCo191P1_FD_187301 | JGI IMG/M metagenome (GOLD analysis project Ga0209755, IMG submission 187301) | Cornitermes sp. P1 segment gut microbial communities from Petit-Saut dam, French Guiana - Co191P1 (SPAdes) (version 2) | ecosystem: Host-associated > Arthropoda: Insects > Digestive system...
CTAATGAATTCCATAATTTCCCTCACTTAAATTATTAATCCATTTTACTAGATGTCTCTTTTCTTTTCAATTGCCATTTGCGCATAACGTTTGTTGTTGGTTTATGCTTTTGACACAGTCTGCCCCCGGGCCCCCCGCTGCCGCCGCTGTCGCCGCAGCCTACGAAAATCATTGCCAGCGCCGCTAAAAGCGCCAAAATCCAAGAATACTTTCTCATATTCTCCTCCTAAACATTTTTCCGCGCCCATACGGGTGCTTAATTTAAAGGGAGGAATTCTTAGCGCGGAGCGGGGCGGTTACTGGAAAATGAAAGAAATTAATCATACAATTAAGAGCAATGATTCTTTATCACGGTAGTAATGTACCGGTAATCAATCCCGATCTTGCATTATCCAGAAAAAGCCTGGATTTCGGCGCAGGTTTTTATACAACCGTAAATAAGGATCAAACACTCGATATATTGAAAGTTAAAAAATTATACAGCCAGTATGTATTTAAAACAGAAAAAGCGTTGTCATGGTTAAAATACAAAGATTCGTTTGAACCGGGAGCCGTTTTATGACGCCGGAAAAGTTATCTGCATTATTGACTATAATGAACCCTTCAATTATCCAATTAATAATTGAAAATCGAAATATTACGAGTATTGATGCGACAAACATATTTTATTCATCAGATTTATACGCGATGCTTGAAAACGAAGAAAGCAAGCTCTGGCACTTAAGTCCTGTGACATTGTACGAACTGCTGAAGGAAGAGCTTAAAACCGGGCACATCAATTATCCTGAGGAAGCATAGGTCATGGACAATAAAACAAGATTTCTGGTTTACTGCGTAGAAATTTACAAGACAACTAATAAATTAAATGGCAGACAAGTAATTCAATTATTTAAACAATATGGAATCGATGAATACATTGTAAATTGCTACAATGCTTTACATACAACCGGACCTGAATACATAATAAATGATATTTCGGGGTTGATAGAAAAAAGAAAAAAATAATTTGTCATTGTATAAAATAATGGAGTGTACCCGGTTTCTGACAGCTTTTTGCACTTAATAAATCGCAGTAATTTACATAAAAAAAATTGAACCACCCCCTATATTGTTCACATAGGTTTATACATAAAAAACAAGATTAATATTTTTAGCTAAAAAAATGGAAGAATTACAAACTTATCGATTTGAAAAGTCTATTCTATTTTCAAAAGGAGGAACAGCAAACGAAAATTGTGTTTGACCTCCTCCGTTTGTAATGGCAATGTCCATTTGTGTTATTACATCCATTCCAATTATCATTTCATTTTCGGGAGACATATTACAAATTGCAACTCTGACATCCTGAATAATAGCTCCATTCGGAAATCGAATGGATATGACAGAAACTTCGGCGAGACTTTCTCCGTTAATTCCCGTAATTTGAATTGTATCAACAATGTCCAAATTTAATTTCTCTGCAACTTTTGGCGATATAACCGATAACATTGCGCCTGTATCCCAAAGAGCATTCGTCAAATAACTGGTGATTTCATCATATACGTCAGAAAAAAGATCAACCGGCGTAAGAATTGCATCAACCAGCTCTAAATGGGTATAAGTGAGAGCGGCATGTTTATCCATACGCAATAATATTACCTATAGGCGAAAGCCGTATCTTTTCTTTTTGAGGATCTATTGGGATGTACTTAACCATAAAAGCGCCGCGAGGTACTGTTTTTACAGTCTCTTGAATTGCTTCTCTGTCAGAATTATAAACGCCAAGAATTTCATTATATGCAATAACAACGCGCTTTCCGGCATACTTCGAACGTAACTCAGCTTTATTAGCCTCGTAAAAGGCTTGTTCCTTCTCAAGGTGCATATAACCGCTCCTTTATCAAGGTAGAATCTAACACATTTAATTAACTTTATCAATCATTATATTATTAAATATAGACCAAATTCTCCCTCTTCCCTCTCCCCGCCGGCATAATTTGACATTTGAATTAAAACAACTTAGTATGCAAGAAGGAAACAGTTTCAAAAATTATTATTTAAAGGGGACAATCCATGAATTATAACGAAATAAATATCGATGAGGAAATAAATAAGGTAGCCGCGGCTGTAGAACAGGGTGATTACGCCAAGCCTCAAAAAAAGAATCAATGGCTGTCCGGCTTGCGGCATTAAGTGATATCGTAAATGAAATGAAAATTCTTATTGAAAATGATAAAGAACTTGTAAGCGCGTAGTTAATAATGGAAAATCTATTTACACAAAATCAAGATACGTCCAAAATCCACCTATCTGTTTATTTTCAATTCTTAGCGTATCTTCAATCTATACCAACCCAATCCCCCCCAAATAAAAACGTGAATCCTTTTAGGAGTTCCGCTTCATTTCAGGGATTGAAAAAAATATTTATCTGACTGTATTATTAATTCATGATTAACGATGAAATAATAGACACTGTTACGACAGAAATGCTCAATGGCTTCAATGATGTTAGTGATTTTTTCTCTGAAACTCGTGATATTTTTTCGGCACGGCTGCATAGTTTTATATTAAGAGAAAAAAAATATCTGGAATCTGCAATAATTGGCGAAATAGGCAATAATACCTTTGATCATAATTATGTATATGAAAATAACCGTCCCAGAGGCGTATATTGTAACCTGTCTTACAATAACAATTTTATAGTCCTTGCCGATTATGGCAGGGGTATAAAACAATCTCTTGCTTCCGTATTATCTTCTATCAGCTCAGATATAGATGCGTTAGAAATTGCATTTACTAAGCATATTTCAGGAAGATCCCCTGAACAAAGAGGGAATGGGTTAAAATTTGTTTCAGAAACAATTAAAAATCAAGATTGGCATTTTTTCTTTCAATCAGGTATTGCTTCTTGTTTAATTGACAGGAATGGTATTATATTTAAAGAGAAAGCTGTTCCGTTGACTGGTTGTTTAGCAATAATTGATTTTAATAAGGGTAATTAAGCATGGTCGTTTGTATAAGTAATTTTGGAGACATATTGATGTCACGTCCCGCCGGCAGAGAAGCGTTCTTAATGGCAAAGGCTTATATATTTAAAGAAATAGATAAAGACGAAATTGTTTTGGATTTTAACAATGTAAAAGTTTTAGCTCCTTCATGGGCTGATGAGTTTATTACCGGAATAAAATCGGAATTTTCAAACACAATTAATTATATAAATACCGAAAACCCCTCTGTAAAAGCCTCTTTAAAAACTGTATTAGAAACATAAAAAAAGAGCCGGCTGCCCGGCTCTTTTAAACTTTAATTACTAAAGTCCAGATGTTGATTAATATTTACCAACCTGCTCGATCAAGATGCTATGAATGATAAAACCGCCTGAAGTACCAGCATTATCAAGAACAAGATTTGTATTACCTAACCCTCCGGCGCTAACTGGTGTTGAAACTTGTGTCCACGTAAAGTCGAAATCCGTTGGAGTTGTTGTAAGTGATTTAGAAGATGCTTTGCCATCATCATTGTTTGCTTTGATTCTTAATGTACCGGTTCCCTCATCAACAGAAGCGTTAATAGTTATTTTGTATGTTTTTCCAACTTCTGCAATAAAGCCGTTAGTGGCATTTGCATAATGAAGAGTTCCACCTGCTGCAGAGCCTACCTGGATTATTATACCCTGATAATTTCCACCTGCTGTAAATACTAAATCACTACCATCGATTTCCCATGACGATCCGCCTCCTTGCCTCTGCGGTCCATAGTTATTACCAAAATATTCTGTTGGATTACTAGTGCCGCCTGTGAATGTAACACCTGTGAAGCCGCTTTTAAAGTGTGACCATACTTCAATTTCACATTCACAAACAAGCTCATCACAATCACCGCATTTAATTTGTACAGTATTGCTTTCTAAGCTGTGGTAACCAAGGCTGTGTATTAAAACCCTGTATTCGCCGGGTTCTTCAGTTTCAAAAGTAGCATCCTCTGCGTCTGCAATATTTACCCAGTTGCTTCCAACTTTAATCTGCCAATGGTAATCAACAGTTGCAGGACCGTCTGTTCCTGCTGTGTAGGTTGCAGTAAGCTCATCTCCAACTACACCAGTGCCGCTGGCAGCAATAACAATTGTTGTGTCATTCGGGAAATCTTGAATTACTGTAGTTGTTGCGAATGTCGCTGTAATGACAGAGGTAGCTGTATTAAATGTTGTGGATAACGCACCTTCAACAGTGAAGGATGAAGCTGTAAGAGTATTAAATGTATAGAACTGTTTTGCTGTCAGTGTAATGGTTGCTACATAATCTTTGTTAGGTTCGAACTTACCGGCTGCAAGAGCAGGATTCCATGCGATTGTTCCAGTATACTGATCAGTTTCGATTGTAGTGTCGGCTGTTGCCTCGTCTTCAGGTATTGATATCTCAATATCCAATTTACTTACAACCGCTGGTGTCGGTGCAACAACTGTTACAAGGATAGAAGCAATTTCAAGTGTGAACTCGATTTCGTCTGAAGCAGCAGCGCCGCCTGAAGCATTTCTAGCCTGCAGGAAGAACGCATCATAAATCTTTGCATTAATGGAGTTTGCCATATCGCCCCATCCAGAGCTGATTGTTAATTCAAATTCTCCAGCAGGATATGCAAGACCAGGTAAGTTTGCACTAGCATTCCAGTTGCTGGTAGCAGTAGGATCGCCGAAAGCACTGCGTGTATTACCAGTTGCGCTTGCTGTTCCTTTTACTGTAACAGAAACTGATCCGCCGAAGGCTGCGCCAGCAAATGCATTGCGAACTTCTGCTGCTTTTACTTCAGGAAGATCAAAACCTACTCTGTGGTGGATCTTGTCAAAAGTAACAATTACTTTATCAGCTTCGATTGAAACGTCGGGAGTTGTTTCAGGAGCGTTGAGCCCGCCGCCGGAAACCTGGATAAGCGATGCTTCGTTCAAGTCAAGGTAGAATGATCCGGTAGGAGCGCCTGTCGGTACTTGATAATCGCCATAGCCCGGGATTACGGTTGGAATAAAGCATCCCGCGCAGCTTCCTAAGCACAAATCGCAGCAGCATTCGCCGTCGCATTCTTCCGCGTCAAGGCATGTCCCGCTGTCGTCGCAGCATTCGCACGGCACGTAACCTACGATCCTCAGTCCTTTAACCGTGATCTGCTCGATAACGATAGTCTTGGCTGCACCGGTTCTTATCCTGATGCCTGGAACCCACGCATTGGCTTCAATATAACCTACGTCAGCTGCCGTCAAGGTAAATGTTTCTTCAAATTCTTCATCTGCGGCTAATGCAGGTTTCCAGCCGTCGAGAGGTCTCTCGCCGTTATTGTTGGTGTTTAAATATATATCCGTCGCTGTTACCGCGTAGCCTTTTATGTAAAGCTCGTCGCCCGTATAGAACTGCATGCCCTGGTGCTTAAGGTCGATGCCTGCCCATGACTGCCCAGTTGTAAATTTAAGCTTTAATACATCTTCTTCTTCGATAATCGCATAAGTCATCTCCACCCCGTCCGAATCGGCGCCGCACATAAAGCGTTCTTCGCCGAATATCTGCGCGCGTGTGGCGCCTACTTCAATTTCATTTTCAGTAAAATACGCTTGAAGATCGAAGACTTCTTTCATTTCGCGTACTTCTCCGCCGGGGTCGGGGTCATTTCCGCCCCCTCCGCAGCCTACGAAAATCATTGCCAGCGCCGCTAAAAGCGCCAAAATCCAAGAATACTTTCTCATATTCTCCTCCTAAACATTTTTCCGCGCCCATACGGGTGCTTAATTTAAAGGGAGGTTTTTTCTAAACAAAAGTGTTATGTGAACATTTAAAAAGACGATAAGTAATAACACACTTTTTTTTTGGAGGTACTATGATATACGGTTATATCAGAGTCAGTACAGATAAGCAGACTGTTGACAATCAGCGGTTTGAAATCGAGCGGTTTTGTTCAAAGAATAATATCGAAATTGGACAATGGATCGAAGAAACAATCAGCGGGAACAAGTCGCCGGATAAACGGCTTCTGGGATCGCTGCTTGCGGAGGTGAAAAAAGACGACTTAATCATCTGTTCGGAACTGTCGCGGCTGGGCAGGAGCCTTTTTATGATTATGTCGATATTAAACCACCTTATGTTGAAGGAGGTACGAATATGGACTATAAAAGACAATTACAGGTTAGGCGACAATATCCAGTCAAAGGTGCTGGCTTTTGCTTTCGGGCTTTCCGCCGAAATTGAAAGAGAGTTGATTTCACAAAGAACAAAAGAAGCTTTGGCGCGTAAGCGTTCCGAGGGAAAGGTGCTCGGCAGACCGAGCGGCAGAAAATCATCACATGTTAAACTTTCCGGGCGCGAGCAGGATATTAAAATGCTTCTTGACAGGCATTTCTCCAAGAGCGCAATCGGAAGGATTTACGGGGTGAACAGAATGACAGTTGATTTGTTTTTAAAAGAAAGATTGGGATTTATTTAAAATTTTTTTATGGGGCTGTAAAAACAGCCCTGTTTATGTATAAAAGTTAAAATATATGTTCGATTATAATAATTTTAGAATAATTGCCTATGCTTCCTTATTGCGATATAATACATATATGCAGGTGATATTCCCCCGCTTTAAACCGTTGATAATATTTTTCTTAATTCTCGCAGTTATCCCGCTGGGCGCGGTTTACGGAGATATGTTTAAGCTCTCGCTGACAGGCGGCATTAATTATTTTGCGGCAGATAACGGCGCCGCCGGAGCGGATCCCGCTCCCATCATTATTTCAGGCGGTTTTTCGGTATCGGTACAGGCGATGCAATTCCTTAGAATCGAATTAACCGAAGATATTTATTTTACAAACTATGAATACGATTTCGACAGGGGTTATCCAATGGCGTGTAATCCTGAGAACCGGTCGGCTTTTGTGATGGGTTTTGTCACGGCGGTTCAGGCTGTCGGTTATTTCCCGATGGGAAACAGCGTTTTCCGCGTTTTCGGCGGCCCTGCGGCGGATTTCCGCGTTGTTACTTTAGCAGTGGGGCTTCATCCTTTGGATATAACCGATGCTCAGTATCAAACAGATGCCGTTTTTGAATATTTTTGGGGTAAAGGCAGGTGGTTTATGCCTGTTGCCGGTTTCGGGTTCGATTTTCCTGTTACAGAAAATATACTTCTTGGTTTTGATATACGCGCATGGTTTCCGGTCTACAGGCTTTGGACCAACGACAATGTTCCGGCAATTGACGGCTGGCGTTTCGGCGTTGGATTGCGCATAACGCCGCGAAACTGGCCCTGATGAAAAAACAAAAAAGCCTTGTTTATAAATGTTCCTCGTGCGGTCATGAAGAGCCGAAATGGCTTGGCCGCTGCCCGGAATGCGGTGAATGGAATACTCTGATAGAAACCGCGGTTAACTCCCTGCCGCAAATGAGACGCGGCGGCGCTTCCGGCGGCGCGAAAAACGGCATACCTCAAACGCTTCCGCTTTCGGCGGTAGACCCTATGGAAGGAAGCAGAATCTCAAGCGGCATCGGCGAGCTTGACCGCGTTCTCGGCGGCGGCATCATGAAGCGTTCCGCGATTCTGGTCGGAGGCGAACCCGGTATCGGCAAGTCAACTCTTCTTTTACAGGCCGCCGCGGCCACTGTGACAAAAGGGCGTATATTATACGTTTCAGGCGAAGAATCGGCAGGACAGTTAAGGCTTAGAGCTGACAGGCTCGGTCTTACAAATGATAAAAGCGTCATGGAGCGTATAGAAATCCTTTGTTCCGGCAGCCTGAACGAGATCGAGACAGTGCTTAATAATATCAAGCCGATATTGATTCTGGTTGATTCCGCTCAAACGCTTTTCTCGGCGGATGCCGGAGCTGTTTCCGGCAGCGTCAATCAAATGAAATATTGCTCTTTTGAGTTGATCTCGTGGGTTAAAGAACATGACGCGGCGTTATTTTTGACAGCGCATGTCACCAAAGAAGGGGTAATTTCCGGGCCGAAAACCCTGGAACATATGGTCGATACTGTCCTCTATTTCGAGCAGAACGATAAAACTTCCGGCTTAAACGGCACCGCCGACTGCCGTTTTTTACGCGCCGCGAAGAACCGGTTTGGTTCTGTCGATGAAATCGGTATTTTCACAATGGGAGAACAGGGTCTCTCCCCGGTGCCTGACACAGGCCGCATGTTTCTTGTCCGGCGCGAAGGTGATTTGCCGCCCGGAGTGGCTACGGCTGCGGTTTTGGAAGGTTCCAGAACGATTTTAGTTGAGATTCAAGCGTTAACTATCCCCGCAAAAGGTTCGATCAGCCGGGTTTTTTCCGATAAGATCGATTCCGGCAGGGTTTCGCGGGTCTCCGCCGCGCTCGAAAAACATCTCGGGCTGCGTCTTTCGGATCAGGATTTGTATGTAAACGCCGCCGGAGGCATCAGAATTACTGAGGTCGGGGTAGAACTTGCGCTCGCTTGTGCGTTATATTCGGCGCGTACAGGTCTTGTTTTACCCGCGGACATGGCAATTGCGGGTGAATTGTCGCTTACAGGCGAGATACGCCCGGTACGCCGCCTGTCAGGGCGGGTAAAAACCGCGAAAAACTTAGGTTTTAACTCATTTTTGGGGCCGGCGCTGGAAACTCAAGCCCCGCCGGAGGCCGGTTTTCAATCTGCAGTCAATATAAAGTCAGCTATCAAACTTATTTACGGATCTATTAAAAATGAGAAGTAACACTAAAATGGGTAAAATAAGTTGTTTTTTAAAATATTGGGTTTGAAAATGAAAAATTTATGTAAAAATATAGAATTTATTTAAAAATCTATTGACAGCAGTATATTATCAGTCTATATTTTTCTTAATCGGGTATTTTTCAGTTTGTGTAGAGATTGTTTTTGCGGTTTTTGTAAAAAATCGCACGGTTTAGGGATTAGTTCATTTCTTGTCATTCGTTGCTTGCGAGCCAACAGCTTGCCAGAGCTAGGTTCTTCGTTTATCTCCCTTAACAAAAATGCATCTTTGTCTCTTTTGAATGCCGGGTAGTTCCGGTACAAAGGGGTGATAGAGTCGCCCGCTTTTGCGGGCGTGAATACTTGGACGTAAGTCCATCGGATTATCGCAAGAGACGCAGGTTTTAAGCAAATAATCCACGCGAGCCCGGACGCAATCGCAGACAGATTTCTGTTTGTTCCGGGTGAAGGAATTCTCTCAATGGCCAAGAAATTGTATGTCGGTAACCTATCCTACAACACTACCGAAGATGGTCTGCGAACCCTATTTTCGGGTTTCGGCAGCGTCGCATCCGCAAAGATCATTTTTGATCGTGAAACCGGCAACTCAAAGGGGTTCGGATTTATCGAAATGAGCGGCGACGACGAAGCGGCCGCCGCTATAGCGGGTACAAACGGACGCGAATTTGAAGGACGCCAATTACGCGTAAACGAGGCGATGGATAAGCCGCGCCGCGAACGCGGACATGGGAACTGGTAAACCCGGTTGCTTAACTAAAGTCATTTGACCAGTGTCAGTGAACTGAATGGCGCCGGACTGCGATCCGGCGTCGTTTTTATCATTTAATCTAAATAAATCTTCCAAAACATTTCAGGTTATGGAAACGGCGGAATTTATTTTAATAATTTTTGCCTTTTCTCTTCCCCTGTTATGTGCATTTTTTCCAGTTCTTTCATAATTTCGTCCGCGACAGCTTGTTTTTTATCTTCTTCTTCCGATACTTTTTCCCTGGCTTTTTCGCGGAATTCATTACAGTTAATGACAGGACTTGCCGTTACGCGCACAATGTCCTGACTTACGGCGTCGTTTAACATATCGGTTTTTTGTACATGCAGCACTTCGCCGTTCAGAGCGATTAAACACATATAATCAAAGGAGCGGACATAAGTGTCCATTTCTCTGACGCCTTTTTTTGTATTCGGATCCCAGGGGCGGTACCGCGTTCCCGACGGGAAGAGAAGAATAAGCCTTCCTTTATATTTGTGCCGGATAAGCGATTTCATCGCCGCGTGGTTGATGGCTTTTGCGCGTGCTATTTCGGCTTTATTTTTTTCCGGATCAAGATCCGTTATTGAACGGCTCGGAAATATCATTATTTTTGTGTAAGCGCTTGAAAGCGCGGAGAGTCCCGGGCTGTCTTCGCTTAATTTCATTCCGGCAATTGCGATTACCGCTCTGGCGATATCCAGCCCCCTGCCTCCGGCTCTTCGCGCTAATGTTGAAAAAATTGTAAGATCGTAATTACTGTAATGTTCCAGAAGAAGAAGGCAGGATTTTCCTGATTCCGCCAACGCGAGAAGCTCTTCCAGATTTTCAAGCCCGTCAATTCCACTGCCAGGAAGGAAGAGCTGGTCGGACATTTCATCGACAATCGCCTCAATCGCAAGGTCGCCTTCTTGAAATACATTCTCGTCTGTAATGACTGTCGGCGCTTTGGTCATCACAAGCGCTCTTTTTATCTGATCTTTAAAAAGTGTAGCCAACGTTTCTGCCATTTTTTTCTCCTGATTTTTTATCTGTTCCAAAATAATTACGGAACATTTTTTAAATTTTGATTAATTCAATAATCACTCTGCATGCGGCGCACATTTCGCTTACGCTGATCCATTCCAGCCTGCTGTGAAAATTACGCCCCCCGGTGAAAATGTTCGGAGTGGGTATGCCAAGCTCTGTCAGTCTTGAACCGTCTGTTCCGCCGCGCACAGGTTTTTGAATCCACTCAATACCGGAGTTTTTAACAGCTTGTTTTAAACGCTCCATCACTTCGGGCATTTTATCAATCCCGGATTTCATATTATAGTATTGCGCCTGAGTTTTAACAATTACCTTTCCGCCCGGAAACTGAGCTTCGACAGTTTTCGCGAATGTATCAAGCGCGGCTATCCGGCGTTTCATTCCGTCATCATCAAAATCGCGGAGATAAACTTCCAAAACGGCTTTTTCAAGGCTGCCGGAAATTTCCATCGGGCAGTAATAACCGTAATAGCCGTCTGTGGCTTCCGGGCTTTCGTTACGCGGCAAAAGTGACGCGTAGACAGACGCCATCAGCGCGGCGTTGGCAAGAATGCCTCTGGCGTGTCCGACGTGAATCACTTTTCCGGTGAATTCAATATCCGCTTTCCACGCGTTAAAACATTCGCTTTCGATTTCACCTACAGGGCCGCCGTCTACAGTATAGCAGAAAACGGATTTGATTTCAGCTAACGGAAACTCAGGCAGTCCTTTTCCCGTTTCTTCGTCGGGAGTAAAAATAATTTCGACAGGTCCGTGTTTAATCTGCGGACATTGTTTTGATATTGAATCAGCCGTGATGTACTCAACAGCCGCCATGATTTCCGCAATTCCCGCCTTGTTGTCCGCGCCTAACAAAGTTGTGCCGTCGCTGTGAATAACCGCTTTACCTTTTTGTTCCGCAAGCCCGGGCTCAATTGACGGGTCGAGACAAAGGCCGCCCGTAAGATCGATTTTTTCACCGTTGTAATTCTTTATAAGCTGAGGTTTAACGTTCCTGCCTGAGACATCGCTTGCGGTGTCAAGATGCGCTATTAAACCGATGCACGGCTTGTTTTCCATTCCGGCGCTTGCAGGAAGACGCGCTATCACATAGCAATGATCCGTAAGACTGACATCAATCAAGCCGAGCCCTAACAGCTCTTTTTGCAAAACCTCCGCAAGCTCCCATTGTCCCGGCGTTGACGGCGTCTTTACGGTTTGGCGGCCGCTTTCGGTGTCATACCGCACATAGTTTAGAAAACGCGGCACTATCAGGTTCTCAAGCTGTTTATCATCCATGAGGGGTATTATATCAAATAAAAGTATGGAAGTGTAAAGTAATAATGACTGTCACCTTTATCAGCTCTTGAGAAATATCCGCGATTTCTTTAAACTGAAGTTCATGCAGGAACTGGCAAAAAATGATGTTCTAAAAATAATGAAGCAATATAATAATGATCCGCAGCAGCTTATCGCTATTTTGCTGGATATCCAAATTGCGTCCGGTAAAAATTATCTTGATAAAAAATGGGCTGAGATTGCCGCGGATGTTTTAAAGATTCCGCTTTCAAAAATTTATGATGTAATTACATTTTATTCCATGTTCAGCACGGAGCCGCTCGGCGAATACGTTATCGAGATTTGCCAAAGCCCGCCGTGCCATTTCACATATACAGAAAAAATTGTTCAATGGTTCGAAGCCGCTGCCGGAATCAAAATGGGAGAGACAACAAAGGACGGAAAAATCTCGCTAAAATACACAAGCTGCATGGGAGCATGCGAAGCCGGGCCGGCTGTAAAAATCGGCGATGCGGTATTCGGGGAATTGACGGCGGACAAGGTAAAAACGCTGATCAAACGCTGCCTTGATGACAGCATAAGACCCATGATCCACGAGGAGCTTTAATGTCCAAACTTGTAAAGATGCTCTCGCAGGGCGCTGATAATATCGATCCACTCTCGCTTGCAGAATATGAAAAATCGGGCGGTTTTACTGCGTTGAAGAAAGCCGCCGCAAGCAGCCCTGAGCAGATAATCGCGGAAGTAAAAAAGGCGAAATTACTTGGCAGAGGCGGCGCGGCATATCCCGCCGGCAGCAAGTGGGATCACCTATTGCACATAACGGAAACTCCGAAATATATCGTCTGTAATGCCGATGAAGGAGAACCCGGCACATTCAAAGACCGCTACATCCTCGACTTGCTGCCGTATAAATTGCTGGAAGGCATCATCATCGCGGGGCTGGTTTTCCGCGCGAAAGCCGGATATATCTATGTGCGCGGCGAATACCGCAAGCACCAGAAGCGTCTTATGACCGCGATAAAACATATCCGCGATGCCGGTTATCTTGGCGGCAATGTAGCAGGTACCGGCATGGAGTTTGACATTCACGTCATTTCCGGCGCGGGCGCTTATGTCTGCGGCGAAAATTCCGCGCTCCTCAATTCGACCGAAGGCAAGGTAGGCCGCCCGCGCATCAAGCCGCCGCATCTCGCGGAAGTCGGCCTCTTTCTTCAGCCTACTCTCGTAAATAATGTCGAGTCGTTTGCGAACATTCCGCTTATCATCAATATGAGTGGAGACGCTTTCCTTGAAGCAGGTCATCCTGATTCAGGCGGAACCAAACTCATCTGCCTTTCCGGGCACTGCCGCAACAAGGGCGTTTATGAAATTCCGCTTGGCAAAGTAACGTTACGCGACATCATCTACGATCCTGAAATCGGCGGCGGGCTGTCGCAGGGTGAAAAGTTAAAATTTTTTCATTTAGGCGGACAGAGCGGAACTATCGGCAGCGCCGCTCAGCTTGACACAGTTTACAGTTACACGGATTTACGCAAGGCGGGATTGTCAGTCGGCTCCGGCGCGGTAGTTGTAATGGACGAAAGCGTTTCCGTTTTGGAGTATGTTAAAAACGTAACAAAATTTTTTATACATGAATCGTGCGGCAAGTGCGTGCCGTGCCGCGAAGGCAACAGACAACTTTTAAAAATTCTTGAAAGCATGACTGCTCCGGCATTGGACGAAAAACCGTTACAGAAAAATTACGCGCCTGACGCACTGGACACAATGCGAAGCCTTATCCGCACCATGACAGACGCGTCGTTTTGCGGTTTAGGTCAAACTGCCGCGGCCGCTTTGAACAGTGCTTGGAAACATTTTCCTGCGGAAATTGAAGCTCAAGCCCGAAGAATCGAGGCGCGTGTATGAGTCATCACAAACCTGATCCGAATGTAAAAGTAAATTTAACGATTGACAGAATACCTGTAACCGTTCCCGAAGGAACGAGAATTCTGGAAGCTGCGAAACAAGCGAACATAAACATTCCCGTGTTATGTGAACATCCCGATTTATGCAAACGCGCTCTGTGCAGGATCTGTGTTGTTGAGTGTGACGGAAGAGGCAAACTGGTCGCCGCGTGCGCCAATGATGTTTGGGAAGGCGTAAACATTGTAACGATCAATCAACGTCTCTCTCTTATCCGAAAAACTATCGTTGAATTAATTCTCGCGAATCATCCGCAGGACTGTCTATCGTGCGTACGTAATAAAACCTGCGAGCTTCAGGCGCTTGCGTTAAAGTACTGTGTCGGAGCTTCGTCATTTGAAAACAGCGTGGATAAAAGCGCGGCAACAATTGAGAACGATACGCTAGTGCGCGATATGAGTAAATGTATTAAATGCGGACGCTGCGTTGAGGCATGTCAGGAAATTCAGACAATAGGCGCACTTAACACATCACACCGCAGTGATGAGTTTACGGTCTCCACCGCATACAAGCAGTCCTTGAAAAAAAGCCCCTGCGTATTCTGCGGGCAGTGCGCGTCGGTCTGCCCTGTAGGCGCGATTTACGCGCACGATCAAACGGCGGATGTTCAAGCCGCTTTAAATGACAATAACGAAAAAAAAATCGCGCTAATTTCTCCCGTTCTCGCTTCGGCTGTAAACACTGAGCTTGGCTTTGAACCGGGAACAGTAACAGCCGGAAAACTTATAAAGGCTGTAAGGCTGCTTGGTTTTGACAAGGTTTACGACGCTTCAACCGCGGCTGACTATATCAATTCCAATATTAGCCGCGAGATTGACAAGCGTAAAGAAAACAGTTACGCGAAACTGCCGATAATCAGCGGATGCAGCGACGGCGTTACGCGCTTTATCACTAATTTTTATCCTGATTTGGAATTTTTTCTCGCTTCAGGGAAAAACTCAAGACATGAATACGCGTCCGCTGTAAAAAGAGAATACGCAATCGAAGCGGGCGTGAATATTTCTGATGTCACATTGGTATATTTTGTTCCATGTATCGCGCAAAAGTACGCTGCGCGACAAGAAAAAACAAGTTTGTTCCTTACAGCGAAGGAACTTGCGCGGATGATCAAAATGGCGGGAATAATAGTTGATACATTGCCGGATGATATGTCGGAAAATCAGGCGGATAATCCGTGTAAAAATACGTTTGATAATATTAACATTCATATTCCGCAGCCGCTTGGCGCAGAAAAAAAGGTAACTGTTTACGGTTACGCTCAGGCGCGTGTTGTTATGGAAAAAATTCAAAAAGGCGGATGTAACGCGGATTGGGTGGAAATTTTTAGCTGCAGCGGAAAAAATTGCATGCAATGAACGACGTTATGCGAAAAGAATCGGCGTATCCGTTACATGCGGTGAGTGAAAAGCTTGGCGTTTCTTTGGCAACTGTTAATAATTGGATCAAAACAAAAGTAATTCCGCCGCCTGATGTTCAAAAACTTTACAGTGAAGCGGTTTTTAACCGCATTATAAAACAGATAAAAAACGATCAAAAACGCCTAAATTCAAGGGCAAACAGATCATTACAAGGTAAAAAAACATTATATTATTGCGGTATATCAAGTAAAGAAAGAAAATTATTATTACAAAAACTTGTAAATGATTTTGGAAATTCAGGTTTATCGATCGCCGGCGGCGTATTAGGAGTTTCTCTTGCTCTTCTGCGATCTAATAAATTAATAAATGACAACTGGAAACCTAACGCTAATTCACCTCTTGATAAGCTGCTTTCTCAATGGTATGATAAATCAGATGACAAGAAAATTATAAAAGATTTTTCTTTAAACTATGAAATACCAAATTATAATGATGATATATTAGGCGCTTTTTATCAGTCTATTCAGAGCGTTTCACAAAAATCGGCATTTGGATCTTTTTACACGCCGCCTGAATTGTTAAAAGACATAAAAATACCCGCAAACAAAACCGTTCTTGATCCCTGCTGCGGAAGCGGAAATATTTTACTTAATATTATAACTAAAAAAAATGATCCTTCTAAAATATACGCGAGAGACATTGACGAAACCGCGTTAAAAATCTGTCATATAAATCTTGCGTTATTTTTTAACGATGTAAATATTGCGCCTAACATTTCCATGCAGGATATAACGCGAAATAATAAAAACAATGATCAATTTAATCATGATCAATTTGATTTTATCGTTACAAATCCGCCGTGGGGCAGTAAGTTTACAATAAAACAAAAGGAGTCGCTGTGCAAATTTTACCCGGAACTGTCAACGCCGGAAATATTCAGTATTGCTCTTTATAACGCGCGTAAGATGCTCGGTAAAAACGGTGAACTGTATTTTTTTCTGCCTTATTCATTTTTAAACGTCGCTGCACACAGAAACATAAGGCGTTTTATATTTAATGACAGCAGTTCAATATCGGTTAAACTACTTGGAAACGCGTTCAAGGGCGTGCTTTCAGAGAGCATTTTACTCAATTTAAAAAATAGCTTGAACGTTCAATCTAATAAAAACAAAAAAGAAATTTCTGTTTATGATAAAGACGAAAACATTCATAAAATACAATTAGCAAATATAATGCCGCCTGATTACATTGTAAGCGCCGCCGGTAAAACTCAAGATATTTTATTAATTGATAAAATTTATAAAACCAGACATACTGCATTGTCAGATAACACAATTTTCGCGCTCGGTATAGTGACAGGCAATAATAAAAAATATTTAATTAAAGAAAAATCAACTGCGTCAGAACCTGTGTACCGCGGAAAAGATATTGATAAATATGTATTATTAAAACCGGCTTATAATATCGTTTTTAAATCTGAACTGTTTCAGCAGGTATCAAACGAGGAATATTACCGTCAAAGAAAAATCGTTTACCGTTTTATCGGCGATAGGCTGGTTTTTGCGTTAGACGAAAAAAAAAGCCTTATACTAAACAGCGCGAATCTGTTAATATCTAAAAATTATCCGATGGAGACTGTCGTTTCATTTTTTAACAGCGATATATATACGTTTATTTTCAGGAAAAAATTCAATTCAAAGAAAATATTAAAGTCTCATCTACAGGATTTACCGCTGCCGGTATTAACGGAAGAAAAACATCAATATATAAAAAAATTATATAATGAAAATATTTCTTCAAAAAAAATAAACGCGGAATCGTATCAGAACGAAATTGATAAAATTATTTGCGGCGCGTTTTCGATCAATAATGAAGAATATCAATACATCAGGGAATGTATTTCCCTACCGCGCTAGACTCCCCATCCGTCTGCAATGGTTGCAGCCAATCACATGCACATGATTATTTCTTCCGGGGCGGTCGAACATTCGGGAAACAAGATAATCTTGCAGCGACAGGCTTTTGCCGCAAATCGGGCAGCGCCGCGGTACATTATGCTCGAGGCAGCTAAAACAGCCTCTAATGTACATCAAGCGGTCTCTGCCGCCGGAGAGGGACGGAAAAGCAAGCGATTTTACTAGGTCGCCCCTCACCATTTTGATTGTACATACCGGGCATACCTGCGGATCGCCGGGTTCTCCCCTGGCAGGCCCTTTCTTCCCCATGAATATTTCCGGGTAAAAACCGATCAACATTGAATAGCCTAATCTGAGCAGGACTATTCCGGTAATGGTCAAAGCCAGCGCTTGTACATACGTTCCCATAATAACCTTTTACATATATAATAAAATTATGTCTACCCTTTATATTATCGGCACTCCTATTGGGAATTTAGGCGATATTAGCTTTCGTGCGGTAGAAATTTTCAAACAGGCCGATCTTGTGGCGTGCGAGGACACCCGGCGCACTTTAAAGCTGCTCACCCATCTGGGTATAAGGGTAAAAATGCTTTCATGCCGGTCTCAGAACGAGGAATTCGCGGCGGAGAAGGTGCTTTCCTGTCTGGATTCGGGGCAGACAGTGGCTTACGCGAGCGATGCCGGTACTCCGGCGCTCAGCGATCCGGGCGCGGTTTTGGCAAGAGCGGCAGCGCAGGCGGGGCATGATGTTATCCCCATACCGGGGCCGTCGGCTTTCGCATCACTTTTAAGCGTGGCAGGCGGAAAAGATAAAACAGTTATTTTTGAAGGATTTTTATCCCCAAAACCGGGCAGGAGAAAAAGCCGCCTGCGCGAGCTGATGGCCGCGGATGCCGCCATTGTACTGTATGAATCTCCGTTTAGAATACTAAAGCTAATGGGAGACATTGCCGAAATTGACAGTGAGCGGTATATTTGTATAGGGCGGGAGATGACCAAAATTCATGAGGAGTACCTTAGGGGAGGGGCAGCTGAAATATTAGGAATTTTAGCTGAAAAAAAAGAACAAATAGGTGAATTTTCGGTATTTATCTCTGGTAATAAGTTTAAATAGTTGGTAAACTTATTGTATGTGTTTGCCGATAATAGGGTATAGGTAGGGTAAGAGTATGACAGTAGACAGGATAGGTCATGTAGAACCCATTCCTCCCAGCAGAAAAACTGGAAGGAGTGAAAGCGTGAGGGGAACAGACAGAACTGACACCATCAATGTATCTGAGGAAGCGAAGATACAGGCGGAGAAGTATCAGGTTTTGGAATTAATTAAGGCTGTCCCGGAGACCGATGAAGCCAGAATTGTTGAACTCAGGCAGAGACTTGATGATCCGTCATATGTAAATGACAGACTTAATGCGACGGCGGATAATATCCTAAGGGCATGGATGGCGTAAAAAGCCGAAAAAAACAATTTATAAGTAAGATTTGGGCGTCTGGCTGTGTTGCAGCCGGGCGCTTTTTTTTGCTTAAAACGGGAAAGGTATGAACATATCATTTAAATTTGATCCTGAAGTTCACATTGGAGCGGATATTCTGAGCAAGGCGGGGACAATCGCAAAGCGCCACGGCAAAAGGATGATAACAGTAGTCGATCACAGTCTTGATGCGCAATTATCTAACCGTTTAAGGGAAATACTTGAAGATTCCGGGCTTGAGGACATCATTTTCGACGGAATAGAAGAAGATTCCACGCCTGAAATGGCGGATAACATCGCGGAACTCGCCTGCGGCGCGCACTGCGATGCGGTAATCGCTTTCGGCGGACAGAAAACACAGTTAATCGCGCGGATGGCTGCGATTATGGCGCCCATGAGGATAAAGGCATTTGAGCTTCTTGACGCAAAGCCGTATTTCAACAGGTGCCTTCCGCTCTTATCAATTCCGACAGAAGGTACATCGGCTTTTTCCTTTACCGAGTATTTTCTCGCGGAAGATCCGAGGAATAAGCAAATTAAATTGATTGATTCGCCGGGGCATTTATACTCGGCGGTTGTGGTAGATACTGCATTGTTAAAATCAACGTTAGGTGCAAACGCGGTATCATTCGTTATTAATAATTTACTTTCCGCGTCGGAAGCGTATTGCTCGTCTAAATCAAATTTTCTGTCAGAGATCATGCTGGAAAGAGCGCTGGGCTTTTTGGGAAAATTGCTGAGAACAAGCGGCGGCGGCTTAAATATGGAAGCGTTCGCGCAGGCCGCTTTTCTGGCTTCGTTCGGCGCATCGGTAAGTTCGCCTGGGATTGGAACCGCGTTATTGGCGGCGATCACGGCGCGTTATCCAGCCGCTAAGGCGCAATGTTCCGCCGCGTTGTTCCCGGTAATCGCGGAGCGGCTTATCAGCGCGCGCCCGGAAAAAATGGCGCGGATCGCGTCATTCCTCGGCGCGGGAAAAGCGGCATCAGTTACAGACGCAGCGAATACGGCGGCGGACGCGATCCGCCGTTCCATTGAGGCGTGTAACCTGCCGTTAAACCTAAAATCTTTTAATATTACGCTGGATAGACTGGCTGCCGCCGCGGAAACGGCGAGAAAATTGGAATTTACAGCCAGTTCCCCCTGGACAGTCTCCGAAGAAGCTGTTTTTGGCATTCTTAAAGAAATTATATAATATTTTAAGGTAAAAATATGAAAATTTGACATATAAAATAAAAGTTATATACTAGATAGTAGGAGAAAACGATGAAAACTAATGTAAAATCCGTCGCGCTGTCTCTGGCGTTTTTTACGGCGGTGGTAATATTATCGTTTGTCTTAACTGCCTGCCCCCCTGTCATAGAAGATGAAGTTTCCAATGTTCTGGAATTTGAAGGTCCTTTAAATCTAGGTAAATGGACCGATATTATGGACGAAATTGAGGCCGGTAAACGTATCGTTACCCTCGATCTCAGCGCCATGACAGCTCCCAACAGCGGCGGCGATATTTTAAAACGCGCTCATGAAGACGGAAAGGACTATGTTCCGTGTGATTGCGTAAACGTGCATACATGCGGCAGAAATATTTATGATGATTATATATTATTCAGCCCCGGAATGAGCGGCAAAACCGGAAAAGAATATATAAAAGCGATCATTCTGCCTGACGTGACAACAATGATTAACAACGCTTCCCACAACATCGAGTTTGAGTCAATTGACGACGATGACGACGGCGAAACAAGCAATTATGCGTTCAGGCATTTTACCAGGCTGGAATCCGTGACCGGAAGAAATATCAGGCTAATCGGGACATTCGCTTTTTATAATGCAACAACCTTAACCGAAGCCGTTTTCCCAAAAGTAGTCCATGTCATGCAGTACGCTTTTTATAACTGCAGCTCCGTAAAAAGTTTCGATTTTGAAAGACTTGCGGATATAATGCCAAGCGCTTTTGAGAACTGTACTTCTTTGGAGAAAGCGGCATTCCACAGCGCGCGCGCGGTTTCACAGAGAGCGTTCAAAGGCTGTACAAGCCTTACAGAAGTAAATTTTTCCAATGTGTTAAGGGTGGAACTTGAGGCGTTCAGAAATTGTACCAGTTTGCGTGTAGCCAGATTCCTGGCAAATCCGCTGCCGAATGTCACGAATCATCCCTTAAAAAATTGGAGAGACAACGTTCCTCCGCCTGTTAAGCCGTACGCGGATCGTACACTGGCATTCGAGAATATGGCGTTTAGGGGTTGTGTATCATTTGAAACATTGGATGCGCGTAATGCGTGGAATGTATATTTCGGAGCCGGAGCGCTTGCGGATATCGGGACAAGTCTTACGCTTTATCTTTATGACGATGCCGGTTATGAAAATTCCTACATTGACGGAGGAGTTCGTCATGACTTCATTACTTTCGGACATCCGCAGGTGGAATTGCTTTTGGGCGGGGACCACCCATCCGAAGATATTGGAGAGCTGACTCTTACCGAGCTTAGAATTATTGCGCCTGTTGTGGAACCAATAGCATCCTTGCCGCCGGGTACACCGCCAGGCCTGCCGCATCCGACAGGTTCGCAGATTTTGTACAAAGATAATCCTGCAAATCCCGCTCCGCCGCCAAGCAGAGTTGATGACGGTTATGCTAGTATCAGAAACAGAATAAATTCCGTGTATAATCCCGGTGAAAGATATAAAGATTATAATGAACCTAAAGAGTATGTTATCAGAGTATTTGTAAACGGAAGACCGGATTTATCACGTCTTGATCCTGAAGAATAATTCAGGAGGAGGAAGCGTGAAAAATTTAAAACTCGCTGCCGGCGCTGCCGTTCTTGTGTTAACATTACTTTTTACTCCGGCAGGCTGTGATGATCTTCCGTATATTACCGATGACGGCGGTGATGAAATTGAAGATCCTGATGATAATAATGATGATAATGATCCGGATAATGACAACGAAGATCCTGATGATGAACCGGATAGTTTTATTTTCAACGCGGAAAATATAGTCAAAATTATAAATGAACATGAAGGCACTCCGGATAATCCTGCGTGGATAAACCTGCATGATACCGATCTTGGATTAATGTCAGATACAGAAAGCAACTGGCATATTTTGCTCCGCGCGATTGCTGACGCCGATGGGGAATACGTGGCTCTTGATCTTTCTGATTGTAAAATGACATTGCATAAATATTTTAACCCCGACAGCGGCGTCTCTTACGGCAAAGGAAAAATAATACAGATCATTCTGCCGGATGCCGCAACTTCAATAGTCGGCGTGAATGAAAGCAGCAGTGAATTCGCGTTTATGTATTTTACAAACCTTATGTATATCAGCGGAAAAAATATTACATTGATAGGCAGGCTGGCGTTTTTTGGTTGGGCATTATATTACGGATGCTCAAACCTTATCGAAGCGGATTTTCCCGCGGCAACAATAATAGACGCCAGCGCGTTTGAAAGCTGCCAGAATCTGAAAATAATAAATTTCCCATTGGCGAAGACATTAGGCCATAATAGTTTTAACGGCTGTATCAGCCTTACTGACGTTGACTTTCCCGAGGTTGAAGTCTTGCACTCGGACACTTTTAACGGCTGCATAAACCTTGAAACAGCTATTTTCCCAAAAGTAAGAATTTTACAAAATAGTATATTTTCTGGTTTTGCACGGCTTACCGCTATAGATTTTTCATCAGCTTCTTATATAGCGGCGAATGCATTTAAAGACTGCACAAGCCTTCTATCAGCGGAATTCCCGAATGTAACAGCAATGGAACCAGACGCTTTTAACGGTTGTATAAACCTTGAAACCGCGATTTTCCCGAAAGTTGATATAATACACAGCAGAACTTTTTTTAACAACACTAAATTAACAACAACAGATTTTTTATCGGTGGTACATATAGCAGATCATGCTTTCTACAACTGCACAAACCTTACAGAAATTACTTTTCCAAAAGCAACAGTAATTGAACCTATGGCATTTGGAAACTGCACAAGTTTAACAACAGCAAGATTTCTCGCTAATCCCGAACCGGCTTTAGATGCCAATCAACAGCCTGTTCATCCTTTATATCCCTGGCTGAACCAAATGGGTGGACTTCCGTGCGTAAGTGAAACGATACTTTTTTACAATCTGGCTTTTAACGGCTGTACTTCTCTTGAAACATTGGATGTACGCAACGCATGGAATGTATATTTTGTAGGAAACGCGTTGGTAAATATCGGCGAGTCGCTTAATCTTTATCTGTTTGATGACAGCGGCGTAATAGATAATAACGGCGATATACGAACAGATTATACAGGAAGGAGTTACGGTCATCCGCAATTAGATATATATCTGGGAGCTGACCCTTCTTTAAAATCAATAACCATACACGCGCCAAACGGCACGCAGATAGAAAAATGGCAGCCAGGCTATGCAGGTTATCCGGGTATCGTAGCAGATATTAAAAGCCGGTACAGTAATATCGCGGTTACAGTCCAAAGATATAATTAATACCCGTCAGACATCGTTCTGTTCACATCGCGCTGGTAGAGTTCCTGATATACGAGGTTGCGGGTTTTAAGTTTTTCCTTTACTTCCCTTGTGAACGGCATATAACGCCAGAAGGTGCCGCGTACATCTTTTTCCAGTTTTTGAATTCCTTCGGCCTCTTTGGTCATCCACAGGATATAATCGCGGATAAAATATTCCTTTATGTCGCCTCTTAATTTATTAGACTGGAACCACTGGTAATAGTGTCCGGTTAAACCTTCTTCCATCCAGTAGAACGAGGCTTTTTCTTTGGCTACCTGCCAGCGGAGATCGGCTACAGCGGTAAGGACTGCGTAATAAAGATTTTTCGGGTACATGGGGACAATTATGCGGCCGCGGCTTGTCGCGCGGTTGTAGCGGTCAAACGGTTCCCAGCAAAAACCTGTGTCGCCGTATGTCGGTATTAATAACACATAAGGCACTATACGGTTTAGTTTATTTTTATAAACGCGGCAAAAGGCTTCGGCATCAATACTCTCAATTCTGGAAAGAAGTGAAATGACATTTTCACGAACGCCGACATCATTGGGGCCGCAGTGGTAGTACTCGCTCGTAAGTACCGGAAAATGGTTCCCTTGACGCCCGACAGTCATTTTCGCCATCTGGCGGATAGTATCGAACTCCGTATCAATCGCGCCTAAATCGACCTGTGTCGAGGAGCCGCCTTCGGCTTGAAGCTTCTCATTTAAAGACTGGACATCGGCTTCCGCGGCAACATAATCCCTTATGCTTACTTCCAGATCATGATCATTCTTCATCAAATCCTTGAGCAGGTTTTGAATTTCACCAATAGCCGCTTTCTGCCTTTCCGAAAGTGTATCGCTGACATCGCTTATTTCACGGAGCGGCGAGCGTTCATAAAGTATCTCTATTCTGTCGCGCAGAATTTTTTCAATGTCGTTGCGCTCTCTGTCTTTCTGCTTAACAATTGTGCGCGCTCCGTCGCATTTGCCGGAGGCCTTCTCCAGTAATTGCTGTATCTTGGATTGAACATTCGATTTTGATACTTTTACTTCGTCGGTGGTTGACGGGCGCATTTTTGTGGTGCCGACATTGCAGAGCCATTCATCCATGTAGTAAACAGGCTGATCAAGCGTATTTTCTACAATTATTTTGCTGAAAAAATCTCTTGTATCAGAAGCTAAAAAAGTCGGATGCATTATTCCGAAACGAAGCAGGAATTTTTTTGGCGCGGGCGGTCTGCTTGTGGCTTTACGCGCGACATTGAGCAGAAACTCCCAATACGGTGACATAAACTGCTGGCGGAAAACGCTTCTGTCTTTTGGGTCTTTAGCTGTAAGATATTTTTGCAGCGTGGAATGAACCCTTTGAGCTATATCGCCTTCGTTGGAAAGCGCGGTTTTGTAATAATTCGGATCATTAAAAAACTCGTGACCTTTCTCTTCAAATCTTTTTGTTACCTGCGGAAAACCGCTGGCGCCGAGATCGACATCGCTGCTTGCGGGATTGGGAGTATCTTTCGGATCGCCGAATATATCATTAAAATCGGGAAGAAGAGTGTCGCTGCCGCCTGCGGTTCCCAATAAAGAGGCAAGTTCGGGGTCCATATCCCCTTGATTTGCATTACCAGCCATAAAACAATAATAAAATGTTTCTTATACGTTGTCAATAATCGCCGATCTACAGTAAGTCATCCAGATCGATTTCACCTGCCGTGCATGGAATGGTAATCCCCCAGTTCTCCAGAACCTCGGGATGAATCTCGCCAAAAACGCCCGCTTGCTTTCCGTTGTAAACAATCGCCGCTGCGCGTCCAGGAATAAAACGCGGGTCTGAAGATTCTTCCACATCGTATTCACGCGAAAGATAATAAAACAATGTTTGAAGTTCGGCGGCGGCTGTGTTAAAGTTCGCGTCCGTTCCGGCGTGGAGGAATCCGGCGAACTGGCGGGTCGAGCTTCTGTAATTTTGCGAATCATCAAGATACGCGGTTTTACCGACTTCAAATATTTTATGAGGATATACCGATCTTCCGGAGATTGATTCGCTTTCCATCAATGACGCGAGCACAGAATCGCGCACGTACTCGTAATTTTCCGTCATCGGATTAAAGATGCGGATTATTTTTTTACCATCGCCTCTCATGTTCTCGACAAGGTCTTTGCGTGAACCGAGGTAATTGTAAATCATCTCCTGATAACCCATGCCGATTAAAAGTTCCTTAACCTGTCTGCTGAAAATAGTGATAGGCAGAAGCCGCCCGATTGTGGAATCCGCGGGACGTTCCGGTTTAAATGATCCTAGCGATCTTCCTATCATTACATCTTCCGCGACATCGGCGGCATGAAGATAATCATTGCGGTATTCAGGCGGATATGCCCGCACTCCGGGAGAACGCGCGGCATGTCCGCCTCTTTCGCTGCCGTCAACGGCCTCCGCTTTTACACCCATGCGCAAAAGCGCCTTGACACATTCATCCGCGCTCAATTTATCGCCCAGGAATTTCTCGATTCGGGAAAGCGAGCAGAAGACAGGTTCTTGAAAATAATACGGCGTAACGGTGTTTCTCCCCAAAGGCGTATCAAACTCGTACTCAATTTCGACAGGCTCGATCTTGAAACCGTTATCTGCAAGATCGCAGGCGACAATTGAAGCGGCGAGGGTCAGGGACGGCATATCAGTGCCTGTCAGCTCGACGAATATTTCGCTGTCGCCGACCTGCACCGCGCCGAGATCGCTTGAGTTAATAATCGGCGGATAGGAAAGAATAGTTCCGTTCACGTCCGTTAAAAGCGGATGAACCGGCTCGTTTTCAAGGATAAAGGCGAACTCCTTTCCCTTGGGATGCTGCTTGAGAATTTCGCGTAATGTCAAAGGTTCGTCCCATTGAAGCGGCACAAATGAAATGGCGTCAGGATCAACGCCTTTAAAAATGATAGGCCATTTTACAAGCGAAATGCGGTAAATGCCCATTGATATGCTGCGCCGTTTTCTTCCGAAATTCCACGCGAGTTTTTCCTGAGTCTGGATCATATCGCGCAGTATCGGATCGGTTATCGTTCTGCCGCCCGCGATAAAACCCACAAGGTACGGGCGTACGCTTTTTACGCTTGATTCGACCTTAACCTTTCGTGATGTCTTTTTCATATCTCCCGGCCGGGAAAAAAATCCGTATTGAGGTATTTCGCCGCCGTTGTAGACCTTAAGCTGGCGGGCGCATCCCGCTGTTCCCCAGAGATCGGGTCTGTTCGTATCATTTAACTCTATTTTTAGAGTGCGTTCATCTTCAGGCTGATTTTTATCGCTGTCTTCATCCAGTTCCGCTTTTGCGCAGACAAGAGCTTCCTCAAATTCATCTCTGTTTTTCCAGCGGCTTTTACCGTCCGCGGAACCTGCCAGAGTGTAGAATACTTTTTCGTTTACTTCAATTTTTGGCATGATTTAATTTATCACTTTGACGTTTTTAATGAAAGATGGTAAAAATGACCGCTGCCGCTTTCTACCGCTTAGTTGATCTATTTACCATATTTTCCTATCATATTTTTGTGGCAAAACGTAAAACAAGGGCGAAAACTGTATCAACGGGTTCTCAGGCGATTGTCGTCTTCTGGCTTGTTTTTATTGTTGTTATTATCAGTGTTTTTATGTTGAATGCCCCGACAATCAAAAGAAATTTTAATCTTTTTAAAACACGGCTTACATTACCCGCGGGCGGGCAGGAGGAGATTCTTCCGGCTGGCGAAGAAGAACCTGCAGAAGTTGTGGTAGAGCCGCATCCGCCGCGAAGGACGGAGACTCCGGCGCAGACTCAAACTAACGAACAGCCGCCTGCCGCGCAGACGCAGAGAGATACGCCGCAAACGCAGCAGAGGCCGCCGCCTTCTCCTCCGCAGACCAGAGACAGGGCGATTTACTTTACTCAGGTAAACAATGACGGACAGATTCTTCAGACAAGGGTAACGCGCAGTATGCCGGTTTCTCAATCTCCTATGCAGGATGCGTTAAACGCAATGCTTACAGGTCCCAACAGCAGCGAGATGACCGGCAATATGCTGAGTTTTATTCCCAGAAACACGCGCCTTCTTTCGGCGACAGTCCGCGGAAACACGGCGTACCTTAACTTCAGCGAAGATTTTTTATTTAATACATTCGGAGTCGAAGGTTATGTCGCGCAACTGCGGCAGATTGTGTGGACTGTGACAGAGTTTCAGAATGTAAATGATGTGCAGGTTCTGATTGAAGGTTCAAGAATGGATTATCTGGGCGAGGGTATCTGGATCGGAAGCCCTATTAATCGCCAGTCTTTTTAATTGATTTTGATTTATTGATCAACACGATCCGCGTTCGGATATTTAAACTAAATCCTTTTAATCGATACGGCTCTTACCATCTCCGTATCTATCTCCGCGATGATACCCTGCATTCGTCCTGGCGTTTTCGCCGGGGCTGTTTCCATGCGGTACATCACCTGTTTACGCGCTCTTTCCAGGCAGATATTCGGTTCCATGCCGATAACGCTGTCAGTGATGCCCGTCATGCCTAAGTCTGTAATATAGCCGCTGCCTTTAGGCAGAATTTTTTCATCGGCGGTTTGTACGTGCGTGTGCGTACCGGCAATTAAGGCTGCGCGTCCGTCCGCGTAATACGCGAGCGCTTCTTTTTCGCGTGAGGATTCAGCGTGGAAATCTACCAGTATAATCGGGAAGGCGGACGAAACCGATGAGCCGTCGTCCGATATTAGCGGGTGGATATCTGTTGCTCTGCCTGAGTAGATACCGACAAGTTTATCGAAACATCTGAACGGACAGTCGATTGCTGTCATGAACTCGCGCCCCTGAAGATTGATGACAAGCCAACTGACGCCGTTTTCATATATATTTGTGAATCCCGTGCCGGAAAGACTTTGAGTTTTTAAGGAATCTGCCGGATAGTTCGCGGGGCGCAGCATATTTCTTTCAGTTTCCAGGATCGTCCAGAAATCGCGTTTTTCCCAAACATGATTTCCCGAAGTAACTACATCGGCGCCCGCCGCGATGATGCGCCTAAAGTCTTTTTCCGTCATGCCGTAACCGTCCGCGGCGTTTTCTCCGTTGACAGTTACTAAATCGAGATTTTCCCTTCTTCTAAGTTCGGGTAGATAGGCTTCGAGCGTCTCGATGCCCGCGTTTCCGACAACATCGCCAATCATCGCCGCTTTTACAATTCTCATACCGGTTAACTATAATAATAATAAATCTGCGGCTGGGAAGCAATGATGTCCGCCCGGTTCCCGCGCAAATATCGTTTGTTACTTGATGGATTCGTTTTTATTAAATATAATAACCGTATGACAAGAGGAATCTTTCTCGCGGGCAATGAATCCGCTCTTAGCAGGGCAGTTGAAGCGGAGATAATCAAAAGGGTAAAGCAGTTTACAGCCGCTTTGATACCGAACAGATTATCCGGAGCTCTGAAAAACGCGCCGCTGGAAATGAAAGAACGCCTTTTTATTGACTGGAATCCTTCAAGCCCGATATCCGCGCGGACGCTCGTGCTTGCCGCCGAGAACAGGCTTGAGCATATTAACGAAGCTATATTGATCTGTTCGCCCCCGTCAATCCGCAGCAGCGCGTCGCAGCTTCCTCTTTCTGATGTAGAAATCATGATTAATGATCATGTCAAAGGGTGGTTTTTTCTTGTAAAGGAAATCGCGAAAGTATTTACAGAACGCAAAAGCGGGACGCTGGCTCTTGTTTATACCGACATCGCGGTCTCCGGCAAGGACGAAACCGCGGATGTTCTTGGCCCTTCGGCGCTTTCCTCTTTCCGCGCCCTTACCAGCGGCCTGCTTAGCTCTGCCCACATTGAACCTTACATTACGATTGGTTTTTCAACAACGGATGCCGGTAACGAAACCGCTTTTGCCTCTTTTATATTTAAAAATATTGATGAAGCGACAAACCGCACCAAAGGCAAACTGTTCAAGTTCGGCAGATTCAGCTTTTTCAAGTAACAAACTGACGCTTTCTAATAAAAAATCCCGCTTGAAAGACCGTAAATTCTCATAATTCAAACCAGAGCCTTTTCTAAAAATTTCATGTTTTTAATTGACCTTGGGTCGTTGTGTTTTTGATTGGATTGTTTTATAATCATATTTAGATATGTCATATTACGATATGTCATATCACGATATGATAAAAGGGGGTTTGTGATGTTTATTGGCAGGGATCAGGAACTGCGGGAGTTAAACAGGCTTTATGAAAGCGAACGGCTTGAGGTTGCCATTATGTATGGGAGAAGAAGGGTTGGCAAGACGGAGCTTATAAATTACTTTTGTAAGGGTAAGAAAGTCATTTTTTTTACCGCCATCGAAAATTCCGCGGATTATAACCTAAACACATTTATAGAAGCTGTCCATAGATCCCGCCTTGCGCATACCGATGAATTATTAGCGAGAATGATCCCAAGGGATTATTTACAACTGCTTGATTTAATTACTGTTATGGCGAAACATGAAAAAACCATTCTTGTTATTGACGAATATCCCTATCTCGCCAAAGCGGAAAAAAGTTTTTCTTCCATTTTGCAAAAATATATTGATTATAATTTTAGAAACACTAATATGCTTATAATTTTGTGCGGGTCGTCAATGAGTTTTATGGAAAATCAAGTGTTAAGCGCAAAAAGCCCGCTTTACGGCAGAAGAACCGCGCAATTTAAAATAGAACCTTTTAATTATTCTGACGCTGTAAAATTTGTTCCGAATTATTCCAAAGAGGATAAACTGCTTACTTACGGCATTTTCGGCGGGACGCCTTATTATTTATCACAGATTAATAATAAAAACACTTTGCAGGAAAATGTGAGCGATCTGTTTTTTAATACAAAAGGTTTATTATTCGAAGAACCCGGCAGCTTAATCAAACAGGAGTTAAGGGAACCTCATATGTATAACGCTATTATTACTGTTATCGCAAACGGCGGCACTAGGTTATCTGAAATTGCTGACAAAGTGAATAAACCCGCTAATTTATGCGAATCGTATATAAAAAAATTAATGAGCTTGGGTCTTGTGACTAAAGAAAAACCAATGGGGGAGAAATCAGGAACAAAGAGTCTTTATATTTTAAATGATAATATGTTTAAGTTCTGGTTTAGGTATGTGCAGGATAATTTATCGCTAATCTCTAAAGGCATGGGGAAAAAAGCTGCCGCTGGAATTTGGACGGAGATTAATAGTTTTATGGGCAGGACTTTTGAGAGTGTTTGTATTCAATATATGTGGGATAATTACGATGCGCTTCCCATTCAACCGAAGGATATCGGCAGATGGTGGGGAAGCAACCCAAAGGAAAAACAGGAAGAAGAGATTGACATCCTCGCGGCTGACGGCGGCAAAGCGGTTTTCGGCGAGTGCAAATTTAAAAATACCAAAACAGGGATAGATGATTTGGAAAATTTGAAACGAAAAAGTGAATTATTAAGCAGGTACACAACCAAGTACTACTATCTTTTCAGCAAGAGCGGTTTTACCGAGCAGTTAAAAAAAACCGCAAAAGAAAGCGGTAATGTAATGCTGGTTGGGCTTGGGGATTTGCTTTAGGGGTGTCATCAGTATTTTTGAATGATTAAAATATTGTCTTGATTTTTCTCGCATACGCCATATAATGAAAACCATGAAAAAGATATATTTTTTATTAACGATTATTTTAATTTTTGGCTGCACCACAAACGCCGGTTTAACCGATAATGAACACGGAACGCGCTTTAGCACTACTTTTAACAGAACTAACGACAATGTATATTTCTCCAGCGGTAATGCCTGCGATTTCGCTTTATTCTCCGCGCAGGGAGCCGGCAGAAATGATAATAATGTTTTAAGAGTACGAAATGAAGATCCGGATAATTTTACTTCTTCCAGTAATTATTTAAGACTTACTTTACCTGAATCTCTGCCGGAAGGGGGTACATACAGAATATCAGCATGGTTCTATGTTCCAAATGAGGGTAATGAAAATAAATCAACTCTTACCGGTCCCGGAATTGTGCTTAACGGAAATTATGCCGGATCAAACGGCATTGCTAAGTTTCCAGTAAATCCCGGTACAATATCAGTTAACAGATGGACGCATGTTGATGTTACTCTTCCTCTGGCTCAGGAACCGCTTAGAACGGTTGATTTCAGATTTGTTGTTAATTCTGAACCGAATCATCCAAGCGTTTGGTATATTGATGATATTACGATTACACAGATAGGCGGTGTAATCGCGTTGGAAAGAGCGGAATGGGATTTAACGCTTCCTTCGCTCTGTTCCGTGTATAATGGTAAATTTTTAATCGGCAACGCGATTGATTATAACGATTTAAATAAAGATGAAATGAAAAATATGTATAAGCATCATTACAATGCCATTACCGCCGGGAATTCTATGAAGCCTGACAGTATGTGGCCGCAGAGAGACAGGCAGAATTTTACAAACGCCGATAATCTTGTTAATTGGGCGGAACAGAACGGTATTGCGGTTATCGGGCATACATTGGTATGGCACTCTCAGTCTTCTCCCTGGCTTAATCAAGTTGGAAACACAGTTGTTACGCGTCAACAGGCGATAGAAAATATGGAGTTATATATAAGCACTGTCGCTGGACGTTACAAGGGAAGAATACTCTCGTGGGATGTTGTAAACGAAGCGTTCTATAACAGCGTTTCCGATGTGCAGCTTGCGAGCGGATGGAGAAGCGGACTTAGGGGCGCGGATCTAAGCTCGGGAAATTCCGGCGCTCCGTGGTACCGTGCTTTTGCTAACGGCGCTGACGCGGGCAGGGGAGAAGACGGTTCTGATTATATTTACTATGCTTTCGTTTTTGCCCGTATTGCCGATCCAAACGCGAAATTAATCTATAACGATTTCAATGATCAGGAGCCGAACAAACGTGAAGCAATCGCGAGAATGACAGAAGAACTTAACCAACGCTGGAGATACGATCCCCGTTATGACGGGCGTCTCCTTATTGAAGGCATTGGTATGCAGTCGCACTATAATATTCCCAATACAAATATTTCACAGGTAAGAGATTCTATCGCGCGTTTTGTTCAAACAGGAGCAAAGGTCAGTATCACGGAACTTGATATAACAGTGCAGAGTTCACAGGGTAGAGGTTATTTAACGCCCGAGGAAGACAGGCTGCAGGCGGACAGGTACAGGCAGTTATTCGGATATTATCTTGAATTCGCCGAACATATTGAACGCATTACTTTTTGGGGTGTCGCAGACAGCATGAGCTGGAGAGCGGAACGCAACCCGTTAATTTTTGACATGAGATTACAGGCTAAAGAATCATTCCGTTCGATCATTGAGCTTGGAAGCAACGCGAACTAGTGTATTGTTTTTTAGGTTGTTAAAATAGCAGGACACTAACTACCGCTTTTTCTTCCATCGTATGTACAACTGCCTGCTTGTGGAGTTGGCGCGTGGGCGTTCTTCAATCTCGAACTGCGGGATAGCGCGGAACATATCACCTAACTTTTTGAAGCCGTAATTACGCGGATCAAAATCTGTGGAACGGTTGTTGATCTTCTGCCCGACTGCGGCGAGGGATGCCCAGCCTGATTCTTCCGCGACATCGTCCACGGCATCGTGCAGCAGTTTTAAAAGTTTTTTATCAACCTTGAATTCTTTTTTCTGTTTTACAGAGGGGCGGTTTTCCTCATCTTCGGTTTCTTGTCCGTCGAGGATTTCTGTGTAGATAAATTTATCGCAGACCGATACGAACGCGCGCGGAGTTTTCTTTTCGCCGAAGCCGTAGACGACTCTTCCGCTTTCGCGAAGGCGCGCGGCAAGGCGCGTAAAATCGGAATCACTTGATACGATGCAAAAGCCGTCGAGTTTTTCGCTGTACAACAGATCCATCGCGTCGATGATCATCGCGGAGTCTGTCGCGTTTTTACCTGTTGTGTACGAGAATTGCTGAATCGGCTGGATGGCGTATAACAGCAGCTTGTCTTTCCATGAGCGCAGGTTGGTGTTTGTCCAGTCGCCGTAAATTCTTTTTACGCTTGCTATTCCGTATTTGGCGACTTCGTTTAAAAGTCCCTCTATGATCGCGGGTTTTGTATTATCCGCGTCTATCAGTACAGCGAGTTTCGCCTGACCAACTTCAGCTTGCTGGCTTTCCGCCGCGTGAAAATGAGTAAACAATGGTAATGTCATAAATACCCTCTCTATTCCATCGCCAGCGAGTCAAGTCTTTCCATTGCCCAGAATGTATATTTACGCACACGGCTGTCGGGATCTTCTTTAAGTTTTTCAAGTATATCACGGCTTTGAGAGTTTTTCAATTTTTCCAGCGCTTTTACTACGCATATACGCACTTCCTGATCGGGATCTTTTGCCGCGAGAACTAAACCGCGGAATGCCGGCAGCGTGTCCAAAAGTGAAAGAAGTAGCGCGGCTTCTCTTCTTACTTCGATACTTCTGTTTGAGAGGCGCCGTTTCGCTTCATCGATGTAACCTGTTTCTTCCAGAATTTTTACGAGGAATGGTTTAAATGACGCTACTTCGTCTTTTAAAATTTCTACAATCTGCGGCTCTGCTTTTCTTTCCTGCGCTTTAAAGACAGGAATTAATTTTTCACGAAGCTGAGGTTCGGCGTCTTTGAAAATTTCGATAAGCGAAGTGATGTCGCGTTTCGATGTTCTCATCGCGAGCGCTTTTTCTGCGCATTTCTTTAGCTGTGATTGTTCACTTGAATCGTCCTGCGAATCTAAAACACTGACAAGAATATTTATGCCTTCCGCGCCGACAGCTTCTCCAAGTCCGCCGATGACACCGGCTTTTACAATATCTGTCTCGTTTGGATCGGCTATAACATTTTTTAATACATCCATCGCCGCCGCATTGCCGTGTTTCGCGATGACTTCCGCTGTGGCAAGCCGCACACGCTCGACAGGATCGCGTAACATTGATGTTTCCTGATTGAGAAGTTTGATCTCGCCGAAGCCAAGAAGCGCTTTTATCGCCGCGACGCGAACATCGGGATCGACATCTTTAAGCGACGCGCGTATTTCTTTCATGAAACTTTCATTTCTTGTTATGGGAAGAATTGTGATTAACGCCGCGCGGATTTTCGCGTCCGGCGTAGCGATAAGGGATTTAACCTTTTCTTCAAACGTATCCTGCGGATAACTTGATATCAGTATGCCGAACTCTTCGATTTCTTCCGGTCTCAGCGTTGGAAGATATTCCAGAATTGTGTTAAGGCAGAACGGCAGACGCAGGCTTCCGAGTATTTTTAACGCCGAGACGCGAACTTCGTGAGGATAAGCGCGGCTGCCGTTTAATATTGATAATACTTTCGGCAGAACAATATCCGGCGTGAATGTTCCTAATATGCGCGTAACGTCATCGCGGAGGATAAAATTTGTGTCTTCCATAAATCGGAAGAGCGTGGGAGCCAGCAGCGATTCAGCTTTAACAGGAATTCTTTTAAGCAGGTATTCAAGGAATGTCTTGTCGTTTTCTCTGCGGATTAGCTCTTCCAGGAAAATTTCAAACGATTTGACATTACCGTTATTCGAAACCGCTTCCAGTGTTTTCGCGTAGATTTCACTTGTGGTAGGATCGGGTTTTCTGCCTGTGAAAAACGCGAAAACTTTTTTCTCCAGATTGCAGATATGTTCTTCCGGGCCGAACTTTAAAGCCTGAAGACTGCCGGGTATTGTGTCCGCGAGAAGTCTCGCGGCGACCAGTAAAGGAGCGCCGTCTCCTGTCGGGTATTCTTTGAGGAAGCCTGAAACATTTACGTCTAACGCTTTTTGTAAAACGATGATGCTGTTTTCGATTGTGACTGGATCATCAAAAGTGTTTTTCGCAAGGAGTGATGAAAGCACGCCGCATTTTTCCATAAAAGCCGCCGCGGGAAAACGAAGCGCCTTGTTCTGGCTGTCAAGAGATGTCATCGCGTAAATTCTGTCTTCCTGGCAGTTCGGATCGAGTAACTCAAGTACGCGGGCGGTTTCCTCGTCATTTAGCCCCGCGTCTTTTGGATTGTAGAACTCCATAAATTCTTTAGAGATACGTTTCCGCGCGGCTTCGCGGACTTCATATGCCGGATCATGAAGAAGTTTATCCCATAACATTGTCCATGTTTTCGCCTGTTCGATTGCGACGCTTTCTGTAAGAATTTTTCTGATTAATGGGTGCGGATCTTTAAGGCCGTCCTCAAGGCTTCTTTCAGGAATGCTTTCCATATCCTGGAGTAAAATTTTATATGTGAAATACCGCGCGAACCATTCCGGCTCTCCGGTTAAATCGCGGAATGTTTCGCTATGATCCGCAAGAAAAGTTTTTCCAAACGCGGGATCGAAATCTTCGCCTCTGCATGTGTCAGCTAATTGCCTGATATTTTTTTCTTCGCCTTCGCTCTGCATCCATGTTTTAAAAACTTTTTGCAGGCGTGTCTGTTTACTCGCGGCCGTGAATGCTTTGAAACGGAATGATTCAGGGCAGTATAAAAGAACGCGCCTTAAATCCGCAGCACTCGGCAGCACAGACTGCGTTAATTTTTGCAGCCATTTATCCGCAAGCCCTGTCTCGCGGACAACGCGCGGCCCCATCTGTCTTGAATATCTTTCCATACGTTTCGAATAACGCATAAGTTTGTCTGCGGGGTAATGCGCCTGAAAATCTTTGATCGCTTCCTGTAATTGAATCTCTTCTTTCGCGTCAATGATTTTCCGAAGGCGGCTTTTGAACATTCTTGTTTGAATGAACCAGATTAAAAATATAACAAGCGCGATCAATACCGCAAGGCACGCGATATATGCCCATAACGGAATATTAAAACCCAGTATTGCGTTTAATTGCTCTATCATTTTTCTCTCCTTTATATGTTATATAATTTTATTTTAATCCCAGAACATGGTAAATCTGAACCGGCTTTTCTTTGCCCTTTACTTTTACCGCCGGTCTTTCCTCAAAACGGAAAAGTTTATCTCCAAGTTGATTTTTAGTTGACTGCGAGATGATCACTTCGTCAGCCTGAGCGACGCCTTCCAGCCTAGCGGCAAGATTGACGGTATCGCCGATAACGGAATAATCCATGCGTTGAATGCTTCCAAGATTTCCCGCGACAAGCGGGCCTGTGTTAACGCCGATACCGATGCGGAGGCGGGAGGCGACATTGCGGAAGAATTTTCTTTTTGATGATCGGACTGTATCTTGAATCGCGAGCGCGCATGAAACAGCGTGGAACGCGTCTTCTTTTTCCGGCAGCATCGGAACACCCCAGACAGCCATTATGCAGTCGCCGATGAATTTATCAATATAACCTCTGTGCTGCACTACTTTTTCGACAGCCTCGGTAAAATACTCGTTTAAAATCTCGATAATTTCCTCGGGTTCGCGGTTTTCCGAAAAACTTGTGTACCCGCGTATGTCGGCAAAAAATACCGTGGCATCTCTTTTATCGCCGCCAAGATTTACGCTGTCCGGCGTTTCCATCAATTTTTCCATTACTTCCTGTGACATATAACGCGCGAACATATCCTTGATGATGCGGCGTTCTTCCGTCACTGCCTGTACGGTATTTTTTAATTCTTTCTCGCGCGTCTGGTTTGTAAAAAGCAGCGTAAGCCCTTCTTTTTTTCCGCGCGGTGTTTTTAAAGGTGATACGTTAAGCGAAAAATCCATTTCTTTTTCGTCTCTGCTGTAAATGCCTTCCAGTCCGAGCAGCTCATTTCCGTCCTCAAGGCTACCCTTAATTGCGTTTAACGTTTTAGATGAAAGAGAGTTTTTAAAAGCGTTATCAAGGCTGCGCCCGAGGTCTTCCTGTTTTAAGCCCATCGCCTGCGCCGCCGGTTCGTTAAAATAGTAAAGGTGGCCGACCGCGTCTGTTGTCACAACAAGGTTTGTCATCGAGTTAAAAACATTTTCCTGATAACGCTCAAGAGAGTCGATAATTTTTGATGATTCGCGTGTCTCGTCGAATAACTTTGATGTCTGCATCGCTCCTGCTGCGAGTTTCGTATAACAGTCAAGAAAATTAAAACGCGCCTTGTTAAAAAAACACGGGCGGAGTGAGCAGACAAAAAGAACGCCGATTTCGCGCGGAGGGCTTACAATCGGAAGCGCCATCCCGCTTTTCATCTGATCGCTTATCAATACTTCTTTTAAAAATTCCGGCGTAGTATCTTTTTCGCGCGTAGAATTTTCCAGATGCGCGTGTTTGTTATTAAAAATGACCGCTTCCTTACATTCGCGTATAAAACGGACAAGCTCGATGCCGCCGGAAATTGTTTCCGGTATTTGGTACCTTCCGCGTTTGAAGTAAAGTTTTAAATCACTTTTTTTATCGGACGGATCAGTCAAAATATAAAACGCGGAAAGGTCGGCGTGCGCGATATCCTGCGCCTGTTCAACAAAGCTGTGCACAAGGTCTTTAAAGTTTTTTTCCCGCGCAAGTAACGCGCCGGCTCTGATCAAATCCTGTTCTGCCGGCAGCGAATAAGACGGCTCCTTTGCGGGGACAGACTGCGTGACGGCCGGTTTGCTATGTACAAGATTCATATTAGCTGAATTATAACACAAATTTTGACAATTGGAAAGGAATATAATATTCTATAAATAACTATGAAAACGGTTACAAGCACGCAAATGCGCGAAGTTGAGCGGATGGCGATAGAAGAGCTTGGAATTCCTTCTATCATATTGATGGAAAATGCCGCCATTCGTCTGGCTACTCATTGTTTCAGATTGATGGAAAACCTATCCGCCGGAGGCTCAGCTAATAAAAACGCCAAAGTTTTAATTACCTGCGGATCGGGTAACAACGGAGGCGACGGGCTGGCGCTTGCGCGTATTCTGTATTTAAAAGGAATTGATATAAAAGTTATTTATATGGGTGATACGGATCGTGGTTCAGCCGTGAAGAACGATGCCTCTTTAAACCTTGCGATTGTTAAAAATTTGGGAATAACGATACTGCAAGTTCACTCCGCCGGAGATTTCCCCGACATTAAAAATGAAATAGAAAAATGTGATTTTATCGTTGACGCGCTTTTTGGCATTGGACTAACCCGGAATATTGATGGAAATTTTAAAATGCTGATAGAGACAATCAATCGTTACGCGAAATTTGTGTTATCGGTTGATATGCCTTCGGGTGTGCATTCAGATACCGGGAGAATCATGGGATGCGCTGTAAAAGCGAACGAGACAGTGACTTTCGCGCATCCTAAAACCGGCCTTTACGTGTTTCCCGGTGCGGAGTATGCCGGAAAAATTTCTATTGAAGATATCGGAATTCCATATAATTTGATTGATAAAATTAAGATTGAAGCGGAAATTCTTACAGATGATGAAGCTTTGAAGATGATTCCTGTCCGTACGCGGCGTTCAAACAAGGGCAGTTTCGGCAAAGTGTTGGTTTTCGCCGGTTCAAACGAGATGCCGGGCGCGGCCGCTTTTGCGTGTTCCGCTTCGTACATGGTCGGCGCCGGTTTGGTATGCGCCTGCGTTGTGCCACACACGGCTGACGTTATACATCACTGGCAGAGGGAAGTAATTACGCGTAACGTACCTGAGCTAAACGGTATGTACTGTAAAAAAAGCTTTGAAAATTTGCAGGAAGAGATAAACCGCGCTGATGTGATTGTTATAGGTCCCGGCATCGGGCGAAGCTCCGATGTTACTGAGTTTGTCCGCGGGCTTCTTGGAATGATAAACACGCCTGTCGTTCTTGACGCGGACGCGCTTTTCGCGTTAGGTGAAAATATCGATGTACTTAAGACGCTCAAAGCGCCATGTGTAATAACGCCTCATCCCGGCGAAATGAGCAGGCTGACAGGACGCGGTACGCGAGAAATTCTTGATAATATTGTTGAAACGGCAGTAAATTTCTCCAAAGAGTTTAATATAATAACGCTTTTAAAGGATGCGCATACAATAATCGCCGCTCCTGACGGAAAATATTTTATCAATTTAACCGGAAACAACGCGCTTTCTAAAGCCGGAACAGGCGATGTACTTACAGGCGTGATAGCAGGATTTATCGCTCAAATGAACGCAAAGTGTGTGTTAGCTGACGACGAGTCCCGCAGAAATGTTTTTAACGCCGCTGTTCTCGGTGCGTACTATCACGGAAAAGCTGGCGAAGATGCGGCAGAAAAAAGTTCATGTTATGAGGTTATGGCAGAGGATTTGTTAGCTGAATTAGAATCCATAATATTTGATTAAGGAAGGAGTATTAAAATGAAAGTATTTATCACAGGCGGAACAGGAAACATCGGGCAGTATGTCACACTCGCGGTTGTTGAAGCGGGACACGAAGCGGTGGTGCTTTCACGCTCTCCTGAAAAACATTCATCGTTCGCGAAGCATGCGTCATTCGCGGAGAAGGTGAAACTGGTTAAAGGAGCAATAACCGATTACAAACTTTTAGAAGATTATATAAAAGGCTGTGATGCGGTAATTCATATCGCGCTTGGCTGGGGTAATGATCCCGTCTCGATGTTTTATAATGACACCGCAGCGACTGTAAACCTGTTAATGATATCAGAAAGAGCCGGTGTCGAAAAATTTATTTACACCAGCAGTACCGCCGCGATGGGTCACATGCGTAACGGCATGGATGAAACCGCCGCGAATCTTCCGCTCGATCTTTACGGCAGCACAAAATCAGCGGGAGAAGCTTATGTTCTTGGCTTTACGAAATACTACGGCAATGACGCGGGACTTTCCTCGATATTTGGGTATAACGCAGGCGTAAAAATGAAGCGTAACGTTATACGCCCTGGGTATACATATTCAAACCCGCTGTGTCCTGATGGCTCAACGGAACCTGACGCGCGTTTTCGCAATATTGCCGAAGCAGTTGTTAACAGTAAAACTGTTACGCTTACAAAGCACGATGGAACGCAGTTTATCAGCGCCGCAGAAATCGCGCAGCTTTATTTAAAACTGATTGAAAGTGACAAGAACGGAGAAGTTTACCTTGCACTTGGAAACACATTCACAACATGGGAGGAAATCGCGAAAATCGCTCTTGAGTTTTATCCAAAGTCAAAATCAGAAATTGCGCTTAACGATCTGGGCTGGGGATCAGAGCCTTATATGTACAATGTTAAAAAGATGGAAAGGGATTTTGGGTTATCGTTTGACAGCCGCCAGCCGCTGCGCGAGCATATTAGGTGGTGTGTGGAGAGGGCGAGGAAATTGAGGCAGAGTTGAGTAGCGGCAATTTATATGATAAACTATTGGTATGTATGGTTTAATAAAATTATCACAGAATTTATTATGAATGAGATTTAATTTTTTATCTTTATTGTAATTAATACTTAAAACATTATATTGAATTTTCACTAAAAATATACTATTATGTCAACAATTAGAAATTATTAAAAAGGAGTATGAAAACAGATATTAACAAAGGAGGAAAATTATGAGTTTAATCATATTTCTGCTTGTTGTTGGCGGAATATTTATATTAATCTTGATTGTTGGAGCTGGTTTAAGCCTCTTTTCAGCCATTTTCGGCTATTATAATGATCCCTATGAACGAGATCTAGCCAGAATGGATTATGAAGATGAAGTTCTGGACAGGCTTGATAGAATTGCTGATCGTCGCCACGGTGATACATATGTCAATATTGATGCCAGACAAATACACTTTCACGATTATGGAGATGATGATTAAACATGGCAACCCAATTAACTATCGAGCGCCTGTGGAAAGAAGTAGGCTTCACTCCTAATGAGAATCAACGTAAAGCCATTTTTTTCACAAACGGACCTCTTTTACTTACAGCAGGACCTGGTTCCGGCAAAACCCGTGTTTTGTTGTGGAGAACAGTAAACCTCATTGTTTTTCATGGCGTAAACCCTAATAAAATATTTCTCTCAACCTTCACCACAAAAGCAGCCCTTCAGTTAAAAGAAGGTTTACGCTCTCTGCTCGGTATCGCAAGCAATTATACCAATCAGCCCTATGATATAGCCAAAATGCCGCTTGGAACCGTACATTCAATCTGCCAGAAAATGCTTGCGAACAGAACATTTTCACCTAACAGAGAAAGACAGCATCCTCCTGTTCTTCTTGATGAACTTGGACAATATTTTAAAGTCCACAATAAAAAAAATTGGACACACCTCTGCGAAACAGCCGGATTTGAAATACCTGAAAAAACAGAAGAAGAGGGAGAAGATGAAACAGACGATGAAGAAATGACAATAGAGAAAGCCGCCAATTTGCAAATAAATCTTTACTTTGGAAATATATATAAGGGTAAACCAAAAAGATCACGCCATGATGCAGTAGTCTCTACAATTCAATTATTCAATCGTTTTACAGAAGAATGTCTCGACCCTGAAAAATGCTTAACAAATAAATATTATGCAGAAGATGAAACATTGAAAAAACTTCTTATTATGTATCAGACATACCTTGAAATGCTTTCTGCAAACCCCATGCAAAAACAGGTTGATTTTGCAATACTTCAAAAAGCCACTTATGAGCAAATAGAAGTTTTTCCGGACGCTTCATCAGTTTACGAACATATCATCATTGACGAATATCAGGACACAAATACAATTCAGGAGAAAATATTTTTCGCTCTTGCCAAAGGACATAAAAATATTTGTGTTGTCGGCGATGATGATCAGGCTCTTTATCGCTTTCGTGGAGCGACCGTAGAAAATCTTGTTGAGTTTGAAAAACGCTGTCAAAAAGCAATCGGAGCAGTGCCGTTTCGTGTTGACCTAAATATTAATTATCGTTCAAGAAAAAAAATAGTAGACGCATATAAATCATTTATTAATATTACCAACTGGCGAAAAGAAGACGGCACAGGTTATTACCGCATACATGACAAAGATATTCAAGCAAAATCAGACGATACAGGCATTTCACTCGCTGTTACTTCTCCAAGCCCTTATAAAGAAGCGGTTAATCATGAAGTCATTCAACTTGTATATAACCTGAAACAAACAGGAGTAATAACCGATTATAATCAATGCGCCTTTCTTTTCCCTGCCATGAAAAATAATACTCGTGTTATTGATTTCATCGAAAGTTTCAAAGAATTCAATGAATCTATGAGATTTACAGGAACCAATCAAGAAATTAAAATATATGCGCCTCGCGCCGGAACTTTTCTGAATACAGATGAAGCTAAAGCCATTTGGGGAATTTTCATGCTAATTTTTGATTGTCCTTACAATCACATACATTTAGCATATCGTGAATGGATTGAAGAATGTCAAAATCTTGCCTTTGAACTTATCGAAGAAGATAAAAATCTAAAACAATTTGTTTATGATAAAAAGAAACAGTTATATCTCGTAGAAGAAGACTACAGCATTTTGTTAAAAAAGATAGAAGAAATCGGGATTGATTTAAAAGCGCCTTTCCCATCAGAAAAAATAAAACTTTTAGCCAACATTAAAGAAATCTCTCCCAAAGCAAGACAAAACCTTTCTAATAAATATTTTTACCGCATAATGACAAAAAGAGAAAAAGACGGCGATCCTTTCTCTACAGCGTATATTCTAAACAGAGCGACATCTGTTGACTGGAATGTATTAGACCTCTTTTATCAGTTAGGCGGTTTTGACCATTTCCGGGAAATGTATGATAAAGCGGAAAAACAAAAAGATGATAACTGTTCAACTTCGTTGAACTTGGATGAGGGACCAATTTGCAACCTCTCGCTTATATCTGATTATCTGTCAAAATTCATGGAAGATAATAGCATAGTAATTACTGCTTCCTTCCTTGCCGAAGAAATGTTTGTAAATACATTTTTCTTTTCGTTTACCTACGCTCTTTTTCGTTTAGGCGAGACCGAATATGAAAATACAGATGACCCATTTCCAAAAGGGCGTATTCCGTTTCTTACAATTCATCAGTCAAAAGGTCTTGAATTTCCTGTTGTAATTTTAGGTAGCCCCGATAAAAAAATGTTTAAAGCAGACCTAAAAGAATTAATAATTCGTAAACTTTTACCGGAAAAAGAAGGTGAACCCATTGAAAGAATTCCTGTTTTTGACGCAATGCGAATGTTCTATGTCGCATTAAGCAGAGCGCAAAATCTTCTTGTCATAGCGCGTTTTGGGCGTGGTAAACAAACTCCGCCAACCAGTTATTATGAGACTAAAGAGTTTTCTTCATTTTTTGAAAAAAATTATATTCCGACTATTCCTGCGCTTAATAATGCAGTTATCCCATCGTCTAAAGAAAAGAAAGATGACCTTGCAAAAAGTTATTCCTACATTTCAGATTTTATTTTTTATAAACGATGTCCAAGGCAATATATGATAATGCGAAAATATGATTTTGTCGCAAGCAGAACAGAAACAATGCTTTTTGGTACGCTAATTCACCAGACAATAGAAGACCTGCACAATCTTCTGTTAAATGAAAGAAAGGAAATTTTATTATGACACCTGAATATGTAGAAGAACGGATTAAAGAAATGTTTGAGAAAAATTATCAGTCGCTTCGTCTTGCAGGCGGACATGCCCTCACAGAGGATATTAGACAGCTTGCTCTGAACCAAGTTATCGCATTCTACCGTAAGCTTAGGAACATTGCGGAAAAAGTTACTGAAACTGAGGTAAAATTAACATTACCGAATGAAGTATCACCTAATAATAATAAATTTAATATCGAAGGAATTGTTGATATTGTTCAAGAAGGCGACGAAGTCTGGATGTATGATTTAAAAACGCATGATGCCGATTATATACGAGGGCACAAGGATTTTTATGAAGACCAGTTGAATGTCTATGCTCATGTTTGGCAGAAACTCAGAGATAATCATCTTGATCATACCGCAATAATTTCTACAGCTCTTTCGGAAAAAGTAAAAAGCGCCATGAAATTTGGCGATGAAGAAATTCAAAAAATGGCATTAAAAGAATGGGAACCGGTAATCGAAATTGAGTTTAAAGAAGAAAATGTAATAGAGACAATAAAAGAATTTGCGAAAGTTGTAGATAATATCGAAGGCAGAGTTTTTTCTCCACCTGATGTAGATCGGCTAAAGAAAAAAGAACCCGGTACAAATGTTCAGTTTGCTACTTATGTTTGCCGCAACTGCGACGCTCGTTTTTCCTGTTCTTCGTATCGTGAATATGTAAAACAATCAGGTGCGAGAAACCAAACTGATATGTGGAATTATCTTGAAGATACAGGCGATGCGGTATTTAATGAAGAAAAGATTTTAGCGAACTTGGAGAGGAAGGGTAATGGGTAGGAAGAGGCAAAAAGAAAGTTATTCATTGTCAGATTTCCCATAAAGAATATGAATGTAAAGAAATAGTATATTTATAAATCATTCGTTATTTTTGAAAAAATTTATTGATTTTTCTACATAAATAAAATATACTATTGTTAATGGTATGCGGAGGCTGGTTTTGAATGTTAACCTCAGAGACTCTAATGAGTAGCATCGGAGAGTCACCGGGCTTTTTTTGTCTGTAAGTGTTAAGAATCATTTAATAATCGTTTTTTGTATACGTTTATGTCAAGCATGTTATTTTATAGTGTTATTATTAATAATTTTTAAAAGATTATTAAAGAAGGTCTTTTCAGGAGGCATTTTATGAATATTGAAGATGGATTGACTAATGTTATTGCTGAAGATGACAACATGAAAACTAAGGCATGGTCAAAAAAACTTATTCAAGAAAATGAATATGTAGGTGATTTGTATTCCATTAATTATGAAACAGCGCGTGTATTGATTCATAATTTTAATCGTAATAAAGTAGGAGGTATACCCAGTCTATGCTTTCTTATAGCAACTAGATTTATTCCGTCTCAGTCCGAGAATATCAATTATAAAGATGAAGATGCTTCCTTTATTTTATTACGCGTTATGGATACTGCTCCGTTACCTCAAGATCATGAAGCAGAAAGAATACGTGTGGAAACTGCTCAGCGGATCAGTGGTGAAATGGAAAAACATTGGGATAATGATGGTTCAATGGACACAAAAACAAGAATGTTGCTTGATTTTGCTGGTGTTGAGTGTAGAATTATTGGTACTTTTTTTCTTGAGGAAAATAATGCCAATCCAAAAGGTCCTCTAATTTTGACATTTGGAAGTGATATTTCTAATTATTATCCAAATCGAGGATTGAAAGTGTATAAACCAAACGCAGAAGCACTTGAAATGATTGTAAATTATTGTCCGCCTGCAATCATTCAAGAACAAAAAGAAAAATATGATACTGAAGCATGGGTAAAGCTAGGTTTTGTTCGCTATGCATCCTCAAATAGAAAATATCAGAATATTAATAATGTTAAAGTACAAATCTCACCATTAGACCTATTAAATCAGAAAACAGCTTTATTTGGCATGACTCGTACAGGAAAATCAAATACAACTAAAATAATTGCTAAATCTGTTTTTGAATTACGGATACCTAAAAAACAAGACGATGCAATTTTGCGAATAGGACAGATAATATTCGATCCAAATGGTGAATATGCCAATGAAAATATGCAAGATAAAGATGGAAAAGGAAATCCTAATGCATTAAAAAATATATGGAAAAGAAATAAATCCTTACTAAAGGAATGTGAGGATCATAAATTGTTATTTAAAAATGAAAAAGATGCAGAAAGAAGAAAAGAAATTTGGAATAAGATAAAAGCATTAGTTGAAACAGAAGTAATAACATATGGTATTTTGCCACATCCAGAAGATCCTTTTAGAAGATTAATGAAAATAAATTTTTATGAAGAAGCAAATTTACAAATAGGCAAAGAAATTATTGATTTTAAGATAGCAGAGCAGTCCGCTCAGTATTTTAAAAACTTCAGGCAAGTGGCTTTTATACCACCTGATGAAAAAGATTATGAAAAAAAATCTGAATATCAAGGTCAATTAACGCGATATTTAAGAAGAGTATTGGTTTATAGAGCTTTATTAAATAAAGCTAATTTTACACCACCAGAAAGAAATGTTAATATTAGTAGTATGTTTAGTCAAGAACTGAGAACAGCAATGACACAATATGTAGAAAGAAGATATTCTCGCAAACAAGGTTTAATAAATGCCGCAGGTCAAACATTATCTCAAAATATTGTTTCATGGGATAGCCTCTATTCTGCATTTGAAGGGTTGTTTCATTTTTTATCAACAGCTGAATATAATAATTTTAATCAGAACTATATTAATAATCATGAAAACGATGATGAAGATGCAACAGGTGAAAGTTGGGCAGATGCAGACTTAGAAAGTCTGTTAGAAATGTTTAATTATTCAAAAGCGATTAATTTATTAGGTGCTGTGAGTATTCAACATACGAATACGATAGGAACAGATTATGCTCAGGATATTTATAATGACTTAGTAAAAGGAAAATTAGTAATTATTGATCAATCTAGCGGAGAGCCTGAATTGAATAAATCTTCTGCAGAAAGAATTATGTGGTATATCTTTAAAGAAAATCAAAGAATATTCCGTGATGGAAATTCTAATATTCCTGAGATTTTGGTGTATATAGAGGAAGCGCATAATATTTTACCTTCAGATAAAGATCTGGATCTTGCTAATGTTTGGGTTAGGACAGCGAAAGAAGGAGCAAAATATAAAATAGGTATGGTGTATGCTACTCAAGAGGTAAGCAGCATTCAAAAAAATATACTAAAAAACACTTCGAATTGGTTTATTTCACACCTTAATAATACTGATGAGACCAGAGAACTTTGTAAATATTACGATTTTAAAGATTTTGAACCTTCTATCCTACGTGCTCAAGATAAAGGATTTTTGAGAGTTAAAACACTTAGTAATCCATATGTTATTCCAGTTCAAGTTGATAAATTTGAAATAATTGAGGAAGAAGGCTAATATGGGTTTCGAAGGGGAATTTGCAAGCTATGAACCTCTACGACGTATTCTTTCAAATGAAAGAATACGTGCTTTGCAGCAGCGTATGCGTATTCAACCTACAATTCCGAGAGAAGAAATAGAAAAAAAAATAATTGAATTTAAAAATTTACCAAAAAGTACAACACAACAGCCAGATTATATTTTAGCAATAGATGGTAGCCATCTTGAAGGTTATCCAGAGAAAGGTTATCCAGGAGCTGAATGTGGTGTTGTAACAATTGCTTCTGTTCTTCTCGATTTAAAAAAAATAACCCAACTTGGGAAAAATGATTTCATTGACCCTAAAAAATTTAGAGAAACAGAAAAAGCATCATCGCAAGAAAGTATTTTTCCAGGGTGTAATGTTGTTATTACACCAGAAAAAGATGCAAAGGCTTCTTTGAGGCGAATGCTTTTTGAAGAAATGGGGAATGTACGAATATTTTCTGAAGGAGAGACATTACTGGAAACATATGAATACCTTTTTAGGATAAAGAGGCAATCGAAAGAAACGAAGCCCCCGAGAAATCCAATAGATGATGAATATGAGCTAATTTATAATGATGGCGAGTATGATTGTCCATACACAAAGGAAAAGTTATTTTCTACAGATGCTCTTCGGCTTCACGAGCTTATGAATCCTGGAGGAACTAATGGAGAATTATTTGGTCAAATAATGTCAACTTTTGAGAAATTATGGTTAATAAATATTATTAGATGGTTTGATATAACGAATAAATTAAATATTTTAAGATATATTGCTTTTATAATTGATGGGCCTCTTGCGGTATTCAGTACTTCATCATGGCTTACAAAAGTAATTGAAATAGAATTAGAACGTATTAATAAAAAGCAAAAAGAAATTAATGGTGATGATTTAATAATACTTGGTCTTGAAAAATCAGGATCAT
>Ga0209755_10000990_pt1 | contig 47694 bp, 42 predicted proteins | sample TergutCo191P1_FD_187301 | JGI IMG/M metagenome (GOLD analysis project Ga0209755, IMG submission 187301) | Cornitermes sp. P1 segment gut microbial communities from Petit-Saut dam, French Guiana - Co191P1 (SPAdes) (version 2) | ecosystem: Host-associated > Arthropoda: Insects > Digestive system...
ACAGGGCCACGCTCCGGCGGGGTGTGGCGTGGCCGTAGTCTGGAACACAGGTTTTGGATAGCTATAAAGTTTCCGCCAGAAAAGACGTGACTGACGAAGGCCATGACGCATCCCGCCGGAGCGTGGCCCTGTGGCTTGCCCATTGCTGGCAGGCCGGATAGCGCCACAAAACGGGCGCGCCTTTCCCCTGCGTGTGTGTTATAAACCGATGAACAAACAGGTTGTTTTTAATCTGGGTGGGTGGGCAAAGTAAGTGCGTTTTTAATCTGTGCAAACATAATCTAACAAAACCATTGAAAATCATGTCATATATATGGTACACTGATGTGAATAATAACACAAGTGAGGCAGCATTTATGAACAAAGGGACGTTTTACATCACTACGCCGATTTATTATCCATCGAGCAAATTGCATATCGGGCACACTTACTGTACGGTTGCGACGGACGCTATGGCTAGGTATAAGCGGATGTGCGGGTATGATGTAATGTTTCTGACGGGGACTGACGAGCATGGTATGAAAATCGAGGAAAGTGCTGCACAGGCAGGGGTTACACCCAAGGAGTTTGTGGATAATATCGTCTGTGGCGAAAATGGGATTTTGGATTTGTGGAAGCTCATGAACATTTCCTATGACCGCTTTATCAGGACGACCGATGATTACCATGTGGAGTCTATTAAACTCATTTTCAAGAAAATGTACGACAATGGCGATATATATAAGGACGCTTACAGAGGCTCATACTGCACCCCCTGTGAGGCTTTCTGGACTGCGACTCAACTGGCTGAGGGTAAATGCCCAGACTGCGGGCGTGATGTTAAGTATGCTGAGGAAGAGGCTTATTTCTTCCGCCAGTCAAAGTACGCGCAGAAAATAATGGACCTTTATGCTGCCGACCCCGACTTTCTACAGCCCCAGTCACGCATGAATGAGATGCTCAACAACTTTCTAAAGCCCGGTCTTGAGGACATCTGCGTTTCGCGGACGACATTCAAGTGGGGCATACCTGTGGACTTCGACCCCGGGCATGTGGTGTATGTGTGGGTGGATGCGCTCAGTAACTACATTACGGCACTGGGATACGGCAATGACAAGTATGCCGATTTTGACAAATACTGGCCCTGCGATGTGCATTTCATGGGCAAGGAGATTATACGCTTCCACTCGATTTTGTGGCCTGCGATGCTGATGTCGCTAGGGCTGCCGCTGCCAAAGCGCGTTTTTGGCCACGGCTGGCTGCTCTTTGGGGGCGACAAAATGAGTAAGTCCAAGGGGAATGTGGTAGACCCGATTATTTTGGCTGGCCGGTACAGCGTGGATGCGCTGCGCTTCTTCCTGCTGCGTGAATTCTCATTCGGCTCAGACGGCAATTTTACAAATGAACTGCTTATTTCCCGCATAAACACCGACCTGGCAAACGACTTAGGCAACCTTGTTTCCCGGACAGTTTCAATGGTGGAGAAGTACTTCGGCGGCACGTTGCCGGAAAATCAAGAGAGCGGCCCCGAAGATGCTGAACTTCTGGAGATGGCGGGGAACTTGCATGGCCTATACGAAGAGAACATGGAAAAGTATGCGTTTCAAAACGCAATTGTAGAGGTTCTCAAAGTGACCTCCCGCGCCAATAAATACATCGACGAAACAGCCCCCTGGGTACTGGCCAAGGAAGAGGACAAAATGCCGCGCCTAGCTGCTGTTTTGTATAACCTGCTTGAAACAATCCGCATCTGTACCGTGATGCTTCAGCCTGTAATGCCTGAGGCCTGTGAGAAGATATTTGCACAGATAGGAGCTGCAAAGGAACTGACCACCTTTGATAGCGCAACTGCATATGGCGGACTTCCCAAGACAAACACCGTGACAAAAGGTGAAATAATTTTCCCAAGACTCGACCTTGCAAAAGAGCTAGAGGCACTTGCAGAAATGTAGGCCTTCGTTTTCACGACTAAGCTGACGCACAGCGTCAACCAATACAAGGGGGATATGTTGTGACAATACTAATGTCGATTTTACTCGGAATTATTCAAGGGATTGCTGAATTCATTCCAGTTTCAGGATCGGGGCATTTCGCAATTATCATGGCACTCTTTGACAATGCGCAAATCCGTGAAAACAACGCAGTATTCATGGTGTTTATGCATCTTGCTACGTTGATTTCGATATGCGTTGCATTCCGGAAAGAAATTGGGGAGATGATCTCTGATTCGCTGGAATATCTCAGAGACCGCGGGGACAGCGTATCAGGGGAGGCGGCAGCGCTCAAACCGCCTGCGAGGACAACTCTCTTTGTTATCATCGGCACGCTTCCCATGCTAATCGCCCTGATATTTAGGGGCAGGGTTGAAGCCCTCATGTTAAACACAGCCTTCGTCGGTTTTGCGCTTATTGCAACCGGTGCGCTTCTAATTGTAACCGACAAGTATATAAAGCGGGGGAGCAAGAGCGAAAAAACAATGCAGCTCGCCGATGCTCTTTTAATCGGCCTTGCGCAGGTCGTCGCAACACTTCCCGGTTTTTCACGCTCCGGCACAACCATAGCAGTGGGGCTTGCCCGTGGGTTTAGCGGAAGTTTTGCGGTGAAATTTTCTCTGCTGCTGTCCATTCCGACCGTGTTCGGCGGGGTTATTTTTTACATTTCCAGAGCAGTCAGCAGTGGAGCGGGTTTCTCACTTTTCGGTACATACCTTATAGGCTTTGCCATTGCAACGGTTATCGGCTTTTTCGCAATACAAATTCTCCGCCGCATATTGGCAAAAGGCGGTTTTGGCAAGATAGCGTTTTATTGCCTTATCGTCGGTGCGGTGACACTTATTATATCTCTAATTTTCTAGGAGGCTAGATGGCTCAGTCAAATCGCGGAAAAAAGACTTCACAGGCTGCTCCCAAAAGCAGCGCAAAACCTAAAAAATCCAGCAGCTCCCCCAAAGAGAGCCCTGCAAGCGGCAAGACTCCGCGCAGGCGCGAAATAATGGCTGCTGTCTGCTTTGTTTTGGCAGCATTTACGTTTATCTCATACTTTACAGCCGATGGAGCGTTCATAAATTTATTCACGGGACTTGCCAGAGGACTTGTAGGCAGGGGCTTTTTTTATTTGGCACCGGCACTTTCGCTGTGTGCTATCATTCTGACGTTCCACAGAGGGCGGCCTATAGTGTTCCGCACGGTCTGTGCCCTGCTGCTGTGTGTGCTCGCAGGCACGTTAACCCACCTCTTTACGCGCCCGGCGGGTTATGAATTTGCGGTTTCATTTTCCGAAGTCCCGCAGCTTTGGGAAAGCGGGCTACAGCTTGAGTCAGGAGGGGTTATAAGCGGAACCTTGGCGGAGCTGTTCGGCTGGCTCTTCGGCAGGATTGGGGCTACGGTAGTGCTGGTTATCCTGACGGGCTTTTTCCTTCTCTCTGCTGTCAATAAATCAATCACAGGGATTGTGGATGCTGTGAGAAACAGGCCTAAAGTGGCATATGAGCCGCAGCCGGAGCCTGATCCAAGCTATGTTCCAGAGCAAAAACGCGCTCCGGTTCAAATGCGGGCACCTTCGCCGAAACGTAAAAAGGCCATAGACATACCCGTTGATGAAGCCGAAACCCCGACCGCCCCTCCCCCCACCGCACCTGCTGAAAAAGCAAAGGACGAGCCCCTCTTCAAAACCTCGGCAAACTCTGAGGAGGATTTGCCGCTGGACATACCCTTCATGGAGCGCAGGCGCGGCGGCAAAGGCGGTGTGCAGCCAGGCGGACAGAGGTCCAGGGCTTCTGATATAACCCGCATTGTGCCTGATTTAGATCCTGATGAGCCTATGGAGCCTGTGGATGCCGGGCCTGCGGATACCGAGTTGAAGGAAGATATAGAATATGCGCCTTCGCCGGCGCCCGTGCCGGCAGCGCCAGAGCCTGCAAGAAAACCACGGGAACCAAAGAAACCGGAGCTGCTTGAGCCTGTGGAAATAGATTCGGAAGCCAAATATATATTTCCGCCCCTGGATTTACTCGCAAAAGGCAGCGGGCAGACAGGCGGCGGCGGTGACGAGGTGAGGCAGAACTCACAGCGTCTTGAGGCTGCATTTCAAAGTTTCGGCGTGAATGTCAAGATTTCCAACGCCACCAGGGGGCCTTCAGTTACCAGATACGAGGCATCGCTGGAAGCAGGCGTGAAGCTCAGCAAGCTGACAAACCTAGCTGACGATATAGCCCTTTCCCTAGGCACAAGCGGCGTGCGCATAGCTGCGATGCCGAACATGATATCCACAGTGGGTATTGAGGTGCCCAATAAGAGCATTAGCACCGTGTACCTGAGGGAGATAATCGAGTCCAGGGAATTTGTCACAGCCAAGTCGAAGCTGACATTTGCAATTGGCACAAACATTTCAGGTGAATCCATAGTGGGAAATGTTTCTAAAATGCCGCACATGCTGGTAGCGGGCACAACCGGTTCAGGTAAATCGGTATCCCTTAACTCAATAATACTAAGCATACTCTACAAGGGTTCGCCCGAGGATGTGCGGTTTATAATGATAGACCCCAAAATGGTGGAGTTTAAGGTTTACAACGACATCCCCCATCTTCTAGTGCCTGTCGTGACGGATGTAAAAAAAGCCTCAGGTGCGTTACAGTGGGCAGTTTTTGAAATGACTAAGAGGTATACACTCTTCTCTGAAACAAGTGCCAGGGATCTTGAGGGCTATAATCAAATCGCCAGGGAGGATGAAGAGCGGGAGGTTCTGCCGAGGATTGTTATAATAATAGACGAGCTTGCAGACCTCATGATGACGGCGGCTAAGGAAGTCGAAGAATCTGTCTGCCGCGTAGCTCAGATGGGCAGGGCCGCAGGAATGCACCTTATAATTGCTACTCAAAGCCCGCGCGCAGATGTAATAACAGGCCTCATGAAAGCGAACATCCCGTCGCGGATATCTTTCAAGGTGTCCAGTGCGCTGGAATCCCGGATAATTTTAGATGCGGCAGGAAACGCCGACAAACTGGTGGGCAACGGCGACATGCTCTTTGCCCCTATAGGGACAGATAAGCCCATGCGCGTTCAAGGTACATGGGTGTCGGATGAAGAGCGCGAAGCTGTTGTAAACTTTGTCAAGAGCAGCGGAGAGTCGCAGTATTCCGAAGAAGTTCAAGATGAGATAGACAAGGCTGCCATAGAGAAAGGCTCAGGCGAGAAGAAAGTAGATGATGCGGAGGCCAGCGACCATGACGAGATGCTGCCCCAAGCCGTGGATGTCATTTTCGAGACAGGCCAAGCCTCAGTTTCAATGCTCCAGCGCAGGCTCAAGTTAGGCTACGCCCGGGCTGCGCGGATAGTAGACCAGATGGAGCAGATGGGCATAGTCGGCCAGTTCGAGGGCTCCAAGCCGCGCTCTCTGCTCATAACCAAGGATCAGTGGCGGCAAATGCAATATGTGAGCGGCAATGCCCCCGAGGACAAGCCTTTGGCTATGAACTCCCTTCCCCTAATGGTTTCATCCAACAATGAGGGTCTGGATGATGAGGATGAAGAAGAATAATCTAAAAGCCCCCGGGAATTCCGTTCCGGGGGCTTAACACGCTGTCTTGCAAATTTATGAAATTTTGTTTAGAAACTTTGGCTTTTGTGGCACTCTCTAAAGTAGAGCTTGAAAAATAAGGTGAATTTTGGGGTTTTTGCCTGAGAGATTCCTATGGAAACTAATGGATTGTTATGATATACTCATTGAGGACTTTGCTTTGCGGCGTATCTATGCTTGCAAGGCGGCAGTATTTGAAACCAAACTACAAGGAGAGATAAATTGAAAGTAATCCTAAAGACCGAGGGTTTGATGAAGACCTTTCGGCTTACAGCCAAGCAGCAGAAGCTGCAAAATACTAAAAAGAAAGTAATTACAGCCGTAGACAACCTCAACTTCGAGGCTTATGAGGGTGAGATATTCGGACTGCTCGGCCCTAATGGCGCGGGCAAAACCACTACACTGCGTATGCTGGCCACCCTTATAAAAGCTGATTCAGGGGATGCCATAGTAGACGGCGCGAGCATTAAAACTGACCCCGCAGCGGTAAGGGGCAAAATTGGGTTTCTCACAAGCGAACTAAAGCTGGAGGATTTTTTTACGCCGAACTACCTGTTTGATTTTTTTGCAAAGCTCCACAACATTGAGCCTAGTGTGAGTGAACGGCGCAAGAAGGAATTATTTGCGAAATTCGGAGTGGATAGGTTCGCCGAGGTCAAGGTTTCAAACCTTTCGACAGGTATGAAGCAGAAGGCCTCGCTTGTCATCTCAATCGTACATGACCCAAATATAATTATATTCGACGAGCCCACCAACGGGCTTGATGTAATTACAGCCAAGGTGGTCACGGATTTTCTGGTGGAACTCAAAGAGCAGGGCAAGACTGTAATAGTATCCACCCACATTTTCAGCCTAGTCGAAAAGCTCTGTGACAGAGCGGGTATTATAATTAACGGCAAAATGATAGCCTGCGATACCTTAGCGAACTTGACATCGGAAAAAAACCTTGAGGATGTATTTTTTGACCTCTATGCAGAAACGGTAGGTGAAGCAATATGAGTGGAGTTCTTACAGTAATGAAAAAGGAATTCGCCCGCTTTTTTGGCGACAGGCGGATGATTATTGCGGTTGTTTTGCCTGCAATTTTGATATATGCCGTCTATTCATTTATGGGTACGGGAATGGCCGGGATGTTTGCCCCTGATGAGCACCATACGCCGGCTGTGTTTGCAGTGAACTTCTCCGAGAAAGTAAGTGGGGAGCTGCTTGGTGCAGGAGCAGTTGTGGAAATAATACCTATTGCTGAGCAAGAGGTAGCAGCGGCAAAAGAAGCCCTGTCAAACAGGGATAGATTTTATCCCGAGGGGCGCTTAAGCCCGGTAGCAGGTGTGGCTGGCGTAGTACCTGACCTTGTAATGGTTTTCCCGGACGACTTTGATGCGCTGGTGGAGGCATTTGCCGCGCAAAGCGCAAATGTCACTGTCCCCAATATAGAAATTTATTTTAACTCCACTGACCCCAACTCGGCAACTGCATACTGGGGTATGCTGGAAGTGCTTGATATATTCGAGGCTTCTCTGGCAAATGTTTTTGATATAAACAGGGGTGTGGAGCAAGCTGACTTTGCCACTGCGGCAGACATCTCCGCAACCATTATATCCTCCATGATGCCCATGCTCCTTATGCTGTTTTTGTTCTCGGGGTGCATGACCTTAGCACCTGAATCCATCGCAGGCGAAAAAGAGCGTGGCACACTTGCAACGCTTCTGGTCACTCCGTTAGGGCGCAGCGAACTGGCCGCAGGGAAGATAATAAGCCTTGGCATACTCTCGTTGCTATCAGGTTTTGTAACAATCGCGGCGACAGTTCTGGCGCTGCCCAACATGATGGGCGGGGCAGATGGTGTGTTTGAGGTAGCTATTTACAGCGCAGCGGACTATTTCTGGCTCGGACTTATAATAATCTCATCTGTATTGCTGTTTGTTACCCTTATATCAATAATCTCCGCATTTTCTAGGTCAGTAAAGGAAGCGAGTGCTGCGTCCACTCCGCTTATGTTTTTGGTAATGATAGTAGGCGCAACTTCGTTTTTTGGCGGAACGCCGGCAGGCCCGGTGATGCACATCATACCGGTTTATAACAGTGTTCTGGCTATGAGCGCCATACTGGCCTTAGACTACTCGGTTACAAACGTAGCGATAGCTGCGATCAGCAACATAGTTTACGCCCTGGTAGGCGGGTTTGCACTGACGAAGATGTTTAATAGCGAGAGGGTTATGTTCTCAAAATAGATGGATAACCAGCAGGCGGGGGCGGAGCCGCTGCCTGCTTTTAGAAGTTAGGTACAATTAAAGACGGACCAAAGAAGGAGGGCTTCTAATGGGCTATGTAACTTCCCCGGGCATTCTTTCTCAGCTAGTTCTTGTTTTTCCATTGGGGGTCACCTTTCTAGCCTACTTCGCCATCGCAAAAATACTTACCCTAAATAAGGCAATACGCCTAAAGGAGAGCTTGTACATTATTTTTGCAAGCCTCTTTATAACTGTAATGAGGATTTGCGCATCCGCCTTTTATCCTAGCATTGTATTTGATTCGATTTATTTTTTGAGCTTTCAATCCCTCATATTCCTGTACTTTTATAAGATGAACTCATACCCTGTTAAGAAGGCCATTATACTGCTGGTAACTTCAGTCTTTTCCTCGTTTTTAATCCAAATGACGCTGCTTGAAGTTATGTTTTCTTTTGAGTTTTTTCATTTCACCGCACTTTCTGCACCGGCTCTGCAATACCGCGGAGCACCTATGCCGCATCCGGTGGCGCTGGTTGTGAGCGCCTGCTTCTTTGCAATGGTTTCTATTCCGGTTGCGCTAATCGCTGTGAAGTTTACTAAAGTGCCGAGAAAAGTAGTCAATGCAAGCAGCCGCCTACAGACAATCCTGGCCGTTATTGCCATAGCCATCCTCGCTATCTACTTAGCCATGTGGATTATGGCGCGTGTGGAAGCACAGTTTACAATCCCTTCGCTATTTTCGTGGAATATGTTAGCCATATATGGCACTGCCGCCGCGTTGTTTGCCTGCTTCTTCTTTTATGCCAGATTTCTCAGAGCGCAGCTTGCCCTGCAACAGGAAAAAAGCGAACGGGAAAACTTGCAGTTTTATCTAGGCCAAATAGAGCAGCAGCAGACGGCCATACAGAAGTTTAGGCATGATTATCTAAACATTCTCGCATCCTTGGACAGCTTTCTGGATGAAGATGATTTGGCAGGGCTCAAGGACTATTACGCAACTAAAATCAAGCCGGCCTCTGCAGTCATTACGGATAGCAACTTCACTCTGGGGAATCTGCGGAAAATAAAAGTGAGCGAAGTTAAAAGTATTTTTACAGCCAAGCTGATTCAGGCTCAGAATATGGATATCGACACGGTTTTTGAAGCCGATGAGGATATAGAGGTAGTTTATGCTGACACAGTGGCGCTGGTGCGTATGCTGGGCATAATCCTTGATAACGCCATTGAGGCCATCGAAGACCTGGGGCATGGCACGCTTCTGGCAGGCTGCTTCAAACAAGAGGGCATGACCAGCTTTATTGTCCAAAACCCTTGCCGTGAGGACACCCCTGCACTGCATAAGCTGGTGCAGTCGGGCTTTTCCACCAAGGGCAAGAACCGTGGGTTAGGCCTTAACAATCTGTCTGAGTTGGTGAATTCCCAGCCAAACATGACCCTTGAAACCAATATAGAAAATAATTCCTTCACCCAGAGGCTCATGATTGCAGAAAGATAAGGGAAGCGAGGTCATAAGGCATGTTGCACATTTTCATATGTGACGATGACTCCAAGCAGCGTGAGCGGATTGAAGCCATTGTGAGAAAGCATATCCTCATAGAGAACCTTGATATGGATTTGGCATTTGCCGCCGGCAGCCCGGATGCATTGCTGGATTATTTGGACAGGCACCCCAAAAATCGCGCACAAAACGATTTTGGCCTATATTTTCTGGATGTTGATCTTTCACATGAGCTAAATGGGATACAGCTTGCCGCTAAAATTAGGGAGCGGGAGCCTATTGCGCATATTGTGTTTATTACAAACCATGCGGAGCTGTCTTATTTGACTTTCCGCTACAAAGTTGAGGCGATGGACTACATTACTAAGGACTTTCCCGAAGAGGTTGTAAGGCGCGTCAAGGACTGCATTGACACGGCGTATGCCCGCCACCTGTCTGTGAGTATATCGCCGCCCGCCGGAAGTTCCAGCAGTTTTCCGCTGCCCATTGGCGACACGGTGCGCATGATTTCTGTGGATGAAATAATGTTTTTTGAAGCGCATCATGCAGTGGAGCATAGGTTGATTCTGCATACAAAAAATGGCCGGTTTGAGTTTCGCAGTTCTCTTAAAAAAATTGCGGAAACTCTGCCGGATTTTTATTCTTGCCATAGGTCTCACTTGTTAAATGTAAAGAATATCAGGCATATTGACATACCCCAGCGGGTTGCTGTTATGAGCAATGGAGAGAAGGTTTTAATTGCCACACGCAAAATGAAGGGGCTGCTGGCGCAGGTGAAATTTTCACAAAATACTTGACAAATATAGCTGCTTCATAGTAGATTACTTTACGGCTAGGCAACCAGTTTGAGGTTTAGGTATACTATGTCCCTGTCGTCTTGTGAGATGCCATGTAACACTTTTCCAAAAAAGTTGTATGACTTATTTTTATGCTGTAATTTCAAGGGTTTGAGTACAGCTTGAACGGCTAATATTTTACACTTGACTCTTGTGCAACACAAGCGTTTATAATTGCAATCACAAATAAAAAAGCAGCTAGGTAGCATTTTTGGAAATATGTTACCTGGCTGCTTTTTTGTTTTGGCGTGCTGTTCTGTATGTTTTTTTGGACGTGCGCTGCTGCGCGGGGCCGCCTTGCCGGCGGGGCATTACTTTTCTGTACGGACAGAAAAGTAATCAAAAGAACCGCCAAGGGGACACCCCTTGGGAACCCCGAGGCTCGCAAACTCGCTGCGGCTCGGACAGTTGCTCGCCAAGGACGAGGGCTGGTGCCTCGATTGCAAGATTACTTGTGTCGCAGGCGTTCCGCCCGCCTGCGACACGGGATGGCTATAAAGAACAAAAGAGGAAGGAGAAGGTGTATAGATGCAGCCCATAGTTTAAGAAGCTAGAGCATAAACTCTATAACATCCAACTTATTCGCAACCGGCTAAACGGAAAGAGGCGCCACTCTATCCCATGCCGCTGTTATATATGATAACGCGGTAAGTTTAAGGGTTATGGGTTATCCCTTGAAACCTAAATTTATTATACAAGGTGCTTAAAATCAATATGAAAAAATTACTTTTAAGAAAAAACTTTCAACGCACTTTCGCTTTTCTGTTGACGCTGGTCATAGTGACCGGTATAGCTGGAATCGGTTTTACGGCTGAGGCGAGGACAACAGTTGATCTTCATGCCTTTACATGGTCGGAAGAACTACGACGTCCCATTCAACCAGTGTCGGGTGTTGGTATACAAATATCCATCATCAATCAAACAGGTACACTTTTCAACCGAAATGCCACAACCAATCGTAATGGAGGGGGAGGGGTTTCTAATCTGAATACCGTCCCCAATGGTTCTACTGCAAATGTTACAATAACAAATATCCCTTCTGGCTACCGTATATATGCCTTAGATATTTCAATGAATCGTATTAGACATGTCCTTAACTATGAGGGGCAAAACACCTTTCAGTTTACAACGTATGGTACCCCATGGTTAAACTCCTTCTCGGTCGCAGTTCTTTTTGTCCCAATAATTCCTACTATTCCGATAGAAGTCCGTCTGGATGGCACAGCAATTGAGTTCGATGTTTTTCCGCAGGTAACAGATGGCAGGACTCTCGTTCCTCTCCGCGCTATCTTCGAAGCCCTCGGCGCTGAAGTGAGCTGGAATGCAGAAACACAAACTGTCACTGGTACAAAAGGCAATACTACTGTGGTGCTTCCGATAGGAAGCACCAGCCCGACTGTGAATGGGCAAGTAGTAAATATCGACGTTCCTGGAACTGTAGTGAACGGTAGGACGCTCGTCCCACTACGGTTCGTAGCCGAGAGCTTCGGCGTTCATGTTAATTGGGACGCTGAGGCTAGGCAGGTTACTATTACTTCATAAGACGCACAGTTTGCGCCATTCGTTTAATTCAATATCCCAGCAAGCAGAGTATATTTAGTCCGCAATGTTGTAAACGGGCGGAGGAAATATAGCTCTGCTTGCTGCATTGTTAACCGTTTTTGATTTTGTCTTGCATTTTTGAAATTCTAGGCCGAAAATGGCTGGGGTGTTTTCGGCTTGTTGCAGTGGGTTTGGCTGATTTGTTGAGACAATTTCATAAACGGATAGTTAAGACAGAATCACAGACGGACAAGGGTGCGGGATTTCGCTCTTATGAGCGCCAGCAAGTCCATGTAGCTTTCAAAAATCTATATCACAGTTATTCGCGTGCTTTGTTTATAACTTCATCATACAGCGCACGGCTAATATAACGGCCGCTGCTTATCAGATTGTCACAGAGCGGCTTTATCGCCGGTACGAGTTTCATTTGTTTCGCGATTAACAAAACACCGAGAGTACCTATTACGTCTAATCCTAACAGAGCCGCATATCTCCGTCCGGCAAACTCGTCTATACACACTAGGGGGATGTTCTTGTCCTTGGATACAGTTATAACCTCTGCCTCACCCTCGTCCAGTTGAAGCATTATACTCTGTTTGAGTTCTGCATTTAGTATATCAACCCTGCAAAGCCAATTCGCAGCTGATATCCGGGCATGTCCGAGTTTGTCTTTGCCGTCAACAAGCACTTCGTTATAAACGGCATTAGGCACAATAACATCTTTGAAAATCTTCGGCAACAAATCGAGCTGGTCAATAATAGCCAAACTGATAAGCGGCGTAGAGTTTACAATAATACTCATTGTGTCTCTCCTGCAATTTTATCAATCAGATTAAACTCGCTCTCCAGTTCTTCGTCGGTATATTGATATACATCAATATCATATCGACTCAGGAAAGTAACAAACTCATTTTTGCTCATGGCTGCCATTTTTGCAGCCAGCCCCAGCCCTAAACGTCCTTCTTTAAAGTATTGCATAGCTAGTATTTGCATAAAGTCGGACTGTAATTTAGGCAGGTCAATTTTTAAAGTAAACAAAACCTCGTCATGTATCGGTATAGCTATTGTTTTCATAATATAATTCCTCGAATCATATGAAGTAGTTATTGAGCACATTGTACCAAAAAAACATACAAAACTCAACACCGACTTCTGCCAAAAGCATTTTCGCTACATGAATGTGACATGAACGTGACGTAAATTTTCAGCGTATTCATATTCTGATAGCGTGGGAAAAACCAAGTTTAATTTGTTAATTCAACTCTCCCAATCTCTCCAAACCTCTCCCGATCTCTCCCTTTTGTATTGGCTAAGGGAGAGGTTTTGTGGTATAACATTCTTAAATAACCCACAATCCCAGTAATTCCAATACCCTTGTCACTAATCCGTCATTAGTTCAATGGCGGTTTTTAGTTCGTCAATGGTTTCATAAACGGATAGTTAAGACAGAATCTCAAGGTGGCAGGGTGTGGAGTCGTGGGATTTGGGCTTATGAAAAGCGAGCACTCTGTCGGTGAGTACCCGCTTGTGCAGTTTGGCTATGCGCTTTTTGTGGTTTCGGCTCCTACGGTTACAATTTTAACTTCCTTTCCACGCTTTTCCATTTCTCCAACAAACCATTTCGTCGTTTCTTCGTATTCCCTTAAGATTTCTTCATCTGTCATTTGTAAATGCCGCTCTGAGTTTTCATCTCTGATTTTCCGGATCTCCAGCATAGCTTTGCTCTCAAACATTTAGTCTACCTCCTCTATCAGCTCATCCCATAAACGTTTTGTGTGTTGCATCTTCTCTGGCGTGTCATCGGCAAACAAATGACTGATAACTGACGTATCAAGATACAATCTTAGTTTCCGCATTGTATCGCTCATGGATTTCTCCTTTCAAGCAGACGGTTCATTTACAGTAGATTTAGTATACCACATGCAGTGCCGTTTTTCAAATGCTAGCCGGGCGTGGGCGGGTGCTCCGGGGGAAAGTGGGGTGGCCGCAGTCTGGAACACAAATTTTGTCCAGGGTTTAGGGCTTTTGCCAAACTAGACGTGACTGACGAAGGCCACCCCGCTTTTTCTCGGAGTATTCGCCCATGCCCGGCGGATGGTTTTATGGCATGAACCGTAACGCAAACTGTCCTCGTTTCTGGCTGCGGGATTCCTAAACTAATAGCTACAATTTGAATTATTCGCCCAGTCGTTATATAATAAGATTAATAGCTTTTCAGCGTTGCGAAGGGAGCAAGGCATGGACTTTAATTGGATTACGCCAAAACAAGCCGCAGAGGAATGGGGCATATCTGACAGGAGAGTGCAGGCTCTCTGTGCAAATGGGCAAATTGCGGGTGTTATTCGCTTGGGACAAGCATGGCTTATTCCCAAAAACACACAAAAGCCGCCCGATGGACGAGCAGGAAACGGACGCAAGCCGACAAAACGCAATCGGGAGGATATGTAAAAATGAGCAACGAACTCGCGCTCTATGCGCCATTCATAAAGGAAATTAAGGAGCTTATTTATCGCCACCAATATGAAGCGATGAAAAAGGTTAATATTGAGCTGCTAACGCTCTATTGGAAAATTGGACACAGGATTGAAATTCGACAGCAAGAACAAGGTTGGGGAAAGTCTGTTGTTGAGATTTTGTCGAAAGAGCTACAAAAAGAATTTCCGGGCGACAGAGGCTATTCTACTCGCAATCTTTGGCTTATGCGTAGCTTCTACCTTGAATACTCAAATCTCGAACCTTCTGTACAAGAAATGATGAGCGCAAATCTGCAATCAGCGATTGCAGAAATTAAAACTGCTGAAAAACCCGATAAAAAATTTGATTCTGAGTTTCTGCAATCAATGATTGCAGAAATAGAAGTTCCAAGTCTGCCACCTTTACTGGCGGCGGTTAGTTGGACGAAAAATATAGCAATCATACAAAAATGCAAAGATTATTTTGAGCGTATTTTTTACATTAAAGCCGCACGGCGGTTCGGTTGGACAACTAATGTTCTTATCCACAATATTGAGAGTAAAGCCTACGAACGCTATTTGACAAATCAAACCAATTTTGACGAAGCTGTACCCGAAAAATATCGTCTGCAAGCGAAGCTCGCCGTAAAGGATGAGTACAATTTTAGCTTTCTTGAGGTTGGCGAGGAACATAGCGAGGCAGAATTAGAAGCTGCTATTATGAAAAACTTGCGCAAGTTTTTGATTGAGATGGGCGGTTATTTTACTTTTGTGCGTGACCAATATTACCTTGATGTGACTGACGAGGACTATCACATAGATTTGCTCTTGTTCCACAGACGATTACGCTCCCTTATAGCCATAGATTTGAAGATTGGCGAATTTAAGCCGGAGTATGTCGGCAAGATGCAATTTTACTTAACGTCGCTTGACGAAACTGTGAAGCTCCCCGACGAAAATCCGTCTATCGGTATTATCATTTGCAAATCCAAGCACCGCACAAGGGTAGAGTACACCTTGCGAACATCAAATGCACCTATTGGCGTATCGACATATTCAACACAAAATAATCTGCCTGATAATTTACGTACATTGTTGCCGTCTCCTGATGAGATTGCTCAAATCATAGGCGCGTTTGATGATGGTAAAGTAGGGTTGTTGGGGCTGAATAAAATTGATGCTGATATGGAAAATGAAGAATAGTAACAAGAAAAAAATTGAGCGGAGCTAATCGCATACGCTCGGAGGTAAAGATGAATAACCATGTGCAAGTGGGGTGGCCGCAGTCTGGAACACAAATTTTGTCCAGGGTTTAGGGCTTTTGCCAAACTAGACGTGACTGACGAAGGCCACCCCGCTTTTTCTCGGAGCATTCGCCCATGCCAGGCGGATGGTTTTATGGCATGAACAGTAACGCGGGCTGTCCTCGTTTCTGGCTACGGGATTCCTAAACTGCGGGATTGGGGTAATTGATGTTTGGGGATAATGATGTTATAATCGCATATACCATTTCGGCGCAGGTGGGCATGTGCCCGCTTCGCCACAAGAGGAGTGTTTTATGATACATACTATCGAAAACGAATATTTAACCGTCTCAGCGAGTGAGCGGGGCGCGGAGCTACAATCGGTGGTCTATGGGGGGACTGAATATCTATGGCAAGGAAACCCTGAGTATTGGAGCGGGCGTGCCCCGGTTTTGTTTCCGATTGTCGGCAAACTCAAAGGCGGGGCAATGCTTTATGACGGGAATAAATATGTGATGAAAAACCACGGAGTTTGCATGGACGCGGAATTTGCACTCCATGAAAAAACAAGGGAATCCATAACATTTAGGCTCTGTGACAATATACTGACAAAGCAAGTATACCCTTATGACTTTGAGCTACTTGTCACATACAAATTAAGCGGGCAGACGCTCACAACCCACCTTCAAGTCACCAATAGATATAAAAACCCGATGTTTTTCTCAATTGGCGGACATCCGGCGTTTAACTGCCCACTCAGCGAAGGAGAATCCTTTGAAGATTACGAGATTGAGCTAAATGAGAAGGAAACCCAAGGCACGCGGATGCTTGACCAAGACGGGCTGGTGACAGGCAAGACGATGCCATTTTTCAATGACACGAGCACAATTCCCCTAGACTATAGGCACTATAGGGAACTGGGCACGCTGGTATTTAAGAACCTCAACTCAAATGCAGCTACCCTGCGCTCCAAAAAATCAGGCAAGGCAGTCACTGTAGGCTTTCCAGATTTTCAGTATTTCGCAGTCTGGACCTTGCCGGGGGCACCATTTATATGCCTTGAACCGTGGCAGGGGATATGTGATTCATCGTTTTACAATGGAAATTTCCGCGGCAAAACGGGCACAATAGAACTTGCGCCCGATGCCGTATACACCTGTGAATTTACAATTACACCAGCTTAGATAATGATATTCAACTTCCGGGCCTCATAGGTCAGTTCATCGCGGAACTTGGGATGCGCTATGGCTATTAAAGCCTTGGCCCTTTGGTACACCGACTTGCCGCGAAGTTTTGCTATGCCGAATTCCGTCACGATGTGATCCACATCGTTTTTGCTTGTAGTGACAAATGCACCTGACTTAAGCACTGGGGAAATCCGGCTGACCTTCCCGCCTTGCGCTGTGGAAGTGAAGGCAATAAAGCTCTTGCCGCCGGGGGAAAGCACTGCCCCGCGGACGAAATCGACTTGCCCGCCTGTACCTGAGATATGGCGGGAACCTATGGACTCTGCGCAGACCTGACCCATGAAATCCACCTCAACGGCGGCATTTATAGACATCATGTTGGGATGCCTAGAGATAACTGCGGGATCATTTACATAGTCTACGGGGAGCATTTCGATACTCGGATTATCGTCAATGAAGTCGTAGAGCTTTCTTGAACCGAATGCAAAAGTTGACACGGAGCGGCCTTGATGCAGGGGCTTGACATTGTTGTTAGCGGCTCCGCACTCAAGTAAATCCATCATGCTGTCTGTAAATAACTCAGTGTGGATGCCTAGGTCGCGCTTGTCTTTCAGGAGCATTCCCACAGCATTTGGGATATTGCCTATGCCAAGCTGAATTGTGGAGCCGTTTGGAATCTCAGCGGCAATCAGTTCCCCGATTGTCTTGCCATCCTCATCGGCATCGCCGGGCAGGCTTTCGGCCAGAGGGGTATTATTCTCACAAAGGGCTGTGACCTGTGAGATATGAATAAATGAGGTGTATGCTGAGCGGGGCATATTTTCGTTTACTTGAAGGAAAATGTGCTTTGCTTTGCGTGCTATGGCAAAACTGCACGCGGCATTGCATGTGCTGAAATAACCGTGTTTATCCATAGGGGAGACCATTGTGAAAAACGCGTCCACGTCTATATAGTCCCTATATAACGCGGGAGTGTCACGCAAATAATTGGGCATTAAATCGGCGTGTCCTGCATTGATGGCTTTGCGCCCGGCGGCACCTGAAAACCATGAAACTCCTTTGATTTTACCGCTTAGGTCATGCTCAAAGCATGGGAGCTCTTGCACATCGAGGAAGTTTTGCATTGTCAAATTTTCCAGTTCGCCCTCCCTCACCCGCTTGCCTATGGCATCGTAAATGGCAAATGGAATTGAAATGCCAATATCCGAACAGATATTCCAGCCCGATTCGGCCATTTTCGCAACCTGCTCGGTCGTCATTAGTTTTTGGTTGTAAAGTTCATTGAATTTGTTCATAAAATCCTGCCCCTCCGGCAATTATTTTGGTAGATTTAGATAATCCAGTAACATAATAACACCTAAATTATTGAGGGTCAAGATGGATTTGGGCGCGGTTTATGTCCTGACTAGCGAAAACCGTCCGTCGGACATGGGCAGATGCTCTGTGAAAAAATCTTGACAAATAGCGCTTTTATGTGTTAAAGTTTGCGGTAATTAAACCGATGAGATGGGAGTAAAGGTATTTACGCGCCTTTCAGAGAGTCCGGGGGGCTGTGAGCCGGGCGGAGATGCGGGATATCATAATGGGCCATTGAGGGCGCGGATTAAAGGCAGGCTGCCGAGTATTTCGCGACGTGTGGGCATACGTCAGTTGCCGGATGTGTGATGGCACATCGGTGAGCGCACGAATTTTTCGTGAAGCAGGGTGGTACCGCGGATTAGTAAATTCGTCCCTGACAGAGTTTTTAAGCTCTGTCAGGGATTTTTTATTTGTATAGGAGTGATGCACATGTCAAAAGGGAGATTTGGAGTCCATGGGGGGCAGTATGTGCCTGAAACGCTGATGAAAGCCGTGATTGATTTGGAGGCGGCATATGAGCGGTGGCGCATTGACCCCGAGTTTATTTCAGAGCTAAATAGGCTTTTTAATGAATATGCAGGCAGGCCGTCAGTTCTTTATTTTGCTAAAAAAATGACGGAGGACTTGGGTGGTGCACAGATATACTTAAAGCGTGAGGACCTCAATCATACAGGTTCACACAAGATAAACAATGTGCTAGGTCAAGTGCTTTTGGCTAAGAAAATGGGCAAAAAGCGCATAATTGCTGAAACGGGGGCGGGGCAGCACGGTGTAGCCACGGCCACGGCGGCGGCTTTAATGGGTATGGAGTGTGAGGTTTACATGGGCAAGGAGGACACGGAGCGGCAGGCGCTCAACGTGTTCCGCATGGAGCTCTTAGGAGCGAGGGTTCATGCTGTAACCTCAGGCACAGCTACGTTAAAGGATGCTGTAAATGCAACTTTGCGTGAATGGGCCAGCAGGTCAGAGGATACTTACTACTGTCTGGGTTCTGTGATGGGTCCCCACCCCTTTCCCACTATAGTGCGCGATTTTCAGTCGGTTATAGGCAAGGAGATAAAACGGCAGTGCGTTGAGAAATTCGGCAGGCTTCCGGATTTCGTAGTGGCCTGCGTGGGCGGCGGAAGCAATGCAATTGGGACATTTTATGATTTTATCGAGGATACGGACGTAGGGCTTATAGGTTGTGAGGCCGTAGGGCAGGGTATTGATACTCCGAAAAATGCGGCCACTATTGCAACCGGCTCTTTGGGGGTTTTCCACGGCATGAAGTCTTATTTCTGTCAAGATGAGTTTGGGCAGATTGCTCCGGTACACTCCATTTCCGCAGGGCTGGACTACCCCGGGATAGGTCCGGAGCATGCCCATCTCCACGACCTGGGCAGGGCTAAGTATGTGGCGGTTACAGATGATGAGGCGGTGGAGGCCTTTGAGTATTTGGCGCGGACTGAGGGGATTATACCCGCTATCGAAAGTGCGCATGCACTGGCGTATGTGATGAAATATGCACCCACCCTCAGCCGTGACAAGGTGCTGGTGGTGACGCTTTCAGGCAGGGGCGACAAGGACGTGGCGGCTATAGCCAGGTATAAGGGGGTAAGTTTAAGTGAATAGGATTAGCAGGGCATTCTCTGGGGAAAAGGCTTTTATACCATTTATCACAGGGGGCGACCCAGATACCGAAACGACAGAAAAACTGCTCTATGCCCTGCGGGATGCAGGGGCGAGCGCTATTGAGATAGGCATTCCTTTCTCAGACCCTGTAGCAGAGGGGCCTGTGATAGAAGCGGCGAGCTACAGGGCACTTGCCGGCGGCTGTACGGTGGATAGCCTATTTGATTTAGTGGCGCGGGTGCGCGGCGATTTTGAAATCCCGATTTTGTTTATGACCTATTATAATCCCGTGTTTTCCTATGGGATAAAGAGGTTTCTGAGCAGAGCTTCCGAAGCCGGGCTGGATGGGCTAATAGTGCCCGACCTGCCCTATGCCGAGCGTGAAGAGCTGCTTGTGCCGTGCAAAGCCTGTGAGATAGAGCTAATTTCACTAATAGCCCCTACAACGGAGGAGCGCATCACGAAGATAGCAGAAAATTCAAGCGGATTTCTCTACTGTGTTTCATCACTGGGTGTAACAGGCGCCCGGAGCACGTTGGATGATAGCGCAAAACAGATGATATCCCAGGTCAAAAAGGTCAGCAGCATACCATGTGCAGTGGGCTTTGGCATCTCAACTCCCGGGCAGGCCCGCGACATGGCGGCGTTTTCTGATGGAGTGATTGTCGGCAGTGCCATAGTAAGGCTTGTAGCCGAACACGGGTGTGATTGCATTGAGCCTGTATATGAGTTTGCAAGGAGTATAAGAGAGAGCATTTAGCCTGCTTTTACAGCATTTTCAAAACAGCCTTAATGGCTTTCCCACTGTGAGTATCGGACATAGCCTCACTTATTTGATCAAAGCTGTAATATGAGATGAGCTTGTCAAATGGGAATCTGCCCTTTTGGTAATGCTCCAAAATTTCAGGTATAAATACCTTGGGGTTAGAATCCCCTTCCACGACGCCTATGAGTGACTTTGAAACACTCATCAGGTCGAGTTCAACATTTATGACGATATCACCGCCGCCGCCCACCACAACAGTGTCGCTGCCCGGCCTTGTGCATTGCAGTGACATCCTTGTACACAGGGCGTTGCCTGTTGTGTCAATTGCGCAGTCAGCTCCCAAATCTGTTAATTTACGGATTTCTGCGACAGCATCGGGAGTTTGGGAGGTGTCTACAACATGTGTAGCCCCCAGCTCAAGGGCCATCTCTAGCCGGGAGTCGGTCCTGTCCACTCCGATAATCATGCCGCAGCCTGATACTTTAGCGGCCATTATTGCGCTCAGCCCAACACTGCCGCAGCCGAAAACGGCTATGGATGAGCCGGGGCGCGGCCTAAGGCGGTTCCACACAGCTCCGGCACCTGTCTGGATGCCGCAGCCGAGAGGTCCGGTAATTTCAAGTGGTATGTTATCTGGCACCTTGACGGCTGTGCGCTCATGGACGATGGCGTATTCGGCGAAGGCGGACTGCCCGAACATGGTGGCCAGAGGCTTGCCGTGTTGAGATAGGCGGGAAGTGCCGTCGGGCTGCACTCCGCCGAAATTTATTGCCGGGAAAATCTCGCATATTGTGGGGGTGCCACTTAGACAGGCGGAGCAACTCCCGCATGAGGCGAAGGAAAATGTGACCTTGTCGCCGGCAGCAAACTCCTTGACATCAGCCCCTGTGGCCTCTACAATTCCGCAGCCTTCATGCCCTAAAACAGCGGGCATCGGCACGGGCAGCTTGCCCATGCGCGCAAGTTCATCAGTGTGGCAGACCCCGCAGGAATGAATTTTTACCAAGAGCTCAGAGCCGCGGGGGGGCTCAAGGTCTATGGTTTCAATGACATATGGGTCTGTGTATTTTTTAACAACAGCCGCTCGAATTTGCATTTTTGTACCTCCTTTAACATTTCAGAAAGCATTTTATACTCCTTTGCGCTTTTTGGCAATGTTTTGTGGCGGCGGCACCCATATCCAAAGCCATCCGTCGGACATGGGTGCTGCTCTGTGAAAAAGTAAAGCGGCCTTCGTCAGTCACGTCTACACTGGCGAAGACTTGTAAGCATGGGCAAAACTTGTGTTCCAGGACTGCGGCCGCCCTACTTTCCCCCAGAGCAGCACCCATGTCCGACTGGCCTGGGTAGGTGCAACATTTATTTTTCTATTGACATAGGGCGCGGCGATGTGCATAATAAAGTAACAATATAGCTCCGAGCCTGATGCCTAAGGGATTTAACACCTATGGATAAAGGCCGACAGGGTGAAAGAGGAAACTTTTTTGCCTCCCTATTGGAAAGGAGTCGGCGTCTGAACCTACCTCAAGGATTTTTCTTGATGTGTTTCTTGGATGAGCCATGCGACTTTCTTTGGAATGGTCGCTTTTTTGTTGGCTGAATTTTCCTTTCCATGCCGTGGCGGCGGAAAAGACGCAATTTTTTGCAGCGGATCAAAATTATGGGCCGCCCTGTCTGTGAGCAAAATCGCGTAGACAAAATAAGATTTATGGAGGAAAACATGAAAAAGAGATGCACACTTAAACTTCTGTTGGTACTGGTTTTGGCGGCGGCAATGCTGCTGCCGGCACTGACAGCCCTGGGAGCGCAGCTGCCTGAGAGAGCAGTGGCTTCTACAGCAAGACTCTTCGTAAACGGTACCGAGATGACTATGAGCCACGGAGGCAATGACCCCTTCGTCCTAAATGGCACAACCTACCTATCCGCAGAGGCTTTGAGCAATGCTCTAGGTGTGGGGCAAATCCCGCAGGACATTGTGACAGGTAGTGCCAGGTCTGTTGTGGTTGGAGGCGTGATGTATTTGCCGCTGCGTGCGGTTTCATACGCGCTGGGGTTTGAAGTGAGCTGGGATGGCGCAAGAAATACCATCTCCGTAAGAGGAGTGGCGGAAGATGCTGCTCCGGATGAGATAGATGAGGAGATAACCGTGGCTCCGATTGCGGTAGCAGGAGTTGACGGGGTGAGAAGAAACATAGATGCAGAAACCATAATGGGCATCGAAACCGCGGAAATCACAGCGGTTGTAAGAGGTTATGAGCGCAGCTTCACAGGAGTGCCGCTCATAGAGGTGCTCAGGCTCTCAGGCGTAAACTACAGTGGGGCATACTCTGCAAACCTGCGTGCAACAGATGGGTTTTTCGCATTTTTGCTAATTGAGGAAGTTCTTGATGAAACTAATTCATTTATCGTATGGCTTGAAGATGGCGAGCCTGTCACCGAATATGGGCAGACTCCCTTTATGCTTGTGGTTGCGCAAGACACCGTGCCTAGGCGTTTTGTAAGAAATATTTCTGAAATAGAAATAGTGGCACCGCTTGAGGTAGCACAGGTGCCGGAGCTAAGTGCAAATGAGTTTGCTTTAGTGGCAGGCGACAGGGCATATGTGCTGTCTGTGGAATTTCTAGAAGAAATGGGCTTGGTAGAATTTGATTCAGGGGGTGGCAGATACTTCACAGGTGTGGCGCTGCTTGATATTTTGGACTATTTTGATATAGATTATTCCGATTCAACAGGTGTCAGATTTGTGACTTTGGATGGACTTACACATGAGTGGACGGCTCAGGAAGCCTTTGGGCAGGGAAGCGGCTTTGTCGCAGTGCAAGAAGGCGGGGAGCCGCTACCGGAGAGGTATTATCCAACAAGGGGCGTTTTGGTAGGTTTTGCGCCAAACCGCTGGATGGGGCAGCTTTATACTATCACAATACTTTAATGTCAAATTAGTTTCAAGTTGCAGAAATCCATGCGGCTTTCGCAACTTGAAACTAGCTTAAGCTGGCTTAGACCGAGGGCTACAAAGGCTGCTGACAGTGGGCAGCCTTTGTAGCCCTTAGCTATGTTCCTGTTTCAAATAACCCGTAGTTAGCTATTTGCCATTTTTTTCATCTCGTTTTATGCGGGATATAAGCCCACCGAGACCCAAGGTTGCCAGAACTGAGATGATTAGGCCCAGTAGCGGACTGCCGGTATTGTTGTTTACACCAGTTTGAGGCATCATCCCGAGCGGTATAGAGTCATCTGTTATGGTTACCTCTGTTTCGTCTGAGTCATCGGTATCCGCGAGTTCAAACTCTTTTTCAGGCCGGAAATCTGAGAGTGGAACCTCTGAATCGTTAATCATCATTTCTGAAAGCGGAACTGACGAGTTCTCCAATGAAAATGTTTCAACTGCCATCATACCATTTGAGCTAGTATATTGTGATTCTGAGTCACTTGAGAATATGGGAGTGATAACCGGAGCACTCTCATTGCTTTCAGGCTCTTCACCGTCTTCAGGCTCATCTCCGCCATCGCGGTCATCTCCACCTGCGTGGTTATTGCCATCCTCAGGGTCTGCGGCTTTTGATGGAATGACGGGAGGGTGAGATATGTCCGGCTTTTCATATGTGTTTACAAATGTGGCTGCGCCTATAAGTCCCACACTAATTTCACCTTCCGGACTGTTTATGATAAGTAGCCCATCCTCATAGGTCAGGGTGATTTCTCTTTCATCGTATGTCCAACCTGCTGCGCCTTCGTTAATCTCTTTGACTTTAATTGTGCCGGTGAAATTTGTGTCCAAAGCGACGTTCTGAGAGCCTTTTCCCATTTTTATAACTGATATCTCTGCGCCATTGTCATCTTCAACCACGAAAGTAAATTGATCGTCCGGCGAACCTTCGTTAGTCAGTTTTGTAAGAACCAGTTTCGGATTTCTAGGCTCTTGGTAGTTGTTTGAAAATACAGCATCAGATTCTTTGCCGGCTTCTTGCATATCTTTCATAACAGATATGAGCTGTCCGTCTACAAAATTAAATGTTAACTCTGAACTGTCATAATCCATACCTGCGATAGCTGTGTTACTTTCTGTGACAATTATGGAGCCTGTTGCATTTAGGTAGTTTATAAACCGGCTGTTCCAATGTCCAAAGCCAGCCTGCACAGATACTGTTGCAGTGTTGTTGAGTGTTGCGAAATCCTCTGTTCCACGGATGTTAAACTCAAATCTGCCAACATAGCTTTCGTCGGTGTTTCCGAGCCGTGTGTCAATGACCTCTTTTCCAAACGCAATTTCGGGAACGAAGAATCCGCCAAATGTATTTGTCATTTCATAGGTAAGAGCTCTGATATTTGCGCCTCCTAGTTCAGGCACAACGATACCGGATATGGGTGCTGCCTGAGTCCAGCCGATGTGGTCAATATTATTTTCGATGATTTCAAACGGGCCGTTGCCAAGTTCGCTGACTGGAATTTGGAAGTCGGCTTGTACAAATGAGCTTTCGTTATTCATAAGGGATATGATTTCTTCAGCAGTTAATGATATAGTTTCTTCTCCTATTACGGATGCATTTTTGTTGAGAAGTTTGAATGAAAATGAGTAGCATTCGTTTTCAGCTCCGCCTGATGTGCAATCACAGTCTTCTTTCAGCACCCACTCATAGCACTGAGTATTTACGTGAAAGTCTGCACCAACAAATGTGCCGGTGCTATCTATGCTGGAAGTAGTTTCGTTACCGCCGGTTTCAGTGTTTGCATCTTCGGCATAGCTGTCTGCGCTGCCATCGGTTGTGGCTGCATCATTGTTAACATCTGTAGTTTCGTCACTGACAACCTCAATAATTGCATCGCCGGGAGCTACGGTAATTGCGTTAGCGTCATCAGTCCCAGCATCTTGATTTTTTGAGTCAAGGTCAAGACCACCCATATCATCATACTTGGTAAGCATTTGTTCTTCGGCTTCAACCATGCAGTTTTCACAGCCATCGCAATCTACCGGCATTGCCTCATAACAGGAACTTGTGTGGGTATGTGTAGTGGGGTCAAACTGATGTAGCTGATTAAAAGAGTCTAAGTCACCTACGAAAAATTTACGCAGGTAAATTGCTAGAGGCTCAGGGGATTGATTGAAAATATTCGTTACTGTGTTGATGTTGTTTTGAAGATATGTAACTGATGCATCAGAGTTAACTTTTACAAATGCTACTCTTCCTTCTGTTAGGTCTTGCCCGTTAATCAGGCCTCTCCAGTTTGTTGCGGGTAAACTCTCTGTGAGGTAAAGTACCTGATTTTCGACAGCTTCAAATGTTGCGCTGCTAGTCCAGGTGAATATGCCGGAGGCAGTGTTATTTTCATTTGTTAGTTTTAACGTCGCAACAACTGTGCTGTCTTGCAAAGCTAATGCAAATTCGAAGGACTCTACAGTCCCAGGCAGCTTAGAAGCGTTTTCCCTATTAGCCTCAAACACCTTGCCTAGAGATATCTCGATTTCTGGCATTTCATAGGTGTGTATTAGAGTTACCCAGCCGGTTGCTCTTAGCGGGTGTACGACTTTGGCACCGTTACTATTTCGATAAAATGGGTTTTCATCAAGGGGGGTAAACTCAGCTCTGTTTTTGCTTGAAGCTGTGTTGTCGTTATAGTTTGATGTGTTCGTATACGAGGTGCGCTCAAGATATTCCGCGCTAACTTTAGCAGAAACTGTAAACCTAAGGGTGCTGATGAAATTTTCTCCGACCGCCACTGCATCTTCACTGATATTATAAAATGAGGCAAGTCTGAAATTCCACCTAAGCTCGCCGTTATTTAGCGAGATGCCGCATGCGGCTAAGTCACTGGGGGATAGGGCTACACCATTTCTGACAAATGACGACATGTCAACACTAAATGTGTCATCAATTTGATCAAAGAGAGAGATGTTTCCGTTTAATGGGTCATCGTATGTTATTGTTTCAATAATTTTCGTAAATGCTTTAGCAATATCATTTAAGTTTGCACTGGCATCCTGAGTTGCTGACACGGGATTTACATACCCGCTTAGCTTTGCAAGCTCAGTACGGACATTATTCATAGCGCTTATATATGCGGTTTTGTTTGAGCTTGAATCTCCGTTGATTTGAGATGTGCTTGAGGTTGGACTTAGAGCTGTGCTGGGTTCCGGGTTCATCACAGCATATGCGTATGCCTTTTGAGCACCACTGAAGCTCATCAGACCAAATCCGACGGTGTAGATTGAAAGTTTGTTATAGGCCTCGCCATTTTCCACAATATTTCCCGGCATCAGAGCCTTAATATGAGCCATGTTTTGTATTGTTTTGACAACACTAGTTAAATTTGCATCTGCAGTGGAGCCTGATGTTTTTTGGTTTGCCGTTGTTGTGTTGCTTGTGAGCGTGGCATCGTCATAGTAACCATTGGGCTGCCCATCGGTCATCAAGACGATAATCGCCGGCCTGTTTGCATCGTTTCCGGTTCTGGCAGCAAGTAATTTATAGGCCTGGTTCATGCCGGACATTATGTTTGTGCGGGCTTCCCTTGTACTTGCCAATTTTTGCGTTGTGATAGTATCTGTTGTCCAATTGACAAGAGTACTTGCTCCGTTAGCATATTTTACAACAGCTACTCTGTTGTAGTATTCAGAAGTGTTCCGTTCCACAATTTTGTTAATTGTATCAGCTGCTGCGGTTCGCATGTTGTCGTACTTATTATTGTCGTCCATACTGGTTGAATAGTCGAGAACAAACACAACATCAAATTGAACCGGGCTCTCAATTTCTGTTACTTGTTCAAAGCGGCGCCCTACCGCCTCAAGAGTGATTTCGAATGTTCCGTCCTCTAAATCCCGCACGGACTTTCTTGTAATCACCTCGCCAGGGCTTAGTGTTTCGCTTTCGGAGATTCTATTGTTTTCATCACCGGCAACGCCGGTTTGGTCAATTGAGATGACCATTTGCGGCTCTGCTGCCTGAGCAGCTATCATAACCATTCCCGTTAAAAGCATTATTGACAGTGTAACCGCAGTGATTTTTCTAAACACTTTCACGACATAGCCCTCCAAACATTTGGTATTGTTTGTATTTTCATGAGGTTGCGTTTTTGTTGTGTTATGCTGTCATGCTAGGAAGTATTTTGCTTGTTTTATTGTGGTATGCTTAGCGCTTTTATAAAGAGCATTGCCCAATAAATGTGCCCGTCGGTGTGCCTAAACACCCCAATTCCTACCGTGTCGAATCTGCTATATAGTATACTGTCTTTGTGCCTTGGGGAATCAAGCCATGCGTTTACCACCTCTTCTGATGTTTTTTGCCCTGCCGCAAAGGATAGTTCCGAGTTAAGTGTTACCCGCTCAAGTCCGTGCTCACCCTGCCATTTTCGCAGTTTAGAACTCTTGCATAATATTAAATTAAATGTATTCCTCCGCCGTCACGCGAATGTCACAGATTATGATTCTTTTTTGTGCAAAGTTTTCTTAGTTTACATAGTTGAACAAATGTATAGATTTGCATAAATTTACACCTCGGTTTACGCCCTTCTCCTATTCGAACTTGAAGAACTTTATTGACAGCAGACCGAAAACCGCTGTTATCGCTACCACGGCTATGAAGCTGTGCCCATAAAATATATCAGTGCCCAGCCAAGCGGATTGCAGCACGTTTATAGCAAACATTGGCGGGAGATTGTTGGCGATGGTCTGAAGCACGCCGGGCATGGCTCCTAGCGGAAGCATCAGTCCGCCGACTATGAGCAGAAGAAAGAAGGTCACATATGCAAGGTTTTGGGAATTTTTGGCACCCTTTAGCGCATTGGCCACGAACATGCTAATCAAATAAAACATTATGAAAACTAATATGAGCATTGCGGTAAATAGTAGCCAGTTCCTATGAGAAAGGCTCAGCCCGAAGAATATCACCATTACAGCCGTCAGCGCTGCGGCCAAGACAAATAGCGCACCTAACCTGGAGAGTATTCCCGTGAAAACATAGATTTTGGGGCTAGCCGAAGTCATTCTAAGCCTCCTCAAGAACTTAATTTGCCTTGCATAGGCATGGCTGGCTGCCGAATCTGTAAAGCATAGTGCGATGGCTGCGACAACTAAAAGCGCAGGCAAATATGCGTCCAAAGTTGCGCCGTACTCTAAATTGGCCGATAATATAAATAAGTTTAGAAACGGTAGGCCTAGGCCGAAGAATAAGTTTATCGGCTCCCTTATGAGCACCAACAGATGGTATTTTATCATTCCGAATATCATTACACTGCCACCTTTCCAATATAGGTTTTTACAAACTCTTGCAAGCTAGAGCAGGAGTATTTTTCTTTTATATGATGCGGAGAACCGCTGTCAAAAACTGTGCCGTCTTTTAGGAAATACACCATGTTGCACAGAGCTTCCACTTCGTCCATGTAGTGGCTGACTATGAAAATAGTCTTGCTTCTATCCCTGTTTAGCATTTTCAGATATTCTTGAACATCGTCGCGTGTCGAAGCATCCAGCCCTGTTGTAAGTTCGTCAAATATAAGAAGCTCCGGATTGTGAAACAGTGCCATGAGTATGCTGAGCTTCTGCCGTTGCCCCCCTGAAATGCTGCCTGCCCGCTGATTCATAATGGGCTCGATTTCAAGCACTTCAATCAGCTCGCCCAAGTCCGCTTTTGCTCCGCCAAACAATGACTCCCAGAGATTTATAATCTCCCGCACCTTCAGGCGGCTGTCAAACTGTGCGTCTTGGAGCTGGACTCCGATATGGTCGAAAATTTTGCTCTCTTCAAAGCTATAGCTAATTTTTCCGCCGTTGGGCTTTTTGGCCTTGCTAACTATGTCCACCAGAGTTGACTTCCCTGAGCCGTTTCGCCCTACTAGAGCAGTAAAAGAGCCCGTCTCAATTGCTAAATCCACACCCTTTAGCACCTGCTTGCTGCCGTAATTTTTCCTTAATCCTTCAATATGTATCATGATGCCCTCCTTACCGGCCTAGCAACTGGATTATCCAGTAGCCAAGTGTTCCTGTCGCCGCAAGCCCTATGAGCGTTGTCACAGTTGCCACTACAACATATACCCATGCGCCGAGCGTCTTATACGATTTTTTCTCGCTTTTTTTTCTGTGCTAATCTTAGAATTTTTCATTTTCAAAACCTCCATTTTATTTTCTGACCACATGTTAGCATGTTACCTACACGTCACATGCAAGCCTTTTTTGCAAAAAAAATATTTAATTGGAAAATTAAATAAAAAAACTTGCATGTGACGTGTAGGTAACATGTATAATATAGACAGGAGGTGGAGGCTATGAGCAAACACAGAGCGATTGCGCAGGGGCACATGACTGTCGGTGAGATTGCAAAAAAATGGGCGTAACAGTACGCACCATGCAATATTATGACAAAATTGGGCTGCTGCTTCCGTCCGCGCAGAGCGAGGGCGGGCTTCGCCTATACACAAACAAGGAAGTGGTAAAGCTACACCAAATCCTGTCCATGAAGCGGTTAGGCTTTACACTTGAGGAAATCAAAAAATGGCTGCCCGCTCAAAACACGCCCGGGGAGGTTTCAGATGTCCTGCTGCGGCAGGCCGAAGAACTCAGGGAGAAAATACGCTCCATGTCTGAAATATTAGCTGCAATAGAAAAGCTAAATGGGGAAGTTTTGCAGACAAACAATGTTGACTGGGCAGAATACGCAGAGATTCTAAGCCTTCTACAGGCCAAAAGTGAACTATATTGGGCAGCGAAGCACCTATCAGATGAAGTGAGTGTGGCGCTGACATCTATAAGTGATGAAACAGCAGATTCCCTGATAGAAAAGCAGAACAGGCTGCTGGAGCAAGCAGAAAGGCTGCACAAAAAAGGAATATCTCCTGAAAGTGCGCAGGGTCAGGAGTTTGCCAAAGGCTTTTGGGAAGTTACGACAGCACTCGTAGGGGACGATTTGGAAGTGTTACTCAAACTACAGGTGGTTGCCCAAGAGCATGGGGATGAGAAGTGGAAAAGCAAGCAGGGCTTCATCGGTGCTGCCCTCAGATTTTATTTTGAAACCCTTGGGCACAACCCATTCACCAAAGACATCGGATAGCCACGGTGAATCACCCAAGGGCAGAGACAAACCGCTTCATGCATGTTTCCAAAACGGGGCGGGGACAGGCGGCGTTGATCCGTGTAAAACCTGCACCAGAGGGGCCGAAAGTATCGCCGCGGGAAAGCCACAGCCCGGCCTCGTGTACGAGCTTGTGGTCTAATTCATCGGAAGAAAGCCCCAGCTTCTGGCAGTCAAGCCATGCCAAATAGGTGCCTTGGGGCGGGATAAGCCGTACGGCCGGCAGATGTTCTTTGAGGAAGCGGTCAATTAGAATCATATTGTCTTTAAGATAGCTAAGAAGTGCCTCTAACCAGTCAGCTCCGCCCGAATAAGCGGCCTGGCAAGCAGCGATGCCCAGCCTGTTTGCCTGGGAGTAACCGTTTTTTGAAACCTCGCGCCGAAATGCCCGGCGTAGCGTGGGGTCGGAGATGAACACGTTGGAAATCTGTAGTCCCGCCAGGTTGAATGTTTTGCTTGGGGCAGTCAGAAGAATCATTTTTGCCTGATCTTCCGGCAAAAGTGCAGGCAGGCATAGATGTGTATGTCCGGGGAAAACAAAATCACAATGGATTTCATCGCAGAGAATCAAGACATCATATTTTACACAGATCCGCACCATCTCACGAAGTTCATCCGCCCGCCAGACCCGCCCTACGGGATTGTGGGGATTGCAAAGAATGAATAACTTGACGCTGTTTTCAGCAATTTGCTGCTCAAAATCGGCAAAGTCAACTACATAGGCATCCTCTTTCAGGTGGAGTTCATTTACTATAAGCCGCCGCTCATTGGCCAAAATGCTTTCACGGAAGGGGTAGTAGACCGGCTCTTGAATCAGGACGGCATCGCCTGACTGGGTATACGCAGAGATGGCGGCGCAGAGCGCATAAACCACGCCGGGGGTCAGTGTGACCCAAGCGGAGTCAAACTCGTACCCGAATCTGCCGGTAAACCAAGCAGCCAATGCCTCAAAATATGAGCCGTCAGGCTCGGTGTAACCAAAAATGCCGTGCGATACGCACCTTTGCAGGGCATCAAGCACACAGTCCGGGGCAGGGAAGTCCATATCGGCCACCCAGAGCGGCAAAATATCCGCAGGCTTCCCGCGGGAAACTGCGCCGTCGAATTTTAGGCTCCCTGTTTTGCGCCGGTCAATGAGTTTATCAAAGTTGTAGTCCATTTATCAGTCCTCCAGGGCATGGGATAGGTCGGAAATTAAATCTTCTGCATCCTCCAGCCCGACGGAAAGACGTAAAAGCCGCTCGTTGACACCTTTTGCGCGGCGGTGCTCTTCCGGTACGTCGGCGTGGGTTTGAAGATACGGATAGGTCATGAGGCTCTCCACACCGCCCAAACTCTCGGCGAAATATATAAGCCGGATGCGCTCTAACATCCGCCTGGCTGTTACTTCGCTGTCCACTTCAAAGGAAATCATTGCACCAAAGCCGCTAGACTGCTTTTGACTAATTGCGTAGCCGGGATGATCCGGAAACCCGCAGTAGTGAACGGTGCGGATTTTTGGCTGCTTTCTGAGCCACTGGGCGATTACATGGCTGGTCGCCTCTTGCTGCCGCATACGTATGGCGAGGGTCTTAAGCCCACGGACAATTAGCCAGCTGTCAAATGGTGAAAGACAAGCCCCGGTGGTTTTATAGAGGAAGCGCAGGCGCGTAGACAAATCCTCGCTTGCAACAACCAGAAATCCGGCCAAGGTGTCGTTGTGACCGCCTAGATATTTCGTTCCACTGTGAAGCACTATGTCTGCGCCTAGGGGAATTGGCCGTAGGAGATAGGGCGTGAGAAATGTATTGTCCACAATGAGCAAAATCCCGAGTGGCCTTGTGATTGCAGCGACAGCGGCAATATCAGTAATCTGCATCATAGGGTTGGTGGGAGTTTCTACAAAAACGGCTTTTGTTTCGGGGCGGATTGCCTGCTTTAGGGCATCGGGATCGCCGGTGTCAAGCAGGGTGGTTTCGATGCCGTTTTTTGCAGATATATGCTGGAAAAGCCGGATCGAACCGCCGTAAAGATCGTCGGAGGCAATGATGTGATCGCCGGGCGAAAACAGTTCCATAAGCGTGGCTTCGGCAGCCATGCCTGAGGAAAAGGCCATAGCATCTGCGCCTTCTTCCAAATTAGCGATTGTCCGCTCTAAATGCTCCCGCGTAGGATTTTGCAGACGGCTATAATCGTAGCCGGTGCTTTGTCCTACTCCGGGATGCATGAAGGTCGCCGACTGAAAAATGGGTACACTGACAGCACCCGTGGTATCATAGCGTTTGTCGCTGCCGTGGATACATTTCGTGGTGAATTTCATAGATAGCCTCCCTAAATATAATACATATTGCCGCCGTCACGCCGCCGTGTTACATCTGCCGCTAAATCAGCGAGAGTAACAGATGTGAGGGTCTGTAAAATGGCATCATCTAAACGCTCGAATACAAGCTGGTGGATTGTGTCGCCCATTTCTGAGGGCATCCCCTCTGTAGCCTTTTCCGTGCGCTCGGAAAGGTGCAATTCAATGGGGGAAAGGATGGCGTAGAGTGTGATCTGTTCAGGCGTATCTTTCAAAAGGTAGCCGCCCTGCGCGCCTTTAATTGAGAGAACTAGCTCTGCACGCTTTAACAGGGAAAAGACTTGTTCCAGATAAACCTTGGAAACATCCAGCCGCCGCGCAAGCGATGCCAAGGTTATGGGCTCACCTGTGCCGTCTAAAGCCATCTCTATGAGTGCCGCAATTGCATAACGGCCTTTAGAAGAAATCCTCATACTATAAAATTTACGATTCTGGGTTATAGAGAGCTGTCGAGAGATACCGCTCACCTGTATCCGGCAGAAGAACCACTATGGTTTTATTTTTGTTTTCCGGGCGTCTTGCAAGTTCGGTTGCGGCATGCATTGCTGCACCGGATGAAATTCCCACCAGCAGCCCTTCCGTTGCCGCCAGCTTACGGGACGCTTCAAACGCCTGTTCGCTTTGGACAGGTATAATTTCGTCAACAATGCCCGGATTGAAAATGTCCGGAACAAATCCTGCGCCTATGCCTTGGATTTTGTGCGGCCCGGGATTGCCGCCCGAAAGCACAGGTGAATCAAATGGTTCTACTGCAACAATTTGAATATTGGGATTTTTCCCTTTGAGAACTTCCCCTACGCCGGTAATTGTACCCCCTGTGCCAACTCCTCCAACGAAAATGTCCACCTTTCCGTCAGTGTCGTTCCATATCTCTAAAGCGGTGGTCTTGCGGTGAATCTCCGGGTTTGAGGGATTTACAAACTGGCCGGGGATAAAGGAGTTAGGGGTTTCGGCAGCTAGTTCATCAGCTTTGGCAATTGCACCTTTCATGCCCTTTGCTCCCTCGGTAAGCACGATTTCTGCTCCGAGTGCTTTGAGCAAGTTGCGGCGCTCCACGCTCATGGTTTCCGGCATTGTGAGAATGACTTTGTACCCCCGTGCCGCCGCAACAGCGGCGAGGCCAATCCCTGTATTGCCGCTTGTAGGCTCAATGATAACCGAGCCGGTGGTCAGAATACCTTTTGCCTCAGCATCTTCAATCATCGCTTTTGCAATTCGGTCTTTCACGCTTCCGGCAGGGTTGAAATGTTCAAGTTTTGCTACAACTGCTGTATCCAAGCCGTTTTTTTCTGCATAATTATTAAGGCGCATCAGTGGGGTTCCCCCGATTAAATCTGTTAAGCTGTTAAATATCTTTGCCATTTTGAAGCCTCTCTTTCTGCAATTTCAAAACATATATGTTTAATATGTTTTGAAGTATACACCATTGCGGGATTAATTGCAACCCCATTTTCAAAAAAATTATCCTGGCCAAAAAAATTGCTATTGCTGCCGCTCTTTGTAGGTAGCGGTAGCAATAGCAATAAGGGACATCGAACTCGTGACGGCGGGATTGTAGTTTACAAGCGGGAGGCTAAGTTATTTTGCCCTCCCAGAACGTGTGTGGATGCTCATCCAGATTGAGCCAGATGTGCTTGTGGAAAGTATATTCATCGAACACCAGGACGGAGTTTTCTTTTGTCCACCCTGATTCTTTGCACCCGCCCCAAGGGGTTTCAGGCACAATTTTCAAATGCTGATTTACCCATGCGGTTCCGACCTCAAGACGGTCTATAATCTTTAGCGCAAGCCTGAAGTCACGGCTCCAGACAGATGCACAAAGCCCATACCGGCAGTCGTTTACAAGCCTTACAGCATCGTCGGGCGTGTCAATCTTCATAATTCCGACAACAGGTGCGAAAATCTCTTCCTGCATTAAATCCTGCGTTGCATCATATGCCTCAAATATTGTGGGCATTACATACGCTCCTGCGCAAAGCTCAGGTGCAACAGGCTCGCCAAGAAGAAGGCGGCTTCCTGATTTTTTGGCCTGCTCAATAAACCGCTCTGTTGTGTCCTTGCAGCCCATGTACGCAAGCGGGCCCATCATGGTTTCCGGGTCCATCGGATTTCCGACCACTATTTTGCGTGCCGCAGCGACAAAACGGTCTACAAACTCCTCATAGATTCCGGCTTGGACAAAAAATCTGCTGGGTGAACCGCAATTTTGCCCTGAGTTGAAAAATGCGCTATAGACTGCGGCTTCCACAACAGAATCAATCTCAGCATCACTTAGAACAATCATGGCGTTTTTGCCTCCAAGCTCCGAGGCGACAGGCTTAACGTAAGCACTGGCAAGTTTCATGATCCGCTTGCCGACATGTGAATCGCCCGTGAAACTAATTTTGTTTACGTCGGGGTGATTTACAAGAGCTTCCCCAACTTCACTTCCGGGCCCGGTTATTATGTTGATTACTCCCTCGGGAAACCCAGCCTCAACCGCGTATTCGGCGAGCTTTAATACCGTAAGCGGAGCACATGACGGCGGTTTTAGTATGCAGGTATTGCCGGTTATCAGTGCGGGCGCTAGTTTTGAAACGGCGGTTACAAGCGGGAAATTCCAAGGTGTTATAAGGCCGACAACGCCCAAGGGCTCACGGAAGGTCATAACACGCGCCGCTGGGTCGGCACTTATTGTAGTGCCTGTGACACTTCTGCCAATCCCTGCCATAAACTCAATTTCACCGATGGCTGCCGGAATGTCGAAATTACGCGTCTTGCTCAAAGGCCCGCCGTATTGTGCGGTTTCCATGTCCGCAAGTTCGTCAAAGTTCTTACGTATTATGTCTGCAAGTTTCATGAGCAAGTCCGCTCTGTCGCCGATATATGTGTCCTTCCACGCCTGGCGGGCTTTTTTTGCAGCGGCGGCAGCGAGGTCAACATCTTCAGTAGTACAGCGCGGAACTTTTGCGATAACTTTGTTATCTGCCGGGTTTATAATATCCATTACACCCCCGCGTACCGCCCCGCACAGCCTTCCATCAACTAAGTTCTTAAATTCATAACCTAAATAATCCATATCTGTAATAGCCTCCTTTTTTCTATAAGATACTACAAAGGAGGGAAATAGCGCGTCGTATGGTATGTAGAAAAAACAAATCAAGATTTCGTCAAAACATACGAAGACGGAGTTGAGCCAAGCCGAGCGGACGCCGCTTCTCCGAAGGGTGCGGAGGGAAAAATACCGCGGCTTCGTCAGTCACGTCTACCTTGGTGGAAACTTGATTTTGCAGTCAAAATTTGTGTTCCAGACTACGCCCGCGGTATTTCCCCCTCCGCACCCTTCGGCTCCGCTACATTGTCCTGTAACTGTAATACTTACACTCTCCTGCCCGTCTGTGATTTTGTCTTAACTATCCGTTTGTGAAACTGTCTTATAAAACTACCTAAAACTATTGCAACAGGCAAAGATGGAGCTGAGCCAACCGAAGTGTCAAGCGGCTCAATACCGTGTGTTCTGACAATTAAGTCAAGAAAAATCAAAATTTTCTGATTTTTCTTGACTTAATTATCGGTTTAGGGGATAATCAAGCAATAGGGTGGCCTGAAATCCATAGTGTCTGACAGAGTTATGAGGTTGCCAATTCTTGGTGGAGGTGCGCAGGAATGAGACGCAAAGTTTATGAGCGTTTTTTGAACTGGAAAAATAAATCAAGCGGACGTATGCCGCTTTTGGTTTATGGTGCCAGGCAGGTTGGCAAAACACATAGTATACGGCAGTTTGGGCAACGCGAATATTATAACATGGCATATTTTAATCTGGAGTTTAATCAGGCGGTCAGTTCTTATTTTTCCGAAAACATTGACCCCGGGCGCATAATACGCTTTCTTGAAACTGAATCCAACGAGCGTATACTGCCAGGAAAGACCTTAATTGTGTTTGATGAAATACAATCATGTGAGAGAGCACTTACATCTTTGAAATATTTTAACGAAAACGCTCCTGAGTATCACATAATTGGCGCAGGTAGCCTTTTGGGTGTCGCCATTAATAGGGAGCAGTACTCTTTTCCTGTCGGCAATGTTGACTTCGTTACAATGTTTCCTATGGATTTTGAAGAATTTTTATGGTCGCTTGACGAGTTGCGTCTTGCTGAAGATATAAGGAATTCATTTGAGTCAAATGTTCCCATGCCCCGTGGCTTGCATGAAAAAGCCCTTGAGTTGCTCAGGCAATATCTTATAACCGGCGGTATGCCGAGGGCGGTTTTAACATACAAGGACAGCGGGAGTTTTCTTCCCGTTTCGGATGTGCACAGCAAAATTCTCAGTGATTATTTAGCTGATATGTCAAAATATGCCACCAACACAGAGAGTGTCAAGATACGCGCCGCTTTTGACTCTATTCCTGTACAGCTTGCCAAGGATAACAAAAAGTTTCAGTACAAGCTGGCACAAAAAGGCGGCACTGCCTCAATTTTCGGTGCTGCAATAGATTGGCTGGAATTTGCGGGTGTAGTGTTGAAATGTGAGCGGCTAGAGCATGGTACAGTACCTATTTTAGTCTATCGTGACTTATCTAGCTTCAAGCTCTACATGGGGGATACAGGGCTGCTGTCCACCAAGAGTGGCATCCCGCATTCTGTAGTGCTGTCTGCGGGTAGTGTAGATAATACCTTCCTAGGTGCTATCTGTGAAAACTATGTGGCGCAGGCACTCTCCTGCAATGGGCATGATTTGCACTACTGGACAAGTAACGGCATTGCTGAGCTTGACTTCGTAATCCAAAAAAATGCAGAGGTTATCGCTGTCGAAGTCAAAGCAGGTATTCGGACAAAATCGAGAAGCCTGAACTTATTTACCGAAAAGTACAGCCCTGCGTACTCCATCCGTATTTCATCTAAAAATTTCGGATTTGAAAACAACATTAAATCTGTCCCGCTCTATGCAGTATTCTGTGTCTAATAATTTACCTTGCAGTTCACAGACCAGTCGAACATGGGCGGGTGCTTCGGGAGAAAGTTAAGTGTCCGCAGTCCCGGAACACAAATTTTGACTGGATTTCAAGTTTCCTCTAGGGTAGACGTGACTGACGGAGGACACTTAGCTTTTTCACGGAGCATCCGCCCGTGTTCGGCGGATGGTTTTGTACATTGTTAAGCGTTTTATGAAAGCCCCATGTCGAGCACAGGGGTTACCTGGATATTGGGGCAAAACTCCCAGTAGGCGCACTCGCCGATTACGGCGTATTTGACACAGGTTTGCAGGTTGTCGATAGGGCAGAAATCCAAAATAGAGCCATTATTATATATCTGGAAATTGTTGTTTGGATCAAAAGGGACAGCAGGCACAGACTCGATGGGGAAGAACAAATTCACCTCACTTCCAGACAGAGTGCCCACATAAGTCCAGCCTGACTTATTAAGGCTTATAACACCTTGCCCGCAAGGTTCAATGCCCTTACCTGGGGCTGTGTTTCTTCTGACCACAACCTCCACCCGCAGAGCTTCCTTATCTTCATGCAGCAGCGACTTCTCATATAGCGCCTGCTCCTTGTACCACAGATGCACCGACTCAGGGGCTATGCTGCCTTCGGAGGGGTGCAGTTTTGCAAAGCGGTCCATGGATGCCGAGTTACCGCAAGCGGTGCAAGAAATCGTGTTGCCGTGAGTTGCCTGTGTAAATTCAGCCTTGCACTTAGGGCACAGGTAGAGCAGATTCTCCAGCCCCTGAACAAGATTTTTTTCTATATTTACGCTTAAAGGATCGGGAGGATGGGGCAAGTCCCCGCCGCTGAGCCTTAAATCAATACGGCTGTTAATCTCCTCAATGCTCAGGCTCTGAGTTTCCTCAGGCGTAAAGAGCGTGGCTAGCACAGCCCGCTGATGCCCCCAGCGCACACCTTTGCGCCAGAAAGGCATACAGGTATATGCGCCCTCAATATGACAACTGACCACTGTAACGCCCAGCTTCTTTATTAGTTTGCCTGTGGCTTTATGTATGCCCATGTAACCGCCGCCGGGTGAGGCGCGGCCTTCGGGGAATAAAAGAAGGTTGTCGCCCCTGTCGATAACTGACAAAATCCCCATTACAGAGTGGGGGTCGGGGGCGAAGAGCGTCTTGGGTATACAGCCCATAGATGGCAAAAACCAGTCGAGGGGCTTGTAGAAGAAGTATTTCTGAGCCACCACTGCATTGAGGCGGTGGGGATATACAGAGAGCATGGACACCACAAAATCCATAAAGGAAGCGTGGTTGCTGATTACGACAAACGGACCGTCAGGTGATGTATAGCCACTGCGGTCTATTTTCAAACGGAACATGAGCTTCATCACAGGTATGAGCAAAACAATAATAATAAAATATAATACAAAGTTCGGCTTTTTGACCTTTGAGCTGAATTTCTTTTTTCGCTTGTTCATTAATTCCTCCAAGGCGGGGCCAGTTTATAGCAGGGGACTGATTATAGCAGCTTTAGTACAGCCGATTTCTCATTATTGTCACCCTCAAGGGCGGATAGTACTTTTGCGTGGTTTTCTTTGTTTAGCTTGTACCTGGTGCTGAAAAATATCCCTATAGACATAAATATAAGCGGTGTAAGGGCCATTATAACTAAAATAGCGGTCTGGGCGGAGGCGGACTGAGCGACCACCTGCTGCGCGCCATAGCTGATATCCTGCTCTACAAAGCCTGCAAGGCCGATTCCCGCCAGAACTAAGCCGACGCTTAGAGCCTGGCCAAGCTGTATGACGAAGTTCGCAGCCCCTGCGAAAGCGCCGGCGTTACGCACTCCAAAATACAGGTCGCCCACGTCCACTACATCGCCGAACATGGCGTGGGGCACAAGCCCCGGGCCGCTTATGCCGAAGCCGATGAAGGCAGCGAGGGCGTAGAGCGCAATGTGGCTTGACCCGGCAGGCAGGACAAATAGCAGCAGCCCGCCTACAATCCAAATCGCAGAGCCTACGATATAGGCCACAGACTTGCTTGTTTTCTTTATTAGCCACAGGTAAAAGGGGAGTGCGACAATCTGAATGCCGAACATAATCGCAGCCCCGATGAAGCCCACCATGTGACTCTCTCCTTGAGCTGTAAGGTCGCGGACAAAGTAAAAATCAATGTAGAAGAAAAACAGGGCACTCATTACCGCCATTGTAACCTGGCAGGCGAGAAACATCCAGAGGTACTGGCGGAATGTCTTGATTTTGAAAGTTGTGAAGAAATCTTTGATTTTGGCGGCATCAACCTTCTTCGGGGCCGGGATGCCCTCCTTGGCAAAAAGTCCTGTAACGCCAATGCAAATCATGAATGCAAGGCCGAAGATGAGGCTCATTGCTATAAAGCCGGAGTTACCTTCAAAAGCATCGACAATCATTCCCGGCAAAACAACGCAGACAATTGAGGCAAAAATAGAAAATCCAAGCCTTAGTGAAGTGAGCCTTGCACGCTCCGTATAATCCTCAGTCATCTCGCTGGCAAGGGAGTTATAGGGGATCATTGTGGCGCTGTGGATAAGGCAGAAGAAGATATAGGTCAGCAGAACTGCCCAGAATCGAAGGGCTAAGCTGGGGTTGCTGTAGGGGAAAAACATCAGAAAGAGCGATAGGGTTATAAGGGGTGCAGTGACCAAAAAAGACCCTCTGCGGGTGCCGTAGCGCACTCTGAGCTTGTCGGAGAAATAGCCGATGGCAGGGTCTATAACCGCATCAAAAATCCGGGCTACTGTTATGACAAGTCCGGCCAGATGGGCAGGAAGCCCAACAGCCAGAGCCAAAAAGCCCGGATATAGGAAGTTTATAATATTAAAAGCTCCGCCACCAAAAAAGTCACCAAGGCTAAATGCCAGCATTCTGCGCAATGAAAGAGTATTATTCAAGTAGTGACCTCCTAGATAATGTGGACATGAGTCCAAAACGCCCGTCTTTTGGCGGATTTTCAGCCAACTAACTCAGAAATCCGACAAACACTAAGAGAGCCGAGAAGAAAAGCCCGATGGATAGGCAAATGCCTCTGAAGTTTAGATCAATTGTGCGGATTCTTTTGAAAACAGCCTTTGCGTTTTCGCTGTGGAAAACAAATTTATAAAGGAGCAAGCCCACAATCCAACTGGCGGCCAAAATCAAGATTTTTTCAATAAACCCTGACAATGTCATCTGGAACTGCACATTGAACAAGAAGTCCATGAGCTGCTCGCCGAAAATTCCGCCGATGAAGCACATTATTACCAAAACGTAAATCGCCACATCGCTGGACTTGTCCGTCTTTTTGCCCACATAGCCGGGGTTGGGGGTGCCGAAGAGCATAGCGGCAAAGCGGATGGCCACCAAGATTGTGCCTAAATTTATTAAAATCATAACGGAGTTTACAACCCAGTCTGCGCCGCTCATCATAAAATACTTGGAAACATTGCTGTTAAACAGCGGAGCCCCCGTTATTCCCAAAATCGCAAGGACAGTCGCAGCCCCTATAAACTTATCCTTTTTGAAAACCCCGTTTATTTGACGCATGTCCCGCGTGCCGTACATAGCTTCAAATACGCCTGCAATCATGAACAGGGAAACTTTGTAAAGAGCGTGGTTGATCATGTGGTAGAGGCTTCCTGCGTGGGAGTAAGCATCGCCTATTGAAAGGCCTGCGATTATAAAGCCCACTTGAGCTGTTGAGCTATAGGCGAGCATCAGCTTGATGTCCGTCTGGGAAATTGCCATAACCAGGCCGACAACGGCGGTTATAAGCCCGATAACCAAGAAAAATTCAGTGGTGGCAATCGGTGCAAAAACATCTTGGAAGCGTATGAACAGGTAAATGGCGCTCTTTACATGAAGCCCTGAGAGCAGCGCCGCCACAGCCGAAGGGGCACGGGGCATGCCCTGAACCTTTGGAAGCCAGCTATAGAGCGGGATTACCGCAGCCTTAAACGAGATGGCGGTCATCATTAGGACATAGGGCAGAATCAGTGCGCTTCTATCGTGAAGTGCCAGCAGCCCGGCGGCTGCATCCATATCCAGTACGCCTGTGAGCATGTACACATAGCCTATGCCGAAAAGGTAGAACTGTATGCCTACGGTGTTTGCCATGAGAAACACGAGGCCGTCAAACATGCTGCGCTTGCCTCTATCATACATTATTAGGATGGCTACGACAACTGTAGCGACTTCTGCGAGGACAAATACATTAAAGAAGTCGCGGCTGAGAAATATGCCGATGAGCAGGCCTTCCCATATGAACATGAGCAGCCAGAAGAGCTTGCTGTTTTCTTCATGCAGGCTGTAAATAGCCACGACAAGAAACAGCACGGCAGTGAGCAGCACAAAGGCAGCCGACATCTGGTCGGCGCGCAGCACGACACCTAAAAGCCCTTCAAAGTTGCCCACATAGGTTATGATGTCACCCTGCCGGGCTTGAAGTAGCAAATAAATTGCAAAGCCTGTGAAAATGGCCTGCAAAACAATTGCAATAATCCTGCTTGTTTTGTTTGATGAAAACAGGTACAGGAATACCGCTATAACTATTGGGGCTAAGACAAAATAGGTTAACATTCGTCAAACTTCTCCGTACTTAATGCTTTTACTTCATTCCAGTCCGTCGTCTTGTGCTTGCGGACCAGGTGAATAATCATGGTAAAGTCGATGGCCGTGACTGCGAGGCCGATTATAATAGCCGTGATCATGAGGGCTTGGGGCAGGGGGTCTGCTACGGCTGCTAGGTCGCCATGAATGGCCTGGCCTATCGGCGGGAGTATTCCGGCTCTAAAGCTCAGCCCCAGGATAAACACAATTACCGCCATTTCCATCAGTACCAGGCAGGCTACTGACTTTACAATGTTTTTGCTCGTAATTAGGCCGAACAGACCCATGAAAAACATTACAATTGGAACTATTTCCATCCACTGCATACCGGTTACCTCCTGTCCACTGCTACATATCTATAGAAGAGCAGCAAGAATCCAAGCGCGACTTTGATGCCGATTAAAGTGTTCATCAAAAGCAGGTACACTATCTGCAAAAACGGCGCATGGGCGTAGGGGAATCTCTGGTGTACACCCAGGAATATGACAAATACGGCCACGAGAATAATGCCCAGAAACACAATTTTCTCATCCTTGAGCACTGAGTATACGGGTGTATCATAAATATTGAAAATCATATAGCGGCAGACGAAGAACACTGCAACTGCAACGCCGCCCTGAAATCCTCCGCCGGGGGAGAGGTGGCCGTTTGCTATGAGGTATACGCCGAATAGGAGTATGATGGGGCAGACTATGCGTATGGTACGGATGGCGATGGTGGAGTGGCGGACTTCGCTCTCACGGCCTTCGTGGACTTCAAGCTCTTGAAAGCTAGACAGGTGCACCACGGCGACAACGCTTATTACAAGCATTAACGCTTCAAACACAGTATCATACAGGCGGTAGGCCAGGTATATGGCTGTCACGGCATTTTCACCGCCCACATCGGACTGGAACATAGTTATGTACTGGTGCATGAGATATGTGGAGGCATCTACGTTGGGTGTGAAATAAATGAAGGCGGCGGCCGTTGCGCCACAGAATATCAGAGCTGCAACTACCTGCATGATGGCTTTGCGCCGGGCCTTTAGTTTCGCGCCGTCTGTCGTTTTGACTCTGTGCTTATGGGTCTTTGCCCTGCGCAGCCTCACTAGTGCGCGGTCCTGAGAGCCGTAGATTTTTTCAAAGCAGACCACGAGAAAAATCGTCGAAAAGCCGCTTACGGAGGCACTGGCGAGGGCTACATCGGGAGCCCCTTGGAATAGGAAAATTATTGTAGTTATTAGTGAGAACAGCCCGAGGTAAATCACCATGCGGAACACAGTGCGTTCGCGGATGATGAGAAACCCCGAGATAACCCACAAAACAAGTAAGGCCTCTGTCACGAGTTCTCCTCCTCTTCCATGGGTTTGTCGCTTCCGTAGTCGCCGCCCGATGTCTTATATCCCGAGAGGTAGGCGGAGCGCGCCACCATGTGGTGGCAGAGCGGGCCGAGGACGACCAGCAAAACAGCCAGAAGCAGGAGCTTGGCGGAGAAGAAAGTAAGCCCTCCGCGGATTGCCATGCCGAAAATAACCGTCAAGGTGCCCACTGTATCAACTTTTGAACTTGACATTATGCGCAAAAAGAAGTTCTTAAACCTAAAGAGCCCTAGGACACCAAAGGCCATAAATACAAGGCCCGCGATGATAACTATGTTGCTGATGATTATAAGTATTTCTGAAAGTTCCATCTATTTCTTGGCCTCCTTTACCCTTCCCATTAGGAACAGGGCTGTAAAAATCGTACCTATAAAGCCCACGAGGGCGTATATTATGGCCAGGTCGAGGAGAAATGGCAGGCCGTTTAGATATGAGAATAAAACTATTATAATTATAACCTTGGTGGTTATAAGGTTTAGGCCTAAAAGCCTATCCCACAAGGATGGCCCTTTAAGCGCGCGCAAAATACATAGCAGCACAAATGCCAGCACGACACCGAGCGCAACCATTACTATGCTCATAAATTTACACCTTCTTACTTCTCTGCCTTAATTAACTTAGCTTCCAGCTTGCCTTTTACGGCCTGACCCATGTCGCCTTTGGGTTCTGAGGCATTTTTTCCGCGCATCATCACAACGGTAAAGCCGTGCTCGTTGTGGTCGAGGGTGATGCTGCCGGGAACCAGTGTTATGGAGTTTCCTAAAATTACTCTTAAGATGTTGCTCTTTAGAGCCGTATCGGCATGAATAAAGTCAGCCCTTGCGCCGAAAATTATCATCCTGATTACGAAGAAACCCGATAAATAAATTTGCCCTAAAATCCAAAATGGGTATAGAAATAACCTGGATAGCTTCACGTCATCTGCTTCGTCAGCCGGCAGAAAGCGCCGGCCAAAGAAAATACATGATGCAGCAGCCGCTGCGCCGAGAACCACATCAAGAACGCTGATGCTCTCGCGCAAAACAATCCAGATTGCTGTCAATGCTATTATGCTAAATACTAGCCGAGAAAACTTCATTTTAACGGATCTCCAATGCCCGCTTTATTCGTAAAACGCCCGGAGCCCATCGCTCCGGGCAGTTTTCAGCAAGGGTAAAACTGTAATTATATTCGAATTAGATTCCACGCGAATATATCACATTTTTTGTTAAATGTCTATAGTGAATTTTTCGGTGTTTTGGTGATTTCGGCTATATTGCATGCCATGCGGCATCTTTCTATAAGCTGTTCTGTGCCGTCTTGCGCAAGCCGGATAATTGCATTGCCGTTAGAATATACTATGTCGCCGTTTTCGCAGATGCAGTAGTCCATAACACCTTTTTTGAGGCAAAATTGATTACCTTCTTTGTCTATTTTAGTGAGTTCCCAGCTGTGCGGGATAATGCCTGGGAATTTCTCGCCGCGCCGCTGATTGGCTTTTAGCGACTGCTGTGCATTTATTACATTGCCATCGAAGAATAAATCCTTTTCATTTATTTGCTTGGATTTTATATCCCTGTCAGCGCCGCCTGAGCGCAGGGATTCGCCGCCGAATGCAATGGAGAAGTAATTGAGCAGCCCTGCGATGGCTTTTATTATCCGCACGGGAAACAGTAGTAAGTCCAGCAGGAAGTTGCCGCCATTTCCGTAGCCCTTGTACGGCCGCTTTATAAGTATTAAGTTGCCGCCCCCGTCCTCCTTCGGCGCGATGTAGTCAAAGTTGTCGCTGGCTAGAAGTTCCTGCATTTCATTGCGCTGTATGTCATAGCAAAAAATTCCGTGAGGGCCGACTGCTCCGGTGAGGCCTGAGTGGGAAATGCCAAGGCCGGCGGAATTATAGAAAATTTTGCGGCCATCACGGGAATAACTGGGATAGTCCTCTTGAACCTCGCCCTCGGTGAGCTCACGGTGTGTCCCTGTTTCAATATTGAATATAGCAATATGCCGCTCAAGCCTGCCGCCGACGCTGGCGGCGCACTGTCCCTCAAATGCGGACACTTTGTATATACGCATATCCCTGCTGGACATAATAAGCCCTTCGGCAACACTTGTATCCAAGGGTTTTCTGAAAAGGCCGCTGACTTCGCCCAAGGTCGCAGAATACAGCACATCGCCGCCGCAGTCCGATATGCCATTGATGCTGGTTTCCATCCTCAGGGAGTCATCGTCAGCCTTGGGGACATACGAGTTCATAAACTGTGCTCCGGCGCCGCTGGTTTTCCATTCGTGCCTGCGGCTTATGTCCTTGCTGGTGGCGATATATTTCTCGATTTTTTCAGATGTAAATTCCTCTATGCCGTTTTCTGCTGCTAAATAGAATTTTTGATTTGCGGTATATAGAATATCGTTCATACTTATGACCATTCCTTTCGCGCAAGCGAAAGCCGCCTGCACATTCGCATGAGCTTGAATTTAGATTCATCACTGTCACAGTGATACAGTGTCAAGGTAATGCTGGGATGCCGTATTATATACTTTCAAAGCGGGAAAAGTCAATTAGCGAGATGAGATAAAACCGTCCGCCGGACATTGGTGGGTGCTCTGTGAAAAAGCGTGGCGGCCTCCGTCAGTCACGTCTACCCTGGCATAGACTTGAAGTCATAGTCAAAATTTGTGTTCCAGGACTGCGGCCGCCTAACTTTCCCCCAGAGCAACCGCCAGTGTCCGGCTGGCCTGCGTATTGTAACGGCTTTACGTAACGGTTTTACTCTGAAAATTAACCTTGACAAAGGAAGGTTGGAATAATAATATAGAAAATGATAACCATTATCATTATAGCTATTAAAAACAGGAGGAATGCAGCTATGAAAATGAAAGGTTACGCAATGTTGGGACCCGGAGAAACCGGGTGGATTGAGAAGGAGCGGCCGCAATGCGGGCCGCGGGATGCCATCTGCCGGCCGCTGTCATTGGCGGCGTGTACATCGGACATTCACACAGTATATGAAAATGCCCTAGGGCCGCGTACGGATCTTATTTTAGGGCATGAAGGAGTAGGGGAAGTTGTAGAAGTAGGGTCCCTGGTCAAAGATTTTAGGCCGGGTGACAAGGTTCTTGTTGCTGCCATAACGCCGGATTGGAGCACTGTTGCGGCGCAAGGGGGCTTCGCCATGCATGACGAGGGTATGCTGGCGGGCTGGAAGTTTTCCAATATCAAGGATGGGATGTTTGCAGAATTTTTCCATGTAAACGATGCAGACGGTAACTTAGCCCACCTTCCCGAAGGAATGGATTTGGGTGTGGCTACTATGCTCTCAGATATGATTCCCACAGGGCTTCACGCCTCAGAGCTTGCAGATGTCAGCTATGGTGACAGCGTATGCGTCATCGGGATTGGGCCTGTCGGTTTGATGGCTGTCCGCGGGGCTGTACTGCGCGGGGCCTCGAATATTTTCGCTGTGGGCACGCGCCCGAACTGCATAGAGGTTGCGAAGGAATATGGTGCAACGGACATTATAAGCTACAAGGATGGCCCGCTTGACGAGCAGATTCTCTCTTTGACCAAGGGTAAGGGGGTTGACAAGGTTTTGGTTGCTGGCGGAGATGTGGACACATTTGATGCGGCGATTAAAATGCTCAAGCCCGGTGGCATCATAGGCAACGTAAACTACTTGGGCACTGGGGATTATGTGAAGATACCCCGTGTAGAGTGGGGTGTCGGAATGGGTCACAAAACTATCGCGGGCGGCCTTATGCTGGGCGGCCGCCGCCGTTTGGAAAGGCTGGCGTCCCTAATCACCACGGGCAGGATTGACCCAAGCCCGCTGCTGACCCACAGCTATGTTGGGTTTGACAAGGTGGATGAGATGCTCCATGTAATGCATGAGAAGCCCAACGACCTAATAAAGCCTGTCGCAATTATTCAGTGGTAAAGCCTTGCAAGGCTAAGGCTGGCTGACGCATCCGGAAAAGCGTAGGGCAGGCATGCCGCCTGCTGGCTACGGCTCCGCAAATAAGCGCCTGTATGGCTCATTTCAGAGGCTCGCAAACTCGCTTCGCTCGGACAGTGCTCGCCTTTTTCTGAAATTTCGCCTACAGGCGCTAATTTGCTGCGTCAGTAGCCCGCAG
>Ga0209755_10000991_pt1 | contig 47679 bp, 35 predicted proteins | sample TergutCo191P1_FD_187301 | JGI IMG/M metagenome (GOLD analysis project Ga0209755, IMG submission 187301) | Cornitermes sp. P1 segment gut microbial communities from Petit-Saut dam, French Guiana - Co191P1 (SPAdes) (version 2) | ecosystem: Host-associated > Arthropoda: Insects > Digestive system...
AGTATCATTCAATTTTAAAGAATACTTCAAGACCAGAGCAGAAAATCTTTATAGTCCCATATAAGGATTATACTTATGTTGTTCCTTTCATCATTGATGATAATCAGAATATCGTTCTTAAAACAGTCTTTCCAAGCCGGAAATATCATAAAGTTTACGGAGGTAAAAAATGAAGATTACTTTGGATAAATTTGAACAGTCGATAGAAGATGATATTGAACATTTTGTTCCTGTCTCATCTGCCGAAAAGAACGAAGTTGAAACTATAATTAATGCATCAAATAAAACAAAAAATATAAACATCCGTATTTCGTCTTATGACATAGAAAAAGTCAAGCAAAGATCCGCAGAGGAAGGGATACCTTATCAAACGCTTATTTCCAGTATTATTCATAAGTATATAACAGGAAAACTGGTGGATGAGCGATCTGTGTTAAAATCTATAGAATTATTACGAAATTAAACTCGGTAGGCACCGGGGTGATTAATTTTTCCGCAGAATGTCAAAACGTATGAACATGAACAGGCAGAAAAAAGAGCGCCCTCTTTATTGCTGCCTGTTCATTAATCTTTTTAAATCTCAGCTGTCCTTGCGGTTTCAAATTCTTTTTCTATCGCTTCCGAAGGCTTCTTTGTTTTCAGGCTTACTATGCAGATAACAAGGCATGATATGATAAATGCCGGAAGCAGTTCGTAAACATTGAGCATGGGATGAAGAGACGAAATTACGTTTTTCCACAGCAATACCATGCCGCCGCCTGTTAACATTCCGGCAACAGCTGCGGGGAAGGTTGTGCGTTTCCAGAAGAGCGAGAAAAGAACAAGCGGACCGAATGACGCGCCGAGTCCCGCCCACGCGTAGGAGACAACGCGGAAAATCGAATCGTTGCCGAATGTTGCAACTAACACACCGAAGATCGTTACCATGAGCATTGTGGTGCGGGCAATCCACATTACGGTTTTATCCTTCGCGTTCTTTTTGAAAATGCCTTTGTAAATATCATTTGCGAGCGATGACGATACTATCAGCATATACGAATCGCTTGAACTCATGCTGGCGGCAAGAATACCGGAAATAACGATGCCTGCCAAAAGAGGCGGAAAGAAGTTACGTGACAATAAAATAAAAATACTTTCCGCTTCGCTTGCTGTCGCGAATTCGCCGGGGAATATTGCCCTTCCGATTAGACCAATCGAAACTGCCGCGATCTGCGCGATGAAAACCCAAATAACAGCAATGTAAATCGATTTTTTTAAACTGGATGTTTTGTTAACAGCCATGAATCTTACCAAAACCTGAGGCATGCCGAAATAGCCAAGACCCCATGCCATAATGCTGATAATCGTAATAAAGCTGAACACTGTTCCCGTTGCGGCAAATTGCGGGACGCCGTTTACCAAACCGGTTTGATTCGCAACGCCGAAGAAATTCATGAAGTCAGGAAAACCTTTCAGGTTTTCTGCGATGCCGGAAAATCCGCCCGCGTGAACAAATCCAAAAATCATCACGAGTGTAAGGGATGTTACCATCAGCATACCCTGAACAAGATCCGTTACGCCGACAGCCAAAAACCCGCCTATCAATGTGTAAGTTAAAACGACAATGGCGCCTATAACTATCATCAATACCATGCTGAAACCAAAAAGGTTATTGAATAATTTTCCGACAACAATAAACTGCGCGCCGACATAAATCGAGAAGAAAAGCAGACTGATAATCGCGGCAATTGTCAGCAGTACGCGTTTGCTGTCATGGAAACGTTTGCTGAAAAATTCCGGCAGGGTTATCGCGTTATCGGCGATCTGCGAATAAGTGCGCAATCGTTTTGAAACCAAAACCCAGTTTACCCATGTGCCGATAAAAAGACCAAGGATAGTCCAAAACGCTTCGCCAAGTCCGAAATAATACGCGACACCCGGCAGTCCCATTAAAAGCCAGCCTGACATATCCGAGGCCTGAGCGCTTAACGCTGTCAGCCACGGACCAAAACGGCGTTTTGCCAAAAAATATTCTTCCGGGCTGTTGTTTTTGTAACGCAGGGAGTACCACAAACCCATAGCGATCATTGTCGCCATATACAATCCAAAACCAATCATCATTTGAAAATTTGTACCCATAATTCCTCCTCGTATTACATAAAATTAACACAATTTAAATCAAAATGATAGATGACAGGAAGCATTATAATGTAAATATGGTGCTGACGTTAAATTCCGCATCAGAGTTCCTTTGTATTTAAAATAATCGTTACAGGACCGTCGTTAGTGTACGATACTTTCATGTGCGTCTGAAACTCGCCTTTTTCACAGATAATGCCGTTTTTTCTGACAGATTCCATAAAATATTCATAAAGTTGATTTGCTTTTTCAGGAGGCGCAGCTTCGCTGTAAGACGGCCGTCTGCCCTTTTTTGCGTCAGCAAGCAGGGTAAACTGCGAAATGGCAAGCATTCCAAATTGTTTGCCGCTCTTTATTAAATCCAGTAAGGAAAGATTCATTTTACCATCTGCGTCATTAAAAATTCTAAGATTGATTATTTTTTCGCAAAGCTTTTCAGCATCGGATTCACTGTCGTTATGCGCAACGCCAAGATAAACCAATAGTCCGCTTTCTATTTTGCCTTTAACAACATTATTTACGCTTACAGACGCATCCTCTGCGCGCTGAATAACCGCCTTCATAAAAAACTCCGTATACTCTGGTTAATTCTTAAGAATTAATTTTCAAGCCGTCCCGATTGATGTATCGCCACTCCTTCAAGACCAAAACCCGTACCCGAAAGCGTAATTCTTCCAAGCACTTCAAGCGGGCGTTCTGTGTTTATCGAAACAGGACTAAAAAATGTAACAGGAACTATTCCCTCAAGAGTTCTTCTTGTATCATAACCTACCAAAAAATCAAATTTTGTGTGTTCATCTGTTATTTCAACGTTAGTTGCCATTCCGCTCCATATAACATGTACGTCTCTGTAAATAATGCTTTCATTTCTTACGGCAAGATAAGAAGGATTATCGCCTCTGTTAAAATTATCAAAGCCGGGAACTTCCATATTGCTGATTAAAAGACGCGCTTTATTTTTAATGCTGTCGGATGCATTTGATTCCAGTATGCGGTTTATATTGATTTTTGCGGCTTCATCGCGGTATGAAGTAAATAAAGATAATGCCCTGTCGTAAAAATTTGCGGCTTCATCGCGGGTAAGAATATATCTGAAAGAGCCGTCAACATGAACAGGAGCGTTTCTATCCTGGCTTGAAAGAATTAAATCGACCGTAGCGCGTTCATTTTTTTGCTTAAACGGATTTATAACCTTTAAACCTGTAAGAAGTATAAATAAAAATAATAAAACTGCAGCGGAAATTAAAGAGCCGCTTATTATCGTCCTTGTATTGATACCGGACGAAGGAATTTTTGGAAACAGTTTTGAAAGCCTTTCAGGCGTCATCCAGTCAGAAAGAGCTTCCGAAGCGGGATATTTTCGTATAACAGAAAGGGCTTTTTTTGCAATTCTGTTTTTAGGATCGATTTCAAGCACTTCAAGGTAATAATTAACCGCCTGAACTGTATTCATTCTTTTTAAGTAAAGAACAGCGTGTCCAAGCATTGTGGAAGTGTCTTTTATTTTTTGTTTTCTTGCGTAATCGAAATTTTCTTTTGCTTCTACAAAATTGCCGCAATGCAGGCAAATAACCGCGTATAAATAATAATACCTGAACGAGCCGTAATATCTTTCTTCTTTGTCTTTTAGCATTCTTAACGCGTTTTCATAATTGCGTTTTTTTGCAAGAAATGCAGCTTTGTTTAAAAAAGGATCAGCTATCATTTTAGGTCTTTTACCTGTGCCTGTTTACAAAATTTTCAATCTCTATCATATCTTGTTCATTAAGATATAAATCACCGGAAAGAAAACCCTCTATTAACTCATTTAATCTGATTAATACAAGACGCTCAGGGTTTTCATTGCTTCCTTGAGCTGCCATGCGGGCTTCTTCTTCAATCGCTATTATGCTGATTGTTGCGGGTTCAAGCGCTTTTTGCGGATATATAACTGCAGGCTCTGTCCGGGTCTGCGAAGCATTTGCAGCAGATACAATTATATCCCGCGAAGAGTCAGGCGCTTCAATAATAATTGAATTATACCATGCAACATCTTCTGTTGTTAAAAATATCGAATAAGAAAAGGAACTGCCTTCTGCAAGTTCCTCTGGAGTATAAATATAACACACGGCAGAATCATTATTAAATGAACGTCGCGCAGAATAACGTGACTGCCATCTTGCCCTGTTTAAAATGTTCCAGTTTGCAAAATGAACATAATCGGGAGCCTTTGCAGACGGATTTAAAGGATTAATTATACTTCCCATTAAAGAAACATTCTGCCCCCTAGAAATCCAAAACCTTTCATCGGAGTTTCTGTCAATAAGCAATTCGCTGGAAAGAATTCTTGTGCTTGTAATAAATGGAATTCTGCCGTGTTCTTCGCCAAGTTCGGTATCAAGAATCATTCTTAATCCAACCATGGCGCTTTGATCTCCCGTATTTTGAATATCAAATGTTATCATAACGCCGTTTATAATCGACGAATTAGGCGTTTTAAACGCTGAAAAAGTCTGTCTTACAATTATGCCGGAAGCGCCGCTTCCCGGATTTTCAAATTCAAAAACAAAGGAAGGATTACCGTTATGTCTTTCGTATCTTGAGCGGAAATTTCTGTCTCCAAGACGGTAAACTGTTCCATTAACAGAGATTGACGAATAACTTGCAGAACTGTGACGGCTGTTAAACAATGGCTCGTAACGCATTGATTCGTGATCGGATAAAAAATAAAGCGAAAAACTTCCTGTTCTTTCATTTAAAATGAGACGCAAATTTCCGTTTGTAACTTCCGCCGCAAATACCCTGCCCGTAAAAAACGCAAAACAGAGAATAAAAAAAACAGGGCAGAGTTTTCGTAAAAACATCAAAGTTCACCTCTGGCCTCAAGCTCTCTTATAAGTTCCTGAACATTATTGCCAAGTTCACGCGCTCTTTCAAGTAAATCGTCATTTTGAGTTTGAGGCAGATACAAAGGCGCCGGTATATTTTCTACAGGCTGTCTTATATTGTTATTTCTGCTTACAGGGCCGGAAGGCTCTTCGCTTCGGTTTTCGTTTAAATTTAACGAGTTCATCGAATTTGTAAGCTCTGCTATTCGTCTTTGATAAACGTTAAGCGTATGTTCGTACGTTCTTATTGTTCTTTGAAAATCTTCGCTTGTTCTAAGCGATTCTTCATGACTCCATTGAAGGAGAGCCAAAAGTTCAGCTTCGATCTTTTTTTGTTTAATTAAATCGATTCGATAAGTCGCAGCTTCGATTTTCGGGCTTTCAGGATATCTTCCTACAACCCACGCGTAGAATTTTTCGGCGTCATCAAACTGACCCATCGCATAAAGACATTCGCCCATCCAGAAATACGCCGCGGCTCTTCTGTCCGCTGTTTCGCGATCAGAATCGTTTGTAAGCCTTATATAGTTATTAAAAAAAGAAAGAGCGTCTTCAAAGTAACCCTGATTAAAATAAATACGCGCCCTGTGATAATTCATGTCTCTTGCGTACGTGGAATTTGACGAGGATCTTTGAAGTTCGTCCATATCCAATAAAGCCGAACCATAATCTGTGTGAGCAAGCTGACTTAAAATTACCCAGTAGAGAGCCGCAGATCTTTCATTTGCAGATGCGGCAGTTTCTTCTGCGCGGCGGAATTCAATGGCGGCTTCATTCCATCTTTGTAAATTATAAAGCTGGCTGCCGTTTTGAAATCTGCGCGCGTACTCGGACTGTGCAGCCTCCTGCGCTGCAATTCCGGCAGGAAACAGAGCCAATCCCGCAATTAATAGCCAAAATTTGAGACCTTTTTTCCTCATACTTTAATTATAGTCTATGGTTGAAAAAATGCAATGCTTAGCCCTGAAGCCGCCTTATAAGCCCCGCTTTATCGCCGCTTTTAAAAAAAGCCGATCCCATTACAAGCACATCGGCGCCCGCCTTTTTGGCATTTACGGCAGTCTCTTCGTTAATGCCTCCGTCTGCGGAAATTCTAAAGCTAAGCCCGGCCTCTTCCCTCATTTTTGCAAGTTTTTCAACTTTTTCAAGACATTCAGGGATTAAAGACTGACCGCCAAAACCGGGATTTACTGTCATGACAAGCGCAATATCGATATACGGCAAAACTTCTTCCAGAACAGAACACGGCGTCGAAGGAGCAATGGAAATGCCGGCTTTTAACCCCATGTCCCGAATCTCTGAAAGGAACTTTTGAGAATGGACTTCAGCTTCATAATGAAATGTTATGGCATCAGAACCGGCATCGGCAAACTCTTTTATAAACCGCCCCGGCTTAACCACCATAAGATGAACGTCAAAAATTGCTTTTGTTCTGTCTCTAAGGTCATGGACAAGTTTAGGTCCAAAGGTTAAATTAGGCACAAACGAGCCGTCCATAACATCAAGATGAATCCAACTCGCGCCGCTTTTGTCAATTTGGTCAATAGCTCCGCCAAAATCGGCAAAATCGGCAGATAAAATCGATGGTGAAACAATGGTTTTATTCATTTTTGATAATATACAACCTTCACATACTATTGTCAAACTGTGAAAAAATGGTATACTGAAACGAGATAATGGAAAATGGTCAGGTTACGCTTTCGGCAAGCGCAGGGCTTTTAAAAAATGCCTACGACAGACTAAAGGCTCAAGACGCGGTCGGCGCTTTGGCACTTTTGGAAGAGGCACTTGATTTAGACTGTGAAAGCGAAGAAATCACTCATGCGCTGAAATGCGTTCATTGGTGGCTTGATAACACCAGGAGGATTGACGAGATAAAAAGCCCTTACGAAAAGGGCTCTTTAATGATTTCCCAGTTTAAACAGTACCATGTTTTTCTGGGTCAATTTAACAAATTATACGATCATTGCCAATACGCAATCCGGTATTTTGTTTATTCAAAGGCGCTCTTTTTTTTTGAGGGATTGCTTGGAAGCCCTGCCAATCATCAGGATCCTGGTTTACTGCTGCTTGTCGGGCGCTGTTACAAGGGACTTGGCAGCTATGATGAAGCGTTAAATTATCTTGAGAAAACTGTTCGCATTAAAAAGGAGGACGCGGAAACGCTTGCCGAAGTTGCTGATATCAACGCGCTGTTAGCTGAAACTAAAACAGCCAAGGCGCTTTTTAGGGAAGCGTTTTTTATTGATCCTTTAAAAATTGATTTTAGGTTTATGGAATCTGCGCTTATTATTAATTTGCGCGACAAAGTAAGGGAAATGGGCTTTAAAGACAATGAGCTTTTGGAATGGCTGCCTGTTTACGGTTATTTATGGGGGGTGTTTTCGGTAAAACGCGAATTAAAACAAATGGAAGCAGGCCGTCTTAAGCAGTCAATTTTTGCGCTGCAGGCTGAGTACGAGTCAAATCCTGCCCGAAGGGATGTTTTAAAACCGCGTCTTTTAAATCAATATTTTTGGCTTTTGGATTACTATGAAATTAACCGCGAGGATCCTTCGCTTATTGACGAAACCTTGCTAAAAATAAAAGTTACAGATCCGGCAATCCACAAATTGTATACCGGATAATTGATGAGGAGTATAAGTTTATGAATAATACTGAAACAACACAAGGTGTGACGCAATCAGAGGCAGCTCAAACCCTGCTTAAAAATTTACACGAGACGTTGAATGAAGAAAAATGGACAAGGGCAAGCCTGGGTAATTATTCGACAAATCAATTTAAAGAGCTTGATGCGATTCTTAAAACTGCCCGTCAGGAAAAGGTTGTTGATGAACTTAAAAAAACCTGCGATGAACATTTGTCTCATACAAGAAACAGTTTGATAGCTCTTTATCTTTCCGGCATGATTGCTCTTTCACGCCAGATAATCGACGATTCTGCGATGATCAATCTTGTATCGATTTTCTTGGATAATCATAAATGGGGAATCGTAAAATATCTTTGCGAAAGAATTCTTGATTACGGAGAATCAAAATACGCTCTTCGCACTCTTGCGGAATGTTACAAACAGGACAACGAAGAAAACAAAATTTTTAACATTTGGGAAAGACTTGTAAAAGTTGATTTTGAAGAAGCCGATATTGCGAAATCACTCGCCGAGCATTACGAAAAACAGGGAAAAACCGAAGACACAATCGACTATTACAAAAAGGCTCTTCACCGTTACATAAACAAGGGAAACTTTGCGAATGTTAAGGAAATCTGGGAAAAACTTCTTGAGATCAACATTGAAGATATTGATTTCTTCCTTCACATTCAGAAAAAAATTGCAAAATCCATAAGCGAAGATAAAGCTGTTGTTTTATTGAACGAGTTATACGCAAAATATAAAGAAAAAGATATTGATATCTCAATTAATATTTTAAAAATAATTCTTGAATATGACGAAAAAGACGTACACGGACGAAGGGAAATAATCGAATGTTTCAAGAAAAAATACGCGTCACACAGTCAGCTTGACGAATATATCCGCATATCAAATCTTTCGCAGAATTACAGATCCGTTTATCAGGCAATTGCAGATTTCGAAAAACATATCGCGTTTGACAAGGGCAACTTTGTATATCACCGCACTTGGGGCGTCGGACGAATAGCGAGCATTGTAGGCGATGAAATTAATATTGATTTTTCAAAAAAACGCGGTCATTCAATGGCGCTGAAAATGGCGGTTGACGCGCTTCAAACCCTTTCCAAAGATCATATCTGGGTGTTAAAGGCGACAAAGAAAAAAGAAGAACTTCGCGATATGATTCTTAAAGAAAAAGAAAAAAGCACAAACGATAATATTATCCTTACGTTGAAAATAATCATTAAAAGTTTCGGCAACGCGTGCGACATGAAAAGAATTAAAGCCGAAATATCCCCTGCCCTTTTATCGGCCGGCGAATGGACTACATGGAATTCAAAAGCGCGTGATATTTTAAAATCAAACCCTGATTTTGGAATAAGCCCGGAAAACAGCGACGTCTTTATTGTTCGCGACAGGCCGGTCAGCGTTACGGAAAAACTCTATAACGAGTTTACCGCCGCAAAAGGATTCTACGATAAAGTTTCCGCCATCCGCGACTATGTAAATAATAAAAAAGCCGATCCCGATTCGGAATATTTTACGGAAATGTTTTCGTATTTTACGGCTTTTCTTCGTTCTGCAGGAAACGAATCAAGAAGAACAACCGAATATTCGGCGCAGAACGCGGAGTTTGCAGTTTCAACTTTTCTTTTAATCGCGGAACTTTCGCAGAATAAAAATTACAGTCATGTTAAATCGGCTCTTACTCTAAGTTTTTCTGATGTATTTTCCAATATCAAAGATATTCCCGCGATGTTTAAAAACTTAAAGGACGGTAAATTAAAAACAGAATTCCTTCATAATGTTAAAAGCAGTCTTGGCAACTGGGCGGATATTTATATTAAACTGTTTCCGTATTCTCAGCTGCCTTCAATTCCTGAACAGGTTGAAGAAGCAGGATTTGCGGATAAACTTTCAGCGCTTTGTGTCGAGTGTTTTGATAAACATCGCGATAACCGCGAAGCTGTTGTCTGGTTTTACAAAAACGCAAGAGGGAAAAGCTGGTTTAAGTCGGCAAATATCGGCATCGAAAAACAGCTTATCACCCTTATTCACATTCTGGATTATACATTCCGCGATATCGAAAATTCCAAAGACACCGTAGAAAACAGAAAAATCAATAAACAGGTACACAATATTCTTTTTAAGGACGGAGATTTAACGTCGTTTATTGACGGCGCTGACGAAGATGCAATTATAAGGATTTTTACATTCATAAATGACGTTAAGGATCTTGATCCTCAGGATAAACTTAACCTTCGCTCAAGAATACTTGATAAATATCCTGATTTTAAATTCCTTGAAAAAGCGGAAAAGAAAGTTTCAAGGGGACTTATGGTTACGCAGGCGATGTTCGAAGAAATCAAAAAGCGTCTTTTGCACATCATGGAAGTGGAAGTTCCCAACAACTCCAAGGAAATCGAATACGCGCTTTCCCTTGGCGACTTGCGCGAAAATGCCGAGTATAAAGCCGCAAAAGAAAAACAGACTGAGCTTAACTCGCAGATTGCGCGCCTTCAGGAAGATATCGAAAGAGCGCAGCTCTTTGATCCCAACTCGATTAACTCTTCAAAAGTTTCGTTCGGCACAAAGGTTACCCTTTTCAACGAATCAAAAAACATCAGGGAGGAATTCACAATTCTTGGTCCATGGGAATCTGATCCGAATAATAATATTATTTCCTATCTTTCTCCTTTTGGCAGTGCTATACTTAACAGAACGGCCGGGGAAAAATTCGAGTTTTCGATAAATAATGAAAGGGTTTCGTACATGGTTGAGGATATAAAAGCGGCAGTGATTTGACGGACGTAAAGGGGTAATTATGAAAAAGACAATTTTGCCTGTAATACTTATTATTGGCGTCATTTTTTGTATCGTTACTGAACAGGCTTTCGGGCAGACAAATGCTCCGGCGTCTACGCCCATTGATCTTGTGTTACTTTTAGATACTTCGTCAAGCATGAGTTCTTCTTATGAACATGTCAGCAATTATGTTACAGGCGCTTTTCTTAATGAGTTTCTCCGCGTTGGCGATACTTTTCATTTAATTGCTTTTTCGGGCAGTCAAAGACTTGATCTTGCGCGCCGGATTAACGGTGTTGGAGACGTCGAGACAATAATCGGGCGTTTGTTTTTACAATACCCAATAGAGAGCGCAAGCAATATTGGAGCTGCATTATCTTATGCAGAACAGTATATCGCTTCCCTTCCCAACAGACCAAAAAAAATAGTTCTTGTCAGTATCGGCGCAAATGATACAGGAAGTCTTGTTGCATCTTCAAGGCAGCGCCTTGGTTCAAGAAACACAACAATTGATTTTATTCAGGTAACGCCCGGGCAGGCGATTAGAAATCCTCCGTCTTCGGGACGTCCTGCGCCGGTAAGAACAGCCGCGGCGGCGCCTTCTTCTCCTCCTGCTGCAAGAACTGCAGTAACCACCTCTCCTGCTCCTGCAGCTCCTGTTGCTGCTGCGCCGCCTGCCGCCGCTGTAACACAACCTCCCTCTGCAGCACAAACGCAGCCTGCTGTAACAACGCCTTCCGCTCCTGCGGAAACAAGAGATACATCTCAGGCTCAGGAAAGAGTAACAGAAAGGGCAGCAGCAGAGACTGTTACCTCTCCTGTTGTTTCTGAATCAGATGAAACAGAAACAACAGATGAAACTGCCGCCGCCGCTGTAACAGTAGACGAAACTGTTTCCCAAACTCAATCATCTGAAGCAGCCGAAAGAACGGCGGAAGACAGAACAACTACCGTAAATCAGCAGAGAAGAGAAAGCAGCACCAGAGAGAGCGTCGCGTGGACATCATTACCATTTATAATCGGCGGGATTTTATTATTACTGTTAATTTTGGGTTTAATAATTCTTCTTTCATCGCGCCGCCTTGGTTCAAGTCCCAATCGCGTAATGGCGGATGCGTCTTCTTCCGGAAGCAGTTCGCAGAAAACTGAAAGATTTGCAGATCACAGTAAAGACCTTGCAAGTTTCGCATCTTCTTCGGCAGGCAGCGCAAGACGCACCACCCCCTATGACGACAGACCTGCCATAAAAGGTCAGCCTGTTATTAATCCTTCTGGACCTCTTCTTTTAAATTTATTTGTAGAAGATCAAAATACGGCGATTGGAAGGAGAAATATTCATTCGTTAAAATCAGGTTACAGTCTTTCGATGGGCGGCGCAAAAGGAGATGATTTCCTTGTTTTCCTTGTTCCGATACCGGGAGGAATCGGCGAAGTCCGCAGAAGCGGAAGTACGCTTACATTTATTCCAAGAAAACCAAAATATTTCCCCGATATTGGTTCCAATGAAGTAAAAGACTGCATAAATAAAACAATACGAATTGTTTCCGATAAAAATTACGAGATGCGCTTCAGATTTGAAACGTACGAAGATCCGCTTGAGGCGCTTAACCGTATGCTTATGTCGGTAAGGGTACCGGGTTAATGTGCATTACGATTTGATTATCAAAAACGGGACAATTGTTTCTCCTGATGAAAACATTCAGGGTGATGTTGCAATAAGCAATGGAAAGATTATTAAAACTGGAAACCTCGACCCCGGTGACTCTGCCGGTGAAATCTATGACGCTTCGGGTAAACATGTTCTTCCGGGAATAATTGACGCCCACGTGCATTTCAGAGACCCGGGTCTTACGGACAAGGAAGATTTTGAATCAGGCAGCATCGCAGCCGCAATGGGCGGCGTTACATTAATTGCGGATATGCCAAATGTAATTCCTGAAACATGCACCAATGAACGCTTCCTTGAAAAAATAAAAATCGCAAAAGAAAAATCCTGTATTGATTTTGCCCTTTTTTCACTTTTAACAGACAACAATTTAAAAGAAATGAAGCATTTAAAAGAAAGCGGCGCTTTGGGATTTAAGGTTTTTTTTGGAACATCGACAGGAAACCTGGCCTGTCCTTCTTTGGATGTTCTTGCGCAGCAAATGGATGAAAGCGCGCGTCTTGGAATGCGCATTGGTTTTCATGCTGAATCAAACGAAATTAACGCAAACTTTACCTCCATCGCAAAGAGCGAATGTGATGTGCCTGACGGGTTCTGGCTTGATTACGCCCGCCCTGTAATATCCGAAGTAAACGCGATAAAGATGATTGTAAGTCTTGCGCAGGAACCAAACATAAAAATTCATATTCATCATATTACATCGCAGGACGGCGCCTTTCTTTGCGGTGAAGCAAGGCAAAATGGAATTGATCTTACAACAGAGACATGCCCCCACTACCTTTTATTTAATAATGAAGATCATGTTCACAAAGTGCTTCCTCCCATCAGAGACGAAACGCACCGCGAAGGTTTATGGGAAGCGATAGAAAACGGTTTTATCGACATGATTGCAAGCGATCACGCGCCTCATTTGCAGGCCGAGAAAGCAAAAACAACATGGGAGTCGCCTGCAGGATTATGCGGCGTGGAAACAATGGTACCCTTATTGTTAAATGAAGTAAACAAGGGAAAAATCAGCATAAACGATTTTGTGCGCCTTACAAGCGAAAACCCCGCAAAAATATGGGGATGTTTTCCGCAGAAAGGAAACCTTAAATCAGGCGCAGACGCATGTTTAACAATTGTTGACATGAACATGAAAAAAATAATCCGTGAGAGCGAACTTCACTCGAAAAGTAAAACAAGTCCTTATGACGGAATGGAAGTAAAAGGTCTTCCTGTCGCTACAATTGTAAGGGGCGCGTTTGTAATGAAGAATGGAAAATTTACCGGTAAAAAAGGTTATGGCAATCTTACAAGACCTTTAAATTAATCATAAAATAAACAAAGACCGTACACATTTTCCGCTCCGCCGTCTTTTAGCGCGCCTGCGCATACTTCCATTGTGGAGCCTGTCGTTATTACATCATCAATAATTAAAACATTTTTTGGAGAGTTTCCTTCAAGATAAATTCTTCCCTTAAGGTTTTCCAGACGCTCTTTACGGTTAAGGCTTTTTTGAATTTTTGATTTTGAACGTTTAAGACAATTGTTAATTGTCTGTTCCATACCGTTTTTTTTAAGCCTCTTTAATAAATAATCAACCTGATCCCATCCCGTATCTTTTATTTTTCCGGGTCTTGGAGGAACAGGAATTATTTCTGCGTCCTTAAGGCACAGGTTTTCATTTATAATATCCAATATTTTATCTGCAAAAAAATCTGCAATAGAGAGATTTTTATGGAACTTATAGGCTGTAAGAAGTTTACGGTATTTTCCGGTATACGGATAAATAACCCAAAGACGGTTACAGGATTTATTTTCTTTGTTTCTGCATGAAAGACACGTATCAATTTCCGAGATTAGCGGTTTTCCGCATATATTGCATTTTGCGCCTTCCATTGGCGTAATTGACTGCATGCATTTTGCGCACAAACTATAACGAATTTCATCTGTGTCTGCCAGGTTTTTTCTGCAAATAGCGCAGGAAGACGGAAAAAGAAACTGTTTTACATTAAGTAATAAATTATTAAGACTCATAAATTATATTATCATATTTTTTTAATCAAATAAGGACGGCTCTGTTTCTTCTTTTTTAATTTCTTTATTCGTTCGTTTTGTTTTTTCAGACGGTTTTGTTTCCTCATGAATATAAGGCGAAATACCGCTTTCGAGCATTTTTTTCCATTGACACAGAATATTTAAGGCTTCCATTGGAGTTAATTTTTCAGGCTCTGTTTCTTTTAACAGTAGTTCAAATTTGCCTGATTTTTCAGTTTTAACTTCGCTTTCCTGTATTTCGCGCTCTTTTTTGTTAACCTTATTTGCCTTCTGGTTAACAAAAGCTTCTTTATCGCCAAAAGTCTCTGTCAAATCGGCATCACGATCTTTTAAAAGAGCCATAATTTGCCCTGCCCTGTCTAAAACATTAACGGAAAGCCCTGCAAGAAACGCAACATGTATGCCGTATGATTCTGCGGCAGGTCCTTCTTTAAGCTTTCTTAAAAAGACGATTTTTTCTCCCTGCTCCAGAACTTCCATGGAACGGTTTGCAAGACGCGGATGAGATAAAAGTGAAAGTTCATGAAAATGAGTCGCAAAAAGCGTTCTGCATCCAATACGGTTTATAAGCTCTTCGCTGACTGCCCATGCAATGGAAAGACCATCGTTAGTGCCGGTTCCCCTTCCGACTTCATCCATTATAACAAGGCTTTTTTCGGTTGCGGTATTTAAAATAAAAGCTGTCTCATTCATTTCTACAAGGAAGGTTGATTCTCCGCGGGCTAAATTGTCTGAGGCTCCGACTCTGCAATAAATACGATCACAAATGCCGATTTTTGCGCTTGCTGCCGGAACAAAACTTCCCGCCTGCGCCATTATTGTGATAAGAGCCGCAGAGCGAAGGTAAGTTGACTTCCCTGCCATATTAGGACCTGTAATCATTACAAAAGAAATATCTTCGGTGTCAAGAATAATGCTGTTTGGTATGTATTCGCCGCGATTAAGATGAGCTTCAACTACAGGATGACGTCCGTCAATAATTTCCAGGGTGCCGTCTTCTTTTAATTCCGGGCGAATCCAGCCTCGGATGGAAGCAGCTTTTGCCAAAGACTGCGCAACATCTATTTCTGCAAGGCGGCGTGCGGCGGCGGAAAGCGGAACAAGAGATTTTTTTGCTTCATCGCGAATTTCCATAAAAAGTTTTCTTTCCAAATCGTAAATTTTATCAGATGCGCCGTTAATTTCCGATTCAAGAGCAGCCAGGCGATCTGTCGAATAACGTTCGCCGCCTGCAATTCCCTGCCGTCTTATAAAATGCTTTGGAACTTTATCAAGATTGGTTTTTGTTACTTCAAAGAAATATCCTATTAATCTGTTATAGCGAATTTTAAGACTTGTTATTCCTGTTTGTAACCTTTCTTCTTCAAGATATTGTTCTAAAATCTGCCTTGAGTTTTCCTTGATCGAACGAAGATTATCCAATTCAATATTAAAACCGTCTTTTATTAAATTACCTTCGCTTAAAAGCACCGAAGGCTCTTCGCAAATGCCTGTATCAAGTATTTTAAATAACGGATTTAATAGTTCAAATTTTTCCGATTCATCGCCGCCGGATTCAAAAGGAGACTTTGAATTTTCAGATTCGTTACGGTTCGCTGTATTAATTATTTTTTCTATTTCCTGAAAAGAATTAATCGCGTTTTTTACCGCAAGCATATCGCGGCCATGCGCTTTATCCATTGCAAGACGCGAACAAAGGCGTTCAAGGTCAGGGGTTTTGCCCAACAGGTCGCCAAGTTTACCTAAAACTGCCTGTTCGCTGTAAAGGGTTTCTATAAAATCAAGGCGTTTGTCAATTTTTTTTATATCACGTAACGGATGAAGAATACGCCTTTTTAAAAGACGCCTTCCCATTGAACATCGCGTCTCGTCCATTACTTCCAATAATGAAAAGCGAAAGCTTCCGTCTCTTTGGTTCGATAAAAGTTCAAGGTTACGGATACTCGATTCATCCAGCCCTAAATATTCGCTGTCGCGGTAAACCTTAAGCGTTCTGACATGAGGAAGAAGGCTTTTTGATGTTGTATCAAGATAATCAAGTAACGCTCCTGCCGAAACTATTTCTGCGCTTCCTTCTTCAAGTCCAAAACTTTTTAAGTTTGCAAGTCCGAATTGTTTTTCGAGCCTTAATTTCGCTTTTACAGGATCAAAAAGCCAGTCAGGAATACGGTTTAATACAAGATCATTTCTGTCGTTAACGGCAGATAATATTTCTTTTTGATTTTCTAAAAGGGATTCCTGAATCAGCATTTCCTTAATTGATAAACGTTCAAGTTCCTGCCTTAGAATCTCTCCCGTTTTGGAAAATGATGTTGAAAAAAACTCACCCGTAGAAAGATCGATATATGAAAATGAAAGAGAGGCGCCAAACCCGGAAAGACATGAAATATAATTGGAACTTCCCTTGTCCAGAAAATCTTCGTCTACAGTAGTTCCAGGCGTAATTATTTCTACTACGTCTCTTTCAATTACTTTTTGTTTTCCCGGAGACGTTAATTGCTCGCAAACTGCTATTTTTTTTCCAAGTTTTAAGAGCCTTGCAATATACGAGCGCGCTGCATGATACGGAACGCCGCACATTGGAAGCCCGTTTCGGCTTGTTAAGGTTAAATTAAGAAGAGCAGATACTTCAATTGCGTCTTCTGCGAACATTTCATAAAAATCACCCAGCCTGAAAAAAAGTATATTTCCTTCCTGCTCTCTTTTTATACGTCTGTATTGTTCGAGCATTGGACTGGGTTTATTCACGTCCATGTTCTATATTAATTTCTGGTTCTTTGCAGTCTTTGAATCACGTTATCTGTTATGTCAACAGAAGGGCTGTTCCAAACGAGTCCCGGCGTATTTCTAAAATCAAAAACGGCGGAATAACCTTCGCTTTCTGCCGCAAACCTGATTCCTTCATGAACCTGTCTCATAAATGAATCTGACTGAAGCAGATTGCTCCGCGCAGTATTTAATTCATTTGTTCTTGTCTGATGCAGCTCTCTTAAAAACTCGGATCTCTGATTAATTTGGGTCTCAAGTCTGAGAGCTTCAGTTTGATTTCCCGCCTGTACCGCATCTGCACGCCTTGTTCTGAGATCCTGAATCTCTCTTTGAATGGCGGCAAGTTCTGCCTGAACTCTCGTGCTGCGTTCTTCAAATTCCCTGACAGCCTGAGACTCCCTGAAGAATGTTGTGTAAATCCGCGACAGGTCAACAACTGCCATCCTTGTGATCTGCTGACCAAAAGCCATTCCCATGCACATTACACCCAGTAATAAAAAGATAATACCACGCTTCAACATTTTCCTCTCTCCTATCTTAGTATGATAAATAGAACGACATTACCAAGTCCATTCCAGTCCAGCTATACTCATCACCGCTGCCGCCAATAGCTCCTCTTCGCCATCTTACCTGACCCTCATGTATATCAAAACGTTTTAATATGCTTATTCTAATTGGAAATTGCGGCATTGTAAACCTAAGGCCTCCGCCGTAACTGAATCTGAAATTTTCAAAAGTAAAATTCGGATCACCTCTTGAGTTTGTTCCAAAATAATAACCTTGCTCTGTTTCTACGCCGGCAATGTCAAAGAAAAAATCCCATGCAAGAATTCCCTGCACTAAAGGAATACGCAATTCAATCCAGCTGTCAACAAGCAAAAGACCCTTATTTCTAAAAGCTGTATTCCATCCTCTTCCCACGAACATTCCGTCTACAGCAAGTTTATTGCCGTCATCAATAATGGGGGGAGTATCGGAACCCCAGCGGTGAGGCTGATGAAATAAAAACGAAAGTCCCGCATGAAACGCAAAAACTCCCTTAAAACTCCATGTATCTGTCACCTGGATATTAAACAATGTATGAAAAAACTGGAATTTTGTTTCACTTCGAATATAGTGTTCCCTTTCGTTATCCAAAAGACCGAAAAGCGCAAAACGCTGATAAAGATAAAAACCTCTTGAAGGATCGTAAAAGATATCACGCTGATCCAGAGAAAGTCCAAGCCATATTGAATTTCTCGGAGTCCAGACATTATTTCCTGCTCTTAGTATTGGATCAAAAGGCCTGTAAGATTCGTCGTAGAAATTATTTATTAAACCAAATCTTAAACCGCCGCTTATGCTGAAATTTCCCAAAGGAGTTAACCAGCGGTAACCTGTTGATAAACCCAACGAAATAAACCACTGTTCGTATTGCATTAAATAATCCCGTGTCGGAACCCTGTTAAATCTGTCGTATTCTTCGCGTGATGTAAAACCGTCAGGATATGCCCAGCTTTCGTCACCGTTAAAAATGGGATATTGGTTGTCCATTGTCGCAAGTTTTCTTGAATAATTTGCGGACAAGTCAGCTCCCAATGAAAGCGGAAGACCAAATGCCCATCTGTGAACGTAATTCAGCGCAATGGAACTTGTATCAACAACGGAAGAGTTTAGTTCAACGCCAAGTTCATTTCCGCTTCCGCCCAGGTTTCTGTCATTCCATTTAACAAGACCGGATATCGGGAACGTTTCAGGATCTGCGCTTCCCGAAAACGTTATGCCAAACTGAACGTCAATGGTCGGCTGTTCTTCTACGGTAAAAACCAAATCCATAAGATTTTCAGCGCTTCCGGGAAGCGTGTCAGGTATAATCACGGAAAAATACTGAAGATTATAAAGGTTTCTCATTGCTTCCATGATTTTTGTTTTGGAGAATACGTCTCCCGGTTCCAAAGGAATTTCCCTTAATATTACGTCTATATTTGTTTTTTCATTTCCGACAACAATGATGTTTTCTATGTATGCCCTGCTTCTTTCTATAATGGAAACGTGATACGAAAGCGTATTTGCCTGAGTGTTTTTATCGGGAGTTCTTACAATCGAATTAAAGATATAACCGTTTTCGAAATAAAGATCCGCGACACGCTGTAAATCCATTTCTACTCTTGTCATGTTAACAATATCGCCGACTCTGGAAGTAACAAGCCTGCCAAGCTGATCAGATGAAAAAATAACATTTCCTTCAAAGGTAATACCCGTGAATCTGTATTCTGTTCCTTCTTCTATCATGAACGTTAACGTTAAATTGGAACCTCTTTCATCGCTTTCGAATGATCGGGTAACGTCTCTTACTACAGCGTCAATATAACCCCTGTCATGATAATATCTTGTTATTGCTTCCCTGTCCGCCAGTAATTTTGATTCCTGAAAAGCGCCGTCATTTAAAAGAGATCTTCTTTTTAAAGAAAGCTGTCCCCTTAATGTGTTGCCCGAAAATCTTGTGTTTCCCTGGAAATTAATGGCCGAGATTGAAATTCTTTCATTTTCTGTTATGTGAAAATTAAGTGAAACCGTCGTATCGCTTATATTTACTTCAGATGAAATGACTACGGCATTTGGATAGCCTTTTTCTATATACTTATTGATAATGGCTTCGATATCGGCGCGCACTTTTGCCTGATTGTAAATATCGTTTACCCTGGATGTAATAACATCACGAAGTTCTGCAAGACGAAGCCCTGAGTTCCCGATAAAGTTAATGCGTCCTATAACGGGACGCTCTGTAACGGTAAACCTAATGACAACTTCGTTGGCGGTTTCTGCCCGGTGCAGTGAAGGTTCAATGCGATCAAAATATTCAAGAGCGTATAATCTGCCCTGAATTTCCCAGAATACGCTATAATCAAACGCGCGGCCTATATAGGGATTCATTATGCCGACCAATTCATTCTGGGAAACATTTGATAAACCTGAAAAGCTAATTTCCCGTATTGGTCTTCCCTGATACCAATCATCCTGGGAGAAGCCCAACACGGCTGTAGTAAATAGCAGAAAAACAAAAACTCTAAATTTCATCAAAACTCCTATAAAACCAAAGGTTTTAAAATGACATACTCCAGCTTAGAGTAATTGAATTGTCTGTTACCCACCAGTTCTCGGGTGAATACGGGAAAAAATCCCAGCGAATATTTAAAAACGGACTTTGCAGTTCGATTCCAATATCCGGTTCAATACTTATACCGCCAAGCACGTTGCTGTTCTCGTCATATTTAATGGTAAGCATTCCCGAAATAAACATATGCTGCCCAATATACTTACCAATAAAAACAGTTGTATTATCGAAATAGTTACCTACGCCAAGACGGTTATTGCCCTCTGCGGAATCCTGCCCAAGACCTGCGCCTGCCAAAACGGCATTCTGTAAAAGTCTTGTCCTGACGCTGAACATGTCCAATCCCAGGGTATCCCTGATTCCGCGCTCAAACTGCCTCAAAAACACAAATTGCGAAAAAACATCCGAACTTGCAAGCATTTGCATGGCAATATCGGTTGTAGAATTGACCAGAAGACGAACCTGCTCTGAGTTGTCCTCTCTTTCAAGATTATTGAAATTCTGCCCTAAAATCGAATAAATTTCAAGCTGTGTCAAGCTGGGATTTGCCTCAAAACGGGGTTCAAAACTCAAGAGCGGCTGGTTTTCTACAATCATGGAAATTGTAACAGGACCTGTACCGGTACGCTCCCTTATTTCCGCTCTTGCGCTGAATCTTGGATCAAACTGCGTTTCGTTTTCCTTAAAAACGAGATTTCCCTGACGTATGAAATAACTTCTGTCAAGATAATATAGTTCACCGGATCTTATTCTTATATCGCTGTTTAACGAAAATTGACCTGCCGCAGTATCAACAGAAACATGAATTGCCGTTCCCATTTCAGGATTTGCCCTGATAATAGGATTTGTTGCAGGCCAGATAAATTCTACCATTGAGCCTGCGGTTATGGTTAAATCGATTAATGAATTAAGAGAGCCTTCTTCTGGTTCATCTGTATTTGCGGCAAGTTCATCAACATTCATTCCAAGTTCAGCGTCATTTGTAAATAAATTTCCGGATAGCTCAAGCAATTGATTTATGCCGTCCAAAGTGATATTAAGGTTACCTGACGCATTTCCATGTGCAAGAAATCCAGTAATATTAAAATTGTAGGGAATGGGGCTTTCTCTTGGTATATTGATTTCAAGACCAACATTAATGGGCGCCCAATTTTGAAAGAAGAACCAGCCGTTTACTGTTCCGCCGCCGTTGCCGCATAAAGTGACGGCAGGACCAAATTTCATTTCGTATCCTTCGGCTATAATGTTAAAAGGAACAGGTCTTATGTCAGCTCCTAAATAATTGGGAACCTGAAAACGCATACTTGTTCCAATACCGGAGCCGTAAAATTCAGGATTGATTACTGGCCCGCGAATATCCATTTGTCCTGTTATATATCCTCCAATAATATTAAAATCATCAGGCGGAGCCGCAAGCGAATATAACGTAGATAAATCAATAAAGAAATTGTTGCACGAAGAATCAAGAATGCCGTTTTTTAACGTTCCTACAAAAGTTCCGCGCACAGGCACAGGAGATGAAAGTCCAAGGAAAAAATTACCTGCCGGATCCATTTCAAGCCTTATCATTTCATTAATGCCGCCTCTTAATGAAATCGCCCTGTTAACGCTTGCAAATTCAAAAATAAATCTGTCTTGTCTTAAATTTCCAAACGATACGTCTTCGAGTAAAAGAGTTCCGTTAAAATTGTTTATTACCTGCGCTATTTGCATCCATGAACTGATTTTGTTAAAATTAACGTCCAGTTCCATACTGGCGTCCAGATCCTTGTTCAGCGCGGTGCCTTTAAAATCCGCTCTTGCCTTCGCAATTCCCGACGCCCTGTTAATTTGCAATTCAGGCAATGAAGTTCTTATTCCGCCGTAATCAAGCCGAAGATTTCTAACCATTAATTCGTTGTTATCAAAAAATATTCTTACAGACGCTTCCATTTGCTCATAATTAACCCTTGTTTTTAATGATGACAAATTAATATTGGCGTTAAATGAATCAACTGATTCCCAGATTACATTTATATCTCCGCTTATAGTTACAGGGTTTGTGTCATTAACAAAACGGTTAACATGCATGTTGGAAACGACGGCGCGCACGGCAACTCTGCTGTCTTTAAATGAACCTTCCAATGTATAATATTCGCCGTATTCATAACCATCCGTAATGTTAACAAAAAATTCCAGATAAGAAAAATCATTGTCCCACGAAAAATCCGCGCTTCCGGCAAGAATGCCTGTGTCATCGGTATAAAGTATTTCCCTGAAACTTGCGCCGTCCTGATCTGCAGAGCCAGAAATGCGCAAAAACTCGCTGTAATTGCCTGCGTTAGATTCGCTTGCAGTAAAACGGCTTATATCAATATTCCAGAAATCTTTTGAATTATAACGAACGGTGCTGTAAAAATTTAAAAAAATCGGCTGTGCGCCTGCCGGAACGGGAAAATCCATTCCTTCAATGTAACCCGAGATTCCGCCTGTATTGTCGATATTTCCGTAAATGTAAAGACCGATTGGGTCACGCACAATTAATGTAGACCTGTCCAGTATTTGTCCGTCCACATTCCACGCTAAATCCCTGAAATTTGCGTTTAAATTAAAATTAAGATCCATTGGATTGGAAAAATTGACATTTGCAGAGATTAAAAACTCATCTCCGTTTCTTGAGATTAATCCTTCGCTTAAATTAAACTGGCGATCCGTGCCTGACAGCGACAACATTCCTTTTGTATCGCCTAAATTAAAATTTACGGAAGGAGCGTTATATATAACATTGTTAAAATCTGTAGTAAAGAAAACATCAGTTCTTATGAATGAATTTTGCAGGAAGCTTCGGCTTATAGCAGGACCTGTTACCATATTTGTAAAAGGACGGAACATTTCCGTTAGTTCAAAAATTGAAACTTCATTTAATGATAAAGACGCTTCAAGCTGCCTTGGACTTCTGTTATAAACAGCGTCTGCAAAGATACTTCCCGTGTCTCTCGAAAAAAGTGAAAACGAAACTCCTACTTCCCTGTCTGCAGGATAAATATTTATATCTATGCTGTCAATTAAAGCTTCTGCTATCGCAACATTTTCCGCTGATATTTGGATGTCTCTGCCGCGGCTTGATACATTGAACTGAACGTTTAAATCTTCTTTTCCGCTTAGACTAAAACGATCAAAGGTTAATATCCCAGCAGGTCTTGGAGGATTTATGCCTATACTGCCTGAAAAACCCGCCCTCCCCTGGAAAAATCCCCTGCTTGCGGTATTTTCAGATACGCTTACAATAAAATTTCTTATGTTAATTCTTTCGTTATTTCCGGAAACACGAATTAAAAATGCGTCCGTTAGCGGCGCCGTTTCCGACATGAAAAGATTTCCGCCCCTTAAATCAATATTAAAATCAGCAGCTCCGCTTTCCACTTCGATTGACGATTCGCCTGTTATACTCATGTTTAAAAGGTGTCCCGGAAATGCAAAATTATCGCGGAAATTTATTTTATCTGTAAATCTAAAATTTTCTACATTAAACGCGGCATTTATATTTTCAGTATTAAAATCATACTGAAAATGATAAACTGCGCCGCTTTCTTCATGCTGACTAAACCTGATTATGGAATCAGCATATGTTATATCAATTTTAAACGGGAGAACAGAAAATAAAGTACGCGGAGATCCTTCGTTATTAACTGAAAGATTAAAAAAAGATTCATTTCTATGAGTCTCATCCTGCTCGTAACAATTAAACGAAAAGAATGAAAGATTTGCGTTTACGTTATGCAAATTATTATCAGATACGCCGTCTATTCCGACAAATGTTCTAAAAATAATCGTTTTATCAAATAATCCCCTTTGTTTAAATTCCGCCGCCATTCTTCCGAATAAAAGTATATTTCCTTCTTCTTCGCGGATATTAAAATTGACATCCTCTGCAGTATATGCGGAATCTCCGTTAACAAGAAAAAAATTACCGTATTGAATTTTATAATCCGCGTTTCTCGGCAGATACTGCGATATTCGCTGAAGCGAATCGCTTTCTATTTCCGCGCTGTCTGTTTTTAAAAGATTAAAAAATATGTCGAGAGTTTCCCTGTCTCTTTCCAAATCAATATTTATTTCCGGTCTGTCAATTAAAACAGTGTGGACAAATGTTTTTTTCTGCTGCAACAGTTCCAGTATTGAAAAATTAATTTTAACTCTGGATATTGTTAAAAGCTGATTCTGGTTTCCTAAAAATTTAAGATTTCTGATTTCAAATGAATTAAAAAACGACGGGCGAATGGAAGCGTAATGCACCTCCATTCCTGTTAAAACTTCCAGTTCCGACAGCAAATTATTTCGAATATTCCGCAGTTCTCCGCTTAAAAACTCATGCAAAGGCTGCATAGCTACAGCGGAGAGTCCAATCAGACTCAAAAAAATGAGGACTTTTACATAGAATGAACGAGGCAGAACCTTCTTCCCGTCCTTTACTACAAAAATTGACAATGGTATACCTTGTATTTTATTGCTTTCTATAATTATAATGCTTTTACAGGCTAAATGTCACACTTGTTGGACAATTTATACGGAGAAATACTAATGACAGATAAAAAACTGAATGTAATTCCAAATTTTCTTGTTTTTGAGGGCGGAGACGGCAGCGGGACTACAACTCAGTTGAATATGCTCTCCGAACAGTTAAAAACAAGAAAAAAACCGGCTTTTTACTCAACTTTTGAACCAACAAACGGTCAAATTGGCAAATTAATACGTTCAGCATTGAAAAATGAATTAAAAATTGAACCTGAAACCCTCGCTTTTCTTTTTGCAGCCGATAGAAATGAACATTTATACGCTCCTGACGGCATTTTAGCCCATGTTAACAGGGGAGAACTGGTAATTTGTGACAGATATGTTCTGTCTTCGCTCGTTTATCAGGGCATTGAGTGTCAGGATGAGCTTCCCGCTCTTCTTAATGCGCGCTTTGACATCCCGGAAATAACAATCTTTCTGGATATTGACCCAAAAATAGCTCTGGACAGAATGAAAGGAAGAACGTCTTTAGAAATCTATGAGTACGGCGAGTTTCAGGAAAAAGTACGCGAAAAATATAAAAATTTAATAAGTACCTACAGATCCTGCGGCGCCAGAGTTGAAGTAATAGACGCTTCTCAGAGCGCGCAGGATGTTTTTGAGCACGTATGGAGTATTGTAACTAAATATGCCGATAATTAGTCCATGAAAAAGTTAAAAAACGCTGTTTTATGCCTTTTTTTTATGTTTGTCATAACGGCGCCTTTAAACAGCTATTATGTTACGTATAAAGAGCAGTTTTACAGGCTCTTTCATGTTCATTTAATTCAATATCCCGATGATTCCATGGAAAATATTTATTGGCTGGAAAGAGCAATAGCCGCTCCTTTTGCAAATCCCCTGTACGCGCTTGCCCTTATCGAAAATGAGATTCAATGGGAAAAATACCGCTATCTTTTTAACATGCACCTTCATATTAAGCTGATAGAACAATACCTTTTCCTTGGAAATAAATATAATAAGCGGAATGCCTACTTTTACAATGCGCCCTGGCGCGATCAAAACCTTGAAAGCATTGCAATAGCGGAACAATGCTATCGTACTGCCCTGCTCTATTGGGACGAAGCCGTTTCCTGGGCTGCCAGAGCCAACGAAAGGCGTTTTAGGTGGATAAACCTGCCGCGCGTCCAATTCTGGCAGGACGAGGCTTTTAGAATCGAAAACGGTACCTTAAATTACGCAAGAACCATTAACAGGGAACTGCAATTCCTGCAAACAGTGCGCGAAAGATTCGAATCGATGGAAAATACCTATAATATTCAGGAAACATCGGAACCTAATTGATTCCATAGTCCGGCCGCGAGCCGGCAATACGTTAATTACCTGTTTTTTTTCTCCACGCGGCGTTAATTTTTGCTTTTTCTTCTTTGGATATATTTGCCGTCTTGGCCGCATCCGATGTTTGCTTGCCGAAAACAACATTCTTAAATTTAGGCGCCGGAAGTTTATCGAACATTTCCTGCAGCCTGTGCGCTACCATGTTATAGTTACCAGACAGTATAAGATCGGACGCATGCTGCATCGCAAGGCTTTTATACTCCTTAATCCATCTGCCAAGCTCATCTCTGTCTTTGCAGTTTTTATGTTTACTTACCTCAGATTCTACATTTAACATTTTCCCACCCTCAATAAATGTTATAGTCTTGGGGCATTATACCGCAATAAACCAAAAAAGTCAATATGATTTTTTTGCAATATTTAAAACAATTCGCCTTGTAAGGAAGCGGGTTTATTTTCCGCTTTTGTATATATTATTTTAAGAAACTCATCTTCACCAATAATTGGTATTCCAAGTTCATTCGCTTTTTTATTTTTGGAAGAGCCCGAAGACGGATCGTTTGTAACAAGATACGATAACCCTTTTACAACCGTATTTTTTGCCTGCGCGCCAAGCGACTTTATTTTTTCTTCTGCTTCTCCCCTCTTCATGGATTTTAGCTCTCCTGTAAAACAGAATGATTTTCCGCGCAGCGGCTGTGTTTCTTCACACGGAGGATCTGCTATGGAAATTATTTTTGTTTTTAAGACATCGTCCATTTCATTTTTACATTCTTTAAGTCCCTCCGCAATGACGTTTGCGGTTATTTCGCCAAGGCCGTAAACAGAAGCTAAATCCTTTACTGTTGCTTTGCGTAATTTTTCCAGGGTATTAAAACCTGCTGCCGCGATTTTTTCCATTGTGGTTTCTGCAATGCCTTCAAAATCAAAACCTGCCGCAAATGCCGCCAATGAAAGAACACGTTTTGTTTGAATATGCCTTATAACTTTTTCTGCCGATAATTTTCCCATTCTGTCGTATTCACATAGCTCTTCCGCTTTTAAATAATATAATTCATGAATATGTCTTACGTTTTTTTCAAAAAGCTGCTTTAAAAGTTTTTCTCCAAGTTCGCGAATATCCAGTACCGACACCCATTTTTCAAGCCTGTGTAAAAGGCGCTTGGGGCAATTTTGATTCGGACAATAAAGCCTTGTTCCGGCGTCAATTAAGGAAGTATTACAAACAGCGCAAGTATCGGGGAAAATTATTTCTTCTGTTTCGCCTGAATCAGATTCGGGAGCAAGTCCTTCGATCTTTGGAATTATTTCTCCGCGTTTAACGACAGAAACAGACAAACCTATTTTTAATCCCATCGCGCGAATCATATCGGGATTATTAAGATTTGCGCGTTTTACAGTTGTCCCCGCAAGACGAACCGGATCTACTATGCCAATCGGCGTATATGTCGCTCCAGATTCGCTCCATATTACTTCGCGCAGAATACTGTACGCTGTTTCAAGTTCAAATTTAAACGCAATCTGTTTTTCCGGGCGCGCTTTTCGTAAATCAGACATGTCAGTTTCAATGTCCTTTACAACAAGGCCGTCAATATCAAATGTAAGCTTTTCCCTTTTTTTTGATACTTCGTTCCTGTAATTAATTATCTCTTCTGCGCAGGTGAATATTTTTGTTTCCGTTGTTTGAAAACCGCATTTTTTAAGCCATTTTATTTTTTCAGATTCATTTTTAAAAAAATTATCATCATCAAGCGAGGAGGCGTCGTAAACAATCAGGTTTAAATCTTCGCATCCTTCGCCGTCTTTGCGGCGCATTATGCCGTTAGCGGCATTACGGCAATTTGCTTTATCCTGATATTTAGTCTCACGGACAGCATGGGTCATTATTACTTCTCCGCGCACGCCGCCTGTAAAGGGAACGTCAAGTTTTTGAACAGTTCCGTTCATTCGCCGCGCATTGGATGTAATTTCGTCGCCTGTAATGCCGTCGCCGCGCGTTACCGCTCTAATTAGCTTTCCCTTTTCATATTGTAATTCAAGGCTTGCGCCGTCCAGCTTGTATTGAACAATAAATTTTTTTTCACTTTGAGATTTATTTTTTTCCATTTGTTTTTCTATCCAGGCTGCAAACTCCTTTGGATTGGAAGCTTTATCCTGACTTCCCATTGGAATTAAATGGCGCGCCTTGGGAAAACCGTCTGTATCATGACCTGTGCCTATTTTTTTTAAAACATCGCTTTGCGGGCAGAGTATTTTTAATTCATCCCAGAGAAGATCAAATTGCGTATCGGAGATTTCAGCTTCGCCGCTGTAATATGAGGCCTGATATTTTTTTATGAGTTTTTCTAAATCTGCAATTCTTTTTTCTTTGGGAGCCATAAAATGATTATAACATAATAACTTATTGGGATATAGACGACATTTTAATATCGTCTTCCGGTTTGGTATCTGCGCCTTTTTCGGCGGGCGCCTTTAAATAAATCAAGGAACAAAATAAAGCCGTAAGGGGCATCGCGAATAAAATACCAAAACTGCCCGCAAGCGCCTGAAGAATTTCTACAGCAATCATTTCACTGTTAAATAACCCAAGGAAAGACTGCGAAATTACGCTTAACAATAAAACGGCGGTTAATGAACTTCCTATGTACGCAAGAATCAATGTGTCCGCCATTGTTCCCATTATATCCTTGCCTATATTTATGCCGGATTTTAAAAGTTCCTTAAAGGAAATTTCCTTTGCTTTTTCTTTTACTTCCCAAAGGGAAGACGATATCGAAATTGAAACGTCCATCACGGCGCCCATTGCTCCAATTATAATTCCCGCAAAAATGACCGCGTTTAAATTAAGATCAATGCCTCCCGGGAGACTTACCAAATACCGCGAATGTTCGTTGATTCCTGTTAACGACATTAACCTGTCCATAACAATTGCGATAATTCCGGATATCATAACGCCTGCCAGACACCCTGCAACGGCGGATAATGATTTTTTATTATAACCCATTATAATTAAGGGAGTAGTTACTATGTTATAAAAACATATCAGTATCGACATTAAATAAATATTTTTTCCCGATAAAATGGAAGGAATAAAAATCGCAAATACGGAGACACATGTTAGAACCAAAGAAAGAACTGTATTAAAACCTTTTTTACCGCCGAATACAAGAAGGCAAATGACAAAAAAGATTCCAAGAATTATAAGCCAGTTTACGCGCAAATATCCTTCAAAGTTCCATGATATGTAATTGTTAATTAACAGAACCGAATCGCCTGCTTTTACTTCCCTTAATCTGTTTTTTGAAAGAGAGCTCATGTTTTGTTCTGCTGTTAAAAGTTCGCCTCGGCGGCTTTTGCTTGTAACAAGAGCTTCAAAAATTATTTTATTTCCGGGCATCATGGAACCCATAAGCTCGTCGTATTCAGGCGTTATGCGCTCGATTACTTCTACAACTTTAGCCCTTACAATTTCATTTCTGGAATTATTAAAACTGCCAACTCCGTCATTTACAACAACATTGTGCCCAATGACAAGAATCAAAATAGAGAAAAAAATCGTTATTAAATACGGAATTGAAATTCGAATCATTATTGAGCGTTACGTACTACGCGAAAACCAGTGTAAAACATTCTGAATGTCGGTCTGTTTCCAAATCGATATGCGCTTCTGCACCAATTATCCTGAAAATCAAAATTACCGCCCCTGTAAACACGCGCTCCCCTCGGACTTGATGAGGGTCCAATCGGGTCTACCTTAGGTTCCGGAGTATACGGCGCAAACCAGTCCCAGCACCATTCAAGAACATTTCCGTGCATATCGTAAAGACCCCATGCGTTTGGTCTTTTTTGACCGACAGGAAAAGTATGACGGCTTCTGTAATCGTTAACAATGGTGACGGAATTACCCCTGTGCCAGCCTGCGTCATCCATGTTGTCCCCAATGTTATACGGTGTCTGCGTTCCGGCGCGGCATGCGTATTCCCACTCAGCTTCTGTAGGCAAACGGTAGCCGTTGGCGCTGCGATCCCATGTAACAGCCGTTCCTTCGACTGTATATACGGGAACAAGACCCTCGGCAATACTTCGCCTGTTACAATAATCTATCGCCATGTTCCAGCTTACAAATTCCACGGGATTATTTGGTAAATTTCTGTGCTGACTGGGGTTTACGCCCATAATCTCCTGATATTCGGCCTGTGTAATGGGATATCGGGAGATAAAAAAGGAACTAACAGTAACCCGATGCTGAGGACTTTCGTCAGTCATGTGCCTTCCAAGTTCATTTTCCGGGCTTCCCATAAGAAAAGTTCCGCCCTGTATCCGAATCATGGCATTTTCAACCTGCTGCGCAAAAACTGCCTGTAAGTTAACCGCTGCCACGATAATTAATGCTGTAACTAGTCTAATTTTTTTCATATCGCCATTATACATGTATATATAGACAATGCCAATAGGCAAAAAAAGTTACATTTCCTCTTCTTATTTTGCCGATTAAGGAAGTATAATACCAGCATGAGTGTATTTGAGATTTATGTTGAAAAAAGACCTGAATATGCCGAGGAAGCGCTCTCCGTTGCCGCAGATTTAAGACTTGGACTCCAGCTTGAAAATATCGAAAAAGTAAGAGTTATAAACAGGTATTTTGCCGAAGGTATCTCTGCAGAAGATTTTAAGAACGCTAAAAATACAATTTTTTCAGAGCCTCCTGTAGACGTAATCTACGATACGCTTCCTTCATTGAAGGATGCTGCGTCTTCTTCGCAGCCTTTAATATTCGCTTTAGAATTTCTTCCGGGACAATTTGATCAGAGAGCCGATTCCTGCGCTCAATGTATTTCTCTTGCAACCGGAAAAGAGCGCCCCAGAATTCACTCTTCCAAAATATACGCGATTTACGGAGATATTGGCAGCGATGATTTTTTACGCATAAAGTCGTGGCTTATAAATCCTGTCGAGAGCCGGGAAGCTGTACTAGAAAAGCCGCATACTCTGCATCAAAAATATCCCAAGCCAAAGGACGTCGATTTTCTTTTTGATTTTATATCGCTTTGTGATTCTGAACTTGATAAATTACGCGCTTCCCTTAACCTTGCAATGGATCTTTCCGATATGCTGTTTTGCCAGGCTTATTTCCGCGATGAAGAAAAACGCGATCCTTCGATAACAGAAATCCGCGTTCTTGACACATATTGGTCTGATCACTGCCGTCACACGACATTTTTAACGGAATTAAACAACGTTCAAATCGAGGATAAAACAATCCGCGAAAGCTACGATAATTATTTGGGACTTCGCGACTTTTTAAGAAAAAACGAAAAACCTGTAACGCTTATGGATATGGCGACAATCGGAGCAAAAGCATTAAAACAAAAAGGTTTACTTCCCGATATCGATGAATCTGAAGAAATAAACGCATGTTCTGTCAGAATAAAAGCCGATATTGACGGGAAAGATAAAGACTGGCTTTTAATGTTTAAAAACGAAACGCATAATCACCCGACAGAAATTGAACCTTTCGGCGGAGCTGCAACCTGTCTTGGCGGCGCAATCCGCGACCCGCTTTCCGGACGCTCTTTTGTTTATCAGGCAATGCGCGTAACAGGCGCAGGAGATCCTCTTCAAAAAACTTCAGAAACGCTTCCGGGAAAATTACCTCAGCGAAAGATATGCAGGACAGCGGCGGCAGGTTACAGTTCATACGGAAATCAAATCGGACTTGCAACAGGTCTTGTTCACGAGATTTATCACCATGGATATGTCGCAAAGCGCATGGAAATCGGCGCTGTAATTGGAGCGGCTCCCGCGGAAAATGTTATTCGTAAAGCGCCTGTTTCCGGTGACGTTGTAATTTTACTTGGCGGCAGAACCGGCCGCGACGGTATAGGAGGAGCCACGGGTTCTTCCAAATCGCACACTCAAACTTCTCTTGAAACATGCGGCGCTGACGTGCAAAAAGGAAACGCGCCCGAAGAGCGGAAAATTCAGCGTCTTTTCAGAAATCCTGAAGCTACGCGTCTTATTAAACGCTGCAATGATTTCGGCGCAGGAGGGGTCAGCGTCTCTGTCGGCGAACTTGCGGACGGACTTTTAATCGACCTTGATAAAGTTCCAAAAAAATACGAAGGACTTGACGGCACAGAGCTTGCGATAAGTGAAAGTCAGGAAAGAATGTCCATTATTGTTGAAAAAAAAGACGCTGACGCTTTTTTTGCTCTTGCAGCCGCAGAAAATCTTGAAGCAAGCGTAATCGCGGAAGTAACAAAAGATGCGCGTCTTGTAATGATGTGGAACGGAAAAAAGATTGTGAATCTTTCACGCGATTTTTTAAATTCAAACGGCGCAAGGAAATACGCGAAAGTTTTTTTGGGCGATCAGGGTTCGATTATAAGTTATCAGGGAGCAGAAATAAGAAACAGGGAAGAGCTGAAAAAATTTATCGGCAGTTTAAATATTTGCTCGCAAAAAGGACTTGCGGAAAGGTTTGATTCATGTATAGGACAGGCGACAGTTGTATCTCCTTTCGGCGGAAAATATCAGCTAACACCTTCGCAGACAATGATTGCAAAACTGCCTGTTTTTGAAGGCGAAACAAATACCTGTTCATTAATGTCATGGGGATTCTGCCCCGATATTTCGTCCATAAGCCCTTATTACGGAGCAATTTTTTCTGTCGTTTATTCAGTCGCAAAAATTATTGCATCAGGCGGAAGCAGAAAAAAATGCTGGCTTTCGTTTCAGGAATATTTTGAAAGATTACGCGACGATCCTTTGCGCTGGGGAAAACCTGTGGCGTCTCTTTTGGGCGCGCTTGATGCCCAGCTTGGTTTGCAAACCGCGGCAATCGGCGGAAAAGATTCCATGTCGGGAAGTTTTTCTGTAAAAGACGGAAATGATATAGATGTTCCGCCGACTTTGGTTTCTTTTGCAGTTTCTGTTGCTGACATAAATAATGTGGTTACGCCTGAATTTAAAAAACCGCAGAGTTTTGTCTATTTATTAAAGCCGCCTGCATTCACTTATGAAAAACCTGATTTTTCCGCCCTTTGCGATTATTTTGACGAAATGGAAAAATTAATATCGGATAAAAAAATACTTTCTGCATGGGCGGTGGGTCCCGGCGGCACGGCTGAAGCTGTATTAAAAATGTGTTTTGGTAACGGCGTTGGTTTTACTTCGGAAACGGAATTATCCGCAGGTACAGGATTCGGCGGCTTTGTGATTGAAGTTAAAGAAGAATTTCACCACGAACCACACGAACAATCACGAACAATAGAATTAAATTTATTAGGACATACAACATCTGAATATGCGCTTAAAACGCCGGTTTTTGAGATTTCCATGAAGGAATTACAAAACTCGTGGGAAAATACACTGGAACCTGTTTATCCGTATCTTACAAAACAGGAAGGCAAACATGAAAACTTTCATTATGATATAAAAACTCCGTGCCGCTCCGTGGTTAAAAACTCTTCCTGTTCCAGACCAAGGTTTGTAATCCCCGTTTTCCCGGGAACAAATTCTGAATATGACAGCGCAAGGGCAATTGAAAAAGCCGGAGGAATCGCGGAAATATTTGTTATACGCAATTTAACTCCTTTAAACGTAGAAGAAAGCGTAAAGAAATTTGAAAAAATAATTCGTAATTCGCAGGTTCTGTTTTTGCCGGGAGGTTTTTCGGGCGGAGACGAGCCTGACGGCTCGGGTAAATTTATCACAGCCTTCATTCGAAACAGCGCGATAACAGATGCCGTGACGGAACTTTTACAAAAAAGGGACGGACTTATTTGCGGTATCTGTAACGGTTTTCAGGCTCTTGTTAAACTGGGTCTTGTTCCTTTCGGCGAAATCAGAAGCATGACAGAAGACTCCCCCACCCTTACATTTAACGCCATTGGCAGACATCAATCTACGCTTGTAAATACAAAAATTGTCTCGAATAAATCGCCGTGGTTATCCCACCTGGAGCTCGGAGGCCAATACATAGTTCCTGTTTCTCACGGCGAAGGACGCTTCGTTGCGAAAGAATCGATAATACGCGATCTTGCAGCTAACGGGCAGATAGCCACGCAGTATACGGACTTTGACGGAAACGCAGGCGCTGATATACGATTTAATCCCAACAATTCTGATTTTTCTGTCGAAGGAATAACATCCCCTGACGGACGTGTATTCGGACGTATGGCGCATAACGAACGTTTTGAAGACGGACTTTATAAAAATATACCCGGCATCCGCAAAATGGATATTTTTTCAGGCGCTGTAAAATATTTTATCTAGTGTTTAAAGTGCCTTGTCCCTGTAAACACCATTGCAATTCCGTGTTTGTTGCATTCTTCGATTGAAAGATTATCGTTCTTTGAGCCGCCCGGCTGAATAATAGCTTTTATTCCCGCTTTTGCCGCTTCGTGTACAATGTCCGCAAAAGGGAAAAATGCGTCGGACGTTAGAACTCTTGCGGGATTGCTGTCACTCCAGGGGCTTCCGCCTGTGTCGGACGATTCCTGTGCAGATGCTGCCATTGCTTCGGCGCTTCTTTTAACAGCCTCTTTTGCAGGCCAAATCCGGTTAACCTGTCCGCCGCCAATACCTGTTGCCGATTCTTCCTTAACAATCATAATCGCGTTCGATTTTACAAATGTTACGGCTCTCATACCGAAAACCATGTCTGCAATATCTTTGCCTTCCGGTTTTGTTTCCGTTACAACTTCCCATTTTTCCATGAATATTCTGTCGCTTTGCTGAACCAGAACGCCGCCGTCTACCGCAATATATTCATGAGTTTCTTTAGGCGCTTTTCTTAATTTAATTATGCGAAGATTTTTTTTCTTCATAAGAATTTCAAGAGCTTCGTCTTCAAAATCGGGAGCGGCAACAACTTCCAAAAATAATTCGCCGAGTTTAAAAGCGGTTGCAGCATCAACCTTGCAGTTGATCGCAATAATACCGCCGAATATCGACGCAGGATCACATGCGTATGTTTTTCGGTATGCGTCAAAAAGATTGTCTGCCAAAGCGATTCCGCACGGCGTATTGTGTTTTACGGCGACACAGCAAATTTTATTTTTACTTGCCGCCTGCGGTAAGAATTTTTTAAGTTCAGTCTCTCCTGCAGGCTCGGTGCCGTCCTCCGAAAGACCAAAGGCGCATGCTGCCTTCCATGCCAAATCGAGGTCTTTAATGTTATTGTAGCCAAGCTCTTTGCCGTTAAGCTGTTCCATTCCTTCAAGCACGCCGGGGCGATCTGTATTAAGATACAAAGCTCCCGATTGATGCGCATTTTCACCGTAACGCAAGGGCTGTCCCATTTTTAATGAAAGCGACAGATACCTGGGATATTCCTCGTCCAAAAGATAACGTGAAATTGCCGCGTCATAAGCCGATGTCAAATTAAAAACTTTTCCTGCCAACCGTCTCTTAAACTCGATGGTAACATTTTTATTTTTTAAACCCGCGATTGCCTCTTCGTAATCAGTGGGGTCAGTAAGAACGATAACGTCGTTGTGATTTTTTGCTGCAGAGCGAAGCATTCCCGGCCCGCCTATATCAATAAATTCAATTGTTTCTTCGGGCGAAAGACCCGCCTGTACCTTTTCGAAGAAGGGATACAGATTTACGCAAACTAAATCGATGGTTTCAAGATTTAACTCTTTCAGGGTTTTCATATGCGTATGAACGTCGCGGCGGGCTAAAATACCCGCATGAATCGCAGGGTGAAGGGTTTTAACGCGCCCGTCAAGACATTCGGGGAAGCCTGTCACAGAAGAAACATCGGTAACTGCGATCTTATTTTCCTGAAGATACTTTGAAGTTCCGCCTGTCGAAATGATTTCCCAGCCTGATTTGGTCAAAAAAGACGCCAATTCAAGGACGCCCTCCTTGTAAAATACGCTTATAAGAGCTCTTTTTTTCATATTTCCCTCCCCAGGCAGAATGTCAGATTATAATATTAAAACTAAAATAAAGTGTCAAGCAGGCAGTATTTTTTAAAATTATAAAAGTAATCATTAATATTATTAAGTTTAATCTTGTATTTTTTTTATAAATATGCTAATATTCGATATGGCAGAAAGGTTCCTTATTTTTTCAATAAAAGATCAAAGGTTTGCTCTTCCTTCGGGGATTATAGGAGAAGTGACTCTTGCAGAAAAAATATTTCCGCTTCCGCTTGTTCCCGATTATGTACTGGGAATGATTAACCGCTATTCAATTCCTTACGCGCTTATTGACATTAGCCTTTTTTTAAAAAAGGATCCGTCTAAAACCGAGAAGGTTATTGTACTTAAAGATGATTTTGAAAAAACCGCTTTTTTGATTGATGATGTTGTCGATCTGGTTGATCTCGATTCTTCAGAACTTGTAAAAATCGAAAATGAATCTGAACAGTCAGCTAATTTATCGGGCTTTGACTCTTCGATAAGCGCATGTTTTAATTTTAAGGAAGAAAAAGTTTTATGCCTTAATGCAGAAGAAATTGTCAGCAGAATTAAAGCGGATTTTAACCGGGGAGTATTAAAATGAGATTTTTTATATTCCCCATCGAGAGTATTCACATTGCTGTCGCGGCGGATAAAGTTTCCAAATTTATTTCGCATGATATGACAGAAGCTGAACAGACAGTAATACCTTTATATATATTGTTTACAAGACATCAAAAAAATGAAAACGTTTCTTTTCATGGCATAGTTTTAAAACAGGAAATATGCGATAACAAAAAAATTGTTATTATGACGCCTCCCATTGAAGAAGATATAAATGTTTCGCAGGAAGAAATTCAAAGTCTTCCGGACAGTTTCTCAGGCGTTTATTCATCATTTAACGGTATTTATTTTTACAGGCAAAAACTGATATTTTTTCTTGATATTGAAAATTTTATTTCGTTATGGCAGACAAAACATGAGTTCAGGCAGGATGTGCAATGATTAATACAATAATTGTTGACGACAGCGCTGTTGTCCGCGAAGTAATACGTGATTTTCTTGACGAAGACGGTAACTTTAAAATTTTATGTGAAGCGGAAAACGGCAAAGAAGGACTTGAAAAAGTACTTTCGTTAACCCCCGATCTTGTTATTTCTGATATTGAGATGCCCGAAATGAACGGGCTTGAAATGATTAAAAATATAATGAGTAAACAACCTGTCCCGATTGTCGTAATTACGAGTCACAATACTGCAAAGACAGCATACGATGCCGCAATGAGCGGCGCTTTGGAATTCTACTCTAAAGATATTTTTTTAAAAAACATGACTGAGGAAAAAAAACATAATATTTACAATACGCTTAAACGCATAAGCGGCGTAAAATCGCGGTATACTTCTTCCCTGCCTGATGAAAATATAAACGAGCAAAAAAACAATACGCCTTCTGTAAATGTTACGCATAAACCTCAAAAAACAGATATGGTTGTTATAGCTTCGTCCACAGGCGGGCCAAAAGCGCTGTCTAAACTTTTTTCACTCATGCCTGCGGATTTTCCGCTTCCGATTGCTGTTGTACAGCACAATTCATCAGGCTTTGACCTGGATTTTTCGCAGTGGTTAAATACTTATACGCCTCTTAATGTAAAGCTTGCTGAAGATAACGAAACTCCTGTATCCGGTAATATCTACATTGCAAAAACAGATAAACACCTTGAGCTTGGAAAATCAAATGATGAATCAGGTTATATTTTACGTTACAATGATAACGAACCGGAACAAAATCAAAAACCTTCAGCGGATGTTCTTTTCAGGACGGCAGCTCAAAGCTGCAAAGATTCTCTTATTTCTGTCGTGCTTACAGGCATGGGCGCTGACGGAGCGCAGGGTACGCAAAAAGTTAAGGAGCTTGGGGGTATAACAATCGCGCAGGATGAAAACAGTTCCCTCATTTACGGAATGCCGAAAGCGGCATTTGAAACAGGTTGTGTCGATATTGTGCTGCCTTTGGAACAAATAGCGCAGGAACTTGTGAGGCTTGTAAAATGAATGAACACCTGATTCGCATGGCCGAAGAAAAATACGGTATAAAAGCCGACTCTTACGATATTGAAAAACTAAAAGACCATTTGCTTTCCCTTGATAACGTAAATATAAAATTACTGGAAAATATATTTTCATCCGGGGAAGCAACCTCTTTTTTAACTGTAAATGAAACATACTTTTTCAGGGAACCTGTTCATTTTTATTTGCTTAAAGAGAAACTTTCCGTATTTAATCAATCAGAGGTTCGAATTTGTTCAGCTGCAACTTCCTATGGATGCGAGGCATACAGTATTGCCATGCTGCTTGATATGTTTTCCAAAAACGCGGAAAGGCGGTTTTCTTATAAAATTGACGCTTTTGACATTAATCCATTCGTAATAGAAACAGCATGCAGAGGAATATACAAACAAAATTCCTTAAGGGAAGACGGAAGCTGCTTTAGTTATTTAACGGATATATATTTAAAAAAAGAAGATACTAATTTTATTGTAGACAGTAAATTAAAAAATAACATTAATTTTTTTGTTCATAATATTTTAAATGAACTAAAAGATGAATATTATGACGTTATCTTTTTTCGCAATGCCTTTATTTATTTTATACCGGATTACAGGGAAAAAGTGATTTCCAATTTGTCCAATGCGCTTAAAGAGAATGGAATATTGATTATGGGTGTTTCCGAAACATCTACAGTTAAACATTCCAATCTTGAACAAATAATTGAACATCAAATAACGTTAAAAGAAGAAGTTTTCTTCTTTAAAAAAATATCAAAGACCAATTATGCGCAAAGTATGCGTAATTGAACTGTTAGGAGTAAAGATGATTTTTTCTAATTTGAAGATTTATAAAAAATTTATTATTTCAAGCGTGGTTTTTTTAATTCCAATTGCAATTATGCTTTTTTTTATCTGTTCACTGACAATCGGAAAAATTCAAAAAAGCACCAATGAATACAGGGGCATAAACGCGGTTAAACCCGCTGTTACAATAATGCAAAAACTGCCTGTCTATTTTGAACTGCATCTTGGTCTTCAGCAGGGAGATATAAGGGATTTATATTCTGATATCACAAACGCTGTCAGAACTTTTGACAGAAACATGGAATACTACAACAGAATTGAAAATAATATTTCTCCTTTATTTCCGGTCTGGGAAAACCTGAGAAATATTGATAAAGATGACGCTGAAATATTTGACAATTATCTTGATTTTGTGAATTTACTAAGAAGCAATATAAACAGCGTAGGCGAATATTCTTCACTTATTCTTGTATCTGATATGGACACTTATAATTTTATCAATTTGGCGATTACAAGCATACCTGAAGCGTCTTTGCGTTTTTTCACTCTTGGTAATTCATTAAGAAAAGGGCTTTCCGGCGCAGAAGAAATAATAGAAAGATGGAACGCGGATATTATTGCAGCGCAGGCAACAGGAGCTGCAGCGCGCAGAAGGCAGTTTTTTGAAGATGATCCAAAAAATTTATATGTGAATATGCTGGATTCTAACGAACAGCTTGTGATAAGAAACAGCAGGATATTAATTGAATCCGACAAGGGAAGAATCAATGAAAGCATTAATTCCGCGATAGAAGGGGATTCAAAAAGAAATGATGATTTTAACGAACTTACGTCAAAACTTGACAGATATCTTGACAGTACGAATGAATTAAGCAGATTTCTTACAATTCAGTCAAGAACTCAAACTACTGTCGCTTTCCTTACTGTTTCTGATTTTTTAAAAACGCTTGAAATGACGAATAACGATCTAAGTAATCTTTGGGATGAAACATTTACCCATCTTGGTTTTCAGATTCACAGAAATATCTGGAATGCGCGATGGCAGTTAGTTATGTATTTATTTATAGTATTGATTTCCTTAAGTATTTCCGTATGGTTTGTAATTATAATTACGCGTGATATTAACAAGTCTGTACTTAATCTAAGATCTCTTTTTAAGAGTTTAAATGAAAACGACCTTACTCTTTCCTTAAAAGTTAATTCAATGGATGAATTCGGAGAATTAACGCTTGCATTTAACGGTTTTTTAAATGTGCTTCGCTCTACATTGGGAAGCTTTAAGCAAAGCACTCAGCTTGTAGCAGATTCAGTTTTTGACATTTCTTCATCATCAAAAGAAATTACCACAACGGCAAATGAGCAATCCGCAAGCGTTTCAGAAATTGTAAGCACAATGGAAGGAAGTAAAAATCTTTCCGAACAAATCGCGTTTAAGACGTCCGATGTTGCAAAACTGGCGATAGAAACCCAGAATCTGAGTACTAAAGGCGCAGAACTGCGCGAAGCTAATCAGAGCATGATGGAAGAAATTATAAAGCAAAATCAAAAAATTATAAGCGAAATCCGAAGTCTTTCTGACATGATCATTCGCATAAGCGAAGCCATTAGAATAATCGACAGTATAGCTGACCAAACAAAACTTATCGCATTTAACGCATCTTTGGAAGCGTCTTCATCGGGCGAAACCGGAACGCGTTTTTCAGTTGTCGCGTCAGAAATAAGACGCTTTGCAGACAATGTTGCCGATTCAACAAAGGAAATCAAGCAAAAAATAGAAGAAGTTCAGAAAGGTTCTCAGATACTTATCTCGGAAGCAAATCATGGTTCAAAGCAAATTGAAATTGGTTATGAAAGAATGAGCGAGCAAAAAATTGTCTTTGAAAACATTGTAGAAAATTCACAGAATGTAGCCGCAATGTCTCAGCAAATATCCAACTTAAGCAAACAGCAGGAATTGGCTTCTTCGCAGATATTTATTGCATTAAAGGAAATTTCTGCAGGCGTTAAACAATTTGTAATCGCAACTTCTTCAACTTCAAAAATCGCAGACAGCCTTAACGGCATGTCGGTTGATTTAAAAGCAAACGTTGAAAAATATAAAACTGAAAATTAAAGAGGATTATAATGGCAGGTTTAATTATAAGTTTTTTTATTGGCTGTATTATAACAGTTGTAATAATAGTTCCATTTTTTCGTCTCATGGATAAAAAGAATAGAAAGCTTGAATTACAAATTGACGATTATAAATATGAAACATCTGAATTTCAGGAAAAATCCGTTAAATTAGTGTCTGCGATTAAAAAAACCGCAGGTAATATTTCTTATAACAAAACTGACAATAAAATTCTGGAAAACGAACAAACTGCAAACATAATTGAAATTAACAGCGCCATAAATGAGAATGCAGGTATTGCTGCCGAGATTTTTGAAAAAACAAACAGCGTAGCTTCCATTGCGGCAAAAATGGAAGAAGACGTTCTTAAAGGTTTTGCGGTTCTTGGCAAGAATGTTTTAAAAATGGGTGATATCAAGGAAAAAAATTCCGGCGTTATAAACGGAATAATTTCACTCAGTAATAAAGTAAAAAATATTCGCGATATAGTCCGCACAATTAATACCATTACAGACCAGACAAAAGTTATTGCTTTTAACGCTTCACTGGAAGCGGCAAGCGCAGGCGAAACCGGAAAACGATTCACAGTTGTTGCAGGCGAAGTAAATCGTCTTGCAGAAAACATTGACGTACTAACCCGTCAGATAAGGGAACAGGTAGAAGAGATTCAAAGTTCTTCTTCTTCACTGGTAATTTACAGCGAAGAAGGTTCAGATAAGATCGCGGAAGGTTATAAGCTTATTAAGGACATGGAAGATATTTTTAAGGAAATAAGGGCAGGCGCAGAAATTACATCGAATCAGGCGCAGGCAATTACAATTTCTACAAAACAGCAGTTAAAATCCAGTGAATCCATTAGTGAAGCCATTACAAATGTACTGCAGCGCGCAAAGCAGTTTTCCGGAGATACCCAGGTGGCGTCACATTCTGTCGAATTGCTGAATGAGCATACTTGCGCGCTTGAAGCATTACTTGGGAAAGGATCATAATGGCTTTAGATAAAAAGAAATACATTATTAAATTCGCAGATGAAGCGCTTGATAATATTTCTATCGCAGAAACGCTTCTTTTTGAAATAAAAGACAGCAAATCCGATCGTGATGATATTGCAACTTTAATGCGCGCCCTTCATACCATAAAAGGCACTTCGCGCATGCTTGAATTTAATAATATAGAAATTATTTCTCATGCGCTTGAAACAGTATTTATTTCATTCAAGGAAGAAAAAATCTCTCTTAATGACAAGGCTGTCCGTTTAATTTTTGCCGGAATGGAGGAAATAAAAAACGGAATAAATAAAATAAAATCTGACGGTTTGGACGATGAAGTAAGAGCGCAGATTTTTCAAAATGAGCTTTTACACCTTTCATCGAATGAAGAATATAATATCCCCTCGAATGACAATAATCAAATCGAAGAAAAGCATCACGATGACGATGCTAAAATAAATAAACTGGAAGAAGCAAAATCCGGAAGCATAAGAATTTCTTTGTTTAAAATCAACGAAGTCATCCGCGATTTGGCTTCTCTTCAATCACTTGAAATTACAGCCAGAAACATTGCAAAAGATACGGAAGCAATAGACACAGCTTCAAGGCAATTATCCCGTCTTGCGGGACTTGAACTTTCGTGGAACTCTCCCCTGCTTCGCGAATACAGAAATATGGAACTTATGATAAGCAAATTGGGTTCCATTGTAAAAAACTACACGCTTGATGTCGGCAATTACATAAGAGACGCGTACGACAGCGTTGTAACGCTTCGTATGCTTCCGCTTTCGACTGTTCTTGAGGCATATCCCGGGTATGTTTTAAACATAGCTTCAGATTTGGGAAAAAAAGTTGAGATTAAAATTAATGGTTCAGAAAACGAAATTGATAAAAACCTGATAGAATCGCTTTCAGAAGTTTTTCTTCATATGATAAGAAATTCCATCGATCACGGTATTGAAATGCCGCAGGAGCGGCTAAACTGCGGAAAAAAAGAATCAGGATTGATAATAATAAACTGCGCGCGCGAAAGCGGCAATATGAAAATTACAATTACAGATGACGGAAAAGGAATTGACACAGAAGCAATCAGAAAAAAAATAATTGATATAAACATGGTAACTAAAGAAAACGCCGCTGTTTTAACCGATGAAGAACTTATTAATTTTATTTTTCAAAGCGGTTTTTCAACTTCTTCCGAGCTTACAAATGTATCAGGAAGAGGCGTAGGAATGGATGCCGTAAAAAGCAATATAGAACGAATTAAGGGAAGCATCTCGGTTCAGACAAAAATGGGAGAAGGAACTGTTTTTACAATTTCTGTTCCGCTTTCGCTTGCCGCTCTTATGGGATTCCCGATAACCTGCAAGGATATGAAATTTATAATACCTGCGAATTTTGTTGATACTGTAATAATTATTGATTCAAAAGAAATAATAATGGTTTTGGATCGCCCCGGCATAAATTATAACGGAAAAATGATAAAATTATTTTATCTTCATCATATACTAAAAATTCCTTCAAGCCAAAAGAAAAATCCTGACACTTCTGTTTTTGTTATTATAGTTCATTCATATGAAGAAACTGTCGCAATTGCAGTAGATCAAATCAGCAGCATGAGACAGGTAATTCTTAAAAATATGCCTCCCATAATGGAAAATATTGATGTGTTTTCGGGAGTTGTATTAAGCGAGGATTACGAGCTTATTCCCGCTTTGCATATTCCTACGGTTATTTCGCTTGCAAAACGCACAAAAACAATTGACATGAAAAATCGTCACGTTGAATATGAACGCACAAGTAAGTCAATTCTTGTTGTAGATGATTCATCCCCGTCGCGTGATGTAATGCGCGATATTCTTGAAGCCGAAGGTTATAATGTCGATACTGCATCAGACGGCTCCGAAGCTTTGGCTGCGGCAAAGAATTATTATTACGACCTGATATGTACGGATATAAACATGCCGCATATGGACGGATTCCAATTATTGGAAAATATACGAAAAAATGAAAATTTAAAACATACTCCCGTTATAATTATCTCGTCTATAGAAGATGATAAACAGCAGAATAAAGCCAACATTCTTGGAGTAGACAGGTATATTGTTAAAAGCTCATTCAGCGATCTAAACCTAATTACAGCCGTTAAAGAATTAATTGGAGACGTGGATGGATAATAAGAAAATACTTGTTTTAGAGAGTTCTCCAACATTTTCGCAAATGCTTTCCGAGTATTTAAGCGAAAAAAATTATAATGTAGAAATAGTAAATAACAGTTTTGAAGGCATAAAACAGGTTTATACCTTTCTTCCGTCTTTAATAATTACAGAAATTGATATTCCGATTTTAAAAGGTTATCAGATAATCAGATTTTTAAAATCGCAGCAGGAAATAAAAGATATTCCAATAATTGTATTTACATCATTGGATGAAACAAAAGATGTGTATCGTATAGAAGAAGCGGGAGCTGATCTGTATCTGGAAAAAACACAGGAAAACATGGAAATTTTATCGGAAAAAATTGAAATGTTAATTTCTGAAAACCAAAATATTAATTATGAAGCAATAACGTGTAAAAAGGAAAAAATAACAGATAACTTTATTACAGAAACAATAATTGAAATGCTTGACTCAAGACTTATGCAGTCAACTTTTATCTCCATGACGGCAAGGCTTTCGGAAAAAACATCTTCGCTTGAAGAAACTATTTTTGGATTTTTTTCCATTTTAAACAAAGTCTGCAACAGTGAAATTTGCTCCATTATGATTAAAGACACAGATGGGTGTCTGCTTGTGTACAACGCGAATAATTCAAATTTTACAAAAGAAATAGCGGATGATTTTAAAGCAATTACTATTGCAGATTTTAACAAGCGTTTTTCGGATTTTAAGGTAATAACCAAGGAAGTTAAAGATTTTTATGACACAGGAGACTATGATAAAAAAATAGAATCATACATAATGCTTGTCCTTTCTGAAGCTTTAGGAGAATATGCTACTGTTCATATAGGAACGTCAAAAAAAGATTATTTCTCAGGTATTATACCGGAAACAATTGAAGTATTTTTAACAGCTGCGGCTCCGGTTATCGCAAATGCGCTTCGTTTAAGGCAAATGGTCAACCTTCAAAAGAAAACAAGGGTTGCATTTGCGCGTTATGTCCCGGAAGACGTAATGGATGAAATAATAAGAAAATCAGCGGCTCCTGTAAGTCAGAGCGAAAACAGAATTGTATCAATATTATTTTCCGACATTAGAAGTTTTACAAAGATATCAGAAAATACTCAGGCAAGAGAACTTGTAAATTTTTTAAACGAATATTTTTCCATGATGGGAAATGAAATTATTACAGAGGGCGGCAATATTGATAAATTTATAGGCGATGCGATTATGGCTATTTTCGGAGCGCCCAGAACTCTTGAAAATTCTGCCGCAAGCGCAGTAAGAGCTGCTCTTCGCATGGTAAGAGCGCTTACAAAAGTGGATACTTCAGAGATTACTCTTCCTGATACAGGTTTTGGAACCGGAATAGGCGTTAACTGCGGAGAATGCGTTGTCGGAAACATCGGTTTTCAAAATAAACTTGATTACACAGTTATAGGTGACACTGTTAATCTTGCCTCAAGGCTTGAAGGAGTCACAAAATATTATCATCAGTCTTTAATTGTTTCTGAATATGTTTACAATTTTGCAAAAGATGACTTTATTTTCCGCAAAGTTGACAGCGTGCGCGTAAAGGGAAAGGATCAGCCTGTAGGACTTTATACGGTTTACGAAAGTTACAGCGGCGAGGAAAAAGAAGATACGCCCCAGATGCTTGTAATAAACCGCGAAGCCCTGGATCTTTACAACAAGGGAATAAAACTTTACGGAATAAAAGAATGGAAAACAGCCGAACAGTATTTTAAGAATGCTTATTCAATTTCAAAAATGGAAGGAAAAGACGATTACCTTTCATCCATGTACCTGACCAGGATAAGCGAACTTTTAGAGAATCCGCCGCCCGAAAACTGGGATGCTACCATAACAATGACAGATAAGTAAGGTGTCACTAACTTTTAGCAGGCTAGCCTACCCTAGCTTATTTCTCAAGCGGTTATTTTTAAATTCAGATTTTTTTCAAAAACCTCTTGACATAATAGTTAGTCTAGGCTAACTTTAAACAGGTTAGTATGACTAACTGCAAATTATCCTGGAACGAAATATGGAGGTTCTATGAAAAAGTTTCTTGTTGTTTTTTTCGCCCTGTTTCTGGCTGTGACATTCACCGCATTTGGGGACGAAGAAATCGGACTTTCTGCGGGTCTTGAGTTTGGAATTGTTGATATTGGCAATGACGAAAGAATGCCGTATCTTATGCCCATGATTATCTATGAGCAGTCATTCTTTGACGACGCTTTGGATGTCTATGCAGAATTGAACTATACTTTTGGTTTTGCCGAGGAGTTGGAACAATCGTTATATCTGAATCTTATGGTTGGATATAATCTTGGTCTGGGTGAATCGTCCACACTGTCCTTTATTTTGCAAAATGAATTTGATGAAATCACAATACCGGACGGCGCTTTTGCGGGTATTTTTACTCCTGCGATTGGATTTAATCAGGCGTTTAATTTTGGCGATATCTTTGCCGCAGTTGGTTTGCCTGTTTATTACTTTGACAATGAAGATGCTGACACCGAGATTGGTCTTAATTTTACTCTGGGGTGGGAAAGCAGTTTCGGTCTTGGATTGGAATTTACAGTATTTACAATGATCAGCGGCGATTTTAGATACGACAGCCTTGAAGCTATAGCCAGATTTGAAACAGGTCCAATATACATCGAAGTTATAGCGGAATTCCCGTCAGATATTGATTATGGAATTACAATCACTCCTCTGTTTGAATATGCTATAGGAAATTTTTCCTTGTATGCGAATTGTGAATTTGCCGGTATAGGCGCCGGTAATATAGGCATCTCCCCCGCATTGGGTATTAAGTACAGATTTTAATTTCTAAAGAAAAAAAGATGTTTTTTTGACCTTGTGGTTAGTTATTGCTAACTGCAAGGTTAAAAAATACTGATTCATGGTTTCAGATTATATGCTTCTGTTATATGTTTTTTTATTGCCAAAAAGCTCTTTTCGCTCATGGCGTGTTCCATTTTGCAAGCATCCTGAGCGGCGGTTTTTTTATCCACGCCCAAAGAGACAAGCCAGTCCGAAATGGCGATATGTCTTTCGTACATCGAATCCGCCACTTTCCGCCCTTTTGCCGTCAGCGTTATAAAACCGTCCTCATCCGTTAAAATGTAACCCTTTTCACGGAGATTTTTCATTGCTACGCTGACGCTCGGCTTGCTGAAATCAAGCTCGTTTGCGATATCTACAGAGCGAACCTTTTCACCCTTTAGGCTCAATGTAAGAATGGTTTCCAGATAATTTTCAGCCGATTCGTGCATACATAATAGTAATATAAAACCGCCCGTTTTTCAATTAAAAAAAATTATTAAAATATTTACAAAAACCGCTTGACATATTAGTTAGGATAGACTAACCTTTAGTTAGAAGCGACTAACCGCCGGAGGGAATAAAATGATGCCTTTAACAGTGATAAAAATTGGAGAGGAAAACTCCATAAAAAAAATAGGCGGCAGAGATGAAACCAGAAAATTTCTTGAAAATCTGGGCTTCATCCCCGGTTCGCACATTACGATTATTACCAAAAACAGCGGAAATGTGATTGTCAGCATAAAGGAATCTCGTATAGCGATCAGCCGGGAAATGGCAGCAAAAATCATGGTGTAAGGAGGAATTATTTACCATGCAAACATTAAAAGAAACAAAACCCGGTGAAACAGTACGGGTGTTGAAAATCGGAGGCGAAGGACCTGTAAAGCGCCGTATCATGGAAATGGGTGTTACAAAGGGAGTGGAAATTTTTGTCCGAAAAGTAGCTCCTTTAGGCGATCCTGTTGAAATTACGGTACGAGGTTATGAGCTTTCCCTGCGG
>Ga0209755_10000992_pt1 | contig 47670 bp, 42 predicted proteins | sample TergutCo191P1_FD_187301 | JGI IMG/M metagenome (GOLD analysis project Ga0209755, IMG submission 187301) | Cornitermes sp. P1 segment gut microbial communities from Petit-Saut dam, French Guiana - Co191P1 (SPAdes) (version 2) | ecosystem: Host-associated > Arthropoda: Insects > Digestive system...
AAGGCGCTTGTTTCGGTTCCGCCGCAAAGAGAGCAGGTTCTTGTTTCCACGCCGTTAGCTGCTGCGGTTGGATAGGCTGTTATTAACCAGCTGCCCCATTCATGGATGCAGCCGCTTACGACAACAGGCGCGCTTATACCCCTATGGTAGCCGCCGATTATGATCGCTGTTACTGTATAACTGCCGGCTGCGGTCGGCGTGTATTTATTTGAGTTAGCGCCGACGGTTACGCCGTCTTTTTTCCACTGATAGGCAATTAATTCGCCGGTTCCTATGTAAGTCGCGGTCAGTTCTGTACCCTCGGCAACGCCGTTATTTGGGGAGATTGTTACAGTTCCGCATATACTGCATGGAGAGTCATCGCAGCCGGTTGCCGTTAAAAACGCGGTTACCGCCGCAAGAACAGCAATAATTAAATTCCTTGTCCGTAATGTTCTGTTTTTCATAAGTTCCTCCTCTACTATACGTTTTTTATGAAATCTACAAAAATTTTAATACACAGCTCATTATCTGTCATGAGTAGTTACGCACGGTTTTGCGTCTTTTTTGCGGAATTTCATAGAGAATTTATCATCTATTTGAATAATTCCCGGTTTTCGGGATATAATTGGATGTAGGAGACGATATGAAAAAGCCGAAAAAACAGACAACAATGAAGGAAGATACAGGAAAACTGCTTATAGACATTGGAAAGCTGGTTTTTGGTAGTATATTTCTTGGTGGTGTTTTACGCGGAGAAGTACCGCAAGGTATTCTTGTAATAGGCGGTTTTTCTGCAGCAACTATACTATGTATAATAGGTCTATTATGGGTATCAAAAGAAAAGAAAAACGGAGAAGATAAAAATTCTCCGGCAAAACAGGAGTAAAGAAATGGAAATATTATTAATCGGCGTATTAATAATGGGGGTTCCTCTTATTATCATTGGCGGTATAGCCGCTTGGCGCGAACGTCAAATGGAGAAAGAAGCATAACAGGTTAAACCTTCATGATAAAATTATTATTACTACAATCTCTGTAAATCCAGGCGGGTTCTAATTCCTGTCTTGTCATAAATACACGAAAGGATATTTTCCACGGTGCGGCGGCTTATGCCGAGTTTAATTGCGATTTCATTGTTGGAAAGACCTGCTTTTACAAAACGCAATATTTCCGATTCCCTTTTTGTCAATAAACGAAAAGTATCGGCGGACACGTTTAGTTTCGCCTGCACGCAGTCATCTATATAAGTTATGCCGTTAAGCGATTTTAAAAGCGCCTGTTCAAGTTCGCGTTCATCCCTGTTTTTGCACACAAAAGCGTTGACACCCATTCCAAGAGCCGCGCTTACATGCGAATAATCGTCAAAAGCCGTATATACCGCGATAACAGGACGTCTGTCCGCGTCAATCATGGGGATAAGATCGAGACCCCAGCCATCCTTAAGCTGAATGTCAAGGAGCAGGACATTTTCATTTTTAAAAGCTGCGCTTTGATTATCGGTAAAAATGCACGGCAGTATTTTTTTCGCGCTGTTAAGACAGGAAGCCTTCCCTACAATCCGCCATCTGCCTGTATCCGTAAAATAATTAACGAGCCCTTCGCGCATTACAGGGTGATCCTCTACTATCATCAAACTGGGCAGTTCTGTATTGACATCAGGATTCATAATTTACCTCTGTTGGAATCTCAATTCTGATCATAAGACCGTTGCCGCTCTCGCTTACAAAGTCCAGTTTTGCGCCGATAATCGCGGCTCTCTGGCGTATGCTTTTTATCCCAAGCCCTTCGTTTGATTCATTTTTGTTCCTGATACCGATGCCTTCATCCGAGATGCAGATTAATATGTTTTCCGTTCTGGGAGAAAAACCGCGGGTAAGGCATCTTGCGACCAGGAACGCGCGGTCTGTTTTGGAATGTTTCCCGATATTTGTAAAAGACTCCTGAACCATTCTGTAAAGATGAAGCTGATTCTCAACGCTCATAAAAGAGAAATCCAGTTTTTCATCGATTAAGCAGGGACATTCGATGCCTGTGCGAAGCGAAAATGCCGCGCATAACTGCGCAAGAGAATCCTTCAGCAAAACGCGCGTAAAATCAGGAGGCATTAAATCCATGCAGATCGAACGCAGCAAACCAGACACCTCACTGTCGCGGACAAGCGGAAGGACAACATCATGAAGCTCGCGCGATATCCGCCGTCTTTCGATCTCAAGACCTTCTATTGTAAGGTTGGAAAATTTAAAATTAATGTATTCCCGCTCGCGCGCCTTTTTCATGGACAGATACAGATAACACAAAAGCAGCATGAGAAAAGTTATTAATATCACAAACAGCCACAACAGCCGGATATACATTTCTATACTGCCGTATGTTAACGCGCTTACAGCCTGCATAAATCAATAATAAATGATACAATATAACATGCGCAAGTATGTCTTTTTATTTTTCTTTAGCATAACAGGCTCATTATTTAACATAGGATTCACTATTGTACTTACTCATTATATAGGGCTTCCTCTTTTTCTTGATACCATTTTTACAATCGCTGTAACCCTAACAGGCGGTCTTGCGTGGGGAATTTTGTGCGGCGCGTTTACAAATATTATTAACAGCATGATCTGGTTTCAGGGATGGGGAGGATGGCTTTTCGCGTTTTGCAGCATCGCGACCGCATTTGTAACATGGCTTTTTATGCGCCTTTTTCCGCGTGAAATTAACCTGACAACAGCCGTCAGGAAATCGCATTATGATTTATACGAAAACAGCAATATCAGCAAATGGCTGGATAAAATGATAGTCCTGATTCTTTTATCATTCGCGCTTTGCATCACGATGAGCGTACTGGGCGGTTTTATAGCAGCATTGATTTTAAGCCTGCCGTCTTCTCATTCGCCTGAGGCGCTAGTATCGAAAGGATTCAGCGATACAATGTTCAATCACGGCTTCCCCGTTTTTTTACAGGAGACTCTAACCCGTATCCCAATTAATATAATCGACAGGCTGATATCAGTCTTCGCAGGTTACTGCATCGCTCTTGGGAGCACGGCGCTGTTAAAATTAATACTTCATAAAAAATAGCGAAAGCCGCGGTTTTAAAATCAGCATCTGTTATTTAAAAAAACTGAATTTTCCGAATTTATGCAGTTTCCCGTTTGTGCGCTTTGTTATTTCGTCAATATTTTTATAAATGAAAGCCGCAAAAGCCGCTTCGTTTCCGGCATCGGATGTTGAAAAGCCCGCTGTAACATAAGGTTCGTTATGCGCCGCGGCAAGCAGTCCTTGAGTAAGCGCGCGGAAGGACGCGAGAGCCGAAGGACCCAGAACATCAGCGGCTTCATCTTTAGAGGAATGTGTATTAATATCGGGATAAACAAGCGCGAGCGTTCCCTGTTTTCGCGAAGAAAAAAGCGCGGTAATTTCTTTTATAAGGAAGAACCAGCCTTTAACCTGATCGTTAAAAAAAATTTCTACATCAGGAAGAGGAAGCTCCGAGGCGCTGCTGCGAATGGACGGCGGCGAACATATCAGTATCGCGTTATCAATATGTTCAATCCTGTTTTCCGCCGCAATCAGCAAAGTACGCGCCGAAATCGGACTGGAAGGATTCCATTCCAGCGCAAGCCGTTTTTTCATTTCCTGCGGAGAATTCTTCGGCGCGGACGAAAGTCTGTTAGGTATTAAAGCGGCGGAATACTGCTCTACTCTGCTGCCTGTCTCATTTTCAACAGCTCTGCTAATCGCGGACTCATTACCGGCAATAAAGATTCCCCTGTTCATACACATAGTTTACTTGTTATATTGTATAAATGCAATTAGTTAAAGCCGCCATGATCGGCGACATAGTCGGCTCTTTTGGTCTGGAAACTCTCGAGGCTAAATTACCGGCTCTTATAAAGGAAGAAAACATTGATTTTGTGACAGTTAACGGCGAAAACGCAGCCGAAGGTTTCGGTATGACAGAAAGCGATTTCAGGCGAATCATCGCAGCAGGCGCGGATGTCGTAACTTCCGGCAACCATATCTGGGAAAAACGCGATTTTTGGCAAATATTGGAAACAGAAAAAAACATGCTGCGTCCCGCGAATTATCCTGCAGGTTCGGCGTTTTCACAGAGCATATCGGGAAACGGATTTACGCAGACAAACAAAAAAAACATAAGCTGGATAGTGATAAACCTGCAGGGACGCGAAATGATGAGCGCAATCGACTGTCCATTCAAGTGTTTCGATCTCATGATTAAATTTTATGAAGGCAGGGCGTGTGACAATCATCCGCTTCAGGCTTATGACGACATACATATTCCGTCCGCGTTTCCGGTTGTATTGATAGATTTTCACGCCGAGTCAAGCCGCGAAAAAGAAGCTCTTGCGTATTACGCCGACGGACGCGCCGCGGTAATAGCCGGCACGCATACCCATGTTCAAACTGCCGACGAAAAAATTCTGCCGAAAGGCAGCGCGTACATTACAGACCTTGGAATGACAGGCAATACAGACAGCGTAATCGGCATGGATCCGAAAATCTGTCTGGACAGGGTACACAAACATGTTTTATATCACATGGAAACAGCGTCAGCGAAAGCCCCCGGAGAAATGCAGGGCATCATCGCGGAGATAGACACAGAAACAAGCATGGCTGTTTCAATCAAACGAATCTAGGGTTTTGCATGAATCTTCATGATTAAAAAGACTGTCTGCTTATCGGGCTGCCGATCCAGATGCCTTCGCCGAGGTAGTCCAGTCTTCTGCCTTCAATTAAAATTTGCACATCATTTACATTTTGAAACTCTGTCACAGTCCAGACAATCTGGCGGAGCTGTGCTACATATCCTTCCACGCCGTAAGTGTTAAATAAAAAATCCTCGCTGAAACTTATATAGGCGGTGCTGCCGCGGACAGCCGCGGAAAGTATTCTTGTGTTTTGAGGAATAAGATTGATAATGCCGCGGCTAAGTTCGTCCGCAGAAGGTCCTTTCAGCAGAACATTTAACGCATCCGCCATGGGAGAATCGGAAACAGAAATTCTGCGCGTTACTCTGAAATGATTTATCTGCCCGTCGCTGCTGACCTGCGTAAAGTAAATATTCCGGTCTCTTGTCGCCGGCGGCGTTACGGTAGTCTGCGTCTGCGTTTGTGTCTGTGTCTGCGTTTGTGTGGTTGTCTGATTCGGCTGCACTGCAGGTTTATCGGGAGTTTGAACAGGCGTTTCTGTAGCGGCAGGAGGCTGAGGCGGCGGCTGTTCAATTGTAACAGTTACAACCGGTTCTTCTTCGACATTATCATCATCAAGAATTAAAATTTCTTCTTCTGTATCTGGAGAGGCTGTAATGCTTGATAAAAAATGGTTAAAATTCTTTTTTATGGTTTCTGCGTTTGCCATAAAAGCGCAAACAATTACAATAATAAAGACAAGCCAAAAAACCACAACAGCGCGGGATTTATTGGATTTTGCGTTTCTGGTTGTTCGCTTCGCCACAAAAATATAATACGGCAATATACCGAAGCGGTCAACTGAGATTATCTGAATATCATTAAAATAAAATTTCCGCCAATACGTCAATAATGTTATGAACGATCATAATTAATCTTGTTTTAGAACAGCCTTAAATGTATTATACTAAATTATGCGCAATAGACTAACAGATGAGCTTGCCGTCTGCGGAATGAACGCTGTTCTTGCGGTCAGCGAATATAATCCGCAGATAATAAACAGATTATTCATCCGCGAAGACAGGTTTGATTCGTTTACATTCGTGTGCAAACAGCTTGCCGAACGCAAACGTCCCTATAAAATTTGCGATGATAAGGAACTGGAACGTATCTGCAAAAGCGTACATCATCAGGGCGTTGTGGCAATGATCGAAGAGCCGGTTATCGAACCGCTTAGCCTTGATGATTTGGATGTTTGGGCGGACGAAGGAAAGACAGGCGTTATTCTAAACTCTGTCGGCAACGATCACAATCTCGGCGCAGTAGCAAGAGCCGCCGCTTTTTTCGACGTAAGTTTTATTGTGTTAAACGAAAAAGATTCATCATTTAAAACCGAATACAACGATGATGTGCGTCTGACAACCAGCGCTTACCGCGTCGCGGAAGGAGCGTTCGAACATTTAAAGGTACGCAGGATTTCAAATACAGCCGCTTTTTTAAAAGACGCGTCCAGGCGAATTATTACAATCGGCGCCGATACGCGGGCAAGGATGCGCATCGGCGATTTAAGCGGCATTGTTAAAAATTCCAAAACAAAGTTAAAAAAAACAGGGCGCCCGGGAATCGCTCTTGTACTGGGCAATGAAGAGACAGGTCTTCCAAAAGAAGTAAAAGACCTGTGTTCATATCTTCTGCGCATCCCGGGAACGGGAAACATCGAAAGTTTAAACGTATCCCAGGCTGCTTCTCTTTTTCTGCACGCTGTTTACGAGCTTTAATCAGCCGCCGGAGATTAACCTCCGAATCTATTCACCATCAGCGGAGGCTGCTGCGTAGCGTCTAACGTATCGCGCCACAGACTGCTTTCTGGATCAACCTTGTTGCGCTGCCTTATAACCGTTTTAATAGGCAGATGCACAAATTCATTGTTAACAAGACCGATAATTATTTTGGTTTTTCCCGCCATGGCTGCGTGAGCGGCGGCATTTCCCAGACGTTCGCAGTAAATTGAATCGTCAGGATTCGCCGGAGCGGAGCGTATCGCGTAACTTGGATCGATATATTTTAAATTGATTTCCAGGTCTCTCTCTTCAAAATATTTAAGAATCCTGCTGCGAATGTAAACTCCGACATCAGCCATTTTAACGTTTCCGCCCGCGTCAAGTTTTTTCTCTTTTAAAATTTGATCCTGCATCGCTCCCTCTGCTATAACGATTACCGCGTGTTTGCGTTTTTTTATCCGCTCTTCCAGATGAGGCAAAAATCCGTTATAACCTTCCAGGTTAAAAGGCACTTCTGGAATCAATACAAAGTTTACTTCGTGGCTCGCAAGAGCAGTATGCGCCGCGATAAAACCGGAATCTCTTCCCATAACTTTTACAAGCCCGACGCCGTTAATCGCCGACGTTGCTTCTACGTGCGCGGCGGATACAACTTCCACGGCTTTTTCTACCGCTGTATTAAAACCAAAGGATCGATCTATCAAAACAAAATCATTATCAACGGTTTTTGGAATTCCAATCAGGGCGATTTTTAGTTTTCTTTTATCAACTTCTTCGGCTATATCAAGAGTGCCGCGCTGAGTGCCGTCTCCTCCGATTACAAAGCACATATTTAAATTTAATTTTTCCATTGTATCGACAATCTGCGTAACTTCCCTGCCGCCTCCGCGCGCGCTGCCCAAATATGTGCCGCCCAATTTATGAATATCATCAACACAGTCAGGATCGAGCTGTTTTACGCCGTATTGATACTGAGGTAAAAATCCAAGATAACCGTAACGGATACCTGTAATGCGCGTAACGCCGTAACGCGTCCAGAGGCAGCGTACAATTGCCCTGATTACATCGTTGATTCCGGGACAAAGACCGCCGCAGCTTACAATGCCCGCATGAACATGCGCCGGAGTAAAATAGATTAATTCTCTGGGACCCGCACATTCCAATACCTGAGAGTCTTTGATAACAGGCTGCGGTCCCGGAACTACAAATCTTTGCAAACGCACAAACTGATCATCCGTAACATAATTCGCGGCTTTATCTCCGTGAGTTTTGGACATAATAATCGGCGACTGAACCGAAGGTTTGCCAAGCTTCTCAATCGTAAAATCCAAATTGTCATCCATAAATAATATCTCCTTGTTATTTAATTATAATACTATTGCTTGAATTATGCATGAGTAGTATACTCAATATTATGAAATTCGCTTCTCAAAACATGGGCAAATTCAGCCCAAAAATGCTAATTTTAATAATTGCGGGAATATTGGTTATAATTTTATTAGCTACCAGTGTTTTTATCGTAGATCAAACCCAGGAAGCGGTAATAACGCGCTTCGGAAGATTTACAACAACAAAAGGACCTGGACTTCATTTTAAGCTGCCTTTCGGCATTGACCGCAATTATACGGTTAATGTAACAACTGTTCAGACTCAGGAATTCGGTTATCGCACAACAAGACGCGGAACCCAGCCGACATATTCCAGCCAGACAAACGAATCTGTAATGCTTACAGGCGATCTTAATATTGTTGATGTCGAATGGATCATTCAATACCGCGTTGCCGACGCGAGGGCATGGGTTTTTAACGTTCAGGAACGCACCGAAACAATCCGCGACGTATCGCGTTCAGTTATCAATATGATGGTAGGCGACCGCGCGATCATGGCTATTATGGGCGTTGAACGCAGCGCAATCGAAAACGATGCCTTGATCATAATGAACGATACATTCAATGAATACGATCTCGGCATTAAAGTTATCGCGGTAAGGCTTCAGAATGTCACTCCTCCGTCGGGCAGCGTACAGGAAGCTTTTGAGGATGTAAACAAAGCGATACAGGATCGTGAAAGGCTTATCAATGAAGGGCAGCAGTCGTATAACGAAGCGATACCAAAAGCCAGGGGCGAGGCCGACAAGATGGTTCAGGTAGCTGAAGGATACGCGCTGGAACGCGTTAACAGGGCAAACGGAGATGTGGCGCGTTTTAATTCGGTTTTCGTAGAATTTTCCCGCGACCCGGAAATTACAAGGCAGCGTTTGTACTATGAAATGATCGAAGAAGTGTTCAAGGACGAAAAAGGCATGATAATTATTGATCGTAACCTTGATAATTTCCTGCCGCTTAGAAATCTGGGAGGAAGATAATGAAAAAATTAGTAACTACTCTTACAGTAATTTTTATAATATTTATCGCTTTGTTAATCGCAGGTCCGCTGTTTGTTATAAACGAAGGCGAACAGGCGGTCATCGTTCAATTCGGACGAATAACAAGAGTGATAACCACAGCCGGTTTAAAGGTAAAAATTCCTTTTATTGATGAAGTAATCCGTTATCCGAAAAAAATCATAGCATGGGACGGAGAAGCTCAAACCATTCCGACAGCGGAAAGGCAGTTTATCTATGTTGATGTTGTGGCGCGGTGGCGCATTTCCGATCCAAAAAGATTTTATGAGTCCATTAATACAATCCGCGACGCGTATTCCAAACTTTCAGAAATTATCGACTCTGCCGTGCGTACTGTTGTAGCGGAAAATGATTTAATCGAATCTGTGAGAAATTCAAATAATATTATGGAAACCTCATCCATCGTTGACGAACTGGTTTTGGAAGAAGGTCTGGAAAGTGAAATAATTTCGTCAATACAGCAAAATTCAGATCATAAACCCGTAATACGCGGACGCCGTCATCTTGCAGAATTAATTCTTGCCCGCTCAAGGCAGAACATGGAGCAGGAATTTGGCATAACGCTCATCGACGTAGTAACGCGGCAAATCAGCTATTCTCCGGAACTTACAGACAGCGTTTACGCGCGCATGATCAGGGAACGCAACCAGTTAGCGATGTTTTACCGCTCCGACGGAGAAGGACGCAAAGCGGAATGGCTGGGAAAAATGGACAGAGACAGGCAGGGAATATTATCAAGCGCATATTCGGAATCTCAGGCGATAATGGGAAGGGCGGACGCCGAAGCCACAAGGATTTATTCAGCGGCGTACTCCGGCAGGGAAAGAGCTGATTTTTACAATTTCTGGAGAGCGATAGAATCGTACAAACAAACCATGCCGAAATTTGATAAAACCTTAACTACCGACATGGATTATTTCCGTTATCTGTATTCTCCGAGATAAGGATATATGGAGCACGTATTTATAACAGAAATTGAAAACAGCCCGGCAGTCTGTTACCATACTGGGCTGGATCCGCGTTCTTTTGCAAGAACAAAAATGTCTCAAAGTTTAATCGAACAGGGCTATATAGTTAATCCAAACGGAACGAATAAAGTATGGAAATCCTCCGGTGTATACGAAACCGGAGGGATCATGCAGGTTTGGGGGCACCTGTTCAATGGAAAGCGGCTTGATCTTCTAATTGATGACATCAGCTCATTAACGCAAAACAACGCTTCCCAGGTGGCGCTTCAGGCTTTGGTTCTCTGGCTCAGGGCAAAAATGGCTTTAGGTGAAACACGTTCCGCCTTTAATCCTGGAGCTGCGTTTATCTGTTTTGAAAATGGAAACGAAAATTATCCAAAAGGCACTGTTTTTTTCGGACCGGAATATTTATCGAACCGCTGTCTTTTTTATGAAGGCTCTCAATTGGATAAGTATAACTGCCCCGATTTACACGGCATGGAAGCAACAGCGTTTTGCACAGGTGTAATGCTTTATAAAATACTTGCCGGAGTTCATCCTTATCCGTCAGCGGAAATTTATCAGGACATGAGAGAAGGCGTAGTGCTTCCCATGCGCCTTGCGGCTCCGGCTCTTAATGAAAAACTCTCCGAACTTATTAATGCCGCGCTTATGCTTCCTGATGTTAATAAAAAATCAGCCATGAGCGCGCTGGATATCATCACAAATATTTTAAAAATATTAATAAATAATGAAGGCAGAATCGTGTCAATTTCTTCGCTGTTTCGCGCATTACCTGTAGATAAAACAAAACAGCTGGAAAAAGAAAAAAACCGTTTTTCAACAAGGCAAAACGCCGCCGTAAAAACCAGAAGATTCCTGGTAAGAAATAAAATACAAATAATAACGGGGTTTGTAATAGCGATTTTCGCCGGCATCATCACATTCTCAATGACAGCTAACGCATCGATGCGCCCGTCAAGCGCGGGAATGTCCGCGGAAAACGTCATATACGCTTATTATCATGCGTTCAGCACGCTGGATCACATCTTTATGGAAGCGCTGCTTCAAGGCGCTGATAAAACCGATCTTAACGCGGCAATCAGTTACACAGCGATACTAAAAACACTGCAAGCATACGAAATGTCTGCTACCGAGCAAATGGTTATTCCCGCAAGCGTATGGAAAGAACAGGGAAGAGCGCTTCCTGCACCCAATGTTTTCGGCGTAACCGATTTAACCCTGGAATATTTGGCAGGCGGCGACGCAGACGGATTGACAGTATACCGCACAACCTATTTATTATGGCCGTTAAACGAAAATTATTCATTAAGCCGCAGCGATACAATCACCTTGCGGCTCGACAGAAAAAGGAACTGGCGCATAACAGAAATCCTAAGAACAGAAAAATAATTCCTGCCTGGAAGGTTTCAAACTTAGTTTGGTTTTAAAACTAAAGTTTACGGACACTTTAACTTATTTTCCATGTTAAAAATTTTCAAGCCAGTTGTTAATCAGGAAACGCGACAGGGAGCCTTCCGCGGGCAGTTCCGGCAGATTATCCTTAGTGAACCATGCCGCGTCTTCTATTTCTTCTCCGTCCGGTTTTAATTCTCCCGACATATAACGGGCTTTATAGCCAAGCATCAGGGAATTGGGGAAAGGCCACGGCTGGGATTTTACATATTCGATATTTTTTACTTCTATATTTACTTCTTCGCGGATTTCGCGCACCACTGTTTCTTCTAGAGTTTCTCCAGCTTCTGTAAATCCAGAGATAAGGCTGTAAACTCCTGCGCGGAATTTTTTGTTATGCGCAAGAAGAATCCTGTTTTCATCATCGGTAACGGCGGTAATAACAGCTGGGCAAATCCTCGGAAACTCCATGCGTCCGCATTTTGGACAAAGACGCTGCGCCAGACTTGCGGAATCAACAAAAACATCACTGTTTTGCGCGCCGCAGCTTCCGCAGAAACGGGATTCCTGCCGCCACTGGGCAATATGATATGCGCGGATAATATCTTCGAGACTGGCGGAGAAAATGATAACATCACTTGCAAGGAGCCGGCGGACAGGAATGCTTTTCCAGTTATCAGGAAGTTTTTCCCGCGAAGAGACAAAAACTCCCTTAATTGGAGAAGCCGGATCGATCAACGACGGTATTTCAAAAATGTCAGGATCATTAAATTCAGCTGATAATTCAAGAGGAACTTCGGCAGGAATTTTTGAACCGGAAACACCATGCGGCAAGATCAAAGAATCACCTTGAAAGAAAAACGCCTTCTTCAAAAGATACTCCTATAATAATAATAAATATAAATCAATTGTTTATCAATAAAAATTGCTTTATTATATAAATATGAATGATATTAACTATCTAGAAATGCTGCCTGTAAGCAGCATCACAAAATATGCAAAAGGACAGCCTGAAAAAGGAGTTCCTTTTACCGGATACCCCAGGGTTCACCCGTCAGATAAAAACAGTTTAATTCTTGTAAACGATCCTCTGGGCGATGAGCCTAAAGTGCTGGAATTTAAACTTGAAGATATACTTTTTGTTGAAGAAGTTCCCTCGGCTGTAACGGAAGCAGGCGAAGGAGTTCCGCTTGTAAAACTTTGGGTTCAAAAAGGCGCGGTCGGAGTAATCCTTGAACCATTCGAAGTCAAGTAATGGATACGCCGGAATTCTCCAAATACAGCCGCGTTCCGATGTTCATGACGCAATCAAATGAAAATGTGATATGCGGACTTTGTCCGAACAACTGCGAAATAAAAAGCGGCAGTTTTGGAATATGCAAAGTGCGCGGCAACAAGGGCGGCAAAGGGATCATTCCTTTTTACGGATTTATTTCAGCGTTAGCTGTCGATCCTGTCGAAAAAAAACCTCTTTATAAATTTAAACCGGGATCAAAAATTCTTTCTCTGGGTTTTGCAGGCTGTAACCTTCACTGCCCTTTTTGCCAGAACTGGCACATATCGCAAAATACAAACATACCGGGTAATTGGATGCAGCCTGGAGATATTATTTCCGCCGCGCTGAAGCATAACACTCCCTCTATCGCTTACACATATTCTGAGCCTCTCATTCATATCGAATATATTCTGGACTGCATGGCTCTTGCGCACAGGCACGGCATCGCAAACGTGCTTGTAACAAACGGTCTTATCAGACGGGAAGCTGCTAAGATGGTTTTAAAATTAACAGATGCTGCAAATGTCGATTTAAAATGTTTCTCTTCGCAAACCTATAAAAAAACTCTTGGCGGAGATTTAGAGGCAGTTAAGGATTTTATAAAATTGTGCGATGAAACGGGTATTCATCTAGAAATAACTACTTTAGTAGTTCCAGACCTTAACGATTCACAAAAAGAATTAAATGACATTACCGGTTTTATCGCGGGCGTAAACAGGGAAATTCCATTGCACCTAACAGCGTACCACCCTGATTACCGCTGGAACGCTCCGCCTACAGACCGCGCGTTTTTACTGCAGGCGGCGGAAAAAGCCGGAAAAAATCTTTCGTACGTTTATACGGGCAATATTTGAACTGGTCTGCCTGTACATTTCCGCTTCTTGACATTTTTTCATATATCATTCAAAAAATAAATAATGAAAAAAAGCCAAAAATACTTACAATTCTGGAAAAAGTACGGACCTTGCGCCCTTGTCGCAGGCGGCTCTGACGGGCTGGGCGCGGCATATTCAGAAGCGCTGGCGCGCAGGGGATTAAATATAATCATGATTGCGCGGGACAAAAAACGCCTGGAAGCTGCATCCGCCCGAATCAGGGAAAAATACTCTGTTGATGTTATAACTCTTGCGGCGGATCTGGCTGATTATGAAAAATCAAAAATATTAATAACAGAACTATTGTCCAAAGACAAGAAAATCTCAATCGGATTGCTGGTTTACAATGCAGCCTTTTCGCCGATTGGATTGTTCGAAAATACAAGCGAAGAACATCTGGCTCTTGCCGCCGCAGTTAATGTAAGAACGCCTTTATTGCTTTCGAAACAACTTTGTACGCCGATGATTCAAAACAAGCGCGGCGGAATTGTGCTGATGTCCTCTCTTGCAGGCGCGCAGGGCAGTCCGAATCTTGCTGCATACGCGGCGACAAAAGCATTTAACGCTGTCCTTGCGGAAGGGCTCTGGAAAGAACTCCATCCTCACGGAGTTGATGTTATCGGCTGCTGCGCCGGCGCGATACTTACGCCTGGTTATGAGCGTGCCGAAAAAAGCAAACAGGCGCCTGGAACAATGACAGCCGATGATGTCGCGGAGCAGACCTTAAAGTCCCTTGGAAAAAGACCTGTTATCGTTCCGGGAGCAGTAAATAAAATAGGCCGCTTTGTCCTGACCAGACTTTTGTCCAGAAAGGCGGCTATCGGTATAATGTCAAAAAATACCGGAGGATTATCATAAAAAGAGGTTTATTATGAACATTAAGTTGTGGATTCTTGGATTTCTTACTACGGTTATCGCTTATGCTGGTATAACCCTGCTGCACATGATTTTTCCTGTTAAAAGAATGAAGGGTTATGTGAAACATGAAAAGACAGGCGAGGTGCTGAATTACCGCATAAACGGAATCATGGTATTGCCCGCAAGTATTCTGATCTGGTTTGGACTTGGCTTTTTTGACATTGTCCGGTATGACTGGCTTTATCAGGTCAGGTGGCCGGGTCTTGTAAGCGCGATCATCATTGGTCTGATATTTTCATTTATACTTGTGTTAAAAGCTCCTTCCACAGGAAAGCCTTTTCTTGCCGATTTCTGGTTCGGGCGAATCTGGAATCCGCAGATCGGAAATGGATTTATTGACGCAAAAATGTGGCTTTACTTAATTGGCGCTGTAATGCTTCAGTTAAACGCCCTTTCATTCGCGGCGCATCATCTTCAAACAATGGTTGACTGGAACAGCGCCGCGAATTCAGGTTTCTGGCATACTATTTTAAACAGCAGAATTAACACCGGCTTTTTACTTGGCGTAGCGATGACAACATGGTTCTGCTGGGATTATTTGATATTCGAAAGAGTTCATCTTTACACTTACGATCTTTTCGCAGAAAGAGTCGGCTTCAAACTTGGTTTTGGCTGCCTTACCTTTTATCCGTATTTTTACGCAATTTCGCTTTGGTGCACCGTAAATCTGCCGAATCCCAGTCATCCAATATGGCTCACAATTCTTTTCGCATGTGTTTTTCTTTTCGGATGGATATTTACACGCGGCGCGAATCTGCAAAAATATATTTTCAAAGTTGCACCTAACAAAAACTTTTTATGGATGAAACCAGAAGTATTAACTGACGGCAAACACAGTCTGTTAACAAGCGGTTACTGGGGCGCAAGCCGCCACATCAATTACCTCGGCGAAATAATCCAGGCAATCGCGGTCGCTCTAGCCGCAGGATATCCGGGCGTTTGGCAGGTATGGCTGTATCCGGTTTACTACATCGGTCTCCTTTTCTCCCGCCAGGCTGACGATGATAAAATCTGTAAAATAAAATACGGCGAGCTTTGGGACTCATACAAGAAAAAAGTTAAGTACAGAATTATCCCGTTTATCTGGTAAAAAAAAGACGGCTGTTGATTTTACATCTGCAAAAAAAGCCCGAAAATGCCGCCATATAAACAGCATTTCCGGGCTTGTAAATACTTTAATTCGCCAAACTAGAACGGTCTGTCCGCCAAATACTTGTACTCTTTCCAGACACGCTCCGCCTGTTTTTTCGCTTTTGCGAGTAACATATCGGCGCGCGCGGGATCTGCCGCTTTAAGGCTCTTGAAGCGGACTTCCTTGTACATGAAGTCTTCAATCGCTGTTGTCGGATCTCTGGAGTCAAGCTGGAACGGATTTTTCCCCTGATCTTTTAATCTTGGATCATAGCGGTACAACGGCCACAGACCGCTTGTTACAGCCGCCTTGCCCTGCTCAAGACCTTTGCTCATGTCGATACCGTGGTTTATACAATGCGAGTACGCGATGATGATTGAAGGACCATCGTAGGATTCAGCTTCGCGGAAAGCCTTGATGGTCTGCGCCATGTTTGCACCTAACGAAATCTTCGCGACATATACATATCCGTAGCTCATCGCGATTGCGCCGAGGTCTTTCTTCACAACATCTTTACCTGCGTAAGCGAACTTCGCGATTGCGCCGACAGGCGTCGCTTTCGACATCTGTCCGCCGGTGTTGGAATAAACTTCGGTGTCCATACAAAGCAGATTGACGTTTTTATGGGAAGCGAGAACATGATCCAATCCGCCGAAGCCGATGTCGTATGCCCAGCCGTCTCCGCCGAATCCCCATACCGATCTTTTTATAAAATGATCGGCAAGAGAGAGCAGCATTTTCGCCGTAGGCTTGGAATCGTTTTTAATAGCGGCTTTAAGCGCATCAACATTTTTACGCATATCTTCGATAGCGGCATCGTTCTCCTGATTATTGGCAAGGAGCTTGTCAATGATTGAAGCGGCAATGCCTTCGTCTTTCGCGATTTTAGCGACATCGCGCACATGTTCTGCCAGCTTATCACTTGTCAGTCTGAAGCCCATCGCGAATTCCGCGGTGTCTTCAAAGAGGCTGTTTGACCATACAGGTCCTCTTCCTTCGGCGTTTTTACAGTACGGAGTTGTTGGCAGGTTTCCGCCGTAAATCGAAGAACAGCCGGTAGCGTTCGCGATTAAAGCCCTGTCGCCGAAAAGCTGGGACATCAATTTAATATAAGGAGTTTCACCGCAACCGCCGCAAGCGCCGGAGAATTCAAACAACGGACGTTTGTACGCAAGCGCTTTAGGATTGCTAAGCTCTCCCGCCGAAGGAGTTTCAGGAAGGCTGAGGAAGTAATCCCATACCGCAACCTGCTCTGCCTGGAACTCAGGATCATTTGAATACGGTTTATAGGCGAGAGACTGCACGCTTCCGTCAGCTTTGCACATTGGACAAGCTGTAAAACAAGCGCCGCATTCATAACAGTCCTGACAAGCGATTACCAATGCGGCTTTCATTCCATCAACTGCTTTTGGCTTAACTTCCGCAGTCTTAAAACCTTTCGGCGCTTTATTCACCTGATCGGCTGTAAGATTTTTCATGCGGATACACGCGTGCGGACAAACAACTGTACAAATACCGCACTGTGTGCAAACATCGGGATTCCAGATGGGAACGCGTTCCGCGACAGAGCGTTTTTCGTACTGGCTTGTCGCTGTCGGGAAAGTGCCGTCTTCCGGAATTTTACTGACAGGCAGCAGGTCGCCGTTCTGGAAAGATACTGTTCCAAGCACTTCCTGAATCCATTTCGCATCAGGACGCGGATCTTTATTCGCAGTGGAAAACGGCACTTGCATGTGATGGCTGCTGTCGGCGGAAGAAGGATACTTAACTTCTTCTACAGCGCTTAAAGAGGCGTCTACTGTTTTATAGTTCTTTTCTACAACATCGGCGCCTTTTTTGCCGTATGAATGTTTAATGTGCTCTTTCATCAATTTGACAGCTTCCTCTTCCTGCAATACGCCGGAAATTTTAAAGTAAGCTGCCTGCATGACGGTGTTAATGCGGTTGCCCATTCCGGTGTTACGCGCAATTTCAGCGGCGTCGATAACGTAGAATTTTAACTTTTTATCGATTATTTTTTTCTGGACTTCTACAGCAAGATCCTTCCAGACCTCCGCCGCTTTGTATGGGCTGTTAAGCAGGAAGGTTCCGCCCGGTTTAAGTTTAGAGAGCATATCATACATTTCCATGTAGGAGAATTTATGACAAGCGAGGAAGTCTGCGGCGTTAATAAGATACGGACGGCGAATTTTTCCCTTGCCGAAGCGCAGGTGCGAAACTGTAAAGCCGCCCGATTTTTTGGAGTCGTATGAGAAGTACGCCTGACAATTAAGCTCCGACCTTGCTTCGCTGATAATTTTAATTGAATTCTTGTTAGCTCCGACTGTTCCGTCCGAGCCGAGCCCGTAAAACAGCGCTTCATTCATGCCTTCTTCGGCGATGAAGAAATTCGGATCATAATCAAGGCTCTTGCCGAGAACATCGTCTTTAATACCTACAATAAAACCGGCAATTTTTTTACCGGAAAGATTATCGAAAACCGCCTTTGCCATACCCGGAGTGAATTCTTTTGAACCAAGACCATAACGTCCGCCAAGTACAAGCGGATTGCCTTTGAAGTCGCCAGAAGCCTGCATTTCCGCAATGGCGGTGCGCACGTCTTCATATAAAGGCTCTCCTAAACTTCCGGGCTCCTTGGTACGATCCAAAACAGCGATGGATTTTACGCTTGCAGGCAGTGCCTTTACAAATTTTTTCGCGTCGAATGGGCGGAAAAGGTGCACCTTAACCATACCGGTTTTTTCACCCGTTCCGTTCAGATAATCTACTGTTTCTTCTACTGTGTCCGCGCCGGAACCCATGATGATAATTACCTTTTCCGCGTCTTTGGCTCCGTAGTAGTCAAAAATGTTATATACGCGTCCGGTCATTTTCGCAAATTTTTCCATCTCCTCCTGAACAATAGCGGCGCATTTTTCATAATATTTGTTAACGCCTTCGCGTCCCTGGAAATAAGTGTCCGGGTTTTGCGCTGTACCGCGGATTGTGGGGTTTTCCGGAGAAAGACCGCGTTTGCGGTGTTCGGCGACAAGATTATCATCAATCATCTGATGCATCTGATCGTAGGAAAGTTCCTCGACCTTCTGAAGTTCATGGCTGGTGCGGAAACCGTCAAAGAAATGAAGGAAAGGAACACGGGCACGCAGGGTTGACGCATGAGCAATAAGCGCCAAATCCATTACTTCCTGAACATTATTGGAAGCGAGCATTGCCCAGCCTGTTTGGCGGCAAGCCATAACATCCTGATGATCTCCGAAAATTGAAAGGCTCGAAGTCGCAAGTGCGCGGGCTGAAATATGAAATACCGTGGAGGTAAGTTCACCTGCGATTTTATACATATTAGGTATCATGAGAAGCAAGCCCTGAGAAGCGGTAAACGTAGTAGACATTGCGCCTGTTGTCAGCGCTCCGTGAACTGCCGCGGCAGCGCCGGCTTCGGACTGCAATTCCGCGACAACCGGAATTGCTCCCCAGATATTTTTGCGCCCCTGAGCGGAAAACTCATCGGAGAGCTCGCCCATCGGGCTGGAAGGGGTAATCGGATAAATCGCGATTACTTCGCTGAGCGCGTGGGCAACATGCGCCGCCGCGTTATTTCCGTCAATCATTGCAATGTTCTTGTTTGACATATTTTTCCTCTGCTTTTTATGTGGATAATTATCGATCTTATCATGGATACAGGGTATTTACAAGGTATCCTGAAGCGTATTGGGAAATTGCGTTTTACAGCCGGTTTTTAAAGAAAAATTCAGTCAGCTTCCATCATTTTATATATTCTGTCCAATAATTCTTCGCTTTCATAAGGTATTGTTTTTAAACCGGTTTCTGATGTGTACAGTTTTTCCTTCATACCTTCAAAATATGTCAAAAATGAAATTGGCACATTCCGCAGAAGACTTATGCCTTTAATTTTATTGAAGGTTTCCTGTCCATCAAGCTCGGGCATTAATACATCAAGTAAAATCGCGTTTGGAACAAGTCCTCTGGATAAAAGAGCCAGCGCCTCCTTTCCGGATTTAGCTGTAATTACATCATATTTGTCTTTTAGTATATTCCCGGCTATAACAAGATGAACTTCGTTATCATCTATTATAAGGATTTTTTTTAACATGTCATTATTCAATAAAAATATCCTTCTTAACAAAATTGCCGGCAAAATATATTGTTATAATACCATCATGATTAATATAACTACATTTAAAAAATTTTACAAATAAAATATTAATTAAACCCGTTATTCAGGGCTATTCAATTTTAATAAAAAAAGCTATCATCTTACAATGAAGATTAAAAAGTTGATGTTTTTTGCGGTTATAATCACTGCGCTGCTTGCCTCCTGCGGCAATAATAATTCAGCCAATCAGCAGAAAGAACAAAATCTGGATAAAAACGCGTCCTATGCGCTTGGCATGAGCATCGGCTCGGAATTTTTAGAGAGCATGGTTTCCGGTCAAATATCGCCTGATACTGACGAGTTCATTAAAGGCATGAGCGATGTAATGAAAGGCAAAAATACCAGATTGGAATTTAACGAAGCCATGGAATTACTGGAAAAGGCGTTCACATCATTAATGGAAAAAAGAAATGAAGGCGCTCAAAAAGAGGAAAACGCTTTTCTTGCCGAAAACGCAAAAAAACCCGGCATAAATATAACGCAATCCGGACTTCAATATGAAATTATCAAACAGGGAACAGGACCAAAACCAAACGCTGATGATATGGTAAAAGTGCATTATGAAGGCGCCTTGATTGACGGCACGGTTTTCGACAGCTCTTATTCCTACGGATCGCCTCTGGAATTTTATCTGTTTCAGGTTATTGAAGGCTGGTCTGAAGGATTGCAGCTAATGAATGTTGGAAGTCATTATAGATTTTATATTCCGTCAGAACTTGGCTACGGTCCAAACGGCAGATCGCCCATCCCTCCGTATGCCGCGTTGATTTTTGACGTTGAACTTCTTGAAATTATTGAAGTTAATGAATAGGAGAAAATGATGAAAAAAAATTTTATTTGCATTTGCCTGCTGTTAGCTGTAACAGCGTTATACGCAAAAGGCATTCAGGACGAATACAACGCGGCAGAAGAAAGAGCTCGGATAAGTTATGCCTTCGGCATGATAATGGGTACAAATCTGGAATCAATGCCGATTGAATTTGATTACAATGCATTCACCGAAGGATTAAAAGCGATGCTTGAAGGAGGAGGCTCCGGGAAAACCCTGTTCAGCGAACAGGAAGCCTACGAGATTGTAGAGACCGCATTACAGGAAGCAATGGAAAAACTAACGGATACAAACCGTCAGCTTGAAGCGGAATTCCTTAATAACAACAGCCTGCGTTCGGGAGTAATGATTACAGCAAGCGGTTTGCAATTTGAAATTATAAAAGACGCGCAGGGTGAAAAGCCTGCAATTGATTCGGTGGTCAGGGTTCACTATAACGGAACTTTTATTGACGGCAGTTTGTTTGACGCCTCTTACGAAGAAGAAGGATCGTATATTCCCCTGGAAATGGTTATACAGGGATGGACAGAAGGGCTGATGCTCATGAGCGTCGGAAGCAAATACCGTCTTTACATACCTTCGAATCTTGCCTACGGCAGCGAAGGCATTCAGGGAGTAATACCTCCGTATTCAACCTTAATATTTGACGTTGAGTTACTCGAAATTACTGACGGAGATTTTTAATCCGGCGTTATTCTACAAACAGCAGGGAATTTTAATTCTGAATACCGAACCTTCGCCGGAGCGGCTTTCCGCCTCGACGCTTCCCTTGTGAAGAAGAGCAATGTGCCTTACAATGGAAAGTCCAAGTCCGGTGCCGCCCGCTTCGCGGCTTCTTGCGCGGTCGACGCGGTAAAATCTTTCAAATATTCTTTCCTGATGTTCAGCAGGAATTCCCATTCCTTTATCGCGCACTTCAAATACCAGAGTATCAGCATCCTGAGCTTTGTAGGCGTTTACCCAAATTTTAGATTTTTCAGGCGAATATTTAACGCCGTTATCTATCAAATTAATTAACGCCTGAACAATAAAAGAACTGTAAAGCTTTGCCTTTAAATCATCATTACAGTCAATAATAACTTCAATCTGTTTTCTCTTTGCATGATTATCAACTGCCGAAACAGCTTCGTTTACAAGCGGCGCGATATCCGATTCTTCCATATCACGAGCATTAACTGCGTTGTTTTCAAGGCTGCTCAGCACAAGCAAATCATTTGTAAGATTTTCCATAGTACCTGCGTTCTTGCGGATTATCTCGATAAAATGAGAAATCTTTTTTATATCGGTAATTTCATTATCAGATATTGCATCGGATAAAGTTTCAGAAAATCCCTTGATAAGCTGAATGGGAGTACGCAGTTCATGCGAAACATTGGCGACAAAATCCTTGCGTATTCTTTCCAGTTTTACAAGCTGCGTGATTTCCTGCAGCACAAGAACAACGCCGTCAATGAGCTTGTCATTTGAGATCAGCACAGAAGCGAATACCTTAAAAAATTGTTCTGTGTTTGCCTGACTTCCTGCGGCTAAGTTTCCCGCGTAGAGCCCTGAATGAAAAGTTAATTCAGTTTCCAGCTGAGTTCTGTCCGAGATTGCCTTTTGAGCGATTTTGACAAGTTCTGTGGAACGTGCCGCGTCAAGCAAAGTCATGGAATTTATTTTACTTTCATCAATATTAAAAAGCTTTCTTGCTTTTGGGTTAACAAGACGCAGTTTAAGCGAAGAATCAACCGCAAAGACAGCCTCGGACATTCCGTTAAGAATCGCTTCCAGTCGGCTGCTTTCCGATTTTGCCTGCTCAAAACGCCAGTTAAGTTCCTCCGCCATTGCACGCATCGCTTTTTCTAGACTTACAAATTCCGGCACGACATGGAGATCTTCATCGGAAAGAGATAAAAGCAGCGAACTTGACTTCGCAATATTCACAAGCCGTACAAGCGACGCTGAAAGAGAGCGGGAATATAAAACAATCACCCAAAACGCGGCAATAATAAAAAAGCAAATGAAGATTACAAACGGAATAATAATTGGAGAAATCCGCGTGCCGAATTCGGGAATTGTAAAAGACAGCCTGAATACGCCAAGAACATTATTGTTATTGCCTAAAACAGGCATCGCGTAATATATCTGCCTCATTCCGGTGCTGATTGAATCGCGCCTTGACATTCCTTCCCTGCCTCCAAGAGCGGCGGCGATTTCTTCGCGGTCATTGTGATTTACCAGTCTGTCTGCGACATGAGAATCCCACAAAACATAACCGTTAGATGCCACCAATGTAAGCCGGTAAGCGCTGCCGACGCTGAAGGGAAAATTAATTTCGGCGGAAGGCTCATCCATATTTAAAAAGAAATCGTTTAATTTATCAACTCCGATTGACGTCATTAAAGTCTGCGCGGTATTTTTTAATCCTGCCATGTTTACGTCATAATAAAGCGAATTCATGAATATCATAACAGAAACTATAAACACGGCGGAGAAAATCATAACCGCGCTTCCCAGTGTTATTAAACTTTTTTTGAATATTGTCATATCTTCTCCGCTGTCCACGCCCTGAATCTATATCCAACTCCGCGGATTGTTTCGATCATGTCTCCTGCTTTGCCCAGTTTTTTCCGCAACCCCAGTATCTGCACATCTACAGAACGATCCGTAACAGGATAATCCTGTCCGTGAATCGCCGCTATAATCTGATTGCGCGAAAAAACAATTTCCGGGTTAGATAAAAAATGCTTAAGCAGCGCAAACTCTGTCGCGAAAAGGTCAAGCTGTTTATCGCCGAAAAAGACTGCATGACGCGAAGAGTCAAGTTTTAGATCGCCCTGCTGCCAGACAGAAATTGTTTTGCCCGATCCGTTTTCTTCATGACGGCGCAAAGCCGCGCGAATTCTTGCGATTAAAACTTTCGGGCTGTAAGGTTTTACGACATAATCATCCGCGCCAAGCTCAAGCCCCGATACAATATCGGTCTCTTCGCCTTTTGCCGTTGTCATAATTACCGGAATATTTTTATATTGCTCAATTTCTTTTATTTTCTTTAAAACTTTTATGCCGTCCATTCCCGGCAGCATAATGTCAACAAGTATACAGTTTATTTTTTTTGATTTCAAAATTTTTAATCCGTCTTCTCCGTCAAGCGCCTGATAAAGATGCCAGCCTTCTTTTGACATTGAGAGATTCAGTAATTCCTGAATTGCGTGATCGTCCTCGATGATTAGGATTGCCGCTTTATTCATTTAACTCCTCATGTTTTCCTTCTATCATATAAATTACAGCTTCGCATATATTTGTAATATGATCGCCCAGCCTTTCCAGCTGACCTGAAGTGTGGAGAATTTGAAAAGCGCTTTTTACAAGATCAGGATTTTTTTTCATCAGTTTTAAAACATTTTTAACAAGCTTTTCATGTTCTCCGTTAATCTTTACGTCCATCGCGGCTGTCTCCCTCGCAGCCAACGCGTCCTGCGCCATGTAAGCTGAAACGGCGGCGCGTATCATTAGCTGCCCTGTCTCAGCCATTTTTTCAAGGTGTTCCTGCGCGCTGAAAGGCGAGTCGCTTTTTTTGGCGAGTTTTTTCGCGGCCCGCGCGAGATGCACGGCATGATCGCCTATCCTTTCGATATTGCTTGTAAGTTTATAGATCGTTACCACTTCGCGCAAATCGCGCGCCACAGGCTGCTGCGTGGCGATGAGCATCGCGGTATCATCCTCGATTCGTATCTGAAGAGCGTCAACTTCCGCGTCATCATCGCGCACTTTTTCCGCAAGCTCGGAATTGCGGGTGCGAAGAGCGGCAAGAGCTTTGCCGAGATTTTCCTCAACCTTGACCGCCATTGCTAAAATTTGCTGGCGAAGCCTGTTTAACTCATCTGTAAAATATTTTCTTGACTGCATAATAACTCCACATCTTAAAATCGAATATGAAACGAAGTTTCATAAACTCCCCTTAACCGAATCTTCCTGATATATAATCCTCTGTTCTTTTATCTTTTGGATTCGTAAAAACTTCCCTTGTCTCATTATACTCTATCAGTTCGCCTAAAAGAAAAAAAGCCGTTCTGTTGCTGACCCTGGACGCCTGATGCATCGCATGGGTAACAAGAATAATACTAAATTCTTTTTTAAGCTCTCCGATTAACTCTTCGATGCGCCCTGTTGCAATCGGATCGAGTGCGCTTGTAGGCTCGTCCATTAAAATGATCTCAGGCTCCATAGCGATACTGCGCGCGATACAGAGGCGCTGCTGCTGTCCGCCGGAAAGCGCCTGAGCCGGTTTTTTTAATCTGTCTTTAACTTCATTCCAGAGAGCCGCTTTTTTAAGCGATGTTTCCACGATGTCAGAAAGCGTTCTTTTGTCTTTTACTCCCTGCATCCTCTTGCCGTAGGCGACATTGTCAAAGACTGTCATGTTAAACGGATTTGGTTTTTGAAAAACCATACCTACGCGGCTGCGCAGCTCGGTAACATCCATATCGGCGTAAATGTCTTTTCCGTCCATCAATACTTTTCCTGTTACGCGGCATGAAGGAATTAAATCGTTCATGCGGTTTAAAATTCTGATGAATGTCGATTTACCGCAGCCTGACGGTCCGATGAGAGCCGCGACATCGCCTTTTTTAATTGTAAAGTTTATGTTGATCAACGCCTGAAAATCGCCGTAGAAGAGATCGAGATTTTGAACATCGATTTTATTGTCCATATTATATGTCTCCCAATTTTTTTCTAAAACTCGCGGTTAAAATTTTTGTCGCGGAGTTTATCGCCACAACCAGAATAACCAGCACTGACGCTGTCGCGAAGGCAATGCCGAAATCTTCGGGGCGTACCGCTTCGTTTGTAAGATAATACAAATGGATGGTGAGCGTTCTGCCGGACTCAAAAATTGTGCGCGGCATATTTTTTGTAAGACCGACAGTCAGCAGAACAGGAGCTGATTCTCCGACAACTCTGCCGATTGCCAGAATCACCGAAGTTAAAATTCCCGGAAGAGCAGAAGGAAGGACAACATTAATTATCGTCTGAAACTTTGTTGCACCTAACGCAAGAGAGCCTTCGCGGAAAGAATCAGGTATCGCTTTTAACGATTCTTCCGTTGTTCTGATAATCACAGGCAGAATCATAATGCTTAAAGTAAACGCGCCTGCAATTATTGACTGACCGAAGTTCAGCATTCGGCAGAACATTAAAAGACCGAAAAGTCCGTAAATGATCGAAGGAATCCCCGCAAGAGTTTCTATCGCAAGCCGCAGGATTCTTATGAAAGAAGAATTGCCAAAGCGCTGCGAAGACGCGCAATACTCGTTTAGAAAAATCGCTGTGGCAAGACCGACAGGGAGCGCGACCGCAATTGAAACAAGCACAACATAAAGAGTTGTAACAATCATCGGAAGAATGCCTGTATGCGCGTCTGTAAGAAACGACCAGTTTAAAAATCCGGCTTGCGATTTAAAAATATAAACCAGTACAAACAACAAGGCAATAATGACTCCGCTCATAGCAGCCGCCATCACGCCGTATATCAAACCATCCATTATCTTTCGTTTTAACAACTGTTTCATGTTTCACTCTCTATCTTTCTTCTGTACCAAAGTATCAAACTGTTAAGTATCAAAATAATCGAGAACAGGGTTACGCCGATAGAAAAGAGCATCTCGCTGTGTCTGCCGGACGCGTAACCCATTTCCATGGCGATTGTCGATGTAAGCGTTCTTACGCTCGATAACGGATTAAATGTAAGGTGAGGCGAATTTCCCGCGACCAGAATAACCGCCATGGTTTCGCCGACAGCGCGTGAGATTCCAAGAATCACTCCGGCGATTACTCCCGAATTCGCGTGAGGCAGAACAACTTTCCATGCTGTCTGCATTTTGCTCGCGCCAAGCGCCAGACTCGCCTCCCTTACGGAAAGCGGAACGGCGCGAAGCGAAGTCTCCGCGATTGTGATCACTGTCGGCAGTATCATGAGCGCAAGCACGATTACCGCGGAAAGAAGCGTATTGCCCGAAGGTATGTTAAAGGTCTGCCTGACAAAAGGAACAATTACCATAAGACCGAAAAAGCCGTAAACTACAGAAGGAATTCCAGCAAGCAGTTCAACTCCCGCGCGTATAACGGACGCCGGCTTAGGTTTTAAAAACTCTGACATAAAAAGTGCGCATAACAGAGCGATTGGAACTCCAAGGAGAATCGCGCCGAAACTTGCCATGAGGGTTCCTGCAATCATCGGTAAAATGCCGAAAACCTTGTCTCTGTCGGGACGCCACTGAAGACCGCTTAAAAATTTTCCTGGACTGTACGGCGGCTCCGGAAGAATCACATGAATCTTTTTTTCCAAAGCGGCAATGGCTCCTGCTTGCGGCCAGCTAATAGTGTATACATAACTTTCAGGATAGGTGATCTTTACATCAGCGTTATGTGCAAACGAAAGCGTTTTTTCCGGGTCTTTCAGACTGTTATCAATTTTAATTTCCATGGTCATTAAAGACGTAATTTCTTCGTCATCCTCATTAAAAGAAACGACAGGGAAACGAATATCAATATGATCGGTGTTTTTTGGAATATCAATAAAAGTTTTATGATTTAAAAAGGTCTGCCCGTTTACTGTAATTTCATCAATCCGCTGCGGAACCAGCCTTATGCCTGAATATGTTGAAGTAAAAAACGGCATTGTGCCCTGAGCGAAAACAAAAAGCAAAATAGCTCCCAATGCCAGAACGGAAAAGAGAGCTACAATGCGAACCAGATGTTTAAAAAAGATATCCGAAAATTTACGATTCATCATTTAAAACTTTTAATACTAATTAACGGGAATCCAGCTTCTGTTGACAACCGCCTGACCTTCGGCGCTCAGCATCCAGTCAATAAAGGCCTTGCTTTCGGCATGAACATTGCTTCCTGTAAGAACGATAAACGGACGCGCCACAGCGTAACGTCCGGCTTTAACATTTGCGGCTGACGGCTGAACGCCGCCTGCGGAAATCGCTTTGATTGTATCATCTACAGAACCGAGAGATATATAACCGACAGCGTTTGGATTCTGAACAACACCAGCCTTTATTGCGCCTGTGCTTGTTGATTCGTTCGCTCCGGAAAGCAGCTTGCCCTGAAAGCCGATAATTTCTTCAAAAGCGCCTCTTGTGCCTGAGCCGGCTTCGCGGCTTATAACGGCGATAGGCGCGTTGCTTCCGCCAACCTGGCTCCAGTTTGTTATGGCGCCTGTGTAGATATCACGAATCTGATCAATAGAAAGATTCGTAACTGTATTATCTTTATTCACGATGACAGCGATACCGTCAATTGCTACAATAACCGCGTCCAATCCCCTGCCCTGCTCAGCAGGCGTAAGGTCTCGGCTCGACATGCCAATCTGGTAAGTCACTCCGGCATTTGTGATTCCGTCGCCGGAGCCTGTTCCGTTAATGTTAACCTTGATGTGAGTCTGGCTCTTTGTGTATTCCTCCGCGAATAATTCCATCAAAGGAGTAACGGATGTTGATCCGCCCACTTCGATTGTGTAAGGCTCGGAAGCTTTTGACGGACTTGACGAAGTTCTTGTACAAGCTCCCGCAAAAACCAAAATCGTTAATAACACCGCAATAATTTTAATCTTCATAATTTTCTCCCTGATTTAATAAAGAATAGGAAAATAATATTTATTCTGTGTTAAAGGTAAATGAATGAATTGTTAAAATTCGGTTAAATGTGGTGTCAGTCACCTTGAGAAACCGGCTGCTCTCTTCTATAATAAAGCCATGAAAGTCAATCATTTGCACATGGGACAGGCTAAATGCGCGCTCGATTTGGGCGACGGAAGCGAACGGGGCGAATATGTCGATCAGGACTATATTCTCCAAAAATTGGGACGGCCGCACCGCGGTATCAATCTGATGTACTGCTATTATCCGCTGGATAAGGGATGGCCCTCGCGCGCAAGCGCTCTTGCCAAACCGGGCGATAATGTCGGCTTTGCGTGGGATTACGCCTACGATGATTATTTTCCGTATCAGGGCGGACTTAACGGCAATACAAAAGGAGAGCCTTTTTTATCTATGCGCGATGTCCGCCGTCACGGGCAGGATGTTATCCTGACTCTCACTGTTGACTGCGTAGTGCCGGATGAACATTTAATAAAAATCGCGGATGATCTTCGTCCTTACGGACGGCTGATGCTGCGCATTAACCACGAAGCTACGGGAAACTGGTTTGCGTTTAACAAACGGTACAGTTATCAGGAAGTCGCGGACTTCTATGTGCGCTTTCATAAAATTATCAAAAAGCACGCGCCGCACATTAAAACAATTCTTTGCATAGGCGATCCTCCGCGCGATGACGGCAAGATGCACTACGAAGACGAGTTCGCGGAGGCTATTCGCGTAACAGATTTCTGGTCTACCGATACTTATCTAGCGCTTCACTGGGGATGGCCTTTTGATATCGCCGAACCGGGCGGCAAATCGCACAAGAGGGGAAGCAACACTGGAATGCTGCGCGATTTTAATCTTGAATACGAACGCTTTATGGAAAGAGGAGAGAAAAAAACTCGTCCCTTTGTAGTCAGTGAATTTAACGCGGACGGCGATGTTACAGGTCCTTTTGAACAAGCTGAACAGCTCGGCGATTTTTACCGCCGCCTTCCGAAAGAAGCGCCATGCATAACAGGAGTTACTTTTTATCAGTTCCGAGACAGGGGAAGGCTTGGGCTGGAGATTGAAGATCCAAACAATCCGAATATCGGCATCGGGCAGCCGGTTCTGGAAGAATACAAAAAAATACTTAACATAAAAGATTTTATGCCTGAAATGAAAACAGGAGAGGAAGCGGCTTTTCCCGCTAAACTGCGGTGGGGAGGCAGCGAAGATTCGGACGGACTTGCGCTTCAACTAAGCTTCGAAAAAAACCCTGTCTTCTGCGAAATCAATTTTTCCGATGAAGATAAAAATCTTAATTTGATGATGGAAATAAACGGCAGATGGTTCTATAAAAAACCTGGCGTAAAATCCATCGACTTAATTTCCGCTTTTTTCCTGAACAAACTTTCAGGCGGCAAGGATATAACTCTGCATATTTTCGCTTCTCCGCCTGACGGCGTGAATGATCCTTCGCAGGGAGAGGACTGGGAAATCAATTATTATACACAGATGAAAAATCCGCCGCAGATGCGGATTCGTTATGAGCCGGCGTTATCGCTGTAGCTATTCCCACTCTATTGTCGCAGGAGGTTTGCTGGAAATATCGTAGGTTACGCGGCCTATTTCTTTTACCGAGTTTGTGATTCGCGTAGATATTTCCAGAAGGTCGCCTGATTCAAACGGATAGACATCGGCGGTCATGCCGTCGCTGCTTATGATTGCGCGTAACGCTAAAACAAAGCCGTACCTGCGCTCGTCGCCCGCAACGCCTACAGAGCGAATTGGAAGCAGTATCGCGAAAGCCTGCCAGATATCGTCATAGAGATTGATTCCCGCTAAGCCGCTGACGCTTTTTTTGCAGCGGCGGTTTTTTAATTCTTCAATAAAGATAGCGTCCGCTTCCCGAAGGATATCGCACTTTTCCTTTGTTACTTCTCCAAGTATGCGCGTGGCAAGCCCCGGACCTGGAAACGGATGGCGGCGGATGGCGTCTTCATCAACGCCGAGAAAACGACCGAGGCGGCGCACCTCGTCTTTATAAAGGCGATCTAAAGGCTCGATTATTTTTCCGGCTTTCCGTTTCGCGTCAACAAGCGGGCTTCCGACATTGTGATGGCTTTTTATAACATGCGCTTTTTTGCCGACGCCTTTTCCGCTTTCGATTAAGTCTGTGTAAAGCGTTCCCTGAGCCAGCAGATAATTCTGCGGAAGATTAAGGCGCGTTACTTCGCGTTCCTGTATCGTAATAAATAAATCGCCGATTGTTTTGCGCTTTTCCTCAGGATCAGTTCTGCCTTTAAGCGCGCAAAGAAATTCATCCTCGCACATAATTACATGCACGTTTTTCGCGCCCAGTTTTTCCAGTATGGAGCGGACAGTTTTAGTTTCGTCCTTGCGCATCAGACCTGTATCAAAGTACATTAAATGAACCTGTTCAGGTTTTAGAGCTTTTAAAAGCGCCGCGCCCGCGACAGTTGAATCGACTCCTCCCGAAATTAAAAGCAAAACAGGATTGTCTCCGGCGCGTTCCTTAAGGGTAAAATTCAATTCTTCTATATAATGCTCCATATTCCAGCTTTTTTCGCAGTCGCAGACATTAAAAACAAACGCGCTCAGGATGTTGTCTCCGTCTTCGCAATGAGTAACCTCGGGATGGAACTGAAGCCCAAACCATGGTTTTTCGTTATGAGCGGCAACAGCCGGATACCCTGAAGCGCTTGTCCCGTATTCGCAAAACCCTGGAGCAAGTTTGGTAAGCGTATCTCCGTGACTCATCCACGCGGTAAAAGACGATTTAAAGCCTTTTAAAAATTTATTAATAAACCCGTTAACATTTTCATTCCTGATTTTAACCTCGATCCGTCCGTACTCAGTGTGCGGCAAAGACTCTACTTTACCTCCAAGATCGTGCGTCATCCTCTGAAGACCGTAACAAATCCCAAGCAAGGGCATCGTTTCGCCGCCTGAGCGGTTACAAGCGTAAACTTTTTTATCCGGCGCCGCGCCGCTGCCGTTTACAGATTCGGGAGAGCCCGATAAAATAATTCCTTTTACATCCGCATTGATAATACCATCGGTTAATTGAGTATCTCCGGGAATTATTTCGGTATACACGCCAAGGTCGCGTATCCGCCGCGCAATAAGCTGAGTAGTCTGGCTTCCAAAATCCAATACCAGTATTTTATCCATGAGTTGATTATATATAAAAATTTAAAAAAAATTAACCACGAGCCGCTGTTTATCAGCTATTTTGTTTCATGTTGCCGTAATCAGGTTCTAACCCGCGGGAGCGCAGCATCTCAACATAATTTTTGAGCTGACCGCCGCCGTCACTGCCTTCCAGAGAAAACCCTGCCAGAAAAATAGTTTCGCTGCTCTTTGTCCAGCTTAGTTTCATATTTAAACTAAAAGGATTTAAATCATAATCCTTGCCGGGAATTATTTTAACCTTATAAACCTCGTCAGGAATGATATTTACATAAGTGACACTTTTCATGCTGCAGCCTGTAACGCTGATATTTCCAAGCTGCCCTTCGCCTTCAAAACCTGTAATGCATATACCTGCGTCCAATTCAAAATTCGGCGCGCCCCATCTTGGAGCTTTGCGTTCCTGAAATGTGGCAAGCTGATCTACGGGTTCTTCCTTCTTTCTTTTTAAAAGCATATTTTCCTCTTATTGATTTTTATCAGGTCTGATAATAATTGTTCCGTCTACAATTTTTTTTGCCATTGAAAAAGAAGTCGCTATCTGTTTGCTCGCGCTTTTTGCCGCGTTAACGCTTGAGTTTACTTCCTTGGAAGCGGAGTCTAAATTAATAACAGTGTCGGCTATGGCGGAGCTGTCGGATTTTATTTTTAAAGAATCATTGTTAACTTCTTCCGCCATTTTTCTAATTTTATTTAAAGCTTCCATTATCTGCCCGGAATTTAACGCCTGCATATCTACATTATTTTTTATATTGGCAAAAGAAGCGCTCATTTCCGATAACTTGATAAAAATATTATTCATGCTTTCCACTGTTTTTCCGGAAACACTTGTTATCTCGCTTATCGCTTCTGTCATGCTTTTTATTTCTGTGGAGATTGAGTTTGACTCCTTGTCGGACATTTCGGCAAGTTTGCGGATTTCTGAAGCGACTACGGCGAAACCTTTTCCAGCTTCTCCCGCGTGAGCGGCTTCAATCGCGGCGTTCATCGCGAGAATATTAGTCTGCGCCGCGATGCCGGATATGGTCTTATTCGCTTTTTCCAGCGCTTCGGAACGCTCCGTCAAATTGGTGATATCTTTGGTGAGCTGTTCCAGGGTTTTTTTGCTGCCCTTCGACGAAGAGCCAAGCGTTATGGTTATCTGATTAACATCCGTCACCGTATTTTTTACTTCGCGGATTCCTTCAACCATTTGTTCTATCAATTTTGAAGATGAGGCGACGCTCTCTGACTGGGATTCAACAGCCTTGTTCAACGCGTCAATGTTGATAATAATGCCGTCTACGGATTTGGATGTTTTCTGCACAGAATCGTTTTCTTCTTCGCTCTTATTAACAAGCACATCCATGCCCTCAATAATTGTCCTAAGCTCTTCGTTTGACTGGTTGATAATTTTATTAAGGTTCCGGCTGATATTAAGCTGTTTGCCGAGCTGCTCGTCGTTAATCTCTCCCATCGTCTGCCGCAATGTATCGCGGATTGCATATAACGCTGTCTGCATGGTGCCGATTTCGTCTTTGCGCAGTTTCGATGTTTTGATGTCAAAACGCATCTGAGCCAGTGTGTTTGCGGCAACAGACACTTCGATGATGGGTTTTGTAATTGAAGCTGCGACATTCAGCGAAACAATAAAAGCTATGACTAAAATAACCGCGAGAGAAATGAGAAAACCGATGATAGCGCGGTTTTCGATGCTTTTCACATAACTAAGCTCCAGATCAAGACCTAAAACGCCTGCCATTGACCCTGAATAGGATACTATAGGAAGAAAACCGGAGATAAAACTGCCGTATTCATCAGTATAAGGTTTTTGAGTTATTGTAAATTTCCCGCTTTCGTAAGCTTCCATAATTTCATCAGGCGGTTCTTCATATAGCTTTAAAAGGTAATCATCAACGCTTGTATTATAATAAGAAGAAATATTATCGGTATCGAAAATAAAACTGGGAATGCCGTTATCAATATGAAGATAATAAATATAGGCAAAACCGTATAATTCGCGAATTCTGTCAATTTTCTTTACAAAGTCAAAGTACACAAGAGGATTGTTTCGCGCCCTTGTAATAATTCCATGCGAATCTTTTAGCTCCATAAAAAGGAGTCCGATCGATTGTGCGGTATTTTCTATGACAGCAGTATAACTTTTTTTGATATACGAATCATATTGAAAAAATAGTATCAGCCCAATCCCAAGGGCTGTGGCAAGGCACAAACCCGAAAACAGAAGTGAAAACGACGCTCTTAAACTTTTCATTTAATCTAATTTTTACACAAAATTTTTAAATTTACAAGAAGTAAAAGTTACCGATGCCTGGATACATTACGTTTAGCGGTCGTTTTCCGCAAAGACGCTGTCAAAAAGCGGTTCTCTGGGACTTTTTTTGCATGAAAAATATGGTAATATAATTCCATGGAGAAAAGCCGTGCAGATTGATGATAAACTAATAACATACCTAGAAGATTTATCCTGCCTTACGCTTTCGGACAGCGAAAAAAAACGGCTGTCGGGAGATTTGCAAAAAATTCTTGACTATATGGCGCGGCTCGGAGAGCTGGACACAACAGGCGTAAGCGAACGCAGCCACCCATGGGATTGCTGCGCGTCCCGTGATAATGCAAGCGCATTCAGGGAGGATAAAGCGCGCCCATCATTTGAAAGAGAACTGATATTAAAAAACGCGCCGGTAAAAAATGATGAAATGATAATCGCGCCCGGAGCCATTACATGACCACAGCATTAATGTTAGCGGAAAATATTAAAAATAAAAAAATCAGCGTAACAGAAGCGGTATCAAAATATATTGATATAATAGAAGAAAACGACAAAAAGATTAACGCATTTACTATTGTATCGAAGGAGAGGGCGCTTTTACGCGCCGGGGAAGTGCAAAAACGACTTGACGAGGGAGAGGATATTTCGCCGCTTGCGGGAGTTCCTGTCGCCGTAAAGGATAATATTTCTACAGAAGGAATTGAAACTTCATGCGCGTCCAAAATGCTCGGCGGCTACACTCCTGTTTATAACGCCGCTGTTATAGAAAAGCTGGAAAAAGCCGGAATGATCGTCATCGGTAAAACAAACATGGACGAGTTTGCGATGGGCGGCTCAAGCGAGACGGGAGTTGGAGGAGCAGTCTGCAATCCCTGGGATTTATCGAGGGTTTCTGGCGGATCTTCCGGCGGAAGCGCCGCGGCAGTTGCGGCAGGTCAAGCGCCCATCTCTCTCGGCTCGGATACGGGAGGCAGCATCAGGCAGCCATGTTCCTTTTGCGGCGTTACCGGAATCAAGCCGACATACGGAGCGGTTTCCAGATACGGACTTATCGCTTATGCTTCATCGCTCGATCAAATCGGCACAATAGGACAGGACATCGAAGACTGCGCCGCATTGTTGGAAATTATCTCGGGTAAAGATGAGAGAGATAGCACTTCCCTACAAAGGGACAGAGTATACTCTGTCCCTTTGCAAGGAATACACTCTGTCCCTTTGGTAGGTATACCGAAAAATTTTTTTGAAAGCGGTATCGACGATGATGTAAAAACCGCGGTACTCGCGGCGGCTGATGAGTTAAAAGCGTCCGGCGCTGTCATCGAAGAATTTGAAATGCCTTTTATGGATTACATGATCCCTGCCTATTACATAATCGCCTGCGCGGAAGCGTCGTCGAACCTTTCCCGTTATGACGGGCTTAAGTACGGTTACAGAAGCGAAAGCGCAAAAAGTTTATCCGATGTTTACCGTCTTTCAAGAAGTGAAGGTTTTGGTCTCGAAGTAAAACGAAGGATCATGCTCGGCTCGTTTGTGCTGTCCTCGGGTTATTACGACGCTTATTACAAAAAGGCTCTGCAAACCCGCGCGTTAATCAAAGACGCTTACAATAAATTATTCACACGATTCGATATGATACTCTCTCCTGTCGCGCCGACTGCCGCCTACAAGCGCGGAGAAAATATTGACGATCCTGTTAAAATGTACATGGGAGACATCTACACAGTATCGGTAAATCTCGCGGGACTTCCGGCTGTCTCTCTCCCCTGCGGATTAAACAGCCAAAAACTTCCGGTAGGTTTTCAATTAATAGGAGACGCATTCGCGGAAAAAAAATTGATCGATACAGCAAGAGTTTATCAGAGCCGAACAACGCATCACCTTGCCAAACCAGATGGAGTAATCTCATGAAGTGGGAAACTGTTATCGGGCTTGAAGTTCACGCCGAATTATCAACAAAGTCAAAAATTTTTTGCGCCTGCACTACCGCTTACGGCGGCGAGCCTAATACTCATGTATGCCCAGTCTGCGCCGGAATGCCCGGAGCTCTGCCTGTTCTTAACCGCGAGGTTGTAGAATACGCGATGCGTCTTGGACTGGCTTTGAATTGTTCGATAACAAAATACTGCAAGTTCGATCGTAAAAATTATTTTTATCCCGATTTGCCAAAAGCGTATCAGGTTTCTCAGCTTTATGCGCCCATCTGCCGCAATGGCTTTTTGGAAATTGAAGTTGAAGGAATTAAAAAGAAAATCGGCATCCGCGAGATACACATGGAAGAAGACGCGGGCAAGTTAAATCACGTGCGTACTCAAGGGTTTGCTGGCTCTCTTATGGATTTTAACAGATGCGGCGTGCCTCTTTTGGAAATTGTTTCCAATCCCGATTTTACGAATACCAGCGCGGTTAAAGCGGCGCAGGAAGTTACCGCCTATCTTGAAAAACTGCGCGAGACTCTTTTGTATCTTGATATCTGCGACTGTAAAATGCAGGAAGGCTCCATGCGCGCGGACATCAATCTGTCTTTGCGCCGTCCGGGCGGCGAACTCGGCGTGCGCACCGAAACAAAAAACATGAACTCGTTTAAAGCAATAGGGCGCGCGATTGAATACGAAATTGAAAGACAGATCGATATCCTAGAAGACGGCGGTCAAATTATTCAGGAAACACGGCGCTGGGATGACGACAAGGGCACTTCATCCGGGATGCGCTCAAAAGAAAACGCGCAAGATTACCGTTACTTCCCTGAACCAGATCTTTTGCCAATAAGTATTGATGATGAATGGATAGCGCAGGTTGAAAAAAATCTTCCCGAGCTTGCTTTCCAAAAACGCGAACGGTACATGCGCGATTATAAAATTTCATCAGACGAAGCTTTTACTCTTACATGTCATAAAAATATTTCAGGCTTATTTGAAACGCTTGTGCAAAAATGCTCAGCTAATGCAGCCTTGACAGCTAATACAGCCTTGGAAGCGGCTCATCTAATAAGCGGCGAAATTATGCGGCTTATGAATAACGCGAACATATTGCCCGAGGATTTAGCGATCAATGCGGATAAACTAACCTCCCTTATCGGCTTTGTTACAGACGGAAAAATTAACCGCGCTTCATTTAAAGAAACAGTAGAAGCTGTCTTTACCAATGATATCGATCCTGAAGGCTACATCAAGGAAAAAGGTCTGATGATGATCAGGGATGACAAAGCGGTTACAGAAGCTGTAGAAAAAGTAATACTCGCGAATCAGGACTCTGTCACCGATTACCGCGCGGGCAAGGAAAAAGTTTTTGGGTTTTTAATGGGCATGGTTATGAAAGAACTCGGCAAGGGCGGAAACCCAGAACTTGCGAAAAAAACACTGGAGATGAAATTAAAATTGGGATAAAATTATAACATGGTTATTCTGAAACTCCAGTTTCCGGATAACTTCCATGTAAAAAACGCGTTTTTACAGGGCTTTAGCCTGAAAAAATACAGGACTTGTCAGGGAATGTTCCCGCGCAAGTCCAACAAGCGGGGTGCATTTTGAAAGATATAAAAAAATCAACTTATTGGATGATATTAATTATTTGCACAGTAATTTTTGTAGGCTGCGGTGCATTGTGCTTTTTTAATTTTGATGTTTTTAAAAACAAACCTTTTGAGCAGACGACATTTATCGATGGTTCGGCAATGGCAAAATTCGAAAGAGACGGCAATTTGTATGTAATAGACAACGGCTCATTCCGCCTGCTCTGCATGGAACCGGACGGCAGTATAATTTATACAATTATTATTGATAAGATGAAAGAATATACCAGAATTGTAGACAGCGTTATTGATGAAGCGGGCAACCTTTATGTGTACGCGATAGAAGCTGAGTATAATTCGCTCCTGACAAAAAGGGATATTATAAGAAAATATGATAACCGCGGACGATTTGTAAAAGATATTATCAGCGTAAATTATAACAACGCGTATCAAAATCCCAGGCTTTTTTATCAGTTTGGATCGTTCCGCTGCGACAATGGAATACTTACTTTTTCCCGCATTCAGGAAGAACGGGTTGTTTTATATCAATATGATACTTACAGAGATGAAATTAAAACTCACGTATTAACGGAAGGCATTAAAAATTTTTCCATCGCACAGCTTGTTTTAAAAGATTTTAACAATTACGCCTATGTTCAGCGCGACGGCGATATTTACGAAGTAAAAAACGGCGGCGAGCCGGCGCTTGCCGCGTCGTTTGACTGGCATCTTGACAGCGGAGGCATAATTCCGTGGCACATATTTTACACTTCAAACAGCAACCTTGTGTTTTTTGACATGGCATCTAACGCTCTTTTCTGCATTGTGGGAGATCAGCTGCAAAATGTCGTTCCCGAAGGATATTTTAATCAATTAAAAACATGGGGCGAAATACCGACTCTTAAAGGTTTTGGTTTTCACGGCAATACATTCGCGGGTGTTTACGGTGAAATTGTCTGGCTTTATGACGGCGTTGATTTTATCACTTACGACGGTGAACTGATGCTTCCTCTCGGAGAGAGATTGCGCATAACAATTGTGCAGGTTTCTCTCGGACTTGGGGTTCTTGCGTTTATTACAGGGCTTTTCATTTTGTTTATCGGGATTCTGAACCGTTATGTTTCCCTTTTTATCAAAATGACCGTTATTATTATTCCCCTGCTTGTAATCGCGTTCATCATAGTGTTTTCGGTAACATTTAACATGATGTCGGAGCAGTTAAACGAAAAACTGTACAACGAGATGACGGCATTGGCAATACTGTCATCAAAAATGATAGACGGCGACGATCTGGATAAAATTAATTCGATAAAAGATTTCCATACTCCAGAATACGGCAGACTTTTAAGACAAATAAAAGAACTTGTCGGTTACAATGCGGATCCGTGGAATCAGGAATATTACGCGGCGATTTATAAAGGCGAAAAATTAAAATATGTAATTGTTATTTCCTGCGAAGAATACAATTTATTCCGTCCCGACGAAGAAGTTGATCATGAAGATTATATAAAACTTTTAAGCGGGCAGCCGATTGTAGATACTTCCGATTTATTTAACGGCACGTGGACTTTCGCCAATACTCTAATTTACAACAGTAAAAGCGAAGTTTCCGGCATGTTCGAAATCGGTCTTGATATGACAAGTTATGAAATCAGCAATATGAAACTTCAAAGTCAGGTTGCGCTTGTTACCGCTGTCGTTTGTATTGTTATTCTTCTGGCGCTTGGCATAATGGTTTCTGTTGTTGTAAAGCAGTTGTCTTCCGTAGCCGGCGTACTGCGCGCGATATCCGAAGGAAACCGGAACGAACGGGTGCGCTACAAAGCGCTGGACGAACTTGGCAAGGTGGGTCAGGGACTTAACCGTATGGCTGAAGAACTGCAGTCGCAGTTTGATCGCATCAATCATCTTAATGAATCAACAATCCGCTTTGTGCCGGTGCAGTTTATGGAGCAGCTCGGCGTTTCCGACATTACAAAAATGAAACTGGGCGATAACGTACAGCGGAATATCAGCGTATTATTTTTTGACATCAGATATTTTTCGATTAATTCGGAGATGATGACCGCGCGCGAAAATTTTGTTTTTATCAATAACATACTCGGCATCGCAGGTCCAATCATCCGCAAACATAATGGTTTTGTTGACAAATATATCGGCGATGCCGCCATGGCGCTTTTTGTTAACGGCATTGACGCGGTGCGCGCAGGCATCGAATTATATCAGACGCTTGTAATAAAAAAAGAAACAAGAGTGGAAATAGGAGTTGATGTAATTAATATCGGCGTCGGCATTCACACCGGAAATGTCATGATGGGAATTGTAGGCGAAAACGAGCGGCTTTCCAGCACAGTTATTTCTGAAAATGTTAATCTGGCTTCCCGCGTTGAAGGTCTTTCCAAACAGACAGGATCAGGTCTGCTTATTACCCGCGATACAATGAATCAGCTTGCGGGCAATGAAAATGAATTTGCTTACCGGTTTATCGGCATGGTGCAGGCGGCGGGCGTAAATGAAGTTGTAGGCATATTTGACATGTTTGACGCGCTCTCTCCCAAGGAACGGAAACACAGAATTGCGACCAAAACTGTTTTTGAATCGGGAGTCAGAAAATATCACATGAAGGATTACGCGACGGCCGCCCAAAGATTTGAAAAAGTAGTTGCCGCCGATCCTAATGACATCTGCGCGGTTCACCATCTTGAAGAAGCGAAAAAACGGCTGGAAGATCCGTCCCTGCCGAGCGTTTTTGTTTTCGACAAGAAATAGCCGCCTCTTTTAAAACTTCCGGATTATTGCCATAATTGATTCGAGGTTAAATCATGAATCAATACAGAACACATACCTGCGGAGCCCTTCGAGACGAACATATCGGGCTGTCTGTAAAATTATCAGGCTGGGTGGATACAATCCGCGATCACGGCGGAGTAACGTTTCTTGATCTGCGCGATCAATACGGCATCACCCAGATTGTTTTACACGAAGAATTTAAAATCAGCAAAGAAAGCGTTATCACTGTCAGCGGCAGCGTAAAAAAACGCGGCGCGGAAACTGTCAACGCAAAAATTGAAACGGGAACCGTAGAAGTTCTCGCGGAAAAAATTGACGTGCAAAGCCGCGCGGTTCATTCACTTCCTTTTGAAATTACAGAGTCAAAAAAAACCCGCGAAGAAGTCCGCCTGTGCCATCGCTTTCTCGATCTTCGCAATCCTGATGTTAAAAAAAATATTTTACTGCGATCTAAAGTAACAAATTTCCTCCGCGCCAAAATGGAATCGCTCGGTTTTACGGAAATTCAAACGCCGATTTTAACTTCGTCTTCTCCAGAAGGCGCGCGCGATTATCTTGTGCCTAGCCGTAAACATCACGGGAAATTTTACGCGCTCCCGCAGGCTCCGCAAATTTTTAAACAGCTCCTTATGGTTTCAGGCTTTGACCGCTATTTTCAAATCGCCCCGTGCTTCCGCGACGAAGACGCGCGCGCCGACCGTTCGCCCGGTGAATTTTATCAGCTGGATTTTGAAATGTCGTTCGCGGATCAGGAAGATGTTTTTGATGTAGCGGAAAAAGTTTTATACGGCGTGTTTAAAACTTTTTCGGATAAATATGTCAGCCCCGCGCCTTTTAAAAGAATAACTTTCGCCGAGTCGATGTTAAAATACGGAACCGATAAACCGGATTTAAGAAATCCTCTTGTTATAGAAGACATGACTGATTTTTTCGCTGATGTTGATTTTGCGCCTTTTAAAAAAATTCCTGTCCGCGGAATCGTCGCGCAGGGAGCGGCAAAGCAGTCAAAATCATTTTTTGAAAAAATGCTGGCTTTCGCCCTTGAAATCGGAATGAAGGGGCTTGGTTATATTTCTGTCATCGACAGCGGAAATCTGAAAGGTCCAATCGTAAAATTTTTAAACGAAGAAAAACAAGACGCTCTAAGAAAAAAAATGTCTCTTAAGGAAAACGACGTACTGTTTTTTATCGCGGACGATCCAAAAATTGTTGACAGTCTCGCGGGTAAGATAAGAACCGAACTTGGAAAACAATTAAAATTAAACAAGGACAGTTTTGAAATGTGTTTTGTCGTGGACTTCCCGATGTACGGCGAGAGCGAGGAGACAGGCGCGGTTGAATTTACCCACAATCCTTTTTCGATGCCTCAGGGAGGACTTCAATCCCTCGAAACAAAAAATCCTTTGGACATTCTTGCATGGCAGTACGACATTGTCTGTAACGGCGTGGAACTTTCATCCGGCGCTGTGCGCAATCATCTGCCGGAAGTTATGACCAAGGCTTTTGAAATCGCAGGTTATACTCAAAACGATATCGAAAAAAAATTCCCGGCTCTCTGGAACGCTTTTCATTACGGCGCTCCTCCTCACGCGGGAATGGCTCCTGGGCTGGACAGAATTGTCATGCTGCTTACGGAAGAAGAAAACATCCGCGAAGTTATCGCCTTCCCGATGAACTCAAGCGCTCAGGACCTTTTAATGAACGCTCCATGCGAAGTTACAGAGCAGCAGCTTAGGGAAGTGCATATAAAACTGCGTCAGAGGAATTGATTTTTTATGAACTATGAAAATTTGATGAGTAAAAAAAACAACGCCGGAAAGGACGCTGTCGATTTTTTAAATGAAGCTTCTGATTTAATGGACAGGGATAATTTTAAAGGCGCTGTTGGTTTGTTAACAGAAGGAATCAGCCTTTGCGGACACCCTAGATTATTTTTTAACCGCGGCTACTGCTATCATCAATTAAAAGATTCCAAAAACGCAGTCAAGGATTTTACAAAAAGCATCGCGAACGACAGGGGAAGCGATTTGCTTGAACATGAAAAGCAAAGACTTTATCTTTACCTTGGAATTATATACGAAGAAATAAACGATGAAGAAAAAGCTGTTGAAGCGTATAAAAATTCAGCCGACAGGGGATACGCTGGCGCGATCACAAGATTAGAAAGACTTGGAATTTCATACAGACTGCGGCAGGTAAATGAACCGCAGGAACAGCCTGCGCCAAAACCTGCGACCGCGCGTCCCTCGCAGGCGAAAACGGCAACAGCGGCAGCTTCAAAAAACGCGTCCGTAGCTTCCGCGCCAATAAAAAAATCAATGTATCGGTTTATCCTGCCTGTCGTTATCGGCATTATCTTCGGCATCGGAACGTATTTACTGCTGCGCAATATTCCGGAAATCATTATTAATAAACAGGCAGCCATTAAGCCTAATGTAATTACCGCAACAGTAACATCCGATACTCTCAATCTTTGCGCCGAACCTTACGCTTTTTCTGATGTGTTAAAAGTTTTATATAACGGTTATGTTTTGGAAATTACAGGAGACGCTTCGGGCGGATTTACTCCGGTTGAATATGAAGGCGTAAGAGGCTGGGTTGATTCTGATTGGATTGATACGCGAAAATAGAAAAGCGTGAGACATCTTTTTTGTTCAAGATTATGCTGGTAAAAAAAAGTTGTTCAGAAACTGAAGTTCCCGAACAACTTTTTGGAGAAAGCGCCTTTACAGCTTTCGCATAACGCGAACTACTGAAGCAATTGCAATACGGCGGACGCTCTCTGATTCGCCTGCGCAAGCATCGCGGTTCCCGCCTGGCTCAGGATTTGATCCCTTACATAGTCAACCATTTGTTTTGCCATATTTGTATCTCTTATTCTGGATTCTGATGCCTGCAGATTTTCCGCTCCGATATCCAATCCGCGGACTGTGTGTTCAAGGCGGTTCTGATACGCTCCAAGGTCTGCTCTTTGTTTGCTGACCATCTTTAGAGCGGCGTCAATAGTGCCGATTGCCCTGTTTGCTCCTTCGGTGTCCTGCAAACTGATGAAAGAGTCGTCGCCGGCGCTGCGGATGCCAAGGCCTTTTGTTGTCATTGTGCCGATAAAAACCTGTGTTCTCTGATCCATGTTCGCGCCGATATGCAAATACATTGTTTCTGTTACAGCGTTTTGTCCAATCGCTCTAGCGAAACGTCCTGTCAGCATGTTCATACCGTTGAATTGAGCATGGCTCGCGATTCTGTCGATTTCGTCAACAAGAGCTGAAACTTCAATCTGGATGTACATTCTGTCTTCGTCTGTGTAGATGCCGTTTGCGGCTTGAACCGCCAATTCGCGCAGACGCTGTAATATGTCCTGCGATTCCTGGAGGTAGCCTTCCGCCGTCTGAATGAAGGAAATACCGTTCATTGCGTTTGCGGAAGCCTGATTTAAGCCGCGGATCTGGCTGCGTAATTTTTCAGAAACAGCGAGACCGGAAGCATCGTCGCCGGCTCTGTTGATCCGAAGACCCGAGGAGAGTTTCTCCATGTTTTTGTTGAGAGTAACCTGAGTTACTTTGAGGGACCTGTCAGCGAACATTGCGCTAAGGTTGTGATTGATGATCATATCATCCTCCTTGAATTGCTGTGCGGTACTTCTGGCGAAGTTTCCCGCGGAAGCGTCCTTGCTTCCGGTTATTTAGTTATTGGCGGCAACGCTGCCAACAAGCTATTTATCAATATCAGGTTTACTATTCATAATGTATTTCCTGATAATATATTATCGTTAGTAAACAAAAAAACTTTAGGAAAAAAATAAATATTTTTTAATAAAAAATGCGGCGTATATTACGATAAAATGGCATATTTTAATATCAAAAAGGATCATAATAAAAACAATCCTTTTGCAGCGCAATTAAGCAAATCAACTTGACAAAAAAATAAAAATTATATAAATTAACCTTAGAAACAGCAAAGGCGCTGTGTCTAACCATCTGACCATAAACAAAGTCAGGGTTTGGACACAGCGCTTTTTTTGTATATACGCCGTAATAGCGGCGCATATTGGTAGTTTTCTAAAATCCATATTATAGGAGTGCAAGATGAAAGACATTACTAGTTTATTCGGCAGCATGGTGTTTAATGACGCGGTGATGCAGGCGCGTCTGCCAAAGGATGTTTACAAATCCATGAAAAAGACAATATCGCAGGGAACGCATCTTGAACATGATGTCGCGAACGCGGTAGCAAACGCCATGAAGGAATGGGCGGTCGAAAAAGGCGCGACTCATTTTACACACTGGTTCCAGCCGATGACTGGAACAACAGCTGAAAAACACGACAGCTTTATTTCACCAGCCGGAGACGGCAGGGTAATTGTCGAGTTTTCCGGCAAGGAACTTGTACGCGGCGAGCCCGACGCGTCAAGCTTCCCGTCTGGAGGACTTCGAGCCACATTTGAAGCGAGAGGCTACACTGTCTGGGACACAACTTCCTACGCGTTCATTAAAGACGGCACTCTTTGCATACCTACCGCTTTTTGTTCGTACTCAGGCGAAGCGCTCGACAAAAAGACGCCGCTTCTGCGTTCCATGGAAGCTGTCGACAAGCAGGCAATGCGCATCCTAAAACTTTTCGGAAACACAACGGCAAGACGCGTAATTACAACTGTAGGTCCCGAGCAGGAATATTTTCTTATTGACAAGGATATGTATTTACAGCGACCGGATTTAATTTATACAGGCAGAACTTTATTCGGCGCGCGTCCTCCCAAGGGACAGGAACTTGAAGATCATTATTTCGGATGCATCAAGCCGCGCGTTTCCGCGTTCATGAAAGACCTTGATGAAGAGCTCTGGAAACTCGGCGTTTACGCAAAGACAAAACACAACGAAGTAGCTCCTGCGCAGCATGAGCTTGCTCCGGTTTTTTCCACAACAAATATCGCCACAGATCATAATCAGATAACGATGGAATTAATGAAAAGCGTCGCCAACAGGCACGGCATGGCGTGTCTGTTGCACGAAAAGCCTTTCGCGGGCGTTAACGGAAGCGGCAAACATAACAACTGGTCTATCAGTACAGACACAGGCATCAACCTGCTTGAACCGGGCGACACTCCGCAGGATAACGCGCAGTTCCTGCTGTTCCTAGTAGCTATCATCAAGGCGATTGACGAATATCAGGATTTAATGCGTCTTTCTGCGGCAAGCGCGGCTAACGATCACCGCCTCGGCGCGAATGAAGCTCCTCCCGCGATTATATCGATGTTTATCGGCGATGAGTTAAAGGAAATTCTTGACGCTATCGAATCAGGCACAAGTTATAAGGGAAAGGAAAAGCACGAGATGAAAATCGGCGTAACGGTGCTTCCGAATTTCCCGAAGGACTCGACAGACCGCAACCGCACTTCTCCGTTCGCTTTTACAGGCAACAAATTTGAGTTCCGTATGCTTGGATCGACATTCTCAATTTCAGGACCGAACATTGTGCTTAACACAATTACAGCGGAAGCATTGTGCCGGTTCGCGGACATTCTGGAAAAGTCAAAAGATTTTACAGCGGATGTAGCGGCGCTTGTAAAGAAGACTTACAGCGAGCATAAAAGGATCATTTTTAACGGCAACAACTATTCCGATGAATGGGTAATGGAAGCGCAAAAACGCGGACTGTCAAATTTAAAAACAACTGTCGACGCGCTGCCCAAATATCTCGAAAAGAAAAATATCGAGCTTTTTGAGAAACATCATGTGTTTACAGGAGCGGAAGTTTATTCGCGTTATGAGATAATGATGGAATCCTATTGCAAGACGCTTCACATCGAAGCTCTTACAATGATCGACATGGTTAAGGGAGAAATAATTCCGGCGTGCGTGGATTATCAAAGAGAGTTAATTGATCTTTTAAGGCAGAAGAAGGCTTACGGCGGCATTTCCCTGGACTGCTCGCTCGAAGAGCATTTTATGGACAGAATTACAAAGTTGTCAGCGTGCCTGTTAAAGAAACTGACTGCTCTGGAAGACTCTGTTTTGGAAGCTTCTCAGGAACGCGATATATTGGCTCAGGCTGCTTTCTACCGCGACAAAATCTTTACAGCAATGTCGGAACTCAGGCTCATTGTAGATGAACTTGAAACACTGGTAGCAAAAAAACACTGGCCTATTCCTACTTACGCGGAATTGCTTTACAGTGTTATATAGATTGGATAACATGGGGAGATGATGACGAAATACATTTTTGTAACAGGCGGAGTTGTCTCAGGTCTTGGCAAGGGAATAACCGCGGCATCGCTTGGGAGACTTCTCAAGCAGCGCGGTTTGAAAGTCGCGGCGCAGAAGCTGGACCCTTACATGAATATAGACCCGGGAACAATGAGTCCGTTTCAGCACGGCGAAGTGTTTGTTACAGATGACGGCGCGGAAACTGACCTAGACCTTGGACATTACGAACGCTTTATCGATGAAAATCTTACAAAGCTGAGCAACCTGACATCGGGAAGAGTTTACTGGAGCGTCCTTGAAAGGGAACGCGCCGGAGGCTACCTCGGCGGCACTGTTCAGTTTATTCCCCATGTTACAGAAGAGATTAAAAGTTTTATTTATAAGGGCGCAAATAACGGCGCCGATGTATTGATTACCGAAATCGGCGGCACTACAGGCGATATCGAAAGCCAGCCGTTTCTGGAGGCGATTCGTCAGATTTATCTTGAAAAAGGCCACGGAAACTGCCTGTTTATTCACGTAACTCTGGTTCCGTATCTGAAAGCGTCCGGCGAGCATAAGTCAAAGCCTACGCAGCACTCGGTTAAAGAGCTGCGGGCTATCGGTATTTCACCTAACATTATCGTTGCGCGCTCTGATGAGCCCATCAGCAAGGATATAAGGAATAAAATATCGCTGTTTTGCAATGTTAAACCTGACTGCGTTATAGAGAACATCACAGTCTCTTCGCTTTATGAGGCGCCGCTTTTTCTTCATGATAACGGTCTTGATAAGGTTGCCTGCCGCGAACTTGGGCTTGATGTTCCGCAGGCTGATTTGAACGAATGGCGCAATATGACGCGGAAAATCGCCGCGCGGACAAAGGATGTTAGAATCGCTATTGTAGGAAAATATGTAAAGCTCCATGACGCGTATATTTCGATAATTGAAAGTTTGAATCACGCAGGCTTTGAAGCCGGCGCAAATATCAATATATTCTGGGTAGACAGCGAAGATGTTACAGAAGAAAACATCAACAACATCTTCAGCGGCATAGACGGAATGATTATTCCCGGAGGTTTCGGCGACAGGGGCATCGAAGGCAAAATCGCAGCCTGCCGTTACGCAAGAGAAAATGACATTCCCTATTTGGGAATCTGTCTTGGGATGCAGATCGCGGTAATTGAATTTGCGCGTAACGTCTGCGGACTTGAACGCGCCAATTCAGGTGAATTTGACGAAACCTCCCCTGACAAGGTAATCGACATAATGCCGGATCAAGTCGGCATGATTGGAAGCGGCGGAACAATGCGTCTGGGAGCGTACCCGTGCAAAACAGCGGAAGGCTCTTTGTTAAGAAAACTGTACGGCGCACTGGAAATAAGCGAGAGGCATCGCCACAGATTTGAATTTAACAACAGCTACAGGGAAGTAATGGCAAACGCAGGTCTTACCATCTGCGGAATGTCACCTAACGGCAGCCTCGTTGAAGCGGTTGAGCTTAAAAACAAACGTTTCTTTGTCGGCGTTCAGTATCATCCTGAATTTAAAAGCCGCCCAAATAAACCGCATCCGTTATTTCTGGGACTTGTACAGGCTGCTTTGTAAACCAGCAGTATAAAGCTGTTTAAAAATTTCAATTTTTGAATAGCTTCTATATAAAACGCATTTTTGCAGGGCTTTGCCCGAAAAAATGCATAAAT
>Ga0209755_10000993_pt1 | contig 47655 bp, 39 predicted proteins | sample TergutCo191P1_FD_187301 | JGI IMG/M metagenome (GOLD analysis project Ga0209755, IMG submission 187301) | Cornitermes sp. P1 segment gut microbial communities from Petit-Saut dam, French Guiana - Co191P1 (SPAdes) (version 2) | ecosystem: Host-associated > Arthropoda: Insects > Digestive system...
GGGGGGGGGGGGGGGGGTTAATTATCATATTGTCAAAACAAGCGATTTTTTTAAGTAAACTCATACCATCCCCTTTTAAGTTTTTGCGGCCTTTTTTGCCGGTTACAGTTACTATTATCTCATTTTTTTACTATTGTCAAGCTTCTGTATAATATTTTTTTAAAAAAAGTAACTTATCTGTTTTTAAGTGATTTTGAGACAGGCGTAAATTATTCTAAAAAAGCACGGGATGAGAGTTGTTTAAACTGCCTTGACCTTATTGCGATTTTCAGATAAATTGGGTTCATGTTTATTAAAGTATTTCTTCTTTTATTGTTTTTTGCTGTTACAATTTTTATTGGTCTTTATTTCAGAAAAAGAGCGGCAAGTGTAAATGATTTCGTGCTGGGCGGACGCAATGTCGGTCCATGGCTTTCGGCGTTTTCCTACGGAGCTACTTATTTCTCTGCCGTTGTGTTTGTCGGATATGCCGGTCAGTTCGGCTGGCGGTTCGGTACTGCGGCGGTGTGGATTGGGCTTGGAAACGCGTTTATCGGCTCTTTGATGGCATGGTTCATCCTCGGCAGACGGACTCGCGTTATGACAAACCACATTAAAAGCGCGACAATGCCTGAGTTTTTCGGCAATCGTTACAATTCCACCGCTTTAAAAATATGCGCTTCGATTATCGTTTTTATCTTTTTAATCCCCTACACCGCTTCCTTGTACAACGGGCTTTCGCGCCTTTTCGCGATGGCGTTCGGCATACCGTTTGAATACTGCATCTGGGCGATGGGTATTCTGACAGCAATCTTTGTTGTCGCAGGCGGTTACTTCGCGACAGCAGTCAACGATTTCATTCAGGGGTCAATAACAGTGATTGGCATTGTCGCCGTCATTGCGGTAGCGTTGGGCAGTAAAGGCGGCTTTATGCCTGCGATGGACTCTCTTGCCCAGGTAAACGATTCAGGAATTCCGCGCGGAAATGTTCCAGGAGTGTTCACTTCGTTCCTTGGTCCTGATCCGATCTCGCTTATCGGCGTATTAATACTGACATCTCTTGGAACGTGGGGATTGCCGCAGATGGTGGCGCGCTTCTACTCTATCAAGAGCGAAAAAATGATCACCAAGGGCGCAATTGTTTCCACATTTTTCGCGGTTTTTGTAGCGGGCGGCTGTTACTTCCTTGGCAGTTTCGGACGCATTTTCGCGACTCCCGCGGATGTAAAAGCAAACGGCTTTGACTCGATCATTCCCGGCATTCTTGCGAATTTCAACAGCGACTGGATGATGGGTTTAATCATTGTTTTAGTATTCGCGGCATCCATCTCCACTCTTTCATCTTTGGTTATGTCTTCGGCGTCAACTTTAACGCTGGACTTTTTAAGAGGCAATATAATTAAAAATATGAACGACAAAATGCAGCTGTTTATTATCCGCTCATTAATAATTGTGTTTATAATAATTTCATCTGTAATTGCAATTGGTGTATACAAAGGCGGAATAACATTTATCGCTCAGTTGATGGGCGTTTCATGGGGCGCTCTTGCCGGGTCTTTCCTCGCGCCGTTCCTTTACGGGCTCTACTGGAAGAGAACAAGCAAGGTAGCTGTGTGGGTATGTTTTATATTCAGCACTTCTGTAATGATACTCAATGTTCTGTTCAGGAGTTCATTCCCAGAACTTTTAAGATCGCCTATAAACGCAGGCGCGTTCTGCATGCTTGCGGGTCTTGTCATCGTGCCTTTAATAACTTGTATAACCAAAGCGCCGGATAAAGAAGTGGTCGACCGCTGTTTCTCCTGCTACGATGAAATAGTCACGGTTAAAGTTAAAGATGACCTTGGGAATTAGTTACCATTTTAACTATTTTTTCTTTTAATAAATCCAATCCTATGCTGTTTTTTACCGAAACCGCTATGCTGTCCGGAAAACGTTTTATTAAATCTTCAAGAGCTGTGGATTCGCCGCCTGCCGGCAGGCAGTCGATTTTATTAAGCAAAGTTATCATTGGAATCTCGTGGGCGTTCAACTCTTTTAAAACTGAAATTGTCGTTTCGTAATTGCTTTCGATTGCCGGATCTGACGCGTCCAAAATGTGTATCAGAAATGACGCAAGAGCGGCTTCTTCCAGAGTGGAATGAAACGCCTTTATAAGCGAATGCGGCAGATTGCGGATGAAGCCTACGGTGTCCGTCATAAGAACAGGCGTACCGGCAGCAGGTTCAAAGCGGCGCGTTACGGCGTCCAGTGTGCAAAAAAGTTTGTCCTGCGCAAGGACATCCGCGCCTGTTAACGCGTTTAAAAGGCTGGATTTCCCCGCGTTCGTGTAGCCTACAATCGCGCAGACAGGTATGTTGCTGCGCTCCCTTTGACGCCTTTGCTGCTGGCGCTGTTTGCGCACCTGTTTAATTTCATCTTCCAGCAAATGGATACGCTTTTCTATTTTTCTTCGGTCTGTTTCCAGTTTGGTCTCGCCGGAGCCTTTTGTGCCGTACCTGCCGCCCCTTTGACGTGAAAGATCGATGTACTTATGCGTTAACCTTGGTAAAAAGTAGGTTAACTCAGCCAGTTTTACCTGTAATTCTGCTTCCCTTGTAGTTGCGCGTTCAGCAAATATGCGGATTATCAGCTCCTGCCTGTCTACAACAGGAAGAGCGGAAAGTTCTTCCCAATTCCTCTGCTGTGAAGGGTTTGGGTTCCAGTCAAAGACCATCAAGTCGGCTTCCATTTCCGCGGCTTTTTTCGACAACTCCTCTGCCTTGCCGCTGCCCATTCCGAAACGAGGACTTCTTTCGCGCACACGGATTTTTTCATGCGCGGCAATAACAAGACCTAAGCTTTCACAAAGCCCCTGCAATTCACAGCACACAGCTTCATCGCCGAAAGCGCCGGTAATAATACTGACAAGAAACGCCTTCTTTGGTTTGTCCTGAGTTTCATAGATTTTCTGCATTGTCTTCATTGTATCATAGATTTTTTTTTTTTTTTTTGCTACCATGTGAACATGAACCGTTTAACCGCTGACGAACTTCGCAGCAAATATATCAATTTTTTTACCTCTAAAGGGCACGTACAAATTCAAGGGAAATCTCTTTTGCCTGAAAATGACCCGACTGCGCTTTTTACAATGGCGGGGATGCATCCTTTGGTTCCCTATCTTTTGGGCGAGGAGCATCCAGCGGGAAAGAGACTTACCGATTTTCAAAAGTGTATCCGCACAAGCGATATCGACTGCGTGGGAGACGCGAGTCATCTTACTTTTTTTGAAATGTTAGGTAATTGGTCGCTCGGCGATTATTTCAAAGAAGAAACTATTAAAATGAGTTTCGAGTTTTTAACGTCTCCGCAGTGGCTGAATATTCCGCTTGAGAAACTTGGGGTGACTGTTTTTCAGGGTGAGGGTGCAATACCAAAAGATGATGAATCTGCTGCTGTCTGGAAAAGTTTAGGGGTAACAAGAATTTCTTACCTTCCGCACGAAGACAACTGGTGGGGTCCTGTAGGAACCACAGGCCCGTGCGGTCCCGACAGCGAAATGTTTTATTACATTGGAGATTCTCCCTGCGGCGCGGATTGCAAACCCGGCTGCTCCTGTAACAAGTGGCTTGAAATCTGGAACGATGTTTTCATGCAGTACAACAAAAACGCGCAGGGGCAATACGAACCGTTAACGCGCAAATGCGTCGATACAGGCATGGGCATAGAAAGAACCGTAACTGTTTTAAACGGTAAATCGTCAGTTTACGACACTCAGATTTTTGAGCAGATTATCGGCGCTATCGAAAACGCGGCGGGCTGTAAATATAGCGGCACGAACAGTGACGCAAGCGGAAATAATATCGACATTGATAAATCGATCCGAATCATCGCGGATCATGTGCGCTCGGCGGCTTTTATTTTAGGCGATCCCAAAGCTGTAAGCCCTTCCAATGTGGGTGCGGGTTATGTTCTTCGAAGGCTAATCCGCCGCGCCGTAAGGCACGGGCGCAAGTTATTATCTAACGGAAAAGAAGGAATCAAACTCTCCTCTATCGCCGATGTTGTAATTAATCAGTTTAAAGGACCGTATCCAGAACTGGAAGAAAACCGCAGTTTTATAATCGGAGAGCTGGACAAAGAAGAAGCCAAGTTCATGGAGACTTTGCAAAAGGGTGAGCATGAATTTGAAAAACTGCTTCCCAATCTTTTAAAGAACCCTCAGAAAATAATGTCCGGGCGCCTTGCCTTTAAACTCTATGACACCTACGGCTTTCCGATTGAACTGACAGAGGAGCTGGCTTCGGAATCCGGAATGACTGTGAACAGGGAAGAATTTGACGAAGCGTTTAAAAAACATCAGGAACTTTCACGCGCCCAGAGCGGTCAGGCTTTTAAAGGCGGCCTTGGAGATCAGGGCGAAATGGCTGTTAAATACCACACGGCGACCCACCTTTTGCACAAAGCGTTAAAAACAGTTCTTGGAGATCATGTCGCCCAGAAAGGCAGCAACATCACAGCGGAAAGGTTAAGGTTTGACTTTACCCACGATTCGCCTATGAGCGCGGATCAAATTAAAACTGTAGAAGATATGGTTAACGAGCAGATAAAAAAAGATCTGCCCGTCTCTATGGAAACGATGGGGCTTGATGAAGCTAAAGCATCGGGGGCAATCGCTCTTTTCGGTGAAAAATACGAAGCGCAGGTAAAGGTGTACACTGTAGGAAATTCGCCTTCGGATTATTTCTCTAAAGAGGTGTGCGGCGGTCCGCATGTGGAAAGGCTTGGCTCTCTTGGAACATTTAAGATTCAGAAAGAACAGTCATCCTCAGCCGGTGTACGGCGGATCAGAGCGGTTTTAGAGTAAAATTCGATAGTAACCAAATACTAGTCATCATTGTTAAAATTATGATATATTAAAGCAATAGAAGGGTAATTATGAAACGATTAATATTTGTGTTTTTAGGGCTTTTAATAGCGATTAACGGCTTTTCACAGACTGGTTTACAGCCTGCGGCTACCGTAAATCTGATTAGGACAGAACCTATAACTGTCGGTCAGCTTAGAACAGAAGTTGATCGAATGGAAAAAGCCGCAAGCCGTACGTTAAACTCAGCCGAGCGTCTTCAGGTTCTGGATGTAATGATCAACGAGCGCCTTGTTATGCAGGCAGCCGAGCGCGACAGAATCTTACTTACCGATAACGAATTAAATCAGCAAATAAATCAATTCCGCGCGAGCATGGCGCAGCAGTTGGGACGCCAGCCGACAGACGCGGAATTCGCGCAGGCTGTAATGGCAGAAAGCGGACTTGATGTACCGACATTCAGGGAGCAGCTGCGCCGTCAGCTAATAGTGCAAAAATACCTGATGGCAAAAAAAGGTGATATTATTCAGGGTGTTAAAATGCCCACAGACGAAGAAATCGCGTCTGAATACGCTGTCAGAAAAACAGAACTTGTCCGCCCTGATACCATACGTTTTAACATGATACAGGTTCCTTACGGCGCAGACGCGGCAGCCCGCACAAGGGCAAAAAATTTGGCGGATTCATTGGTTCGTGAAATTAACAATGACCCGTCAAAATTTGACGAAGTCGCTTCCCGCAGCGTTGCGCCCAATTCCGGTTTCCAGGCGGGAGACGCCGGTTACCTTCCAAGGAATAACGAAGCAAGACAGGTCGCGGGTCAGGCATTCATGGATACTGCTTTTGCGTTAAGGCAGGGGCAGGTATCACGCCTTATTGAAGGACATCAGGGTTTCCAAATCGTTAAAATAACCGAAAATTACTCTTCCAAGCAGTTGGAATTATCCGATATTTTTCAGCTTGGAACAAGAATAACAGTAAAGGATTACATCGGGCAATTTTTATTAAATCAGAGACAACAGGCTGCATTGGCAAAAGCAAGCGAAGAGCTGATATCAGAATTAAGATCGGGCAGATCCTTTCAGGTGTTTGAAAATAATATAAAATGGTAAAACCATGGTATCCAGGCGAAAAGGACGTATCCTGGCATTTCAGGCTCTTTATTTCTGGGAATCAAACAGAGTCCCTGTAGAAGAACTTGTCTGTTTCGCCTGGCTAAGCGAAGAAAAACTTAATTCTCTCGACGAAGGGATAGCCGCGTTTTCCAGAAACCTTATAGCAGGCTCAATAGAAAATATCGAAGTTATCGATAAATCAATTAAAGATCATCTTGTAAACTGGGATATTTCGCGCCTTAATCGTGTGGATCTTGCCGTGTTAAGAATCTCTGTTTATACATTGATGTATCAGTCTGATATCGCGCCTTCCATCGTTATAGACGAGGCGATAGGTATTTGCAGGGAATACGGCACGGACGAATCCCACAAATTCGTAAACGGCGTTCTTGACAGCATTAAAAAAACGCTTCAGGAAAAGCCATGAATTTGCGCATAACGCTGTTTGCGGGGCTTATACTGCTTGTATTATCAGGCGGCGTATTAACTTTTTTTTATCTTAACGAAAGGAGAATCTCCTCTTCTGCCCGCCAGCAGGACAGTTTTTCACGGATTCTTCGCGAATACGACGAAAAGGCAAGCCTGTTTTACGGAACCCAGAGAGAGTACGATCTTCTTAACGAAGATCTGGACCGCCTTGAAAAAAAAGCGATTGGAGTTGAATCGTGGCTTTCTATCATTAAACGGCGGAGAGCTCTTGCAAGCGGCAATTCGCAGTCAATGGAAAACTACCGTAAAACCGTAAACAACGCGCGAAAAGCGTATCCTTTATCTGCGCCTATAGCCGCGATTGCCGCTGCGGCGAGTGTTAAAGATTCGGCTCTTAACAGAGGAAAAGAAGAGGAGGTAAGGCATCTCCTTCAATTATTCAATGAACCTGCTTTTAATAAACTGCGCCTTTACCTTCATGTGATACTTGGAGATTTTAACAGCCCGCAAAACGCTGTTGTAATACCTGCCGACATTTATTCAGACGAAGAAATATTAGCGGTAAACCTTGCTATCGTTAAAACGCTTAGAAGCGATCACAGGGGCGCTTCTGCGGACATTCAAACGATGCTGAACCGCTATCCGTCGCCAGAGGTAATAAGGTTTGCCGCCGAATATTATTATGATTTTGGTGATCTTATGAGAAGCGCGGAATTGTTTTCGATTCTTAAAGATAACAGAGCGCTGGTTCGTCAGGCGGACGCGCTGTACCTTGCCGGTTTTCCGTACAACGCTGTTTCGATATGGCTTTTGTTGTCTGAATTTAATAATGAGACAAGTTTCTACAATCTTGCGGCCACCGCAGAAACAAAGAACGAGTCTGCGATGTATTTGGAAAAACTTGTCAATTTGCAAACCGGCGGCATACCTTCTCCTGCAAGGGAGTTCGGTTTTATTAAGTACAGCCGTTTCCTTGATTATGCAGCCGCTCTTACACTGTTAAGAAATAATAAAATTTTTCCGCCCGAAAGCCATCCTTACATAGATTTGGAAATAAGCAAACGCCATGTGGAAAACCAGAATCTGGGTTTTCAGATAGCTCAAACGTGGCTTTTGCTGGATCGTCATGACAGAAATGAAAACCTGCACAGATGGGCGGCATGGCATTTCTTTTTCCAGAAATGTTTTGATGAAGCGCAGATTCTGCTTGACCGCCTTGAACTGTTTAAATTTACCGGTAACTGGATAGATATTTACAAAGCTTTATTTCAAATGAACGAAGGATACCTGGACGCGGCGGAAAATATACTACATTCAGTTTCGGCAGCGGATCCCTCCTGTTCATGGGATGTCAATGCGAATCTTGGCAGGATATTAGAAACTATACGCTACCCTGCCCGCGCCCTTGATCAATATGAAACAGCGTCTGCCAAATTGCTGACAGCAGCTCCTGGGAACTTAAAAACGGCATCCCGTCTGCAAGTGAGAATCGCAGGATGCCTGACCGCCATGAACCGCCGCAGCGACGCAAGGAAAGCGCTCCTTACCGCCTTGTATTTGGACGAGGATAATATTGCGGCGCGGACAGAACTGGATAAAACCTTTTAGCCGCCTGCTCTTTAGGGAGCTTGACGGATATAATTGATTTTCATATACTGAAACTAATATAAACTACATAATTTCGGAGGATATATATGAAAGTTACACCTTTGGGAGACCGGGTGATGGTCAAACTGGAAAAAAATGAAGCAAAGACCGCCGGAGGAATCATTATTCCCGACACTGCTCAGGAAAAAACCCAGCAAGGAACAGTTGTATCTGTGGGACCTGGCACTGAAAAAGAAAAAATCACAGTTAAAAACGGCGACAAAGTAATGTACGACAAATACGCCGGTACTCAGGTAAAAATCGACGGAGTGGAACACCTGATCCTGAAAATGGCTGATATAATAGCAGTTGTTGAATAATTATCCGCGTTTAACAATTTTATTAGCTCTTGCCTTTTCGCTTTTATTATCGTCATGCTCAAGACTGGGTTATGGGGTTCTGCTGTGGTCGATAGATGACCCTCCCATTGACTCAGGCACCGTTCTGCCTGTTTACATCAGATCGAATATCGAGAAGATTTGGGTAGTAGGAGTTCCTGAAGCTTTAAAATCGCACAAGGATTATAAAAAGGAAATCCCTCTTACCCAGCTTGAGTTTATAGGCAGCAAACAGAAAGCGGAAAAAAGAGCGGAAGAGTTTTCGCAGTACGCGCTTACTTATGCCGAAAATTTGCAGGATGGGCTTCCAATCCGCGACAACACCGATAATAATTCGCGCAGGGTTTACCGCCTTAGATTAGGTGAAATTATAAAAATCCTTAATGTAGCGAAAGGAAACCCGCCTATAAGCACAACAGGAGATCCTCTTCCCGGCGACTGGTACAGGGTTCTTACAAACGACGGCACCATTGGCTATTGTTTTTCCTACAGGCTGAAACTTTTTGATCAGCGCGAAGGTTCTGTACAGTCCTCGCCTTCAGCGCAGAGGGATTCAACTCCTGATCCGGAACTGGATTCCGTTTTGGCAAGAACCTGGTCCGCGGAAATCTATTCGCATATGATCAATACAAAGCGGTTAAATATACAATCGCTTGAGAAGCAATACCGTTTCGATCCCGGACAGGAAACAGGCACAGCAAGAATTATACTGCCCGAAATCGAAAGGCAGTTTAATTACCAGAGAATCATTTCCGAGGGAGAGCGCGCCTGGCGTTTTGAAGGTTCGGATTTGCAAATGGTAATGAGATCCTACACTACCCTCGCGGTTCAATTTTCAGATAACTCAGGCGCAAGGCAGACTTATTTATTTGTCAATCTGCCGTCAAAAATTGAAGACCTTATTCTTGAAGAAACCGCAAGGCGCGAGAGCCAGTTCATGACAATTTATGAACAGGGACCCGTGTTTTCCAGCAATAATTACGGGACCATCACATTGCTGCAAACAGGCGATTTTACATGGACAGGCTACGATCTTCTTGTCCCGCAGGTTATTTCCGCGGATACAAAGGGAGCGGGCAGAATTAACATGGATTTGTATATTTCTCCTTCCTACGAAGAGCGTTTTAACGGCGCTTTTTCTATGATGTTTTCCGATATCAGATCGAATAACACAGTTTATTTCCTGTATGCTCTTGACAATCAGGGACTGCGCCTGGAAGCCGTACCTGAGTTTGGGATAGAAGATGTAACCGTTATGCGCAGATCTCTGTCTCCTGTGGTTCTTTACTTTTTCAGGGACACCCCCTTCTAGCAATGTCCTTTGTACAATTTTCACGGATAAGTTTAAGTTTCGCTGACAGGGATATACTTAAAAACGTATCGCTCCGCCTTGAAGCAGGTTCTCGTTCCTGCCTTGCAGGCGCAAACGGCTGCGGCAAAACTACATTGATGAAAATAATCGCGGGGATTATTCCCGGCGACTCAGGCGAAAGAGCAGTTCAAAAAGATACGCGTATCTCATATCTTCCACAATCAGGCATTGTTCACCGCGGAAAGACACTTCGCGAAGAAGCGGAAACATCCTTTAGTTTTATTCACAGCCTTATTGAACGCATGGAAAAAACCGGAGAGCAGCTTGAAAAAGCGAAAACAGACGGCAGTGCCACTCAGATGTTAGTTGAAGAGCATCATAATCTGCAGGAACAGATTGAAGACAGCGGTTATTACAGGAGGGAGGGCGAGATCGCATCGGTGCTTTCGGGGCTTGGTTTTCGCGCGAATGATATAAACCGCGATACAGGAGAGTTTTCAGGCGGCTGGCAGATGCGTATCGCTCTTGCGAAAGTGCTACTGCATAAACCTGACATTCTTTTGCTTGATGAGCCTACAAATTATCTTGATATTGAAGCAAGAGCATGGCTTGAAGACTGGCTTAATAAATTTTCAGGCGGATATCTTTTAGTATCGCATGACAGGTATTTTCTTGATGTCTGTGTAAACGAAGTATACGAACTTTTTAACGGGAATTTAAAACGATACGCCGGAAATTATACGTCCTATGAAAAAGTGCGGCGCATCGAGCTTGAAGGCATTGTAAAACGTTTTACCGAACAGCAGGAAGAAATTGAAAAAACTGAAAACCTTATCCGCCGTTTCAGGTATAAGGCAAGCAAGGCAGCTTTCGCGCAGGAACTTATTAAACGCCTTGAAAAAATGGAACGCATAGAAATTCCGGAATCCTTTAAAAAAATCAATATAAGTTTTCCGCCTGCTCCTCATTCAGGAAATATCGCTCTTACGCTGGAAGGAATCACAAAAAGTTACGGGCAAAGGCGCGTACTTCAGGATTTGGATTTAACCTTGAACGCGAAAGAACGCCTTGTAGTAGCGGGTCCGAACGGAGCGGGCAAAACTACGCTCCTGCGGATAATCGCGGGCGCCGATTCTAATTTTGAAGGTTCTATTAAGTATGGAAGCGGAATCAGCGCAGGTTATTTTTCCCAGGATGCCGCGGAAGCCATGGATTCTCCTAAAACAATACTTGAGTTTATGGAAGATGAATCCCCTATATCTCTTATCCCAAAATTACGCGACATGCTCGGCGCATTTTTATTCAGGGGTGATGATGTTTATAAAAGCGTTTCTGTTTTATCAGGAGGAGAGAAAAGCCGATTAGCGCTTTTAAAAATGTTTTTAAAACAGATAAATCTTTTAATTCTAGACGAGCCGACAAACCATCTTGATCTACATTCAAAAGATATTTTACTTGACGCGCTTAATAACTTCAGCGGCACTATTATTTTTGTTTCGCACGACCGCGCGTTCATGGAAGAGTTATCTACCAAAACTTTGGAACTAAAACCGGGAAACGAATTATCACCTGCGTCCGCAAAGCTGTTTTACGGCGATTACGCGTACTATCTTGAAAGAAAAGCGGAAACAGCCGAAGAAAAACAAACAACAGTGAACAGCGGACAAAAAGAAAACACACAAAAAAAAGCGGAATTATCATTAACGAATGAGGAAAAACGCGCGGCAGACAAACAAAGACAGGCTTTCTTACGCAAACTTGAAAGACAGGAAGCGGAAATTTTAAAAACGCTGGAAGAATTGGAAACTCAAAAAGCGCAGCTTGAAGCAGATCTTGGGCGCCCAGACATTTATTCAAACGGCGAAAAAGCCAAAAGCGTCAAACAAAAACTTGACGAATGTAACGCAGAAATTGAATCAAAAACAAACGAATGGGAATCAGTTATTTCACTGAAAGAATAATTTTAATCATTCATACGCGTACCTCGCAGTAGAAACAATATAGATAATTTAATATAATTCTCTTATGAATGTTTTAATCATAGGCGGAGCCGGATATATTGGAAGCCATGTAACAAGAGAATTCCTTGATAAAGGCGGCAAATGCACTGTTTACGACAACTTGTCTACCGGATTAAAACAAAATCTTTTTCCGGATGCGGATTTTATCTGCGATGACATTCACAATTATCAGGCGCTGTTTGACGTAATGAAAATCGGGCAATTTGACGCTCTTGTCCATCTTGCGGCGTCCAAAGCAGCCGGAGAATCAATGCTAAACCCGGAAAAATATTCGCGAAATAATATAATTGGAACTTTAAATATCCTAAACGCCGCTTGTGAAGCCGGAATTAAAAATATTATATTTTCCTCTAGCGCCGCCGTTTACGGAGAGCCAAAATATCTGCCTATCGACGAAAAACACGCTACAGTTCCTGAAAATTACTACGGTTTTACTAAACTGGAAATTGAACGTTTTTTATACTGGTACGAAAAATTAAAAAATATTCGTTATGCCTGCCTGCGTTATTTTAATGCGGCAGGATACGACATAAACGGCAGAATAAAAGGGCTTGAACAAAATCCCGCGAACCTGATACCTGTTGTAATGGAGACAGCCTGCGGTTTGCGGAAAGAAATGCAAATCTTTGGAAATGATTATGACACCGAAGACGGCACCTGTGTCCGCGATTATGTGCATGTAAGCGATCTCGCCTGCGGGCATAAAATGGCGCTTGATTACATTGTTAAAAATGATACGAGTGTTACAATAAACCTCGGCAGCGAAAAAGGATATTCCGTAACAGAAGTTATAGAAACCGCAAGAAAAATAACAGGAAAGCCAATCCCTTCGAAAATAACAGGAAGGCGCTCAGGAGATCCTGTAAAACTATATGCTTCCTGTTCTCTTGCACACGAATTATTAAACTGGAAAGCAAAATATTCAGATATAGAAACATTAATTAAAACAAGCTGGGAGGCTTATATTCATGAAGGAAAAATTATTTAGCTGGCTTGATAATTCCTCTGACCTTGCTGTTGAACTGGAAACAGAACTTACAAAACGTCAGGCTGTCTCGCCTGAATCGGGCGGCGAAGGCGAACTTGAAAAGTGCCTTTATCTTGAAAGTTTTCTTCGTTCTCATGGCATAACACAGCTTGAAAGATATGACGCCTTCGACGCAAGGGCAAAAGGAACTGTTCGTCCAAATTTGATCGCTACCATTAACGGCAGCGCGGCAGAAGAAGGGTGTCTTTGGATCATGAGCCACACCGATGTTGTCCCGCCCGGAGAGGAAAAACTTTGGAATTCAAATCCATGGACTGTTATACGCAAAAACGATCCTCCGGGAGATCGCGTTATTGGGCGGGGAGTCGAAGACAATCAGCAGGGGCTTGTATCCTCGGTTCTGGCAGCTCTGGCTTTTACCAAACAGGGATTAACACCAGCGCGCACAATCAAACTGCTTTTTTCCGCCGACGAGGAAGTAGGTTCGGCTTACGGAATCGACTGGCTTGTAAAAAACCACAGCGGTTTATTCAAAAAAAGCGACATGGTACTCGTTCCCGACGGAGGCGACGAAAAGGGTGAATATATCGAAGTTGCGGAAAAAAATATTTTATGGATGCGCTTTACAACTCATGGAAAGCAGGCTCACGGTTCAATGCCGGATTTGGGAGCCAACGCATTTCTTGCCGGCTCTGATCTTGCCCTCCGCCTTCATTATGAGCTAACAGAGAAATTCGCAGAACATGATCCAATGTTTGATCCGGACTACTCTACTTTTCAGCCGACAAAAAAAGAAGCGAATGTTCCCAACATTAATACAATCCCCGGAGAAGATGTTTTCTGCATGGATATGCGCGTCCTTCCTCGGTATTCTCCTGAGATGATCATTGCCGAAACAGACAGAATAAAATCCGAAGTAGAAAAAAAACACAATGTAACAATCGAATACACTTTGCCGCAGCTCATGAAATCGGTTCCAACAGGCAAAGACGCGCCGATTGTCAAAATGCTGTCAAAGGCGGTGCCTGAGGTTTACGGCGTCAAGCCGCGCCCTGTCGGCATCGGCGGCGGTACAATGGCGGCTTACCTTCGCAATATTGGAATAGACTGCGCGGTCTGGACAAAGACTGATGAAACATTACACCAGCCAAACGAATACGCGTTATTGGAAAATATAATCGGAGATGCCAAAGTAATGGTCTTGCTGGCTATTGATTTATAATATGAACCGGCTCGAAGCAGATAAAATTATCGCCTCATTGTGCGAAGGCGGAGCTGTCGCCGGTAAACTTGCTTCTTACGAACCTCGTCAGGCGCAGCTTGATTTACTTGCATTGATTATTCAGGGTTTTAATGAAGACGCGTTAGTAATGGCGGAAGCCGGAACCGGCGTTGGTAAATCTTTTGCCTATCTCCTGCCCGCAATGCATTTTGCGCTGGCAAATAAAGAAAAAGTGGTAATTTCCACAGCTACTATAACGCTTCAGCAGCAGCTTTTTGAAAAAGACATACCTCTTGTCGCTTCAAGCATGGGAGATGTTAAAATAAAATCAGTTATCATGAAAGGCAGGGGAAATTATCTTTGCCTGCGCAGACTGGACGACGTTATACAGGAACCGTCTCTTTTCGATTTTGAAGGCAATGAACTGGAAAATATTCTGCAATGGTCAAGAAAAACCAAAACAGGCGAAAAGTCGGAATTATCATTTATGCCGTCCGATTCAATTTGGCCTGGTATCTGCTCTGAATCGGATTTATGCCTTGGCAATTTTTGCCCGCGCAGGGAACAATGTTTTATTCTTGCTCTGCGCAGAGAAGCAAATAACGCGCATATTATCGTTGTAAATCATCACCTGCTTTTTGCGGATCTGGCCGCAAGATATCAGGGAGCAGGTTATGAAAGCGCTGTTGTTTTACCGCCTTTTAAAAGACTGATAATTGACGAAGCGCATACGATAGAAAACGCGGCTACGTCATTTTTTTCATCCGAGTTCGCGAGAACAGGAATATTTAAACAGCTGGGAAGGCTTTATTCCAAACGAAGAGCGCATGAACGCGGCCTGCTTGTAAGGTTATGCGCAATGCTGCCTGCGGCAGAGGATCCTCTGGAAGCAATGGCGCAGGCGATTCAATCGGTAAAAAAATCCTGCGAAGAACTTGACGACTGCGCTCTTGAACTTTGCAGATCAGAAGGAATTTACAGGCTATCGGCTTCAATAGATGAGTCTTTTTTAAAGAAATCGCTATTTCCAAATTTTAAAGCGCTGCGAAAAGATATTTTAAAACTCACCGATATGATCAAAGAAATACTGGATAACCTTGAAGATGACGATGCTTCGGATCCTGCTGTATGGGAAATAAAAGCAATTATAAGAAGGCTTGAAAACGCGGCGGAAATATGCAGCGCGTTCTGTAAATATAAAAAGCACGAAGACGAAGTTCTGTGGATAGAAAAAATTCATTCGTTTAAAGAACCGTGGGCTGTATTTACAAGAACACCCCTCGATCTTGCGCCTATATTAAAAGACAGTGTTTTTAAACCAAATAAAACGGTTGTCTGCGTTTCGGCGACTCTGGCGATTAACAATGATTTTTCCTACTGGGCAGATCAATGCGGAATAGCCTGTATTGATTCGCGTAAGCCGCTTTCAGGATGCTTTCCCTCTCCTTTCCCGTTTGACAGCGCGGTACTCCTTGCCGCTCCTACAGACGCGCCGCTGCCGGATGAAGACGGCTATCAGGACTATGTAAACAACGCCGTAGCCAAGCTTGCCGCAATCGCCGGGGGCTCGGCACTCGTCCTTTTTACCTCCTTCCAATCGTTAAACAGCGCTCATCAGGCATCCAAAGCAGAACTTACACCATTAGGTATCCGCTGCCTTAAACAAGGCGATGACGACCGTACCCGCTTGCTTCAGACATTCCTTTCCGATGAAAGTTCATGCCTTTTTGGCACAGATTCCTTTTGGGAAGGTGTAGATGCCCCCGGCGGCACCCTCAAATTGGTAATAATCTGCCGCCTGCCATTCAGAACCCCGGGTGACCCTGTCCATGAAGCCCGCCGTGAAGCCGCCGAAAAACTGGGTAAAAACCCCTTTATGGAGTTATCCCTGCCCCAGGCTGTAATGAAATTCAAACAGGGTTTTGGAAGGCTTATGCGCCGCAGCTCCGACAGGGGAATTGTGGCTGTTTTAGACGGGCGAATCCAAAAAAAATCGTACGGAAAACTGTTTTTACAAGCCCTTCCTCAGACAAAAATGAGCGCTTCCAGCCTTAATAATCTGTTAAGAGACATAGAAAATTTCCTATATTAATGGTATAATTAGCGCTGAGGTGCGGGATATGTCAGATATAGCTGAAGCTGAGCTAATTGAAGAACAATCGGATTATGTAGTCAGCGAAAAATTCATAATTTTTTCCATTCTTGGCAAATTATACAGTTTTCCGTCCCGCATGATAGGTGAAATTGCCCTCTTTGATACTGTTTATCCTCTTCCTTTAATGCCTTCGTATGTACTCGGTGTTATTAACAGGTATTCTATTCCTTACGCGTTATTTGATTTGGGCATTTTATTTAATAATACGCCGACTTCTCATAATAAAACATTAATTTTAAAAGATAATATCGATCGTGTCGCTTTTCTTATTGATGATGTAGCAGGGATTATCGATATGATACCTGAAAATCTTATTATTCTTGAAAGAAACGCGGACTCAAATGAACTGACCGACGCTGTTTCCGCTACTTTTAACTGGAACGATAATGATGTGTTTGTTCTGGATGTCAGCAGGATAATAAAACGTATCTCGGAGGAAACGGCATAAGTATGCGGGTTTTTATCAGTTCATATAAACTGTTTTCTCTTGCGATTCCGATTAGGTTTGTTTCTTCAATTTTTATTAATTACGATAATTCCAATTATAAAATTTTTCACAATCATGAAAACCATAACACCTATATTTCGCTTCCTTTGCTTTTTAATTGTCCGCAGGATATGCGCCACGGTATAGTTTTAAAAAACGGTAATACCGAAGACAGCCAGATGGAAAATAAAACCATTCTGCTCGGCGCGCAGGTGGAAAATGAAATTAATATTCCATCTGACAATATTTACCCGCTGCCTAAAATTCTTAATGTTATGCAATTTTCTTTTATTTTCAGCGGCATATCGTTTAATAAATCATCCGCATACCCCATCCTCCTTCTTAATCCTGAACATTTGGTTCAAAATATACAAAAGGATTTAATTATATGATTAGAACATTAATTGTCGACGACAGCGAATTGGTACGCGCGATGTTGGCCGATTTTCTTGTCAGCGAAGGTTCGTTTGAAATTGTCGGTGAAGCGGAAAACGGACAGGAAAGCATAGATAAGGCAAGAATACTGTCACCTGATTTAATTACAATGGATTACGAGATGCCGGTTTTAAACGGGCTTGAAGCAATCGTAGAAATCAGGAAGTTCAGTTCCTGCGGCATTGTAGTTATCAGCACGCATGATACCGCTAAAATGGCTTATGAAGCGACAGTTAAAGGCGCTCATGAATTTTTCGCAAAAGATATTTTTACTTCCAAAATGACAGACAGGCAGCGAAGCGATATTTTTAACACGTTAAAGCAGATAACAAACATTAAAAAAAGAAACAGCAGCTTTCATGATCCAGGCGGACAAACCAGCATGGCTCCAAGAAAAATTAACTGCGTTGTCATCGCCTCTTCTACAGGCGGCCCTATGGCATTATGCCAGTTATGCTCAGCTCTTCCCGTTGACTTTCCGGTTCCTATACTGCTTGTCCAGCACAATACATCAGGTTTTGACAAAGGATTTGTCCAATGGCTTGACGGTTATTCGCATTTAAAAATACAGCTTGCAGAAGATGGAGTTTACCCCTCCAAGGGCAATGTTTATGTCGCGCCGACAGACAAACATCTTTTAATCGGTGTTAATGGAATCAGTCTGGACGATTCGGAGCCCGTTAACAATCAAAAACCAGCCGCTGACATTTTATTTAAAAGCGCGGCAGAACAATACGGCAGCTCTCTTATAAGCGTTGTTCTTACCGGAATGGGAACTGACGGGGCTCAGGGTACAATTTACGTTAAAAACGCAGGCGGCATCACAATCACCCAGGACGAATCAACCTCCATGATATACGGTATGCCGCAGGCTGCTGTTGAAACAGGCCGTGTTGACATTATTTTACCGTTATCAGAAATTGCAGGTAAACTTGTATCCTTAATGCGCGGAGAAGCCTGATCATGACATCTAACGAAACGGTTTCAAATATTACAGCAGAAGTCCAGTCAGATGTTCCGTTGGAGATTCTGTCAAACCCGGCTCTCATATTTTTATATTACAGAATAGAGCAAATACTCGGCATAAAATCGGGATGCGCCGCTTTAATAGAATTAAATAAATATATCGAAAAAAACTGCGGCGCTTCTTTTATTGAAAACCCGGCTGCTTACGAGTTCCTTTTAACATCACGTGAAAAAATATACGAAATCTCCAACATACTTACCGTAAACGAAACTTATTTTTTCAGAGAAGGCGCTCACTTTGATTTATTGGCTGATCTCCTGCCTGAACTTATAAAAATCGGCCGCCCTCTTCAAATTTGCTGCGCCGCGGTTTCTATCGGCTGCGAAGCGTACAGTATCGCTATGCTCCTTGATTATTATTTAAAGAAGGGACTGGATTTTGATTATAATATTGACGCTTTTGACGTCAGCGCTGAAGCGATAGAAACCGCAAAAAACGCCCGCTTTTCTTTAAACACCCTTCGCAATGACGGCTCTTCGTGGAGATTTATTCTTGATTCATACCTGACTGCCGATGACTGCGAATTAATAGTTACGCAAAACATCAGAAAAAAAGTGCGTTTCTTTACTCATAATATAATGCGCGGCCTTGATAAACAATACGATATTATTTTCTTTAGAAATTCTCTTATTTATTTTTCTAATAAAAACAGGCTTTCTGTTTTAAACAACCTGGCAGATTCTCTTTTTAATAACGGGCTTCTGTTTATCGGCGTTTCTGAAACTGCGTCCGTTAATCATCCGCTTCTTGCAAGCCGAAACAGCGCAGATGTGTTTTATTTTCAGAAAACAGGGTTTCCCAACTTTCAAAATGATTCGCGTATATTTCATGTATCAAACACGCATTACAGCTGCACTGCGCATGATAAAATTGAAAAAGCAGAACCGTCAAAAGAAAATTGGATTATACGCGAAGAGATTCCCATTAGTTGCGCTGAAATAAAGGAATTATTAGAAACAGAAGACGGAAAACAAAACGCTCAAAATGTAATTTCTCTTATCGAAAATAAAGAACAATCTTCTGTATCAGGAAGTTCACTTGCCGCTTCTTCGCTGTATTATTTACACATTCAAAATTACGAATACGCGGATAAAATTATTACTTGTCTTGAAAAAAGAAACACAGGCGCATTTACCCGCTTTTTACGCGGCGAATATTATTTTTTACAAACTCGGACGGAAGAAGCGCTAAAATATTATCAGGAAGCTTCTGTTAAAGACAGATATTTCTGGCCCGCATTTTACAGAATAGCAGCTCTTTGCGCTGACGGAAACAGAACCAGATATGAATATAAAATTAAAAAAACAATTGAAAGCATTGAACATGTCCTTGAACTAAACACGGACGGCAGTTTTTACTATGAATGTTTTTTAGGCGGGTTTTCACCAGATTATTTTAGAAGAATTCTTGAAAAAAAATTATCTTAGAAGAGGTTGTAAATGGAATTAACGAATTTTAAAAACTTAAAGATAATTACAAAACTCGGCATCAGCGCTTCTGTTTTTCTGCTGCCGCTCAGTATTATGCTAATTTCCATTGTTTCAATGTCGCTGTCGTCCATCAGAAAAGATTCAGCCGAAATCCGCGGCATAGAAGTCCTTCGCCCCGCAATGTCTCTTATGCAAATTATTCCGCAGCATGTAAGATATGCGGTTGACGGCGCCACAGGCGATCTTTTACATTCAAAGCAGTATACAGAAGAGCTTCTTGCTGAATTAAAAAATAAATATACACTGAATTTCAGCAACATAGGCTTTGTTGTATCGCCGCAGTCTTTAAATGAAAACTGGCAGCATCTTTCCAGCACTACAATACGCGATACGGTTTTATGGGCGTACAGACAATTAATGCAGGATCTGATTCAAATAATTGTTTTTATCGGCGAGGTTTCCGGGCTTGTAACGGACAGCGAGCTGGAAAGCGCGTATTTATTCGCCGCCGCCGTTCAGGAGCTGCCGCAGGCGCAGGAAAGAATTGTTCTTATCGGTAATCTTTTAAGAACAATCGAAGACGGCGCTTTTACTCAAAGGCGCAGAGCCGAATTGCAGCGCCATATCCAGATTTTAGTTTATTCAGATAACGCACGTATACAAAACCGTTTTAAATCGGCAGAAAACCTTAGAATACGCAGCACCGGCACCCTTGAGTCATTTGAAATATTATTAAAAGGCTGTTATGACAGAGTCGCGTATTTTGCGGAAATTGCCGAAAATGTTTTAAATGACCCTGTTATTAATTTAGAAGCTCTTCCCGCGTTATACGATACCGCAAGCCATGCAAATAACGCCATGTACCGCCTGCAGACAGCCGCTCTTGACAGACTGGAAGAATTAATTAAAAAAAGAATATCGTCTTACAGGCTCAGGCTGTTTTTATCCCTTACCGCCGCAATTTTAGCGACTATCTTCGCCTTCTTTATAATTTTTATTACAACTTTTACAATCAGAAAATCGACAGATAACATGGGCAAAGTTTTTAAAAAGCTTGACGAAAACAATCTATCCGCGGAAGTTGAAGCCCTTTCAAGTGATGAACTTGGAGAGTTTATGCTTGCTTTAAAAGGCTTTTTATTCAAATTACAGGGAACATTTTCATCTTTTTACAAAAATACATCAATGGTTTCGTCTGCCGTGCATGAACTTACTTCTTCGGCAAAACAGATTGCAACAACCGCAAACGAACAGTCTGCCAGTGTCGCGCAGATTATCAGCACGATGGAGACCAATAAGGATCTCTCAACTCAGGCAGCCGCAAAAACAACAGAAGTCGCCGATCTTGCAATCAAAACTCAGGAATTAAGCAAAAGGGGCGCCGATTTAAGAGATGTAAATGAAAATATGATGCTTGATATACGAAACCAAAACGCAAAAATTATAGAAATTATCAGAAACCTTGCCGACATGCTTTCAAGAATTGACGAATCCATCAGGCTGATAGACACAATCGCGGATCATACAAAACTAATTGCGTTTAACGCAGCTCTTGAAGCGTCGTCATCCGGGGAAGCAGGCTCCCGTTTCTCTGTAGTCGCTTCAGAAATAAGGCGTTTTGCTGACAATGTTGTAGAATCTTCAGCGGAAGTCAAAGAAAAGATTACAGAGCTGCAGGAAGCGGCTCAAACGCTTCTTACCGAAGCAAACAGCGGAACCCGCGCGATTGATCTTGGCTATACAAGGATGGTTGAACAAAAAGAAGTTTTTGAAAACATCGTAGAAGTTTCGCAGAATGTCGCAATGAGATCGCAGCAGATTTCAGGGCTTAGCAAACAGCAGGAATTTGCCTCTGTCCAGGTTTTTTCCGCGCTTAAAGAAATATCCGCTGGCGCGAATCAATTTGTTTCTGTCACAAACATGACGTCTTTAACAATAGAAAAACTTAATAATATGTCCAAAGATTTAAATGAAACTCTGGAAAAATATCATATAACTTCCAGGAATAATCTATGATGAACAATTACATTTTTACCAAGGTAAAAAAAGACGAATTTGAAGGCGAAAAACTGATAAGCAAATTCAGGATTGTTATTGCTTTTCTTTTTACCGCTATGGTTGTCATCTTTGCCGTACTTCGTAAAGCTGATGGGTTACAATCTTTTCCAAAATACGGTTACATTCCCAACAGTTTTTTCCTTCTTTATTCTTTAATTATTTATTTGTATCTGCATACCAGAAAATCCATTTCTTCTTTTTTAAAATATATTCTTGTTTTTATGGATATAACAATAATAAGCGTAAGCATTTTTGTAGGATGCAGTTATCCAGAAATCGATCCTCCTATACCCTATCTTTCAGTTTGGGCTATTTTTTACGGAATTTTAATTTTACTCGGCGCGTTCAGGTACAGCGTTAAATGCGCGTTTCTTTCGGGAATATACGCGGGCTTGTGTTATTTAGTCGTAATTATACTAAGGGCAAACGCACTTGATCTTCCCTATCTTTTAGAACTTGACGGAAAGCTGATAAACATAAGTTTCCCGACAACAAATGAATCATTTCGCATAATGTCGATGATTGTAACGGGTATTATTACCGGCATGGCCTGCAAACGCCATTTCAAACTTTTTAACGGTTTAATAGAAACTCAAATTACAGCGTCAAAAGCGGCTGAAAAAACAATGGAAGAATCAAATAATACCGCGAATACAATCCGAAAGTCCACAGACGAGATATTTCATTCTTCCAAAGAAATTTTTACAACCGCAAACAGTCAGGCATCCAGCATTCAGGAAATTGAATCGACAATTTTACAGAATTCAAAAATAGCCGCCGAAATAGCTGAGAAAACATCGGCTGTCGCGTCAATTTCCATGCAGATGGATTTGGACGTTGTTCAGGGGTTTACAGCACTTCAGCGCAATGTTGACCAGCTGGAAGAAATCAAATATAAAAACGATACTGTTATGACAGGCATAATTTCTTTAACCGGTAAAATATCAAAAATTCGCGACATTGTTGAAGGCATCAACGCGATTACTGATCAAACCAAGGTTATCGCATTTAACGCCGCTCTTGAAGCAGCAAGTTCAGGGCAATATAAAAAACGTTTCTCTGTAGTATCAAGCGAAGTTGACCGCCTTGCGGATGATATAACGGCACTTACCAAAGAAATACGCAAACAGGCTGATGATATTCAAAGCTCGTCTTCATCATTGATTGTTTCCAGCAAAGACAGCGCCGATAAAATCAAACAGGGAAATACCCTGATAAAAGAACTTGAAGATATTTTTTATGATATTCGCGTCGCAGCCGAAGAAACATCCAGTCAGGCGCAGACAATTACAATATCCACGCAAAAACAGCAGAAGTCTACAGAACAGATCAATATCGCTGTAAATGACATCTCTAAAGGTCTTATTAATTTTATAAATTCAACAAAGTCTGTTTCCCTGTCGGCTGAAGAACTTTCTAAAATTATTACAGAACTTGAAAACCTTTTAAACAGAAATAAATCTGATGCGGAGATTATTCATGACTAAAAATGAAATAAACGAAAAAATCTCCATAGACGAGTTTGAAGGCGAAAAATTAATCTGTAAATTTCGCATAGTGATAGCCATAATTTTCGCGTCAGGCGTTCCTCTTGTTTCTATTTTAAGAGGACTTAACGGAGACAGTTATTTTCCGCCTACCGCGTATATATGCTGCTCAATATTTTTAATTTATTCAATCGCCGTACGTTTTTATCTTAAGCAAAGGAATTCTGTGCATCATCTTTATAAATATATTTGCGTAATTATCGACATGGTCATCCAAAGCGCAAGCGTATGGATTGGCTGCACATATCCTGAAACAGCTCCTGCTGTTCCGTATCTTTCAACATGGGCATTATTCTTTATCGTTTTAATTATGCTCGGTTCGTTCAGGTACAGCGTATCGTGCGCGTATTTTTCAGGTATATTTGCCGGATTCTGTTATCTGATTGTTGTTGCGGTAAATGCCGGTAAAATTGATCTGCCTTATTACTTTATAATGGACGGACAGACCATTAATGTCAGTTTTCATATTCTGTATGAAGCGTTCAGAGTAATCGCAATGATGATAACAGGCTTAATTACGGGGATTGGGTGCAAACGCCATCTTTTATTATTCAACAGTCTTCTTGAAACTCAATCCAACGCCGCCGATGCCGCTTCAAGAACAATTGAGCAAACACGCGGCATAGCCAAAACAATCCAGAAATCCACAGAAGAAATATTTATTTCTTCTAAATCAATATTTACAACTGCAAACAATCAGGCGGCAAGCGTTCAGGAAATAGAAAGCACAGTCGATGAAAACACGCGGATTGCCAAAGATATCGCAAATAAAACATTCAGCGTCGCGAATATTTCCTCTAAAATGGAAAACGATGTTAATCACGGCTTTTCAATTCTTGAACGCAATATAGATCAGTTAAAAGATATAAAAGAAAAAAACGATATGCTTATTTCAGGAATTATATCTCTTGGAAATAAAATTTCTAAAATACAGGATATAGTAATAAATATTACAACAATTACGGATCAAACCAAAGTAATTGCCTTTAACGCGGCTCTGGAAGCCGAAAGCGCCGGCAGCAGCGGCAAACGTTTCGCGGTTGTCGCAAGCGAGGTAAACCGCCTTTCTGATGATATCGCGGTTCTTACAAGGCAAATACGCGAACAGGTGGAAGAAATACAAAAATCCTCTTCTTCATTAATAATTTCAAGCGAAGAAAGCGCCGCTAAAATTACTGAAGGAAATCACCTGATTATGGAACTTGAAAACATCTTCCGTGAAATCCGCTCGGGAGCCGAAATTACATCCAATCAGGCGCAGTTGATCACATCATCAACACAAAAACAGCTTGATTCATCTGAACAGATAAATACGGCTATTACTGTTATTTCTAAAGGGCTTACAAATTTTATTCAGTCAACCAGAGTCGCAACTTCATGCGCCGATGATCTTAATTTTATGACCGATCATCTCGGCACCCTTCTAAAAAAAGAAGATGATAAAAAAGAAGGTGCAGAGTAATGGCTGTTAACAGAGAAAAATTTATAAAAAAATATATCGAAGAAGGGATAGAAATTACATCCAAGGTTGAAAATCTTGTTTTTGACATCAAAGACGGCGTTTCTGTGGAAGATGATCTTGCTACCCTCCTTCGCCTTCTGCATACATTAAAAGGCTCATCCAGAATGCTTGAATTTAAACGTATAGAAGAGATAAGCCATTCTCTGGAAAGCGTTTTCGTCGCGATCAGGGAACAGCGCATCGGGTTCTCTGAAAACGCCGTAAAACTTATACTCTCTTCTCTGGACCTTTTAAAATCAGGCTTTACCGTTCTGCAGGAAACCAATGATGATTCTATTGATTCAGGCGAACACATTAAAAACCTTGTTTTGCTTTCATCTAACGAAGATTTTATTATTCCAAACAATGATACATCCAAAATTGAAAAAAAAGAAATATTCAAACCGGAAGAAACAGAAAAAGAAGCGCAGGATATTCCTGTTATTTCCTCTTCCGTGAAAAAACAGAAAAAGTCAAAATCGGAAACAATCAGGCTGTCGCTGGAAAAAATTGACGGAATTATAAAAAGCATCGCCTCGCTTCAATCTCTGGAAATTTCCGCAAAAAGCATTTCCCAGGATTCCGTGCTTTTAAACAGCTTGATTAAGAATTATTCAAGAACTCTCAGGGGGCAGAAAAAAATTGATCCTGTCCTTTATGCGAATTTCAGAAAACTTGAACGTCTTTCAGAAAGACTTAATTCCGCTTTAAGAAATTATTCCATAGACGCCGGCAACTCAATAAGAATCGCCTATGACAGCGTAATATCTCTTCGTACCCTTCCAATTTCTACAGTCTTTGATACATATCCCCGCTATGTATACCAGTTATCGCAGGAACTTGGCAAAAAAATAAATCTTACAATCGAAGGCAAAGAAAATGAAATTGACAAAAATATAATTGAATCGTTATCTGAAGTTTTCCTTCATATGGTAAGAAATTCTATTGATCACGGGATTGAATCCGTGCCGGAGCGCCTTGCCGCCGGTAAAAAAGAAGAAGGAAATCTTTCCATTATCTGTTCCCGTGAAAGCGGCAGCATGAAAATTATAATATCAGACGACGGGCGGGGCATCGATCTGGAAAAAATCAGGCAAAAGGCGATAAGGGAAGGGTTTGTAGCGGAAGCGGCAGCGGCGAATCTTTCCAAAGAAGACCTTATTAACTTTATTTTTCAAAGCGGATTTTCAACATCGCGCGATATAAACAGCGTTTCGGGAAGAGGCGTTGGAATGGACGTAGTGCGCGATATAATTGAATCGTTAAAAGGAAGCATTGTCATAGACAGCACTCAGGGGCAGGGAACCGCATTTACAATAATGGTTCCGCTTTCAATCGCGGCGTTAATGGGTTTCCCGATAGAATGTCAGGGAATGAAATTTATAATCCCTGCGAATTTTGTCGAAACCGTATTGCTTCTTAACCGCGATGAAATTATTACAATAGTTGACAGACCTGAAATTAAATACAACGATCGTATAATAAAACTTTATTATTTAAGCCAGATTTTACAGATACGCGCCGAAACAGTCGTGTCGCCTGAAGTTATTTTTATTGTAATTATCCGCTCTTATGAAGATATCGCGGCTCTTGCTGTTGATAATATTGACAGTATGAGATCCGTCATTTTAAAAACCATGCCTTCGTTTATGGAACATATTCCCATATTTTCAGGCATTGTGCTTAACGAAGACTATGAAATGATCAGCGTCCTTCATATTCCAACTGTAATAAAAATGGCAAAACGCATAAAAACCATCGATATTAAAAAACGCTACATAGAAAATGAAAAATTAAGAAAAACTGTTCTTGTAGTTGATGATTCCCTTCCTATCCGCGAAATTGAAAGCGAGATACTTGTTTCCGAAGGGTACCGTGTTGATACTGCCGCAGACGGCGCTCAAGCTTTAAAAGCCGCAAAAACAAGGCATTATGATTTAATCTGTACGGATTTAAATATGCCAGTAATGGACGGCTTTATGCTGATAGAAAATATTAAAAAGAATGATGATATCGCGAATATTCCAATAATTGTAATTTCGTCTAACGAGAATGAAGAAGAGCAAAACAGAGCTCTTGGTCTTGGCGCAAACCGTTACATTGTTAAAAATTCATTTGATAATCACAACTTATTAGAAGCTGTATATTCCCTCATTGGAGGTAATCGATGAACGACGATAAAAAACGCATTTTAATAATGGAAGACTCAGATATTTTTTCTGAAATGCTTATGGGAGCTTTTGACAATGAAAAGTTTATTCTGGAGAGAGCTGTAAACGGTTTTGAAGGAATTAAAAAAGTTTACAATTTTTTGCCTCATTTAATAATCACGGATGTTGAAATGCCGCTTTTTAAAGGGTATCAGGTAACGCGTCTTTTAAAATCACGGAAAAATACAAAATTAATACCTGTTATTATGTTTACATCCCTTGATGAAACAAAAGACAAGTTCTGGGGAGATCAGGCAGGAGCCGATTATTACATCAGAAAATCTCCTGAAAACCTTTCACCACTTATTGATATCGTAGAAGATATTCTTTCAAACCCGCAGGAGATTGATTTTAACGCAATAGAAAGAGAAAGTAAAAAAATAAATGATAATTCAATCATAGAGATTGTAAATAATCTTCTTGATAACAAACTTTTTCAAACAACAATCATCGGTCTTTTAACGGATTTATCAAGCAAGGTAAACTCTCTGGATAAAATCGCTCATGGAATATTTGATCTTATAAATACAATCTGTAAAACTGAAATCGCAACTCTTTTAATCCGCGGTAACAACAGAACGCTTTATATTTACACCTCTAATTACGCGGAATACAGGAAAGCGGTTACCGATAATTTTATAAGCGTATGCATTTCTGATTTCGGAAAGTTGTTTCAGGATGTTATTTTTACCAATAAAAAATCAAAATATTTTTATCCTGACGGAAACAATGAAAAAAATATATCATCTTATTTATGGTATCCTTTAACGGTAGGCGGAGAAATTTTCGCTTCTATACATATCGCAAATTCTCTTAATGAATATTTTTCACCCAGTATAACTGAAAACATAAATGTATTCGCGGCTGCAGCGGCTCCTGTTATCGGGAACGCGCTTTCTATGCATGAAATAACCGAACTTCAAAACAATACGAGGACCGCTTTTGCCCGTTATGTTCCTGCGGACGTTATGGACGAGATAATTAATGAAACTTCAAAAAAAGTAACAATAAGCGAAAACAGAAATGTATCCGTGCTTTTTTGCGATATCAGAAACTTTACAGAACTTTCGGAACACTCAGATCCGCAGACTGTCGTTGATTTTCTTAATAACTTTTTCTCGAAAATGGGCGGCGAAATTATTTCGGAAGGCGGACATATAGACAAGTTTATAGGAGATGCCATAATGGCTATTTTTGGAGCGTTTCAGAACAATGACAATTCTCCTTCCAACGCGATCAGAGCCGCTGTTAGAATGCTTGCCGCGCTAAACTCAATTAATTATGACGGCTCGTCTTTTTATAAGGAAATAATAGACATCGGCATAGGAATTAATTACGGCGAATGTATCCTTGGTAATATCGGTTTTAAGAATAAAATGGACTATACAATAATAGGAGATACTGTTAATCTTGCTTCCCGTATAGAAACTCTTACAAAGTCTTATCGTCATCGCATTATCGTATCTGAATTTGTGTACGAACAGACAAAAGAAAAATATTTGTACCGTAAAATAGACAATGTAATTGTTAAAGGCAAAAAGAAACCTGTTGGAATATACGCGGTTTATTCCGGTTTCCTGGGAGCGGAAGGAAATAAACTGCGCTCAGGCGATACTTCTGAATTAGTTACTGTCCCTTCCCTGTTGATTAACAGAGATACTCTTGTAAATTATAACAAGGGGCTTCAGGTTTTTAATATGCGTGAGTGGAAACTTGCGCAGGAATATTTTACAAAAGCGCTTGAACACACACCGGACGATTTCCTTTCCAATCTGTATCTTGAACGCACAATGAAATTAGCAGCAAATCCGCCGCCTGATAACTGGGACGGCGTATACGCGCACAGCGAAAAATAAATATTTTTATAGAGGTGTTATATGACTAACGAAGAAATTATTGAAAAAATCAGCCGCGATGAATATGACGGGGAAAAACTTATTAACACATTCCGTATTGCCGAAAGCGTTGTCTTCATTTTATCTGTCATTTTCGTTTCATTTTTAAGATCTATAAACGGGCTTTCCTATTTCCCGTTTCAAGCGTATATTTTTACAAGCGCTTTTTTTCTTTATTCGGTCTTCCTTCACTTTTATATCAGGAAACGGACTTCCCTTCACCGTTCATTCAAATATATCTGCGTAATGCTGGATTCAATTTTGATAAGCGCGGCGATTTGGGCAGGAGCTACGTACCCTGAAATTTCACCGCCTATTACTTTTCTTTCGATACAGGCGCTCTTTTACATGGTTTTAATCCTTGCAGGCTCTTTCAGGTACAGCGTAAGATGCGCGTATTTTTCCGGCATTTTTTCCGGTCTTTGCTACATAATCGTAGTTTTAGCCAATGGGAAAGTTCTGGACTTACCATATTATTTTATGATTGACAACAGAGTGGTCAATGTCAGTTTTCCGCTGTACAACGAACTCTTTCGCGTGTTTGCAATGATTGTAGCAGGCGCCATTTCTGGAATCGCATGCAAACGCCATCTTGCGCTTTTTAATAATATGATCACAACGCAGATAAACGCGGCGCAAACAGCCTCCTCTACTGTGGATCAGACCCGCTCTATAGCAAAAGTTATTAAAAAATCAACTGATGAAATATTCCTTTCTTCTAAAAATATTTTTTCAACCGCTAACAATCAGGCTGCAAGCATTCAGGAAATTGAAAGCACAATAAATGAAAATACCTCTATTGCAAATGAAATTTCAGATAAAACAACAAGCGTGGCAAGCATTGCATCGAAAATGGAAACCGATGTTATCCACGGATTCTCCGTTTTGGAGCGCAATGTGGATCAGCTGGAAGATATAAAGAAAAAGAACGATGGAGTTATCGCGGGTATCATCAACCTTGGAAACAAAATATTAAAAATCCGCGACATTGTAAAAAACATAAATACAATTACAGATCAGACAAAAGTAATCGCGTTTAACGCCGCGCTGGAAGCGGCAAGCGCAGGGGATCGCGGCAAACGTTTTTCTGTTGTCGCAAGCGAAGTAAACCGCCTGGCGGATGATATAGCTACCCTTACAAGGCAGATACGCGAACAGGTAGAAGAGATACAAAATTCATCGTCTTCGCTGATTATTTCCGGCGAAGAAAGCGCGGATAAAATCAACGAAGGAAATAATCTTATAAAGGAACTTGAAGATATATTCAGGGAAATACGCTCAGGCGCGGAGATTACCGCCAATCAGGCTCAGACAATTACCGTTTATTCTCAAAAACAGCAGAAATCAACAGAACACATCAATATCGCCATATCCGACATTTCTAAAGGTCTGTCCAACTTTATACAATCAACCAAAGTTGCGACTTCTTCGGCGCAGGGGTTGTCCGAGATTATAGATGAACTTGATATTCTGCTAACTGGACAAATACCTCAAAAAAATATATATTCTAATACATCAAGCTGATAATTAAGGGAAGCGCGGATGCATTTTTACTTTAAAAGAATAATTTATATTATTTTATTCGTTATTTGCGCTTCTCCCCTGTTCCCGCGCGATGTAACCATAAATGTAATAGATTCCGATCTTGAACTTCCGCTTGAGGGAGCGACAGTGCGCCTTAGAGACGGCAGCGAATTTGTCTGCGACCGCAACGGAAGAGCCGTAATCCCGGTGCCGGATGACAGGCAGGTAATCGTCTATTGCCTTTATCCCGGTTATGAAACCGGCATGATTACAATTCCTTTAACAGGCAATACATTTACAGTCTCCCTTAATCTTTCCGGTGTTTTGCAGGGAAGGGAGCTTGTAGTAGAAGCGTCAAGGCCTGATACAAGCGAAACCAGGACCGGAAGAAGCATTGCGGTAACATCGCAGGAGATATCTCAAACCGCGGAAATTGGAATAATCGAAGATGTAATGTCAACTATCTCGCTTCTTCCCGGAGTTAGCTACAAAGGGCTTTTGAACGCAGAACCAAGCATCCGCGGAGGGCATCCCGGCGACATGAGCGCGTCATTAAACGGTTTTTATATAAAAAATCCTTTCTTCTGGGGAGGAACATTTTCTATTTTTGATCCTCGTATGGTAGAAAGCGCGCAGTTATCACACGGTGTTTTTTCAACCCGTTTCGGACATACAATTTCCGGATTACTGGAAATTAAATCAAAAAACCCGTCCCCCACAGAAACACTTTTTGAAGTAGGCCTTAGCACAAGTGCGGCGAACTTTAACCTTTCCCTTCCTTTAGCCGCCAAGGGAGGCTTATTATTCATGGGGCGTATTACTTACTATGCTCCCGTTCTTAAACTGGCAGGAGCGTTATCTGAATATATCCCGGAACTTGATGTTGTAAGCCATTTTGAACCTGTGCCGTATATAAGAACTGTTACCGCTAACGGCAACTACAGATTTACAGACACCCTTGATCTTACGGCGACAGCGTTTTTCGGCATGGACGGAGTCGGTGTAAATTTTAACAATTCAAGCATGGTTAACAATTTCCTGGACAGTGAAACAACCATTAATTTTTTATTCGTAAACTATCAGGCGTTTTTTACAACTGCGCTTTCATGGAATCCGCGCAATGATATGCTTTTAAAGTTTTTAGCAGGAACTGGATATGAAGAGCAGGATAATTTAGGGGATATACAGTTTAATATAAAACAAAAACATTTCTCCAAAGCGTTCCAGAACAGGTTCCCAAATCTGTATAGTGCAATTCAAAATGTCAAACCTGACCCTTATGATTTTAAATCAGCCAGTCTTATAGATCAATCTGAATCCAATTTTAACCTGCAGGGACGTCTCGATTATGACTGGCATATATCGGAAAGGATTCTTGTATCTTCAGGAATTCAGGCAATGTACAACCAGTTTTCTATTGAGGGAGTGCAAAAAGGATCAGGTGATGTAAGGTATAACTCTAAATCGTTTAATGAACAATACAGGCAAATAATCAAAGGATTAATTTTATATAACTATCCTTCAATAGATTTTGATTTAATATCTGACGATTTAAGGATTCAAAGAGCCGGCACCTACTATCCAAACGCCAAAAATGATTTGTTAACAACATCAGGGTATATTCTCGGCGAATACAGTTTGGGTAATAAATTTAACGCTGAACTTGGGCTTCGCGTGGATTACTTTTTATTAACCGGCGAGAATGATTTTCGTCTGGACAGCGATCCTGCGCTGAACCCCCGTCTAAACCTAGAATTTAATCTTTATAACGGCACAGGTTTCTTTAATAAAATCGATCTTTCTGCCGGAACAGGTCTTTTTTCATCTATAAACGATAATATCTCTTCCGCCGAAGAAAGATTCAATATAGAAAAAATCAAGCCTAACCGTTCATGGACTTCCATTATTGGAATCAAGTTAGGTCTGCCTGAGTCTGTCAGCCTGAATATCGAAGGATACTATAAATACGTTTTTAACAGGATGTATATTCCTTTGGAAGAAAATGAAGAAGTAACTCCATTACCAAAATTTGACGGCGAAGGTAAAGTATGGGGATTGGATGTAATGCTTCAAAGAACACAATCCCGTTATTTTGACGGATGGATTTCCTATTCATTCAACTGGGTAAAATACCGTGACCCGCAAGGCGTCGCAGGCGGCAGCGGCATATCAGGCGGAAACAGAGGAGACATCTGGTATTTCCCGTCGTTTCACAGATTTAATACATTAAATCTCATTCTTAATGTAAAGCCCGTTCAAAAAATGAATTTATACTTCCGTCTTGGACTTGCATCAGGCGTTCCGCTGGCTAAGCGGGATGAAAACGGCCCGCAAAGTTATCCTGTTTATCTTATAGATCAAAATATGTTTATAGAAAAATATTACTGGAATTCATATTACGACGAGTCAAACCGCACTACTCCGTCATTTAATGTGGATGTTAAGTTTTCTCTCTTTGGAGGAAATAAAAATGGAAAGACAAGATACGAACTGTATTTTGCCATAGAAAATGTATTTGGCTTATTGTACAGCGCTCAGGGAAACCAAAGTTTTAATCAGTACACTGGAGAACTTGACGACGGCGCGTTCTCCGCGAATTTTGATATGCCTATTCCAATACCGTCTTTTGGTTTAAGGATCAGTTATTAAGGTGTTATGATGAAAAAAATATTTATTAAAACTGCTGTTTTTCTCATGCTTGTATCTTCGTTGTATTTCTGCGGATGCGCCGCGGTAGAAGGAGCCGGACGTTTTCTTGACGGTTCTGTATTTCAGGAAAAAAGAATAGCTCTTTTTAAAGCGCTTGAAAAAAACGGCTCTGTTACAGATATGGAACTGGCTATTACTAGAAATAAAAGCAATGTAACTTCAATTATAATTACGATGGCAAAATTCCCGATGTTTAAACTGCGCGCAGTAAGCGCAGGCGAAGACGGCGCTTTTAACCTGTCTTCGCTTGAATATCTTGCCGGCAGCACACACGGCTGGATTGAATATTCTCTGGAACTGATCGGCGAAGGGATGTTTAACCCGCATGACGGTATCTTTGAAATAACCGAAGTAGAAACGGTTCAGATAACAAAAGGGCGTATTCACAGATATGATACCAGAATAACGGGAAACGAAGCTCTAACAGCTCTTCGCAACCGCCGTGAGCGCGTACAGGCGATAACAGCCTGGATGCTTTCGCAGCAGGTGCCTTCATTCGCGGCTGAAAAAGAATTTTCAAAATACTGGGAGCCTCGTTTATTCCCTGAAATAGTTCCGGCAAGAAAAAGGCCGTTAGACTGGCTTCAGGAAGGAGACGAAAGGCAAAAAACAGAAGATATTAGATGGAATCACAGCTATACACAGCGCCTTTTTCCCGAGGAATTGCAAATCGTACGAAACTCAGGCACTATGCTCCGTGATTGGGAGGAAGCGCTGTCGTGGATATATCTGGAATATGAATGGAATAATATTGTAGAATTATTATCAAGTAAAATAAAATTCAGTAAAATAAAGTGAGGTTTGCAAATGGAAACTGCTTCTTTTTCGGTATTGGAACTATTTAAACTCGGCGGGGTTATTATGTGGCCTCTGCTTGTGTTTTCTATCGCGGTTGTAGCTATAACTATCGAGCGCGCGGTTTATCTAATCTACCACGATCTTAATGTTGATGATCTTGAAACAGGAATATCAGGCTACATCAGCAAAAAGGATTATTCGGGTGCGGCAGATTATCTTGGCACAATGACAAAAAGACGCATGGGCGCAAGGGTTTTCCTTGCAATCATGCAGCAAATGAAAACAGACCAGAACTTTTCTGAACACCGCATTGAAAAGGCGGCAGAAACCGAAGCTGTAAAATGCATTTCCTCTTTGGAAAACAGTTTTAACTTTCTTACGGCAATAGGCTCTCTTGCTCCGCTTACAGGCTTTTTAGGGACTGTAACAGGTATGATCGGCGCGTTCAGATCGATTGCCGAAGCTACAGAGGTAAACGCGCAAATCGTGGCAAACGGCATTTACGAAGCGCTTATCACAACTGTATTCGGGTTAATAATCGCCATTATCGCGATGATTTCACATTCAATTTACAGCCACATCGTTGACAGGTTCGCAGCAAAAGTTGAAAACATCTGTACAAGTATAATTTCTCAGGTCGGCGAAAACAGTTAATAAGAGGCTTAAAAGCGCATGAAATTTAAACGCAAAAAAAGACAGGGATTTCTTGAAACTTGCGCCGCAAGCGATCTTGCGTTCCTTTTAATTATTTACTTTCTTGTTATCGCTGGTTTTAATGTAAACAAAGGATTTGTAATGAATCTTCCTGCGAAAGATTCAACAAGAATGATTTTACGCGAAGAACTTCTGCGATTTAACATGGAAGCAAACGGAGATATTTATTACAGTGATGAAATAACAAACATTCAAAGCTCAAAAGCAATTATCCAAAGAGCGCAGAGCGATAATCCGAATATCGCCGTAATATTAACAATCGACAGCGAAACCAAATGGCAAAATGTCGTATATTTTGTAGAACTCGCGCAGGATTTGCAGATTGACTCTTTTTCATTCTCCATGAAGAAGGAGAGCCGATGAATTTAAAAAGAAGCAAAAGCTTTGTCAATGTCCCCCTCTTCTCCACATCGGATATTGCTTTTTTACTTTTAATATTTATCATGCTTGTTTCATTGATCAATTACCGCAAAGAGGTAAAAATTGATTATCCTGAAGCAAGAGCCGCTCTTCGCGCGACAGCGGAAAAAAATCTTGAAATATGGATAGACGTTGAAGGCTCGATTTACATTGACGCTGAACCTGCGGATTTCCTTTCTTTGGAAAGAAAAATCGCTGAACTTTATGTTACGGCACCTGATACTCGTGTGCATATTATCGCGGATCGTAACACTCCCTATGAAAAAATAAACAGCGTACTGGAAGTCCTTCAAATTCTTCAATACCGCGTTGTAAGTTTTGTGGTAAAAACAAATGAATGAAAAACTGCTGCGATTTATAATATTGGCTGTTACTGCCGTTATACACCTTGTTATAATATTTTTCCTTGTCTTTGACACGGACAGGCTCATTTACGGTGAGTCGGAAAACGCAAGGGTAATGAAAGTAACAGACTTTGTGGAGCTTCCGCCTCCCGCGGATCCTGAAATACCGCAGGTAGAAGAAATCGCCGAAGTAATGATCGAAACGGACATACCTCCTGTTCAAACTGTAGTCGCGGCAGGAACTTTAACAGTTCATACATTTGACAATTATCTGCAAATGCATCAGGTATCCATCAGCCCTCAGTTTGATGAAAGCGCGATTACATCAGAACTTGTTTATCCTCCCATCGCTCTTCGCTCCGGCATTGAAGGGCGTGTTATTCTTGAATTATTTGTAGATATCACAGGCACTGTGCAGCGTGTTACAATTCTTAGGGAAGACCCGGAAGGCAGAGGATTCGGAGAAGCCGCTGTAAAGGCATTTATGGGTAAGAAAGGTAAGCCTGCCTATGCTAACGGAGAAGCTGTTTCATGCAGGTATCGTTATCCGTTATTATTCAGGATTAAATAATCAGCATTGCATCACCGTAACTGAAAAAGCGGTATTTTTCTTTAACCGCTTCGCGGTAACTTTCAAATATTAATTCCTTTCCCGCGAAGGCGCACACAAGCATTAATAAAGTTGAAAGAGGTGTGTGAAAATTTGTAAATAAGGCATCTGTTATTTTAAACTGATATCCAGGGCAGATAAAGATGGAAGTCTTTTGCCATCCGCGCTTTATCCCTTCATCTGTAACGGCGCTTTCAAGTGAACGAAGGCTTGTGGTTCCTACGGCGATAATTTTTCTGCCGCCTGCTTTTGCTTTTTCCATAAGCGCCGCGCTGGGTTCTGTTATAATAAATTGCTCTTCGTGCATGACATGCTCTTCTATGTTTTCGCTGCGTACCGGTAAAAATGTTCCCAAGCCGACATGCAATGTAACAAACGCGCTTTCTATACCGTTATCTTTAAGATTGTTTAAAATCTCATTTGTAAAATGCAGTCCCGCTGTCGGCGCGGCTGAGGATCCCGTTTCTTTTGCGTACACTGTCTGATATCGATCCGCGTCAGAAGGATTATCGTTTCTTTTTATATACGGCGGAAGCGGAATGTGCCCGTATTTGTTTAAAAATTCTTCGTCTATCTGGCTATCGAATTTTAAAAAACGAAACTCGTCTTTTTCTCCGGTTATTTCAGCCGCCGCGATTTCCTTTCCTGAGTTGTCATAAAATTTATAACTGCTTCCGGCTCTTCTTCGTTTTGCTCTCTGCGTGAGTGTTTTCCATTCATCATTAATTTTTTCCAGTAATAAAAACTCGGCCCCTGCGCCTGTCTGAGTGTTTTTTCCAATCAGCCGCGCCTTTCGTACCCTTGTATCATTAAACACAAGCAGCGGCTTTTCTCCGCTTGGTGATAAAAATCTGTCCTGGCAAAGAAGGCGCGGCAATTCTGTTACAACGCTGTGTGTTCTTTCCTTGCCGCGGCGATCCAGCACCATCAGCCTGCTCTGCCCTCGCTGTACAGGCGGCTCTTGCGCAATCAATTCATCGGGAAGTTCAAAATCAAAGTCACTCGTTTTCAAAGAGTGTAACCTCATTGTTAACAGATTTTAAACCCAAGTGACCATAAGCAAAGTTAGTTACCATTCTTCCGCGCGGAGTGCGCTGTATTAGCCCTGCCTGTATCAGGTACGGTTCGTAGTAGTCTTCCAGCGTTTCTACAGATTCGCCGATGGAAATTGCCAATGTTTCCGCGCCTACAGGGCCGCCTTTGTAACGTTCAATAATAATTTTTAAAATTTCGCGATCTTGTTTTTCCAAACCCAGCTCGTCAATCTCCAAACGGGAAAGACCGTTTTTTACAACAGCCAATGTTATACTAGGCTCTCCCGCGAATTGGGCAAAATCCCTCATGCGTTTTAATAATTGGTTTACAACTCTTGGCGTTCCCCTTGAAGATTTCGCTAAAAGAGACGCGGCCTCTTTATCAATTTTAACATTTAACAGCCCCGCGGAACGGCGCACGATCGCTTCCAAATCTTCATGTTCATAAAATGAAAAACGGCATGTTATTCCAAACCTGCTTATAAGAGGGCTTGATACAACTCCTGCTTTTGTTGTAGCTCCAACAAGCGTAAAAGGTTTTATGGCGATTCTTATCGTTCTTGCCATCGGTCCCTGCCCTACAACCCAGTCAATGCCGTAATCTTCCATCGCGATGTAAAGCAGCTCTTCGATTGCCGGTTTTAAACTGTGTATTTCATCTATAAAAAAGACATCGCCTTTTTTTAAGTTTGTTAAAAAACCTACAAGGTCTTTTGGTTTTTCCAGAGCGGGCGCTGTTGTCTGAATAAAACCTGTTTCAAGTTCATTTGCCACAACCTGCGCCATTGTTGTTTTTCCAAGCCCGGCAGGTCCGATCAGGAACAGGTGATCAAGAGAGTCAGATCTTTCTTTCGCGGCAGAAATAAATACACAAAGATTGTCTTTCATGCCTTTCTGCCCGACAAATTCTTTTAACAGACGCGGACGTAAAGCGTTGTCATGGCTGTCTTCTTTAATTATTTCCGGGCGGACAGGGCTGTCATTTTTCTTCATAAATCGCTCCCAAATTTATGGCACAGAGACACAAAGGCGCAGAGGTTTTTCATGTGTTGCTCAGGTAGACAATCGCTTCTTTAAAGAGCAATTTTTCTTTTTCTTCAGCGGACAAGCTCTCGATTATTCCTGCATCAACTTTTGCCAGCGCTTCGGCTGCCGCTTTTCTGTCGTAACCCATGCCTGCCAGCGCTTCGATTAGATCACTGTACGGCGATGCAGCGCTGCCGCCTGATTGTATTTGGACTAATTTGCCTTTTAACGATAAAAGCATTTTTTGAGCAGTCTTTTTTCCCAATCCCGGCACAGCTTCAAGGCGCGCGAGATCTCCGTTTTCAAGAGCGTTTTCAAGATCATCCTGGCTTATCCCGCTCATAATTTTTATAGCTCCTTTTGGACCTATGCCGTCAACCTTTAAAAGCTCTAAAAAGGTGCTTCGCCGCTTTTCGTTTGAAAAGCCGAACAATCTCATTTGTTCATCATGATGGTAGAGCCATGTAAAAACCCTGCATTCACTGTTAAGGGATAAAGATTGAATGTCATTTGCGGGCATGCAAATATCCCATTCAATGCCGCCGCAAAGGATATATGCCGACTCTGAGCCTTTCGCGCTTACAAGCCCCTGGATACTGTTAAACATATTTTAGTTTATCATTTTTTTATTAATCGCGCAAATAGCGGCTCCAAGAGCATCCGCCGCGTGATCGGGCTTTGGGATTTTTTCAAGCCCTAAAATTATGCGTACCATCTCCTGGACCTGTTTCTTATCGGCAGCCGCACTTCCCACAACCCCCGATTTTATAGCGTTAGGTGTAAATTCATGCAATGGAATGTTTTTTTCCGCAATCGCCGCAGATATTACCCCCCTGGCTTCGGCTACGGGAATCGCGCTTGTCACATTTTTGCCGAAATACAGGGTTTCAACGGCGGTTTCAGTCGGCTTATATTTTTCAAGGAGCGAGCGGACACATTGCAAAATAAAAAAAAGGCGATCTGCCCTTAGACAGTCCGCCTTCGTTGTAATTACTCCATGATCGATATAAGTAATTTTTCCGCCGATATCATCAAGTACGCCCCAGCCTGTGCTTGCAAGACCGGGATCAATACCTAAAATCCGCCGGGATGCGCGCCGCATTATTCGGCGTCAAACCCCTCTGGAATCGCTATATTGGAAAACACATTCTGCACATCGTCATTTTCTTCGAGCTTGTCTACAAGCTTTAACGCCTTGGCTGTTCCGTCATTATCGAGAGTAACTTCGGCTTCGGCGACCATGCTTACTTCCGCGCTCATGGTTTCAAATTCTTTAGCCTGAAGCGCGTTTAAAACACTTTCAAAATCCTCAGGCGCGGTGGTAACTTCGATAATTCCATCCTGCGCTGAAACATCTTCTGCTCCGCTTTCGATAGCTACTTCCATGATCTGATCTTCGGTATATTTTTCACCGTCCATGGTGATAACACCAAGACGTTTAAAAAGCCTTGATACCGAACCGGTTGTCGCAAGCTGTCCGCCTGCGCGCGTTAGAATGTTGCGAATATCGGCAGCCGCGCGGTTTTTATTATCGGTTAAAACTTCGATAAATATCGCGACGCCTCCGGGAGCATAAGCTTCGTAAACAAGTTCTTCATAGCTAACTCCTTCAAGCTCGCCTGTTCCTTTTTTAATTGCTCTGTCAATATTATCTTTGGGCATGTTTGCAGCTCTTGCTTTAAGAATAGCTGTGCGAAGGCGCGGATTTCCGTCAAGGCTTCCGCCGCCCATTCTGGCTGCAATTGAAATTTCTTTTATTAACTTAGTAAACATTTGGCCGCGCTTTGCGTCAGCGGCGCCTTTTGCATGTTTAATCGTCGCCCATTTACTGTGGCCCGACATGGTAACTCCTTAACATTAGAATGAGGTTATCAAAAGTTCAGCTAAACAGCAGAACTAGACTTTTCCTTTTTGGCATGCTTTACCGCAAGCGTCTTTCATTGTTTTTTCATACCAGTCCATTGTAAAGGGATCTTTTCCCCTTATTTGTGTCCTGACTGCATACTCCAGATTGTCCTTGCAAGGTTCGCAAATGCTGGTTTCTGCATAACGGAAGAATGTTCTGTCATTAATTGGATTATCCATTTTTTTCTTGCAAATATCACAAGTGATGGTTACCATAAAAGCCTCCTGATCTTTAATCTTGTTATATTATATAAAAACTTTTAAAATGTGTCGAGTACCTATGATTAAATCTGAGGAAAAACTGACAATAAACGGGGTGGATTTTACCTCAAAGAATCCTCTTATTATCGCCGAATTGGGCACTTCCCACAACGGCGACATGGCTAAAGCAAGGGAAATGATTGATGCCGCGGGTCAGGCAGGAGCGCATTGTGTAAAATTCCAAATGGTCTATGCTGACGAGATTCTCCACCCGAATACAGGTGATGTTCCGCTCCCCGGCGGCAATATCAGACTCTATGATCGCTTTAAAAATCTTGAATTGGAGCCTGAATTCTATCAAAAAATCAAAGAATACGCTGAATCTAAGGGACTTTTGTTCCTTTGCACTCCTTTTGGGCTTAAAAGCGCCGCAATTTTAAGGAGTTTACAGCCAAAAATGGTAAAAATCGCGTCCCCGGAGTTGAATTTTACCGGTTTACTGGAAGAAATCGCCGGCTGGGGGCTGCCTGTACTGCTTTCTTCCGGCGTTTCTCGTCTTTCCGACATAGAAACCGCTATAGAAATAATTAAAATGAATTTTTCCGCAAACCACACGAACGAATACGAACGGAAGATTTGCTTGCTGCACTGTGTTACGGCTTATCCGGCTCCTGAAACTGATTACAACCTGCGGGTACTGGCAAACCTTTCTTCGATTTTCGGCGTTCCTGTTGGGGTCAGCGACCATTCCGGTGATCCGCAGCTGGTACCGGCTCTTGCGGTTGGGCTTGGTGCTGTTGCAATAGAAAAGCACTTTTGTCTTTCTAAAAAAGATCACGGTCTTGATGACCCTATTGCACTTGAACCGCAATGTTTTGCGAAAATGGCAGACAGTATTCAACTGGCAGCTGAAGAAGGACGCGAAAAGACCATTGAGCGTTACAGCAAACAAAACGGCGCTGAACTTGTCAGGCGGATTTTAGGAAGCGGAGTTAAAGAGCTTGCGGCATCGGAAAAGGAGAATTACACGCGCACGAACAGATCGATTCACGCGTTAAGAGATATAAAAGCCGGAGAAATTTTAAAAAAAGGCGATTATGCTGTTCTAAGGACGGAAAAGATTTTACGGCCGGGGCTTGAGCCTTGCTGGGAACTTTCGCTTGAAGGCAGAACTGTAAAGAATTTTATTCCCGCAGGTGAAGGTATCAGGTTTGAGGATATTTAGGAGGTATATATGAGTGCGGATTTAAAACATCGAAAAGCAACGGCTGAGTTAAAAATTTTAAACGCGGACGGCTCCCCTTTCGCAAATCAACATGTAAAGATTGATCAGAAAAGCCACCAGTTTTTATTCGGAGTCGGCGGATTTGAAGCCGTCGAGCTTGCAAGCGGCAGGGTGCGCGATTTCAAATATGAAGGCGAAATGATTTCTGAAGAGCGCAAAACGTATCTTGAAGAAAAACTGAATAAACTATTTTCTTTTAATAATTACGCAACCCTTCCTTTTTACATCGGACGTTATGAACCTGTCGAAGGAAAACCTGACGAAGACGGCTTAAAAGCAGGCGCGCGCTGGTATGAAAAACGCGGCATCGCAAGAAAAGGACACCCTCTTTGCTGGCATACAGTCTGCGCTCCGTGGCTTATGGAATATTCAAACGCCGTAATTTTGGAAAAGGTAATCGCGCGTATTGAGCGCGATGTTTCTGCTTTCAAGGGGTTAATTGATATTTGGGATGTTATTAACGAAGTTGTAATCATGCCAATTTTCGACAAATACGATAATGCCATAACGCGGATATGCAAGGAATATGGGCAGATCAGAATTGTAAAAGAAGTGTTCGATGCAGCAAGACGCGCGAATCCAAACGCTGTTTTACTTTTAAATGATTTTGATACATCCAAAGACTATGAAATACTTATCGATAAATGCCTGCAGGCGGGAATCAAAATCGATGTTATCGGCATTCAATCGCATCAGCATCAGGGGTATTGGGGAGAGCAAAAAGTACACGATGTCCTTTCGCGTTTTTCACGCTTCGGTCTTCCGTTGCACTTTACGGAAAACACTCTTATTTCAGGTGATATAATGCCGGCACACATTTCCGATCTTAACGATTGGCAGGTTGAAGAATGGCCTACCACTCCTGAAGGCGAGGAACGCCAGGCTCGTGAAGGCGCGCAAATGTATGATTTACTTTTTGCTCATCCCCAGGTAGAAGCAATCACAACATGGTCAGGAGGAGACGACGCATGGCTGCACGCGCCTGCCGGTTTCCTTCGTACCGACAACAGCGAAAAACCTTTCTTTAAAGCAATCAGCGAAAAAATAAATAATGAATGGCGCTCAGAAATTACAGCAAAAACCGATGCGGCAGGTATTATCAAACTGGAAGGCTTCAAAGGCGGTTACAATGTTTCAAGCGCGGGCAAAACAGCCAACTTTGATTTAAACGGAAAGAATAGTTCTGTTGAAATTACTTTTAATTAATTCCAGTTTTTCATCGCTTCTTTGAATGCGCCGCCTGAAGCTGTGATAATTTTTTCATCAACGCAGTAGGCGAAACGCAGCCAGCCGGGTTTGCCGAAGCCAGAGCCGGGAACGCCGAGAATTAAATACTTCTTTAAATGTTCTACAAACGCCTTGTCGTCTTTTATATCTTTGCTCGGCGGCACTTTACAGAACAGGTAAAAAGCACCTTCAGGGTTGGAGTATTCTATTCCGGCATCGTTTAGAACTTTTATAAACGCGTCGCGTCTTCTTGCATAGATACTAACATCTACACGCGCATCTGTCAGGGAGCCGACTATTCTTTGCATTAAAGCCGGAGCGTTTACAAAGCCTAGTATCCTTGTCGCGTAAATTAAACCGTTTATAAGATCATCTTTGTCGGTAATCTGCGGATTTACAGCGATAAAACCAATTCGCTCTCCGGGAAGAGACAAGCTTTTGGAATAAGAAGTAACAACGATGGATTCTTTATAACAGCTTAACACTGGCGGAACTTCTCTTGTGTACGCGATCTCACGATATGGTTCATCCGAAACAAGATACGCAAAACGTCCTGTCTTTTTTCCATGTTCACAAAGAATCGACGCTAAAGTAGCCAAAGATTCTTCAGAGTAAATCTTTCCTGTTGGATTATTCGGAGAATTGATAATAACCGCCGCTGTTTTTTCGTTCAGCGCTTTACCAATTGCGTTAATATCAAGGTCAAAATTATCAAGCGCGTCAACTTCAACCAGCTTTGCGCCGTGGTTGCTAGTATAAGGTCTGTACTCCATAAAGTAGGGGCGCGTTACAATAACTTCATCACCGGGGTTGCAGATTGTCTTGAAAACCGCGTTAAGCCCACCTGCCGCGCCTGATGCCATGATTATATAAGAGCCGTCAATGTTTACATTCTGCTCTTTGCACACTTTCCTTGCCAGCGCTTCCCTTACTTGCGGATATCCCGCGTTAGGCATATAGCAGTGAGAGCCTTTTTCATCTTCATTCGCAAGTTTTACAAACAAATCATGAAAAGCGGCAGGCGGTTCAATATCTGGGTTTCCAAGCGAAAAATCAAAAACTTTATCGCTGCCGTGTTGTTTCTTTAACAGTATGCCTTCCTCAAACATTTTGCGAATCATTGAAGAAGACGCAAGCGCGGTTTTAATATTCTCGGCGATTGCCATTGTTTACTCCTGATTTATACAAGCGTTCTTGCTGTGCGCAGAATGTCCGCAAAAATGCCGCCTGCCGTTACCTGCGCTCCCGCGCCGGGGCCTTTTATAATCATTGGGAGTTTTGAATAACGGTTTGTTGTGATGACTACAATGTTGTCGCTGTCTACAAGCGAGCAAAATGGGCTTGTCATACCTTCTTCGCGGAATGAGAGTTTTGCTTTTCCTTCTTCGATTACCGCGATGTAGCGGAGAGCTTTTCCGCTTGCGGCGGCAGCGGCGCGGCGTTTTTCAAACTGCGCGTCTGTTTTTTCCAGTTCGCAGAAAAACGTGTCTATGTCTTTTGCTTTCAGACACGCCTGCGGCAGAATCTGCTCTATCGTGACATTGTTAAATTCAATGTTAAGGCCGCATTCTCTTGCAAGTGTTAAAACTTTCCGCGCCGCGTCCATCGCGTTTAAATCATCTCTTGGGTCCGGCTCTGTATAACCTTTTGCCTTTGCTTCACGAACCAGAGATGAAAACGGCATTGAGCCGTCAAAGTTATTAAAGATGAAACTCAAAGTACCAGAAAGCACAGCTTCGATTTTGAGCACCTTATCGCCTGAGAGGAAAAGATCGCGTAATGTTGAAATTACAGGAAGTCCTGCTCCTACCGTACATTCATACAAATACGGTATTCCTTTATCACGCGAGTAGGAAGTAAGGCGCTTGTAATAATCCAGCGAGCCGGAGTTTGCTTTTTTATTAGGCGTTACAATCGGAATTGACGCATGAAGTATTTTTTCGTAAAGTGCCGCGATATCTTCGCTTGCTGTACAGTCGCAGAAACACGAATTGGGCAGATTCATCGCCGCCATTCTTTCAACAAAAACAGCGCCTGCCGTTTTAACATCAATTTGTTCCGTGCCTTGAACTTTTCCCTGAGTTGTAAGCAATTTTTTTGTTTTTACAGGATCAAGTCCAATATGCAAATTGTCTTTCTGCGAAAAAATCATCTTGTCGTAATTGGCGGCTCCAATTAAATTTATTTTGATCATGTTATCTGCCAGTTTCTCGCGGTTCTCAGCGATTTGCTCCAGCAGTGTGCCGCCGATAAGCCCTGTGCCTACAATGAAAAGATTAACAGACCTTTGATGGGTGTAGAAAAACGCGTCATGTATCGCGTTTAGAGCTTTCCCTTCGTCCTGCGCAGAAATAACAGCCGAAATATTTGTCTCCGAAGACCCCTGCGCAATCGCGACAATATTTATACCGTTACGCCCAAGCGCATGGAAAAATTTCCCCGAAATGCCTGAAGTGCTTTTCATTGCCGAACCTACAACCGCAATTATAGAAAGGTCTTTTTCGATAACAGGTTTTTCGATTGAACCTGAACGTATTTCGTTTAAGAATTCTTCTTTTAAGGCAGCATCCGCTTTCTGCGAATCTTCTGGCAGAACCGCGAAACAGATTGAATATTCGCTTGAACTCTGAGAAATCAGCATAACGCTGATACCTTTGCGCGCAAGCGCGCTGAAAACGCGGGCGGAAAAACCGGCAACGCCTACCATGCCTGTACCCTGTACCCTTACAAGAACCGCGCTTGAAATGGAACTAATTCCTCTAATCGGATATTTTCCGCCGGCAGTTTTTGCGGTAATATTCGTTCCTGCGCACGAGGGATTAAACGTATTGCGTATCGATATTGGTATTCCTTTTTCCATTGCGGGCTTTACAGACGGAGGGAAAATAACCCTTGCGCCGAAATGAGATATTTCCATCGCTTCACTGTAAGAAATCTCTTCTATGCGGAAAGCGTTTTTAACATGAACGGGATCCGCTGTTAACATTCCGTCGACATCTGTCCATATTTCAAGTTTTTTCGCTCCAAGAGCTGATGCAAAAACCGCAGCCGTTAAGTCGGAACCGTCCCTTCCAACCGTAGTCGTGTGTCCGTCAAGGGTTGAGCCGATAAAACCTGTTACAACCTGCAAGGCTTTTTTAACATTCTTGAAATGGGCTTTTATATTTTCCTCAGTTTCTTTTTTTAAAACTTCCGCTCTGCCGTAATGATCATCTGTTTTTAAAAGGTCTCGGGCATCTAAAAATTCGGCTTTAATATCATTCGTTTTCATTATATAAGTAATAAGATTTGCGCTAAGCCTTTCTCCGAAACTCATAATTAAATCCATACTTCGCGGTGAAAGTTCTCCCAATAATGAAATACCATCAAGAACCTGTTTTAATAGATTAATTAAGGCTTCAATTTCTTTTATCGCCTGTGTCCGTTCTGTCTTTTTGATAAGAGACTGAGCACAGTCGATATGACGCTTTCCAAGTGCTTCCACTTGTTTTGTAAATGCTTCGCCGCGAACTGCGATGTCTGCCATCTCAATAAGATTGTCTGTAACACCAGAAAATGCTGAAACAATCACAGCAGGAACGTTCCCTGAATGTTCCTTGTCTTTTAAGATATTGACAATACTGCCGATACCTTCATGGCTTCCAACTGACGTACCGCCGAATTTAAGAACTAACATAATTATACTCCCATTGAATATTACTTATTTTTTAGATATTTTTATAGTGGTATTCAATAGAAACATGGAAAAAATCGATTCAATTAAAAGACGAATATACTTTGACTGGGCAGCTTCAGCGCCCTGTTCAGAAATTGTCTGCCCTGCTCCGTTTGGAAATCCTTCATCTCAGCACAGCGAAGGCAGGATTGCCAAACAGGCGCTTGAAGACGCAAGAAGGCGCTGCGCTTGTGTTTTAAATGTACAGCCGCAAACACTTTTCTTTACATCAGGCGGAACAGAATCAAACAGTATCGCTCTTTTTTCATCTTTGACGCGTCCCGGTAAAGGAAGAGTTATATCTTCGGCCGGTGAACACGCGTCTGTGCGCGAAGCGATGCAAACCCTTGAAAAAATGGGTAAGCCTTGCGGTCAAATCGCAGTTGATTCTGCCGGCAGAGTAACAACTCAAACTTTTCTAAAAGCGCTTTCGCAATACCATGACACGCGCTTTGCTGCGGTCATGTCAGTCAATAACGAGACAGGAGCTGTTACAGATATTCAATCTTTAACATCCTGTACCGGCGAAAACAAAGCGCCTGTTCACTTTCATTGCGATCTTGCGCAGGCAATCGGAAAGATTAATGTTGACATCCAAAACTGGAATATTGATTCGGCGTCAATCAGTGCGCATAAAATAGGATGCCCGCGCGGAATCGGGCTTTTATACCTTCGCAAGCCTGCTGAAGTTTTTTACACAGGCGGCGGTCAGGAGAACGGCATCAGGGGCGGCACAGAAAATGTACAGGGAGCTATTGAACTTGCAAAATGTTTGGAAGCAATGAATAATATCGAAACGCAATATATATACGCTAATGCCAGATGGAACAGATTAATAACAGCTCTTTGCGAAATGGACAGATGCACATTAATTCCAAAAGAACGAACTGCCTGCGATGAGCGATTTTCGCCATATATTTTACAGGCTGCATTTAAAAACATACCGGGAGAGGTAATGGCGCGCGCATTAGATGATCGCGGATTCGCGGTGTCTACAGGTTCCGCCTGTTCGTCATCATCGCCTGAACGCCCGGTTCTTGCGGCAATGGGAATCGAAGAAAAATTAAGAATTGAAGGTATCCGCATTTCACAGGGATGGTCAACAACCGATGAAGAGATCGATCTTTTAATAGAAGGGATAACAGAGGTGTTAAAATTTTTATGATTACATGGTTGTTAAAACCTGCTGAACTTACTCTTAAGGGCGAGAACCGCAAAAGTTTTGAAGGCGCTTTAAAAAGTAATATTCAAAGGCTACTCTCCTCTGTTGATAATAAAATTAAATATAAATTCACCGCAGGGCGATATTACATTCAGGCAGATGAAGAAAAATCAAAAGAAATTGAAAATATACTCTCTCATTTAATCGGAATCTCAGGCTGGGCAAGAACTATTACTTGCGAAAAAACTCCCGATGCCGTCCTTGCCGCATGCGTTGAAGAAGCAAAAAAACTTTACAATAATGGAATCAGAACATTTAAAATTGACGCGCGAAGAACCG
>Ga0209755_10000994_pt1 | contig 47644 bp, 43 predicted proteins | sample TergutCo191P1_FD_187301 | JGI IMG/M metagenome (GOLD analysis project Ga0209755, IMG submission 187301) | Cornitermes sp. P1 segment gut microbial communities from Petit-Saut dam, French Guiana - Co191P1 (SPAdes) (version 2) | ecosystem: Host-associated > Arthropoda: Insects > Digestive system...
GGAACAGAACCACCCGTATTACCATTACCATTATACGCCACTGTGTATTTGGGAATTGCCTGCCAAACAGCATACAAAATAGTATTTTGCGCAATACTAAAAGTGGAACCTTGAGTATATTGCGCAGAAGAAGCCAAACTATTAGTAGACCAACCAAGAAAAACGTAATTTGATTTTGTCAAAGTACCCTGACCAAGCACAATAACAGTTGACCCACTCACATACGGACTACTACCATCAACAGGAACAGAACCACCCGTATTACCATTACCATTATACGCCACTGTGTATTTGGGAATTGCCTGCCAAACAGCATACAAAATAGTATTTTGCGCAATACTAAAAGTGGAACCTTGAGTATATTGCGCAGAAGAAGCCAAACTATTAGTAGACCAACCAAGAAAAACGTAATTTGATTTTGTCAAAGTACCCTGACCAAGCACAATAACAGTTGACCCACTCACATACGGACTACCACCATCAACAGGAACAGAACCACCCGTATTACCATTACCATTATACGCCACAGTATAAGTTGAAATAGAATTAGCCTGCCAAACAGCATAAAGTGTAATGCTATTAGGCGACATGTTAAAAGTGCTACCAGGCATACGATTAGGCGTAATTGCATTAGAAGTAGTAGCCCAACCAAGAAAAGTATAACCTGTCTTTTCTAAAGTATTCCTACCTAAAACCGTTACAGTAGCACCTGCTGGATAAGTCCAGTCTGTCGGAGGATAACCACTTGTATTACCATTACCATTGTAAATAACTGAGTACAAGTTGCCTACGGGTGGACCCCCGTAAAGCCATATAGCATACAAAGTTGTGTTTTCGGTAATAGTAAATGTGCCACCAGGAGAAAGAGTTGGCCAAACATCTAAGGGGTCAGTGGACCAGCCGGCAAAGTTGCAACCGGTAAGCCATAAACCACTTGTATTACCAAGCACTGTTACCGTTGAACCATGCACATATGGACTGCTAGAGTCTACGGGAGCAGCTCCAGCTGAATTACCATTACCATTATATATTACAGAGAGAGGAGGTGACCATACCGCATACAATGTAGTGTTACCTGTTATGGCAAATGTTTGACCTTGGGTGTATTGTGCGGCAGTTGCATTTTGATTAGTGGACCAACCAATGAAAGTGTTATTTGTTTTTGTTAAATTGCCTGAACCTAGTATAGTTACTGTTACGCCATATAAGTATGGACTGTTACTGTCTACTGGAGCAGATCCACCTGTATTGCCATTACCATTATACAACATTGTAAAACTAGAAGAAATTGCTTTCCAAACAGCATACAAGGTGAGATCATCCAATTCACCAGAATTATGAATATCAAAGAGCATTTGTTGTTCGCCACCAGTGTAATCTGGAGCTGAAGCATTATTACTCCATGACCAGCCTAACCATTGATACCCGGGTTTTGCCAAGTTACCAGTATTACCTGGCATATCAAAATATGTATATGGACCTGTATCTTGAGTCCATATTGTTCCGGGAGGATTACCTGTACCAGTGGACCCACTGGGCCAGTTAGGATCAAAAGATAAAGAGTTAGCCATACTTTTCAACCTTTCACTTTATTTTGTTTGATTATTTGTAATTTTTTGTCATCTTTATGAGACAGAAACACGTTGCGTCAGAACGTACAACATTAATACAGTTGTCTGAAATCACATTGATCAATATACAAGAGACATAGTTGTATAAAAATGTATTGTTATAATAGGCTTTGAAACAATACTATTTGTGACAGCTGTCTCTTGCGTTTATATTTTCTAGGTAGCATAGGCAACATAGGCGTTTGATGTTTAGGTTACAAGCACGTGTGAAAGCTTCTTGTTATTTACGCTCATCAAGCTGCTTACGTAACGGCAAAGAATTATCACGCTTTAAAGTGGAAAAACAACCCTCAACATTAGAACACTTATGATAAACATTTAACCACTTTTGCGGGTCAGCAATTAAATTTTCTAGCATTTTACGCCATGCTACACTACCCTTCTGACGAAGCGTATAGCCTTTCTTGGGATAAAACCGCGGCACCACACCAATCTTGGCCATTAGATCACAGTTTGCACGCGACAAATACGCCGCATCCCCACCACCAAATCCAACCGACCATACCGCACAGCAGTCTCACGTAACAATGTCTCAAAATAGGGTGATTCATGATCCGTAAGGGATTGTTACAAAATAATTTTCATAGTTACAAAGTGGTCATTGAAAATAGTTGTAAATATTTGACAAAAATAACTCACATTAACACACATACACGAATTTTCATAGAGAATAAACTACAATGTTACACCCACTAATGTCCAACTATAAAAGTTATTTAGTTACACTCCCTAACACTACAACGAACAGAATTTGAATACGGTGCTTGTGTGAACAGATTGTGTGTCTTTTTTGATGGACATTATTTAAGAAAGCGCTATACGTTACTCTGTGTTTTCACGAGCAAACCAACTGAATGGATGTTATCTAAAGTAGTGTTCGTTGTAGTGCTAAGTCTGTTTGCAAATATAAAAGATGCAATAATTTTGTATTTGAGGTCAACCATGTAAAGCGCTTTCTGGTATCCTTTGCTTGTTTCATGGATTCCAGTGGTACATCACTATGTTTTATTAGTTAATGTTGCTTCTTTAAAATATTGTATTTATAAAGTTAATAAGCATGGTTTGTGTTAAGTTAATTTTAAAAGTCGCACGTATGAAACGTATAGTGGTGTATTGCAATACACAACTATGTATTTTTCATGATGTTTTTTATGAACTGTATTTGATTTTTTTCCACCATAATGTTGTAAAAGAAATGTTAAACTGTGTTATATATGTTAAACGCTTCAAGTCACGGCACTTGGTACACAATTATGTATTTCAGGAATGCAGGATAATTATTCGGTTAACAGTAAAGGGCTTGGATTGTTAGAACAGCAGCAAGAGCAACGGTGTAGTTAATGTTTTGTATATCAAGTTTTTTAATTAGGTGATTTTGTGTTTTATTTTGTTTCTTGCTAGTAGGATTTCTATGGCTTTTTTTGGGTTGCGTATTGCACGTAGTACGCGTTCGTGGGTGACGGTTGGGTTTACTAGGTTTGCTTCGGCGGCTAGGCAACGTAGGTCATTGGAGGTAAATTCTGGGGTTTCTATTAGGGGTTGTACTGCGGATAGGGCGTCGTCGCTAAAGTTGTTTGTTAAATAGTTTCCTTCTTTGGCTTGCCGGTATAATTCTGTGCCATAGAGAGGTGTGGCGTAGCTGAAGTAAAAGTATTCAGCGCCTAAGCGGCGTAGTTTGTGGGCGAATTGGATTGTTTGTTTCATGTCTTCTTTGGTTTCGCCTATCATACCTAGGATAAAGAAGCAGCCAACTTTTATGCCGACTTTGTGGGCGGCGGCTACGGCTTCTTCTACGCGTTGTAGGTTTTGTTTTTTCTTGAGAACCTCATCTACGATGTGTTGAACACCTGATTCGGGGGCTACTAAGATTTTTTTGCATCCGGCTTTGTGCATTAGAGTTAAAAGTTGGGGATCTAAAGCGTCTGCGCGAACGCCGTTTGGGGTGCACCATTCCACGTTTAAGCGTTTTTCAATTAACAGGTTGCAAATTTTTACTAAACGTTCACGGTTAAAGGCAATATTGTCATCTAGAAAGTCTATTTGGTGTTTGCCATAAGTTTTAACTATTTGTTCTATTTCTGCAACGACGTTTTCAGCACTGCGGGCTCGCCATTTGCGTCCCATGGTTATGTGGTTTGAGCAAAAAACGCATCCATAGGGGCAGCCGCGGGTGGTTAGCATTCGGATAGAAGGTTTTTTGAGGTTGCCACTGATAGGGATTTTTTTGGCGGCTTCAAAAAATTCTTTCATAGGTAGCAGGTGGCGTGCGGGAAAAGGTAAGGTGTCTAGGTCTTCGATAAAGGGTCTTAGTGTGGTAGTTACAATTTGGTTATTTTCTATAAAGCTTAGGCCTTTTACTTCTTTAAAATTTTGAGTTTCATTTTCTATTGTGTTTGCGAGTTCAAGAATAGTTATCTCGGGCTCTCCAGTTACTACAAAGTCCACGTTTGTCTGTGTTAGGCATTGGGTGGGGCGTGAGGAGGCGTGTAGTCCGATAAGGGCAATTTTAAGATGGGGCTGTGCGGTTTTTATGGTTTTTGCCACGTCAAAAGCTGCTGTAGCCCATCCAGAGTATGGTACAGAGATCACAACTAGTTTGGGTTGGAATTTTTGTATACGAGCGACAATTTCTGTGTTGGACAGCCCTTGGCGGTATTTTCCGCCGCCTTCTATCTCTTCTAAAAGTTCCCAACCCTCATTTGGAACATCAATAACTAGTACCGTATGATTTTTTTCTAGCACTGCAGCTACATAGGCTATATCCATGGGTTGATAAACGCTTGGTTTTCCCCAAGCTTTGGGTTGAATTCTAGGTGGATTTATGAGGCAAACGTGCATAGAGGGCATCTCTATATGATATGGTTTCTGGCGTCTGAAAAACTTTGCTAAAAAAGAGCAGAAAAAGGGTTTTTGTTGTGAACAGCCGACGTGTTTATCGTCGTTTTATACGCCAAATTACGTGGTTAATTGCAACGCGGGACATGACGTGGCTGTAAAAGTTACGTTTGAACATGTGTCGTAGTGCGTATTTTGGGGAGTAGAATTTGTTGTAAAAGTCTTTGCGTATTTGCAGAGCTTCTTGATCGGATAGGAGAGGGTTTTCAAAAACAGGTGTAGTGGTGTCATAGTGACTCCATTGTGGGGAGATTTTGTAGCCGAGACGTTCGACTTCGCGGCGTAATTCTGTGCCAGGATAGGGCGTGGCAATACAGAGATAGACATCATCAGGTTCGGTGCGTCGGATAAAGTCTAGGGTTTCTTTACGCATCTGGGCTGTTTCTCCTGGGTAACCGATGATAATGGATATGGCAACAAATAGGCCGGTTTTTTTTGCTAATTTAATAGCGTCTTCGTTTTGCTCAACAGTGGTTCGTTTGCTTACAGAGTTAAGTACATTTTGGCAGCCTGATTCTACACCAAAGAAGACTTGTTGACAATTGGTTTTTTTCATTTTAGTAAACATTTCTTCGCTAATTTGGTCTACACGTGTTTGGCAGTCCCAGGGAATATTGAGTTTTCGACTTTTTATTTCATCACAAATTTCATAGAGACGCTTTTTGTCAAGAGTTAATGTATCATCATAGAAAGTAAAAGAGTCAGCGTTGTATTCACGTTTTAACAATTCAAGTTCATGTCCAATGTTTTGTGGGCTGCGCACGCGGTATTGTTTACCTAAAATGCGGCTGGTAGTGCAAAAGTTGCATTGAAAAGGACAGCCACGACTAGTAATTACGGGAAAGAATAATTTACCAAAGAGTCGATATTTTTCGAGAGGAAAATGTTTGTAAGCGGGAAAGGGCAAATCGTCAAGATTCTGAATATAGCCACGATTGGGGTTTTGTACAATTTGTCCTTGATGACGATAGGTAATGCCGTCTGCAGAGTTTAAACCAACACTGTTTATAATTCGTTTAGTTAATTCTGCAAGAGTTACCTCACCTTCGCCGCGTACAATTACATCAACAGCGGGTTCTGTTGCAAGAATTTCTTTATCCATAAAAGTAGCATGTGGACCGCCTAAAACAACAATAGAATCGGGACAGACTTCTTTAGCGCCTCGGGCAGCCATTAATGTTGAGGGCATCATAGGGGTCATGGAGCTTATGCCGACAATATCGGGATTAATATGTGCAAGCTTTTGTTTAAGCTGATTTTGGTCAAATCCTTCAGCTATGCAATCTAGAACACTTACTTGATTACCCTTCTCTTCAAGAACTGCAGCTAAATACGCAAGACCCGTAGGCAAATAGGGATGATGATGAAAAACGTCTTGTAACGCAGGAGGGTTAACTAGGGTGACTTTTGCAGCTGTGCCCATATTTATTCACTCATCATCAATATAGGAAGCCTGTTAAAAGGCTGCTTTAATTTTTCTACGCAAATGTGCTAACGCAGTTCTTGTAGCTGATTTTCCGTAGACGCCTCCTTTACGCCACATTTTCCATATGTAACCAATACGTACATAGAAGCTTTGGAAAGCTTTTTCGCGCATTTCTACAAGCTGTTTTGAGCTAATATATGGAGTTTCAAAAATAGGCGTTGCAGTGTCATAACGATTGAAATCAGTAATTTTTAGCCAACCTTTTTGGGTTACAAGCTCATGCATGGGTGTACCCGGATAGGGGGTGGCTATATAGTAGCCTACATCGTCAGGGTTTAGTTCTTCAACAAATTTAGTGGTCTCACGTAGAGTTTCAGGAGTTTCCTCAGGGAAACCTAAAACAACGCTTGCAACAGTCATTAACCCGACGTCTTGAGCGATTTTAAACGATTTTTTGATAGTGTCAAGTTTATAGCCTTTACCCATTGCATCAATAACAAGTTGAGACCCAGCTTCAACACCAAACCACACAGCTATACAGCCAGCGTCTTTCATAAGCTGTAATAATTCGCGGTCAACCATGTCTACACGGGTTTCGCAGTCCCATTTAATTTTCAAACCACGTTCTTTTATAAGGTTACAAATTTCGCGAACACGGTTTTGGTCAACGGAGAAGGCGTCATCGTAGAAAGTAAATTGTTGTGCACCAAAAGTTTTTACTAGATGCTCAAGCTCATCAACAACGCTTTTTGGACTTCGCATGCGATAACCTCTGCCAAACATACGTACAGCTGAACAAAAACTGCACCAGAAAGTACAGCCTCGACTAGTGTATACTGGAAAGATAGTGATACCAAACTTGTTTAGATAGTCAAGGGGAAAGAGATGATGCGCAGGAAAGGGTAAGGAGTCAAGATCTTGGAGATAGGGGCGATCAGGGTTTTTGACTATCTCAGCACCGTTTCTACATGTGGTACCTACTACATCATAATAGGGTTTCCCTGCCTCAATACGTTCCATTAATTCAAGAAGAGTTTCTTCGCCTTCTTTTCGCACAATAATATCAAGCGCAGGATACTCGTTTAGTGCGTTTTCATCCCAAAAAGAGACATGAGAACCGCCTATAATAGTTACAATTTTAGGGTTTACTGCCTTGGCAATTTTTGCACACTCAGCACCTGACTTGTAAATTAAAGTAGTTGCGGTCATACCTACAACGTCAGGCTTACGTTTAGCAAGTTCCTCACGTAGTTGATCAAAAGTTAACTGCATTGCCTGACAGTCAATAACATCTACTTGATAACCAGCCCGCTCTGCAACAGCAGCCAAATAACCTATACCTAAAGGGATAAAGGGCGGATGCTGATGGGCTCCTTGCGGATAAGGTGGATTAATGAATGTAACATGAGTCTTCAAATTTTTTCCCCACTCTTGCTCGTTTGATAAAGTGATACTTTGATTAATATACGTTTTTGAACACATATGAGTCTATCAGAAAATCATAAAACAGCAAACCATGTTTAAAAAAATAAACAAGAATAATACTTACAGCTATAGTGCAAAGAAATATTAAAGTTAAAGTAAAATAATGTATAAAGAGGAAGTTTAGAAAATGAAAGTTTGTATTGCATGTGGTATGCCTATGAATGCAAAAAATGATTATTCTATGGGCGATGAGAACAAAAATTATTGTGTCCATTGCACTAACGCAAACGGTTCTATGCAAACATTTGAGGAGAAAAAAGAGAGCATGACAAATTTTATTGTTAAAACACAAAATTTGTCACGTGAAGCTGCCGAAAATGTAGCGTTATCTATGATGAAAAAGCTCCCTGCATGGGAAAAACAGTTCACATAAGTCTCAAAACCTGTCTTCAACAATAAAACCTCTATAACAACTTATTTTACATTAATCATTGTGCCTTTATGTGTAACCTAAACCCTGAAAGCATAACTGTAATCTCTATGAAAATGTGAAATTTTCGAAGTTTTAGGTAAATACTCGTTATGTTACGTTTTTCTTTGTTTGGTTTGTTAGTTTTGCTTTTTATTGTTTTTTATTGCCATTTGCTTTTGTCTTGTCCCAAAATAATTTCCCCACTTGAGGTATCTTACAACTCGCTATTTCACCATCTAACGACCTAGCAGTTACCCATCCACACCTCAGCACAAACGACCAACAAACACTTAGTCAACTCCGCAATATCAAAACGCAAAAACCACTTCAGCGTCTACGGTAGTGGTTGATGCTGGTAAAAAATTAAAAATTACAAACGACATTATTGACGAATCATGGCAACCAGTTTTAGCTAATAAGAAGATAAGAGAGGTCATGATGGTGCATACGTTTGATTTGTACCTTAAAAAATGTCATATTAGGCATGTTCTTTGTAGGGTTGGTCATCCTCAAACAAAGAGTATGCTTGAGAAGTTTATGATCTTTACATTAATCATAGACTACGGTTTGAGAGTTTAGAGGGTTTGTGGTTTGGTATAGTGATAGGCCTAGGGCTTTGAATTTGTGGGAGACAGAGACTCCTAACATGGCGTTTGTTAGACGTTTGTGGCCTGAGGTGGGTTGGGTATAGCTGCTAAACAGTTTGGATGGTAAAAATTGTGAATATTAAGATAAATCAAAAAGGGGAAATAATTTCCGTAAATCACACCGCGACAAATACGCCACATCCCACCCACCAAATCCAACCGACCATACCTACAAGCCGTATCACATAGTACACCTCAAAATAGAACGTTTCATGATCAGAAAGATTATTGACAAATTTAAACGTTACAATAATTTTGTATTTGAGGCCCACCATGTAAAACACTTACTCATACCCTTACTTGTTTGTTCTTTAGCTCAGTCGGTTTCATAATTCTGTTTACAAGAAGTAGCATCCCGTAGCATCGGCCAAAATTTGTGCTCTAACTTTTTACAGCTGTAACAAGGGTAAATAACAGATTGTTTTCTGCTGTTAGAATTATTTTTTTGTATTTTGATAGTTGCTGTAATGCTTAAATTGTAGTGAACAGACAATTAGAAGTAATGTCAAGCGGTATTAAGAGACAAATTCACGGTATAATGTGGCTTCTTAGGAATCCCAAACAAATTCAGCACCTTATCATACGGGAGACACTGTATCGACGTAGGAACTCTAGTCGGCAAGGTTGGATTGAGTGGCAAAAATATGACACCTATACGGCTGCGTTTCAGCATAGTACCAATGTTTCTTATGCAAGACCTTTGAATCAGGCGAGAATTCAAACTTTTCTTGAAATGATAAGCAGAGGAGGCAAAAACCTAAACGTTTTAGACGTTGGCTGTGGTGATGGCGTGTTAAGTGAACCCATAGCAAAACAGGGTAACGCTGTAACAGGGTTTGATTTGCCAACAATTACCTCTATGGCTCATAAACGGCGCATCTCAAATGTTTTCTCAGGTGACGCTGAAAACTTGGCGTTTAAACCAGAAGTTTTTGATGTTGTTTTAGCTTCAGAGGTGGTAGAGCATCTTTGGAATCCTCAACGTTTTCTTAATGATGCGCATCGTGTGTTAAAACCTAAAGGTCTTCTCATTTTGGAAGCTCCTGAGGGTATTGAGGGTCTAAGGTACGATGCGCATAAAAACTGGTTCACTACAGAACGCTTTCAGCATATGTTGGATAAAAAATTTACTTTACTGCAATCAAAAACGTACTCGCCCGAATGGGGAGCCCCCACAGCAACATTTATTTGTCTATTTCAAAAAAACTAGACTGATAAGGTTTCATGTGCGTCTTTTAGCAGTTTTTCTATAGGTAAATTGTAGGGGCATTTTGGTTGACATAGGCCACAGTGGGTGCATTTGTCAAATTTTATGTCCAGTCCACTGTATAGTTTACAGGCCCATTTCTTAAGCCCATAGACTGTGTGAAAAGAGGCGAATCGTAGAATTGCGGGTATGTTTATTTTTTCAGTACAGGGCATACAGTAAGCGCAGTCACGGCAGTGCGCAAGTGGAAAGTTGAAGCGTTTTTGCTCTAAAGTCGTTAGTCCTTGATAATTTATACCTACTTTAGCGGCAGTTTCAACTTCAACTATGGAACGTACGCCTACAAGAGTTGAGGCAACATCTTTAGACAAGTTATATCTAAGAAGGCTAGAAACCATTTCAGAATTGTTTTGTCCTAAGAGCAGCTTTAATTCAGGTTCATTGGAAACCAATGAAAGAGAGGGTTGATATAAGCAAGTAACGAGATTGGATGTTTTGGCAGAGAGAGGTTTCATAGCTATTACGCCAACATCTAAGTCTTTGGCGGCAGGCAAAAGTTCTTCTTCAGCTTGTCGGGTTATAATATTTAAAGGGACAAGAACTGTGTCAAATTCACCTGTCTGTATGGCTTTAAGTAAAACACGTGGTTTATGTCCTGTTATACCAATGAAATTTGTTAGTTTTTCTTTTTGAGCTTTTTTACAGGTTTGCAGTGCGCCATCAGAGCTTATAGCTTTGGTTAGGGTTTTTTCGTCATCGATACCGTGTAGTTGAAGTATGTCAACGTGGTCTGTTTGGAGACGCTGTAAACTGGTTTTTAGGTCGTCAAGAGATTCTTGTTTTGTTCGAGAACCAGTTTTTGTAGCTATTACGCATTGGTTGCGAACATTTTTTAGGGCGTGACCAATTTTTTCTTCACTATCACCATCCCAGCGGGCAGTGTCAAAATAGTTAATACCTAACTCGAAGGCTTTCCTAACAACATTTACAGCATCGGATGGACTTATCTCAGATATCCATGTTCCACCGAAGCTAACTAGGGACGTTTGAAGATTTGTTTTGCCAAGACGTCGTTTCTGCAAGCATAGCACCTGTTAGGCCATACCGGCATTATCCGATGAAGAGGTTAAACGGAGTTGTCGTTTAGCAAAATTTAACACACCCTCTCTTTGAATACGCTGCAAAATACGTTTAGGTGCACGATGATAATTTTTGAAAAACTGTTTTTGTATGCGCATCAACTCGTCGTAGTCAAACTCTTCAGTTTTGTAACTGTAGAGAAAATCATCAAGCTGAGTATACTGGCCTGTCTTTAGCATTTCACGCCATAGAGGACTATCAGGATAAGCTATAAACACGTTAAATTGGCACCAATCAGAGTTAAGTTTATCAGCAAAACGATAAGACGTCATCAAATCCGCTCTAGTTTCACTTGGCATACCTAACATAAAAGAACAAGCAACCTTAATGCCGGCTTTACGACACATTTTATAGGCAGCCTCTATTTGCTCTAAGGTTATATGCCTATTAATATGATTTAGAACCTTTTGAGAACCCGATTCTATACCAAACCATATAGTTTTACATCCAGCAGAGGCCATTTTATTTAGCACCTCTTGGTTTACAAGATCAACACGAGTATCGCAGACCCATTCAAGATCTAAATTACTTTTAATTAGCAAATCACAAAAGTCTACTGTTTGGTTTTTGCGCATAGTAAAATTGTCGTTAATAAAGTATATACCACGAGTACCATATGTTTCCACTAAATGGTTAACCTCAGCCATAACACGTTGAGGACTAAACTGGCGATTAATATTACCCCAAAGTTTAGTAGTCTCACAGAAACCACAACTAAAAGTGCAGCCACGACTAATACTCATAATGTCAGCGGGTTTTGCCTTTAAAAATTCAATATTACGATCATACTTTTCTAAAGGCAAAAGATGACGCGCGGGAAAAGGTAACTCGTCCATGTTCATAAATTTAGGCTCATTTTTTATAACACCCGCAGAACTTCGAGAGGCTACACCTGCCACCGTTGAAGCGCCTAAATAATCCTCTTTAACAATAAAAGAGGCAAGCTCCACTATAGCACGTTCCCCCTCACCCATAATGGCATAATCAATTTCAAGAGTTTCAAGCAAACTTTCAGGCATATAAGACGCATGCCAACCACCAACAACCACTTTACAGCCGGGAACCACCTGTTTTATAGCCCTAGCTGTTTCAACACATTTCTTGTAAGTAGCACTCCCACAAGTTATACCAACAATAGCCGGCTGCAGATTTAAAACAAGCCGCTGAACCTCCTCGATACTTTGCTGCATTAAATAATTGTCAAGCATCTGCACCTCATGCCCAGCCTGCTCCAAAGACGCAGCAATATACATAAGCCCAAGGGGAGGAAGCCTTTTCCCATGAAACCACGGCGCATTAGAAGGAGGCGCAGTAGTCATTAACAAAATCAATTAGCAAACAACTCCTCAAAGAGGCCCACATATAAATAAAGTAACACAATTCTTCCTCAATTAACCTTCTAAACATAGTTGATAGAACTACAATTTAATAAGCTTTAACCAAAAAACCCCATTAACAACAAAAAACAATCAACAACAGAAAACAAAAACAGAAAGACAACAACCTATAGGTATAACTAATCTAAAAATAAATAGTCCATATCAAATTCATAGATGAACAGTTAGACATTCAAGTTTTGCAGAAAAAGAATCATTTTAAACTTTGACAAAATTTCAATAAAAACTCTAATAAGTTAGCATCTATCAGGTTTAACGATTATTTGTTTAACAAAGGCTTTAACATCATTTAGTTGTCCATACACCATAAGTCGTTCATCAGTTTGCTTATTAACGGTTAAATGCCATTTTTCAGCTAATTTAAGTACATATTCTTCAGATATGATATTGTCTGTTTTAATGCGAACCCATTTTTTATCACGAGACACGCCAAGTACAAATCGATCAGCAACTACATTGGCAGGGTTTTCTTTAGTTGATATTTGTTGCAAGCTAGCATCTTTGAGACGCTTGAGCCATTCATCTACTTCTGTTGACTCAAAAACTTTTTGGGCGTTACTTATCAGGTAAGCTTCAACAGTTGCAGTATATGTTTCAGCTTTGATTACAGTTTGCTCATTGAAATTTTCACTACATATCAAGTCAATCATAGAGCGTGCCGCCCGCAAATCCTTGAGGATCTCAGGAGATATTTGAATACCTTTTTTCCGGAGAGCTATTAAAAGATCCTCAAGAGTTCTCCAAACAGCCATAGTGTGACCCATAATGCAACATCAAAAGTAGATATGTCTTATAAGTTATAAAGGTTTAAACTAATATTGGAGAAAAAATGAATTATTTAACGGAAAACTTGTTATTTTTCATTTGTATTGTTTATTGGAATATGAAGATACAGTTAGGAACTTTTTTGGTTTATGAATGTTTTTGCCATACGCTTAGCATTATCTTTTGGCTCTAATAGTTCTTTGATTAGATTGTATTGACGTTGGTATATGTGACAGTTTTTGCTGTGGAAAATTAATTTGCCGGTTTTTAAGAATAAACCGCTTTTTTCGTTTATCTCATTTACGAATGCTTCATTGAAAAGTTGTAAACCGGCAATGTTTGCGGGTAATCCACCAAAGGCGTCCCAGCTGCGGAAGTAACATGTTAAGTGTAGTTTGTTATCAGAGATTTCAGTGTCAATAATGCTCAGACAGGGGGGTTCACTTTTTTTGTTGTTTTCATCGAATTTTTTAATGTCTGTTGGTAGTCGGATTACCATGGTGACTTGGCGGTCTTTTTGTTCTTCAGCGTATCGTTTTATGGCTTCTTCAATTTGGTTAATAGGATGATTTAATCGACTACCATAAGTATACGTTTCGTCGTCTTGTTTTTCGCCGCACCAGAGGTATTCAAGGGCGTATCCTTGAACGTATTTGAAATCGCATGAGGCCTTATCGCTTACAAGAGGTCTGTTTTCGGGATGCTCAATTTCAATAGTAAGATTCAGCTTTTTTGTCTCAGTTTCTTCAGAGCCAAATCCAACAGGAAAAATATCACCGTCATACCAAATTCTGTTTAAAGTTTTAAACCAGGCATCAGGACAGTCAAATGCTGAAATCTTTAAGTGTTTCATGCTATAGATTCTCCAAAACATTCCTTGTAGGTATGTTACTCTAAGTGTATTTCCTAAATAAATAGGTACGGTTTAGCATATAAATCAGATAGGAAGGCAAGAAACAATCTGTGTTAAACTTTGTGTGTAATAGTTACAAAAAGGAAAATGTGGGTTAGTAGGGCATTCCGCCCATACCACCCATTCCGCCCATACCACCCATTCCGCCCATACCACCCATTCCTCCTGGGGGTGCTGGTGGCATTTTGCTGCCTTTGATACTAATTAGGTCATCTATTTTTAGTATCATGTTAGTAGCTTCGGTAGCTGATTTTATTACTTGCTGTTTAACGCGTAAGGGTTCGATGATCATTTTTTCGCACATACAGGTGATTTTACCTGTGGATACGTCTATACCCATGCGTTTGCCGTCTTTCTTTTCGTGTTCGCTACGTAGGGCAACCATGATATCTATGGGGTCTAAGCCAGCGTTTTCTGCAAGAGTCAAAGGAATTGCTTCTACAGCGTCTGCGAAGACTTCGATTGCAAGTTGTTCGCGTCCGCCTACTTTAACTGCGTATGCACGTAAGCCTTTTGCAATTTCAGCCTCAGTTGCACCACCGCCTGCAGTGATTTTGCCGTCTTCAATTACGTTTCGAACTACACATAACCCATCGTGTAGACTGCGTTCAGCTTCGTCAATTACATGATTAGATGCACCACGAATAACTAAAGTTACTGCCTTTGGATTCTTGCAGTCACGTATGTAGAGAAGTTTATCATCACCGATTTTGACTTCTTCTACTCGTTTAGCATTGCCTAAGGTGTCAGCTTTGAGATCTTTTACGCTTGCAGCAATGCTTGCGCCTGTTGCGCGAGCGAGTTTCTCTATATCACCACTGCTAACACTTTTAACGGTCAAAATACCAGCTTTGCCAAGAAAGTGTAAGGCCATGTCATCAATACCTTTTTCACAGAAAACAACGTTTGCACCAGATTTTTGGACAGCTGTAACCATGTCTTTTATCATACGTTCTTCTTCATCCAAGAAGAGTTGCATCTGGTCAGGGCTTTCAATGTTAATTTTAGCATCGAACTCTGTTTTTTCTATTTCAAGCTTTGCGTTAAGTAAAGCAATTTTGGCATTGTCAATAATTTTTGGCATCTGTGAACTGGCTACTTCTTTATCAAGAACCATACCTTTAACTAATTCAGATTCATCAAGACTTTTACCGTGCTTTTTGACTACTTTAATTAAGTCAAGATCAGCCTTGTATTTGCCGTCAACTTTTTCTGCCACTTGTTTAACTGCGTCAACAAGTAGTTTTGTAAAGTGTTCTTGAGCAATGTTTATGCCTTTGCTGTTAAGAGAAGTCAAAGCTATCTGTTTAATTGTCGCGTCATCATCAAAGGTTACAGGCATAGCAATAGAGTCAAGAATTTCCTGAGCCTTCTCGCTTGCTTTTTTAAAGCCTTCAATAATAACAGTAGGATGCACATTTTTATCCAATAAACTCTCTGCCTTAGAGAGCAACTCACCAGATAAAACAACTGCAGTTGTTGTGCCATCACCAACTTCGTTATCTTGAGCTTTAGCAACTTCTACAAGCATTTTTGCTGCTGGATGTTGAACGTCAAGTTCTTTCATTATGGTTGCACCATCATTTGTAATTGCAATGTCACCCATACCGGTTACAAGCATTTTATCCATTCCACATGGACCTAATGTTGTTTTTACGGTTTCAGCCACAATTTTTGCAGCCATAATGTTACTTCTTTGTGCTTCACGTCCAATTGTTCTGCCAGTACCCTCTTTTAGTACTAGAACTGGAACTTGTCCACCTTGTGTTGACATAATATTCACCAAATATGTAATCTAATTTGAGATTTAGTGAATTGGAACAAGCAAAGAGAACTTATAAATTTTTCCCAATAAGTCAATGAACAAACAAAAGACTAAACGCTATTTAGGCTTTAATAATGTTGTAACCCGAAGCTTTTCGCAAGCGGTTCATAACAGCTAAACCTATACCGTCTAACGGCACACTTTCAGCTAAGATAACATCAACAGAGGTTATGTTAAAGGCACGTAATTCTTTAAACAGATTACCTGCAATCAAATTAAGATTAGAACGACTACCCATAGATTTTACTGTACAACCAAAATATTTGTTTCTAGTTTCATCAGTTGCCAGCACACCTACTTTTTTACCCTCACAAATGTACTGCTCAGATAAATCGATAATCTTGTTAATCATTTCGGAAAGATTACCTTCGACTAATATTACCTCTGCATTTGGCGCATAATGTTTATGCATCATACCAGGAGAACGTGCTTGTTTAACGGTAACCTCTTGCTCAGAGATAACAAATGGATGTAAAACCACATCAGGCAATACAGCTCGAATAGCTTCAAAAGATACTCCACCAGGCCTTAACAACACGGGCGGATTGACACTTAAATCTAAAACAGTAGACTCAACACCTATACTTGTAGAACCACCATCCAATATTACATCAATCTTACCAGCTAAATCATCATAAACATGCTGCGCAAGAGTCGGACTGGGATTCCCGGAAAGATTTGCACTAGGCGCCGCAATAGGAACACCACTTTGCTTAATCAAAGCTAAAGCAACACTATGGTTAGGCATTCGCACCGCAACAGTGTCCAAACCAGCAGTAGACTCTTTAGGCAACGCCTCAGAACGTTTAAACACCAAAGTTAAAGGACCAGGCCAAAATTGACGCATTAACACACCAGCATTTCTAGGCACCTCCCCCACAAACTGATAAACCTGATTAACATCAGATACATGCAAAATAGGAGGATTATCCAAAGGCCTATTTTTAGCCTTAAACAAAGCTAAAACAGCAACAGAATCTAGAGCATTTGCACCTAAACCATAAACAGTCTCCGTAGGAAAAGCAACCAAACCACCCCTCTGAATAACCCTAGCAGCAACTTGAATTTGCTCAAAACCAGAAACAACAGAATTCACCGGAAGCACCAAAGTTTTCAGATTTAAATTTTGAACAGTTAACACCATAAACCTTCAATCAAACAGATTTCTATAAACGTTTATGCTAAACCAACAATTTCTCCTCCCTACACACTTAAAATTCAAGAAAACACACTAAAAACAAAAACAAACCTCCTTTTTGCAAAAAAAGAATTGTTCCATAAACATAACCTGCTCAAGACAAATTTGAATAAACCAATAATTTTTGCAAATCAGTTTTAGACCACAAATCATTTGGAAAGATTGTAATGTTTGTATTCTCTTTGCGAAATATAAGAACGGGCGTGATAGAGTTATCGTAAATTAGCATTTTGTCGCAGAAGAGGTTGTATTGTAAGAATACTTGTTTTAGAAGTTTTGTGTTGCCTTTGCGGAAGTCTGGTTGTTGGTTAACCATATGGTTCCTAGGCTTTTAGTGGTTTCTTTGGCTAGTTGTCGGCTGATCTTATTTTGTTGTGGTGGCCGTATATCCATAGTTTTAGGAGTGTTTCTGGTGGGTAGGCGGGTCGTCTTTCTTGTTGTGGGGTGGTTTTTGTGAATTCTAGTTGTTTTAGGTTTAGGTGTTTACCACTACAACGAACACAACTTGAATGCAATGCCACTGTAGATATAGCAAAGGTATTTTTGACAGATAATGATTGAGAAAAGATCATTCTTCTATGATACTTCCATGAATAAATTGAGCATAATAAATACAGTTTGAAGAAATGTTCGTTGCAGTGTTACGAAGGCGTTTATTATTCTTGTGGGGTTTTCTTTTGTTATATAGTTGTCTAGTTTGTTTGGTAGTAGGGTTGTTTGTTGTCTGTTTCGGGTTTCTATGCATGGCATGTGTTTTTGTCTCGTTTACAAGTTCATTATTTTATTATATTGCAAACATAATATTTAAAGGCGTATTTTTATTTTTGTGTTGGATTGTTGTGTGTGGTTTGGTTTTTGGTGTGTAAAAGTTGTGTTGGAGCCCGTCTTTTGTTGAGTGTTTAGGCTGTGTTTTTCTTTAATATTTTAAAAAGTTAGACTAGTTTTCGGACTTTAACTACGTGGATATACTGAATCAGGAGCAACGGGAACCATCTGCTAGTATATGCTTCCAATGATAATACAAACTGGGTTCTATCAAAGATATGGTTCTTAATACAAGCGGGTCAGGTGGGGAAACCCTTATTGATTGTGGATATGTAAATAATTTCCAATATCCTCCATAGTTGTCTATAACGACCGCAACTACGGAGATGTATACCTCAACAAAGCACATGTACTCACTTAACCCTAAAAAAGACGGCCATACAATAATAATGATGCGCCAGCAATCCTTAAAACAGAAAATGACAATTCTACACCGCATTATACCCTTGTTTCTTTATTAATCAATTAGTGAAATGTTTAAACAAAAAGGCAGAGTGAATAAAAATGAAGCCGAAAGCATTAATAATAATGTACCTTGTTAAATTAAAGGGAGTGCATTTATATGAATGTGAATGTTAAGTTTGAAGCTAATTTACACTATTTTTTTAGTAAAAAGTTTGTAATTTTTGTTTCTTTATTGTTTTTGTTAGTGCTAGTTTTTTCTTCTTCTATCTCTGTGGTTATTGGAGCATCAATCACGTCTGATGTTGTAGTTAAAAATGAAATGGAACTTTTAAACGCTATTAGTGAGGCTCCAAATAAAAAATCACATATTATCAGTCTTAGCGAGAACATTACTCTGAAGAACTCTCTTGAAATTCCTAAGAATAAAAACATTACTTTGATAGCATTTGGCGGTAGTGATGCATGTTTGCGTGGAAGCAATGACATAGATACTATTGTCATCAAGTCGGGTGGGATATTGGTACTTTTGGACAATATTGTTGTAACTCATGAGGAAGATGCTATAGGTAGAGGGCTATGCGTTGAAAGCGGTGGCACACTTATTCTATCTGGTGGTGAAATTTTTGGCAACACAGTCAATGCTTCGGGTGGTGGCGTGTACAATCAAGGCGATTTTAAAATGTATAGCGGTAAAATTTCAAACAACACAGTCTACATCAATGGTGGTGGTATGTATAATGCAGGTAGTTTTGTTATGTCTGGTGGCGAAATTTCTGACAACAACGCTTCTAGCTGGGGTGGTGGTGTGCTAACCGATAGTCGGGCTACTTTCATTATGTCAGGTGGTAAAATTACCCACAACACAGCAGGTGTTGACGGTGGTGGTGTATTCTACTTTAGTGGCGATAAGGGCACTTTTACCCTATTAGGTGGCGAAATTTTTGACAACACCGCTACGTTATACGCCATAGGTAATAATTTAGCTGAAGTATCCGTCCATCCTTGGACACCCTTTACAGTAATAAATTGTCTTTTGTTTATCATAGTTGCTGTGATAGTTTCCGGTATTTTGTTGTTGCTTTATCGTTTAAAGAGGCAAAAACGGTTCACTTTCTATTATGGCTCTTTGTTTTCTTCGGAACATCGGTTTGCTACTTTTTCAGATAATGTCTTCATGCCCCATAACAGGTAACTTACATCAAGACACAACCGCTTTTACGCTCTATCGGCAAAAACCAAATGTTTATCTGCATTTAATCAACAACTACAGGTAATCTAAAAATTATCTCTAATTTTAATGTGTTATCGTGTCCAATTTTTGGTGAAAACATAAACGAGCCAGCTCTGTGGATCTCAAGAAAAAAAATGCACAGCCTAAAATTTAAATCGTTTAAACCATGTAAAGTAGATCAGGCAGAGAAAACATGAAAGTAGTAGCTTCGTGGAGTGGCGGTAAAGATAGCGCTTATGCGTTACATTTGGCAAAGCAGCAGGGACATAGGATTATTAGTCTTTTTACTATGATGTCAAGTAAGGGGAAGTCAAAATTTCACATGTTACACTCAGAGCTTTTAGAAGCGCAAGCAAAGGCTATAGGTATACCTTTGATTAAAAAACAAACAGATAATGACACCTATGAGCAGGATTTTAAGGCGGTTCTTGCGGAGTTAAAAACTATGGGTGTGGAGGGTCTGGTTACAGGTGATATTTGTGCAGTTGCAGGGCATGAGGAGGGTTGGTTGGATCGTGTTTGTAAGGAAATGGAGTTAAAACCAATTAGACCCTTATGGTTGATGAGTGATACAAAACAGATTTATCTCAATTATTTAGAAGTCGGGTTTAGAGCAACAGTTATACGTGTTAATCTTTGTAAACTTGGTATAGAATGGCTTGGGCGTGTGCTTGATAGACAATTTTATGAGGACATTCTCAAGCTTGATAACATTGATCCTTGTGGTGAAGGCGGCGAGTATCATACTGTGGTAACAGATGGGCCATATTTTAAAAAGAAAGTTAAAATTCTAGAAGCAGAGAAACATAATATTGAGGGTAACTTTGGTTATTTAGAAGTTAAAGACTTCACGTTAGAATAAAAGGAAGAAGGGTAAACGTATGAAAACAAACTTTGATATTATATTAGCTCATAATAAAGTAAAAGCAGAAGCTTTTCTCTTAGAAATTGAAGATAAAAACCCTCTTTTCATTGCAACCATTGCCACGACAGAAACAGGCAAAATTCCGGGATTATCAGCGGCAGGTCAAAATCCGGATTTTACAGACTTTACACCGCCTGCAGATGCGGAATTGCTTCTTTTAGGCAAATGTAAATCCATTCAAGGGGTACCTATAACGCCAGATGGTATTCCAACGCCGGGTTTGATAGCAATGTCAGCATTAAACCTTGCAGATATTCCTGTGGTAATTGTTAATGCTGGGTGTAAAGTTAAACCTCAAGTGCCCTTTATCGAGCTAGGGGGTAATTCAGGGCGGGACATTCGAAGTGGTAACTCTGTTGATAATGTTGAAGAAGTTATCGAACGCGCTAAAACTGCGGGACATCAGCTTGCGAAAACCTCTGATTATCTAGTTATAGGCGAGAGTATTCCAGGGGGAACTACGACAGCTCTTGGCTTACTCTCAGCTTTAGGTGTGAACGCGACAGGAAAAGTAAGCAGTACTCTGCCCTTAAATCCCCATGACCTCAAAGTAGATGTTGTGCAGACGGGTCTTAAGGCGGCGGGAGAAAAATTTGGCAGTTTAAATAATAATCCTATAAAGGCGGTTAGTTGCGTGGGTGATCCTATGATGCCGGCGTTAGCAGGGTTAGCTATGGGCGCAGCAAATCAAGTGCCTGTTCTACTAGCGGGAGGGACTCAGATGACTGCTGTGTTAGCATTAATTAACGCGTTAAATCCTGATGTTCTCTGCAACATTGCCGTTGGCACAACGCGTTGGGTAACCAATGATACAACATCAGACATTAGGGGCATAATAAATCAATTTTGTGAGGTTCCCATTTTAGCAGCAGATCTAAATTTTGGCAGCTCTAAATTTCCAGGACTTCAAATATATGAGACAGGTCTTGTAAAAGAAGGTGTAGGTGCAGGTGGAGCTTCAATTGCAGCTATGGCAAAAATGGGTAACGCAGTAAACAAAGAGTTACTCCTTAAAGCTATTGAACGTAACTATTCAGTATTAATGTCAATGAAGTGACAAACTTGGTAATTAGAGAATTTAAAAATCTTTTATCTTTTCTTACGGTTTTGCCAGTTAAAATGGATAATAACATGTTATCTGACTGTGCGCGGTACATGTTTGCTTTCCCTTTAATTGGCGCGTTTATTGGTCTTATAGCAGGCGTTTTCGGTTGGGCTATGTATCAAGTTTTACCAGGTATTGTTGTTGGCGGGTTAATTACTGCTGTGCTGTTATGGCTTACGGGTCTGCATCACACTGACGGCTTACTTGACTTTGGTGACGGCGTTATGGTTCACGGCACGCCTGAACGTAAAATTGAGGTTATGCATGATCAACTTACAGGCGCAGGAGGCTTAGCCCTTGGTATTCTAACAATGTTAATAACTGCATTAACGGTTGGGCAAATTGAGTCTAGTATTATCATACCGGCAATTATTGTTGTTGAGGTCTCAGCAAAATTTTCAATGGTAGTTATGGCGCGGATGGGAAAAGCAACACATCCGGGCATGAACACGTCTTTTCTCTCATTTATGCACGGAACACATGGCACCGCTCGCCTAATAGGTGGACTGCTAATTTCTTTAGCAATCGCACTGCCTCTGCTATGTTGGACAGGTGTAATAGTTATTTTTGCAGGAGTTTTAACCAGTTTAGTTATGACATTTATTGCACATAGAAACTTTAACGGTGTAACAGGCGATGTTTTTGGAGCCACAAACGAGCTAGCACGTCTGGTTTCACTTATCGTATTATTGGCGGTGATTTCCATATGGGTATAACAGCACTAGTTATGGCGGGTGGTAAAGGCTCACGTATGGGGCTATCTACCGAAAAACCAATGATACCCTTCAAAGGTAAACATTTAATTGATTATATCATAGCAGCAATTAACCAATCAAAACAGGTTACAGCGTTTTACATAGTTACAAGCAGTAACACACCCAATACAGAGCAGCATTGTAAAAACATGGGCTGGAACATTCTTCACACGGACGCTAAAGGTTATCACGATGACCTCAGGCAGGCAGCACACAAAGCTAATTTGACAGGCCCAATTTTGACTATGCCCTCAGATGTACCTGCAATCACAGGCAAATTCCTTGACAAAGTCGTCTGCGAGTTTGAACAATGTAACAAAGACTTTTTAGCAGTCTTTGTACCAATACAAAAACGCCTCGATTTAGGCTTATCAATATCTAGCACAGACGAGTACAAAGGCGTATGGTATGCAGTATCAGGCATTAACATCATAAACGGAAAAAAAATCCACGAAAAAGGCAAAATTGAAACCAGTGCCATTATCACCGAAGAAATCGAAGTACTCCTAAACATCAACACACAAAAAGACATAGAAATAGCCAAAAAACTTTTGGATACCACTACTACATAATAATCTACCAGGCTCTTCAACAGTTATCAACTCTGGTCATGGCGAATAATTTTTAGAAGTTATCGATAGCATTAAATTTTCCAAAATTGTAGCATCTTTGAGGATATTGTTAGATGTTAGCTGTCTTGATAGGGATTTTCGTACTTGTGTTAGCGGTACTTTTAGATTTAATTATAGGTGATCCTTCACCGTGGAAGCCGTGGAAACGCATTTACAATTTACACCCCACTGTGTGGTTAGGGCAGTTAACAAAAAAGTTGGAACCTCATTTCAAAACACGTAACAACAAATTAGAGAAAATTAACGGCATAATTCTTGCTCTAATAATCATCTGCGTAATAACTATTCCAACATATTTTGGGTTGCGTTATCTTTTCATTTCGCTTACCTACTTTCATATTGTTCTTGGAGCAGTTGTGTATCTAATTGTGGCTGCAGTGCTCTTCAAATTTACAATATGTATAAAGCTGGAAACAGATGGTGCAGTTGCAGTTGCAAAAGCCCTTGAAATAAATGACGTAGAAGAGGCAAAGAAATATGCTCATTTTAGCCGACGTGACGCCACAAATCTTACGGGTCCACAAATTGGTTCTGCTGTTATAGAGTCTATGGTTGAGAATTTAACTGATTTTAAACTTTCGCCCTTTCTTTTTTACGCGTTTTTTGGTTTGCCAGGTGCAGTAGCTTTTAGGGCTATAAACACTCTTGACGGTATGGTTGGATATAAAGATAAAGAACACATTAACACAGGCTGGTTCTCAGCAAACCTTGACAACTTGGTTAACTATATACCCTCACGTTTTACAATGCTACTTATGATTATCTCAGCTGCTATTTTAGGGTATGATTACAAAGCAGCGTGGCAAATTGCTAAACGAGATCATAAACGTGTTCAAAGCCGGAATCATGGATGGCAAATGGCCGCAATTGCAGGAGCTCTGCATATTCAATTAGAGAAACCTGGAAGATATACAGTCGGGGATTCAATAGAGGTAATTACACCTGACAAAATTTTAAAATCTTTAAAAGTACGCGACTTATCCATAGTGCTATGCATACTCATGGTTATACCCATTATAGTGGTAATTGGACTCTATTTACCATTTCTTTGGGGTCTACCTCTGTAGCATTTTCATTAAGTTGCAGGTTCTTCAAGTTTAGCAGGGTTTTTCGAAAGCTTTAAACATTTTGTATTCTGTATTGCACCATACAGAGGCAAGGAAGAACAAATGGGGCTTAACGTAACACTTGTAAATCCACCTTATCGAACTCGACCTCACCAGCATCCGCCCTTTCCACCGTTAGGTATAGGGTATTTAGCTGCGGTGCTAGAAAAAAACAATTTCAAAGTTGAGGTCATAGACTGTCAAGCATCGCGGTACACCTATGAGGATTACCAGCGTGAAATAACTAAACGGAAGCCTGATATTGTTGGTGTAACAGCTCCTACGAGACTATACAATTCTGCTAAAGAAATTCTCAAAATCAGCAAAGAAACCCATCCTGATACAGTAACTCTGCTTGGCGGGGCACATGCAACGTTTTGGAATGAGAAAGCCCTTCAAGAATGCCCCCAACTTGATGTTGTAGTACGCAAGGAAGGAGAATATACACTTTTAGAGCTTGTACAACGCTTAGAAGCAGGCAGAGACATAAACGATGTAGCGGGAACCACACAGAGAAAAAATGATAATTTCATTTTTAACGTTGACCGGCCATATATTGAAAATCTCGATGAATTACCATTCCCTGCAAGACACCTCTGGGATCTTGAGACTATAAGAAAACAAGAAGACATGTTTTATCTAATCACAACACGTGGATGCACTGCCTGGTGCAACTTTTGTGCAGCGGTACGCATGTTTGGACGAAAATACCGCATGCGAAGCATACAAAACGTTGTTGACGAATTAGAATTTTTATACAAAACATACAATGCAGAAAACTTTACTTTCTGTGATGATGCCTTCACAGTAGATATGAAAAGAACCGAAGAGTTATGTGAAGAAATCAAAAAACGTGACTTAAAAATTAAATGGAACATGGGCACTCGCGTAGACAGAGTAAGTAGAGAGCTATTAACTAAAATGAAAGACGCGGGTTGCGTTTCAATGTGGTGTGGTCTTGAATCAGGCACTCAAGAAGTACTCAACGATATGCATAAAGGTATTTCAACAGACCAAACAAGAAAGGCATTAAAATGGGTCAGAGAGCTAAACCTAAAACCGACACCCAACGTACTGCTGGGTTATCCGGGTGAAACCATAGAGTCAGCTTTGAAATCAATAAAGTTCGCCGAAGAAGTAAGCCCCGACGAAATAGCTTACTACAACATAGCCACTCCTTATCCAGGCACACCAATGTATGAGGAAGTAATGAAAAACGGGTGGATACGAAACACCAACTTTGACGACTATGATGCCACACAGCCAATATTTGAAACCCCACAACTTAGTATGCAAGATTTGCAAGCACTCTATGATTATGCATTTAAGAGCTTTTACACACGTCCGGGCTATGTATTACGTATGTGGCGTAAAGGATTCAACACAGGCTACGCAGCAACAAAAAAATATTTCTATTTTAAACGTCAAAAAACCACTATCAAAAAATAATTTTAACCCTAATTTCTCCTGATGAAAAAGAAATAGTTTTAAAAACAAAAAAAGAAAGAGGTGGGGTTTAATACTGCTTTCTTGCGGATAAACCATACCAAGACATGACTTTTGCAAGTATTGGCACAATTATACCTAGGGCAATGCTTGGCAAGAATGATATAAAGACTGCATAGCCTAATGGTCCAGCCCACAGGTCTATAGACATCTGCCTTGAGGGTGATAGTGCGTATTGGTTGTTCATGAATAACTGTATTATTGTAGTTGTCAGTGATGCAACTAAGCCTGCTCCGAGCATACGTTTAAAGTTTGTTGATCCGCCATTTAATGCACCTGCCATGTAACCAATGATTACTGCATTGACTAAGTAGAACAGCATTGCCATGTCGCCGAAGAAATTGTAAGTAAGATCAGGATTTGAGTAACGTATAGCATATGATAGATAGGAGCCAGTAGAGGTGCCTGCAACTGCTAGATAGTACATTCCGCCCATGATAAAGCCTGCTGCGCCGCCTGCCCATTTGTTCCATGTAAGACCAAGAATCAATGGTATGCCCAAGATAATCATTTGAGCAAAACCTTGCGTTAGAATTACTGCAACTGTTGTTCCAAGTCCAGTGGAATTGCCAAATACATGGTATTCACCGTTTGGGTTAACGTAGACTGCAAGTACGAAGATTAGTAGCACTAGAATCATTGGTATAACAAAGCCGTAGAGAATATCCGATATTTTAAATCTTTCAGGTTCCAAAGTTTTTCACTTTTTTTAAGCTTACTTTTAAGAACTAGTACGTTTAGGCACATTAATAAAGATAATCCTTTTGTTATAGTGAGAACGGGAAATTAACATAAAAAAGCAGGCTTCAAACAGATATTGTCTACTTTTTAGAACAGTAAACAACACCATTTAGAACAGTAAAACACACGAAAATACCATTTGTTTTATCATCTGTTATAGATTCTGGATTGTCGGATAGAACAACAAAATCGGCAAGTTTGCCCTGCTCAATAGAGCCTTTATCAACAATGTCTAAAAAAGTTGTTTGCGCCGCAGATGTAGTGTACATTTGTAAAGCTTCAAAAACAGACACTTTTTGTACGCTCTCGCGTTTAACTGCTGCCTCAACTCCAAATAGTGGATTAAGAGGTTCCATGGGGCAATCAGATCCTGCAGAAACTAGAATACCATAATTAAGCATCTCTTTTATAGGAAACAACCAGCGTACTCGTTTTTTACCTAAACGTTTTTCAGCTGCCCAAACAGAGAATTCGGAAGCAATCACGCAGGGTTGAACGGACACAGAGAGATCTAACTCTTTAATGCAATGCATTAACTGAGGAGTTAGAACAGCTGCTTGTTCTATGCGGGGGCGGGGAATTGCAGGGTTTCTATCGATATGTCTTGTTATGTTTATGGCTTCTTGGATGGCTGTATCGCCAACAGCGTGAATAACAAGTTGTAAACCAGAATTTTGAATTTTATTTGCAAGTGTAATCATTTCTTTTTGCTGGAAAAACAATTTTCTTTGATTGCCAGAGCTGTCACTGTATGGTTCAGACAGTGCAGCTGTTCTATCCGCTAAGTAGCCATCTATGAAAAGTATGCAGCCGCCTAATTTAAAAAAACTATTTTCAAATGGTTTTAATTTTTGTAGTGCTAAATCAAGTAAATTCATTGGCACAATCAAGTAGACTCTTAGAGGTAAAGAGTCCGTTTCGACTAGTTTTTGAATAATTAATAGTTCTACTTCGGAGAGTACAATCCAGTGAACACTTGTTATGCCTAAATGAACAAAATTTTCCAAAGCTAACTTGGTGGTTTTGTAGAGTTCTTGCTGAGTAGGTTCGGGGATAATATTCCAAACAAAATTGGTAGCACTATCGCGTAGAATCCCTGTTGGTTCACCTAAAGGGTCTCTTTCTATACCTAAATTGTTTTGCTGATGTATATTAGCAAGCTCAATGGCTTTACTGTTGACAACACAGACCTGTCCTGTCTGGCAGTAAAGCACTACGGGATTATTAGGAGCTGATATATCCAAGTCATGTCGCCAGGGCAGCTGCTTCTCTAAAAGTCCTTCAGGATTTAAAGCTCTACCTAAAACCCATTGGTCCTCACTAACATGTTTTACACGCTCAGATAGCAGAGTTTGAATGTCTTTAATTGAAAAAACTTTTTGGAGATCAAGCCAAGTTAACATTTTGGCATAATCAACAACATGAGCATGAGTATCAATAAACCCAGGCAGAACAGTTTTACCTTCAAGATAAATAACATGTGTTTTCTTGCCAATATGCGGTTTAACCTCTTTATTACTGCCAACGCAAGAAAGTCTATTACCTCTAACAGCTATAGCCTGTGCTAAGGGCATTTTAGAATTCATTGTTATGATATTTCCATCGAGTAAAACCAAATCGGCAGGGGTCACATGTTTGTCTCCAAAACTAGTTAATAATTATTTATTGCTTATCAACTTAACTTTTTCCAAAAACTGTTTTACCGCAAAAACTTTTTTAAGAACAGACTTCTAGGTAGAATAGAGTATACAAGGATGATTTTTATGGCAAAAAAGGGCCCTTTAATGATGACCTCATGGAGAACTACAGGAGCATGCAATGCACGCTGTAGATACTGCAATGTAGACGCAACAGGCAAAAAAGCGGAGAAGGAATTAACAACCCAAGAAGCATTAGATTTAGTTGACAAAGTCTACGATTTTGGTGTCAGCTGGTTTGGCCTTAAGGGCGGTGAACCACTTCTACGCAAGGATATTTTTGAAATAGTTAGTTACGCAAAAAGTAAAGGCCTCAATGTGTGCCTTTTAACTAATGGCTGCTTTGTTGACGGCGAGATATATGATAATCTTGTTAAGAATCAAGTTTGGGGCTCTGTTAGCATTGACGGCCCAGAAGAAATTAATGATCAACTACGAGGTAAAGGGTCATATCAGAAGGCTATAGCGGCAATTGAAAAGCTTTCAACGGGAAAAATTCTAAACGGTCTAGCTGCTGCTATAACTTCAATTAACTATAACAATTTAGATCATGTATGTGAATTAGCAGCGAAATATCATGCAAATTTTGTTTGGTTTAACCATTTAGTGCCTAGTGGTCGAGCAAAAGATCAAGCTGAAGATTTAAGTCCTACACCCGAGCAGTTAGAAGAAGCCTTAAACAAGATTTGGGATTTATCAGTAAAATATGAGGGCATATTTGATATACATGTACACTGTCCCCATTTTGCACGGGTTGTAAAACAACGTAACATACCAAACTTTGATGAATGGTACGAAAACAAATTTCATGGCAAATGTACCTATTTCGCGTTTGGAGGCTACATTAGCATAATTGAAAATGGCAACTTGATTCCCTGTTTCTATACAGATCTTCGTCCAATGGAACCTATGAATATAGGAAACATTCGAAATGATAAACCTCTACTAAAAGTTTGGGAGGAAATGAAAGTTTCACCTTACTATAGTAGTTTTAGGGATAGAGCCATTCTAAAAGGTAAATGTAGTGTTTGCGAATACCGAGACATCTGCGGCGGATGCAGAAACCGAGCATATGCCTTAACAGGAGACATTTATGGACAAGACGATGCATGCGCATACATACCAAAAGTCATGCGTAAAAGCTCACCATAACAAAAGAGAGGAGTAACAATTTTTACTCCATTTTCCGTCTGTTACAGCGATTTGTCAATCACTTTTTTATCGATAAGCAACATGACAATAACAAAAGATAGTTTTGTAAGAAAATATGTTTTCAGCTCTCAAGTCAGTTTTCAGCTTGGGAGAGAAGTAATAGAAACGTTATTATTGTAACAAAGGCATTCTAAAAACAATCAAGGAGATACAAATGAAAAACTCTGCGACTGAACAATCAGGTGTCTATGATTTAAGAACAAATTGGCCGCCTTATACTTACAGAGATTACCCAGAGATTAAGCCTGAAGCATATAAGGCTTTTTTGGATTTTTTAGATACAGAAAACACGTCAAACCGTTTAATGGAGTTACAGCCGTGGGTATCCATCTGTGACTCTAGATGCTCCTTCTGTTATTTTCCAACCACTGCTACAAGTAAAGCACGTATAGAGCCATATCTTGTAGCGTTAAAAAAAGAGTTAGACATGTACGCGAAAACTCGATATCTGCAAACAAGCGTTTTTGACGAAATAGTTCTAGGTGGCGGAACACCAAGCGTTTTAACCGCTGAACAAATGATTGACCTAATTGAATACTGTAAAGCACACTTCAATGTAACAGATGAGTATTTCATAAAAGTTACAGGGTCATCAAAAAGTTTTGACCGCCACAAAATCGTGAAACTTGCCGAATACGGTACATTCCAAATGGATATGGGCGCTCAAACTTTTGATAACGACTTACGGAAAGCATTCTGTCTACCTGATCCAGCAGAACAAGTTGAAGAGGCAATAAAACTTGCACGTAAACTAGGTATGTGTGTTTGTGCAGACATTCTCTACAATCTCCCAGGTCAAACTATGCAAGCATGGGAAAACACGCTTAAAAAATGCATTGACTTAGACATTGAAGTTGATGTCTACGCGTTAGAAGTTGTTCCAGGCACCATATTAGATATGCAGATAAAAGCAGGTAAAATGCCGCCTCCAGGTAACGTAGAGCAAGAGACGCAAATGTACTTAAAAGCATACGAAATGTTAACCGATGCAGGATACAAAGCCGTCGGACATGATAGATTCTCCCGTGAACCGTGGCATTTCAAAGAATCCTGTCTTAACGGTTGGCCATTTGCGGCACAGTTAACAACTGGCGCAGGTTGCTTTATGGGTTACTTTGAAGAGTTTTCGTACTCCAACATTGAAGACATTAACCAATACATGGATGCTGTAAACGCAGGCAGATTACCAATCAACAAAATCAGCGAGTCCACACCTGAGGAAATGATGCGTAAAGTAATGACACGACTCTATCTACGCTTACCAGTTGATAAAATCGAATTCAAAAAGAAATTTGACAAAAACCCCGAAGACGTCTTTGGTCCACAACTAAAACGGCTCGTCGAAAAAGACTTGTTAACAATTGATGACAAAGAAATCAAAATCACCAAACTAGGTGACATCTGGAAAGGCAATATAGCATGGGAATTTGCAGATAACCCACGCGCCAAAAACATGCTCAAATAACACGCCTCAGCATCATCATTTTTTATTTATTTATTTTTATTATTTTTCAAGCCATACGCAGTATGGTTAACCTTCACAAGTCGCTAAAAAATACTCTAATCACTTAAAAACCGTAAAATCTCAAAATTTTTCTGAAAAATGATTAAACACGGGTTACATAATCTCCTTATGCACTTGTTAGAAAATGATTAAATAAAAATCGAAATCAAAAATAAAACCCTTATTTTAACCATATAAAACCGTATGAGGTTAAAAGCAAGAATTTAGAATAACACTATAAAACATAAACATTGCTAAACACCGCATTTTTCAGAGTAGCGACTTTGATAGAGAAAACAAGAGAGTTATTACGGAGCTAACAATTTTTTTAATTCGTCTACGAGTTTTTGATTGTCTTTATCTGAACGTACTGTGACGCGGAAGTATGTGTTATCTAAACCTACAAAGGTGCAGCAATCTCGGATTAGCATACACATTTTGGCGAGTTCCTCTTTAATTTTTGTGGAAGTTAGATTTTTTGACGTTATTTTTACAAGTAAAAAGTTTGTATCAGAGGGGAAAACTTGCAAACCGGGAATTGCGCCAAGTTGTTTTGCAAAATTTATACGTTCTTGGTTGATTGTTTGTTTGGTTTTCTCTATGAACTCTTTATCACTAAAAGCAGCTAAAGTAACAAAACCAGCAAGACTGTTTATACTCCAAGGTTGTCGTACATCTAGTAATTTGTCAATTAAACTTTTAGCGGCAACACCATAACCAAAACGTATACCGGGCATACCGTAAAATTTGGTTACAGAACGAATAACAAACAGATTACTATATTTGTTTACGTAGCCAGCCATTGTTTCAGTTAGTTCTTTGTTAGTGAATTCAATATAGTTTTCATCTATGCTAAAAATTACATCTTTTTTTTGGCAGTACTCCACAAGATCAAGAATTTCGTCTTTAAGATACAGTCTACCCGACGGGCTATGGGGATTGCATATGGAAACGATTTTAGTATCATGGGTTATAGCTTTTTTGATTTTTTCGTTTTCCATGCTAAAATCAGGAGGTAATTGTACGTAAATTGTTTGTCCACCTAAGCGTAGTGCAGCTTTTTCATATTCAGTAAATGAGGGTACGGGCACTACTGCGTTAAAGTTAGTTTTTGAGAAAATTTCAGTAATCATGTAAATAAGTTCAATTGACCCATTGCCTAGTATGATATTGTCGGCAGTTACACTTGGTTGATTGACATATTCAGCTATACGTTTGCATAATTCGACAGGGTTAGGGTCAGGATAGAAACGGATCAATTTAGCGTTTTCTTTTACGGCTTCTAAAGCCTTTGGTGAAGGCCCAAGATGGTTTATAGGTCCGCTAAAATCAAGTGCTTCTTCTATGGGGATATTGTATTTTCGGGCAAATCCCCAAACGTCTCCGCCATGGCTTACAAATCTGCGTTCTCTACACTCTGTATTGGTCAACTTTTTTTTCCTCCATCAGACTTGAAAGTTTTTTCTCTACTTGTAAATGCGCTTTATAATGCGCGTTATATTGATTAACTATTTTGTATAGCCAGTAAATTACTCCAAAGCCTAATGTCACTATAGTAAGTATTACGTATGTTTTTATGGGTATCGTCTGTGTCATAAATATGCGTTCTGGGAAAACTTGAGCAAGAAATTTTTCCTGTTCAGCTTCATGTAAAACTAGGTCTTTGGATAGTAAATATGTTATTATAAAAACTGGAAAAACTAGGAGAATCGCGGCGGTCCAAATTTTTGCGTTTATCTCACGCTGTTGATGATTTGTTTTTGGTACTGTTTTATTTTGACTTTGCAAATAGTTTGTTACTTGTTCTCGGATGAGTTCTTCTTTTTTGAAGTGTCGATTTCTGTTTTCAATTAAACGATAAATCATGGGAAAAAATGCTACGCCAAATGTGACTATGGCACTTAAGAACCACATGGAAAACCAGACTTTTCGGTCACTTACAAGTGAAGTAAATTTTTGAGATTCCATGTAATCATCAATTCATCCAAATTGTTTGATATAATGTTGGAGTAGCCAAACTTTATAAGCTCTTCCATTTAGGTCTATAAGTATATGAGTCATAGTCAAATGATGATTTCCATTATCATTCCATTGTACAATGAAGAACAAACCATAGGGAACGTAATTGAGCGTGTTCAAACGGTCATGAAGCAAATTGGTTTAAAATATGAAATTATAGTGGTTGATGATCATTCCTTTGATAATTCTCTTGTTGTTGCTAAGAGATATCCAGTACGGCTATACAGTTTAATAGTGCATGTAGGAAAGGGCGGAGGGTTACGGGCAGGATTTACTAAGGCTAAAGGTGACGTGATCGTAACAATTGACTCAGATGGGTCACATCTTCCCGAAGAGTTGCCAGGACTGCTTTGCCCTGTTTTGAACAATCAGGCAGATCTTGTTATTGGCTCGCGATATCTATGTCAAAAAAATGCAGTAGCTAAGAAACTGAACATGTTTGGTGTTAAAGTTTTTAATTCCATTATTCAAATGTTTACAGGCGTACGCGTTACGGATTCTCAGTCAGGATATAGAGTGATGAAACGAAAAGTTCTTGATGTGCAACATTTAAAATCGTGTGGATATGAAATTGAAACAGAAATGTTAGTGAAAACTGCTAAAAGCCGTTATCGAGTGTTTGAAGTGCCGATAAGTTTTGAGCAACGCACATATGGCGTATCAGGTATTGACTACTTGCATGATGTTTTTAGGATATTTGTTGCTATAATTTCAGCTTGGTTAAGGAAGGTGTAAGTTTGCCTGACGCTTTACCTAAAATTTCGGTGATTGTATCTTCAATGAACAATGAGGAGACAATTGAGGAATGCATACAGGCGTTGTTGGGACAGAATTATCCGCAGAATCATTTAGAAATTATTTTAGTAGATGGCGGCTCAAAAGATAAAACAGTACAAATTGCCAAAAAATATCCGATTAAAATTTATCAAGTTGCTCTAAATTGTCCTGCAGCATATAATTATGCACAAAAACTTGCGTGTCACCCAATTTTGGGTTTTGTAGACTCTGATGCTAAAGTTGAAGAGAATTGGTTAAAAAAACTGGTCTCACGTATAGACGAGCCAGATGTTGGAGGAGTTAGTGGCTCTATTGATACATGGAATACCAATAATCTCTGGGCAAGAAGCATAGGGTATGAATTGAAGACACGTTACCGTCGTATTGGCAGATATACTAAACGTATAGCAACTATGAATTTATTACTTAAACGCTCCGTTCTTGAAGAAGTGGGAGGTTGGGCAGAAAACATGCCAAGCCAATACGACACAGAATTCGGCCACAGATTAACTTTAAAAGGCTATAAAATTGCTTATGAAAAAACCTCAGTGTGCTATCATTTTAATAGACCCACGCTTCAAAAGTTTTACCGACAACAACTTCAATATGGTAAAAACACCTTACGACTATACTTAAAACATAACAATTTGGCACATGGTGACGAAATTACAGATATAGGTATGAACATTCAACCAATTTGGCTTTTAGCCATAGTGACTAGTTTCTTGTTAGGTGCAGTGCCATTACTGCGACCTTTATGGTACTTGACAGGTGCCATGTTTTTTGTTTTGCTGATCTACTATGTTTATTTGGCAGGAAAAATTACTGTTGAATTCAAAGATAAAACAGCAATGTGCCTTATCATTCTTTACTATGTACGTTCTGCAGCATGGTTTAATGGCGCAATAATTACAACTATATCGTATCTTAGAGGTAAACTCTATGAATAATCAAAACATCTGCTTTGTCTCACCTGAATACTGGCCACTTGCCGGTGGCACAGGAGCATATATTTATTATCTTTCCAACGAGTTAATGAAAAACCGTTACAACATAAGCATCGTAACTGGAGCAAATCAAAATTTTGACGTCCAAGTTAATAATCAACTTAGGGTATATTTTCAAAAAATTCCAAAAATACCTATAATAAAATCATTTATGCTAGCAGAGGCCAGCTACCGAAAACTTAACAGCATTCGTAATTCCACAAATATTGACATTACTCATCCACAGTTACCATTGACACCTAGCTTTGCAGTTCCACCTCATTTTGGAAAAAATCTAGTCTGCACAGTTCACTCCACCTGGAAAGGCGAAGCAGAGGCTATAAGTACTGAGCCCTATAGTCGCTTAAATGCAAATGAGAAATTTCTTGCAAGTTTTAACTGGTTTTTACGCTTCTTTGAAGTAGGAATGATCAAACGGGCCGACAAGGTCATTGCTGTTAGTGACTTTACACGTCAAGAACTAAAAAAATATTACAACATACCTGAAAACCGTATACGTGTCATCCACAATGGCGTAGACACACACAAATTTCAACCTGCGAAAGATAAACAGAAAATAAAGGCTGAAATTGGATTAAACCCAGATGATACAGTAATTCTTTCAGTAGGCAGATTATACGCTAGAAAAGGCCTCTTTACGTTAATTGAAGCTATGCCATTAATAGTTAAACAATTTAAACGCGCCAAATTTGTCATTAGCGGCAAAGGCCAAAGTGATGAAATGGCAAAACTATATGCTCATGCAGAACGCTTAGGGGTTAGAGACAACATAATTTTTACGGGTTACTATCCTGACGAAAAATTGCCTAAACTTTATCAAGCCGCAGACGTCTTTGCATTTTCAACTTTTTATGAGCATCACCCCTTTGCAGTACTTGAAGCCCTTGCAACAGGATTACCAGTAGTTACAACAACTGTGGGAGGAATTGCTGAGACAATTAAAACAGGCAAAAACGGTTTGTTAGTAAAACCCGCTAATTCAAAACAGTTCTCCGAGGCCCTCTTGTATTTACTTGAACATCAAACAGAAGCAGCCGAAATGGGCATAAAAGCCCGCAAAACCATTGTTGAACAATACGACTGGAGCATCTTAGTAAAAGAGACCATGCAAGTCTATGAAAAAGTTTCCAAATAACACTAATTTTGTTCTTTAACGGGTTTACCTCTGTAGGTCATAGTGATTTTTTGAAATAGTTGCACTATATCTAGAGAGCAAAACAACAATTTAGTGAGATACTCATGTTGGTAGATAATTATTTGGGCTTTAACGGGTAAATCAATACACGGAGACTCGAACCGTCGAGCAACCGTGGGAACAGGCACGCCTTCCTCTTTAATGTTAATTTCGAGCAATCCAGTTTTTCGAGCGATATAATTTAGATAAGTGTTTTCCCAGTTGAGCTTCATGATTTTTGTGGCTACAATATCTAATGCGAGAGCATCAACACTAGTTAACAAGAGATTCATTTTAACAGGTTTGCCTTTAGTTGGCCCATTTCCTTCAATACCTGTGCGTGCGTCCATTATTGTTAAAGCGGGTTTAAACAGTGTGTATAAGTGATAGAAAACCTCTGGCAAATATGGATGCAAATAAATACGTTTATTGCTAGGTATGCAACCAAACAGATTTTTAATTGCACCACTATAAGCCATGAATTCATGTGTTTTCATTAAGGGTAAATCGATCACAGCATCAGCGTTCAATATTGTTTTAGGTAAAAACAATCGTTTTACCGAAGTTTTGTTTCCAAAGTTTACTTCAACTATTTTGTCCTCTGAGAGATTAATTACGGTTCCACCTGCTTTTTCAACGGCTTTTTTCATACCTGTTTTATTAAAAGCTGTCCAACAGGGATAGTTAAAACCGTTAGATTCCCCTACTGCTATTATAACTTCACTGTTTTTATTACGCAGCAAACCAATTAATTGACTGGTTAACTCTGGATCTGTAACTACACCGGGCAAGTATTCGGGGTGACTTAAGTTGGGTTTAATGAAAATTTGTTTTTTACCCTGCAAGTTTGCGTTGGCAACGGCTTCTTTTAAAATATCATTTATGGAAGTGTCTTTTGCACTGTAGACTTTAACGGGGGTTACGGTTTTTGTTGTCATTTGTTTTTTTCTCCCATAATGCAGCCGGGGTCACCGTTGAGGGTGTCACCGTTGTTATACGCAGCTGATCTAGCTCTGCAGCCTCCGCAGATGTATTTGTATGTACATTTACTACAGGATCCTTTCAAGTTAGAGCGGTTACGAAAAGCGTTAAATAAGGGTGCGTTGAGCCAAATATCTTTAAATGCTCGGGTTTTTAGATTACCAACATTTGTGGGTAAAAATACGCAAGGACGTATGTCACCTTGGGGAGAAATTGAACAGTAAAGTCTACCTGCACCGCAGCCTCCTATAAACTCGCCTAGAGGTACAGCTTTTTTGGTTACTTTTACGGTTTGCATATGTGCTAAAGCCATAGTGACCTCACCTGTGCCTGAGACTCCTTGACATTGAGCTGCGACACGCGCCAGTTGAGGTGCAGTGGCCAAAATTGTGGTTTTACAACCAGAGGACATACGATTTAGCAGATACCTCATAACTTCTTCACGTTCTTGAGGTGAGAGATCTTGGTCTACGTGATTTTTACCACGCCCAGCTGGAATAAAATTGAAATAGGTAAATCGTTCTACTTCCAATTGTTCAGCTAAGTCAATAATACCCGGCAATTCGGTTAGATTATTTTTGCCCACTGTTGTAGCTATACAAGTACAAATATCGGCTTCAACACAATTTTTAAGACCAACAAGTGTTTTTTCAAATGCCCCGTTAATTCCTCGAAAGTCATCATGTGTCTTAGCGGTTGCACCATCGATACTTATGTCCACATAGTTAACTTTTGCTTCTTTGAGTTTTTGCACGTTTTCTTTAGTAAGTAAAGTACCATTTGATGCAAGAGAAACATATAATCCACGATCAGCTGCATAACGAGCTATTTGGAAAAAGTCTTTACGAGTTAAAGGTTCTCCACCGCTAAACGCTAAAGCAGTAACATGTGCATCAGCAAGTTGATCTACAACAGCTAACGCCTGCTGAGTAGTTAATTCTTCCTCTTCAACCTCACCACTATTTGAATAACAATGCTTACAACGCAAATTACATTTGTGTGTAAAATCCCAAACTACTAGAAAGGGTGCACAAAGTGCCATAGGTTTTTTAATACCAAAATGCTCAAAAGACTCTACAAGATTTAGCACAGCATTTCGAGCGTACTTGTCTGTTAATAATTGTTCTACTTTTACTCGTTTAAAACCTAGAGCTTTTCGTAAAAACTCTATCCAAAACGCGATGACCTTATTATAAATAGAACTACACGCCTCACACTGACTACGGGTTTTTTTACCGTAATCATCCAACGCAGCCTCAAGAACACTACGTCCACATTTATTGCATTTACGAAGAGATAATCGAAGCATCTTTTTAGTCATAGGCATGCTAACGATAGCATTCCAGAAAGTATCATAGCTAAGTATGCTCATACAAGCGTTCTCCTATCTCAAGTAAATACTTGTATGTAGAGATGTTAAATATTTCCCTATAAACACGTATCTTACTGCACTACAGTTTTGTAGATACGTTTAAACAAATGAAAAACAGTCTCACCAAAGCATGGACATAGAGTTGAATGCATGCATGTTATTTTTCAAAAAAGTAAGAAGAAGAAAACTTTGAGTGCGATAACAAATAACGAGTTAAACATTCTTCACTAATTTTCTCCTAAGGATCAGTTAACAAATAACTCTGACAAAAGTTTGACAGAAAATGATATTTTCCAAAAATGTCAGAGTGCCCTGCTCTTAAGTGTTAATTTACTTTTGAACTGATTTTTCCGTGGTATATTCCAATTTTGTGTGTTAAAAAGCTAGTTTTGTGTTTTGCAACGCTTTTCTAAGGGTATCTCCGATAATGGCTCCGACAATCCACGAGATAATAAAAAAAGATATACGAAAAAATGTCGGTAGAGGACCTATGAGTACTGTAACGATAACTAACAGTATGCTTGCAAAGAAAAAACCCAAAGCAGCTGCCATTAGTATCCTACCATCAGTGGTTAAAGTATTTAATCTGTCGCGTCTGAATTTGCTATCATAGACTTTGATATTGGATTTGCGCATAATATGTCGTAACACAAAGATAATGATAAGTCCAGAAATAAATGATATTAGTGCAAAAAGAAGGTTATAATCTACACGGGTAAAATAGTAAACAAGCGCCATAAGCACTAAAGTAGCGACCAACTCAACTACAAAACCAATACCTTTATTCATATTCAAATTCAGTCTAACACCCATTGAGCATCTTTTCAGAAAAAGACATATATATATTGGTAAAAGCTAAACATTAGTACGATTAATTTACGCATATCTTTAGCAAGATAAGGCAATATTGCACATAGTTTTTATGTAGCACTAAACAGATACGTATTCAATTAAAAATTGCTCTTGAATAAGTTATAGCAGCCATTACAATAACGTCATAAATATCCATAACACAAGGTGAAAGTTAAAAATTATTTAGTAACAGCCCCTAAACTGATCTTATGGGCTTAAAGTTAAAAGGGTTATATTACAAAAACGCGGATGCAATTATGTGTGATAAATAAAATACATAAAAAATTAAACTCCAAAAAAAGAGCTAACTAAAACCATATTTTAGTTGAGAACTGTATACACACCGGTTGGCTAGTAGTGTTTGAGCTATTTGCAGTTCTTTAGGTGTGTTGACGTTTATTGCTAGTTCGGGTTGGTCAAGTAAAAAGATTTCTTGATCTAGCCATTCATCGTCGTATCGTTTGCTGCCGTCAATTACGTTAATTCCTGTCGGTACAACATCTTTGTTTCTCATTTTAAATGAGTATTCAACACTCATTCCCATTTTGATTTTTGTTTCAATAGGTATTGCGACTGTTAGTGCAGGCTTGCCACAGTTTTCATAACGATTAATTATTTGGTCTATGATTTCTCCGGTTATTAATGGCAAATCTGCGGCTATAGCAAGAAAAACACCTAGTTTGAGGGTTTGAGTAGCGTATCCCATGTCTGAGACATAATCTTTTCCAGGGGTTACTGTGATTTTTGCAGGGAATTTTTCTATGAATTTAGCGGTTTTTGGGGTTTGCTGGGTTACTGCGACATATATGTTATCGATTTTTTTGGCGTTTTTTAGGGCGTCAAATACGTATTTGATAACAGGTGTGCCACAGATTTCTATGAGGGGTTTTTCTTGTAAAGTACTCATACGTGTACCTTTACCGCCGGCCATAACTAGTGCGGAAACAGTCATATGGTCATTAGCACTCCTAAGAATAGTACAAATGTTATTGCTCTTGAAATTTCATTTGTTGCGCCTATGATATCGCCTGAGACGCCGCCAAACACTTTCTCAGCTACTTTTGCCATTATACCTGCAAGAGGAATGTTAGCAAATATTATACCAATGCTTAAAAGACCATAAACTGGGTTAACTGCTAAGGTAAATAATACAAAAGCAATTATTGCTGAAATGATATATGTAATTATGTTTAGTTTCTTTTTAGCTTTCTTTAAGAACATGGAGCCTAAGCCTTTGTGGGTGGGTTTTCCAATCCATACAAGGGTTACCATTGCAAGTTTAGCTGCAACTTCTGCTGAAATAATAACGGCAAATATTAACAAATGGTTCGTAAAGAGGGGAACTATTAGAAATAGCCCTAAAAAGGCTATGAATTCTATAATTATAGCAAATATTGCTCCAGAATAGTTCACTGTCCAAGCGTGAGCGGCCATTTTTCGGTCATGCTCATTTCGAAAACCTAAAGCGTTGCCAAGGTCTATTAAACCGTCAAAATGTTGAAGTCCCGTTATAACCAGTAGAAACGCTACAGTCATAGCTGCCGTCGCAAATTTTGCTAAAAAGTCAACAGGTAAAGTTATGAAACTGTTAAGGCTGTTTAACAAGATTTGGAGGATAAAGTTGCTAGTGATAAAGTATGCACTAGCCATAAGACCTATGAAACTGCCTATCAATGGGAAAAGGTACATGTTTTCTGCTGAAGTGAAAACAAAGTCTTCTTTTCCACCTACAGGGATTACAGTAAGGAATGCAAGCAAATCCCTAAAGGTTTTTATAGTTTTTGCAGGCGACATATAACTAACAGTAGGTAATAGGTAATATAGGCTTTGTCGTGATTAAAATGGCAGAATTTAATGATAAAAAAGTGATGGTTACAGGTGGCGCTGGTTTTATTGGTTTTCACTTATCTAAGGCCCTCACCAGTTTAACAAATAATTTAACAATATATGACAATTTATCAAGTGGAAAAATAGAAAACGTACAGGATGTGCCTGCAGCAAAATTTGTTAAAGGCGATATTTTGGATCTTAAAACATTGCTCACTCAAGAGAAAATGGACGTAATTTATCATTTAGCTGCTCAAGTTGTAGTGCCCTACTCTATGGAAAACCCCATGGAAGATTTTGACACAAACGCTAAAGGCACACTATGTGTTCTTGAAAAGGCACGTAAAGACGATGCTAAAGTGGTTTTTGCTTCTAGCGCAGCGGTGTATGGTAATCCGTCTGTGTTTCCTACACCTGAAAGTTATGGTTTTCATCCGTTCTCCTGCTATGGTTTATCCAAAGTTGTCGGCGAAGAATATTGTCAGATGTATCGTGAACAGTACGGTCTTGACATTGTAATAACTCGTTTTGCTAACGTTTATGGCTCTAGATGTCATGGTGTAATTCACGATTTTTTGGACAAGCTTGTTAAAAATCCTGAAAAGTTAGAAATTATTGGCACAGGTCAACAATGCCGAGATTTTGTACACGTCTCTGACGTGGTAAATGCACTAGTTAAAGTTGGAACCATGAACTCTGTTACAGGTGAAGTGTATAATCTTGGGTTTGGAAAAACAGTTTCTATTTTAGAGCTATCTAAGATGATGTTAACAATCATGGGACTTCAGGATAAAACTGTTGTAACCACAACAAATGTTTCATGGCATGGAGATGTGACCAAAATATGGTTTGACGTAACTAAAGCAAAGAAAGAGTTAAATTGGAATCCAAAGGTATCTCTTGAAGATAACATAAAAGAGATCATTGCTGAGAGGAACCTAATTAGATGAGTACATCACCCGTTAAAGGATTTGTTGCACTTCTAAGAATGCCATATTGGCTGATGACTGGCGGTTTATCACTGCTCACAGCATTTGCCATAACCAAAGGCATGCTTGCTCCTGAGCAGATGGTACTAATTTTTTTATCTATGGCATTTATCACTAGTGCCGGTTTTGCTATAAACGATTTTTTTGACCGTGAAAGTGACGCGGTAATAAAGCCTAAGCGTCCAATTCCTTCGGGTGCTTTAACTCTTAAACAGGTAATAGTTATCTCAAGTGTACTTTTCGCTGTTGGCCTAATTATGGCCTATCTCATCAGTTGGCTGGGTTTTGCAATTATTGCCATAGACTCAGTTCTGCTGCTTTTCTATTCTTACCTTGTGAAACGAAAATCAGGGTTTGCCGCAAATATTCTTGTTGGCATTTTAACTGGAACTGCTTTCATGTATGGTGGAGCAGCTGTAATAGCTGCAGGTGCAGCGTTTTCAGAGGTAATGCTTGTTACATTAAGTCTCTATCCAATAGCTTTTGGCACAATTGGTGGAAACGTTCTAAGAGACATTCTAAGTTTAGAGGGAGATACAAAAGTAGGTTACCCCACATTACCTCAAAAAATTGGCAGCATCGGTGCAGCTAAAGTTGGTGCTTTATTTTTTATGCTAACAGGTCTTCTTGCACCCTTACCCTATTTTATTGGAAAGATTGCAAAATACGTAGGCTTTGCCAATGTAACTGGCTTTTCAATATTTTATCTGCCGTTTATTTTAATGTGGAGTGTGTTACTAATTTACTCATCAATTCGTCTTGCAACAGCAGCCTCTACAATACAAAATGTTCGTAAATATGAACGAGTAGTAACTATGTCTATGATTTTACTGCCTTTAGCTTTGATTGTTGAAGCAATAGTTGGAATACTACTATGAGTGAAACTAAAAGCATCTGCCCAAAATGTCAGAAAAAAATTGATGCAAAACTACACAAACTTGACGATCAAATAAAAATTACCAAACAATGCGAAGAGCATGGCGAATTTAAAGCTATACACTGGCAGAGTACACCAATTTTTGATCACATGCAAAAATATGACCAATTTCAATACTTAGGAGATCTTAATGCACCAAAAAATCCTGAAGGCTGCCCCTATGTCTGTGAAACCTGCAAAAATCATGCCTCTGGAACAGTTATAGGCGTAATTGATGTAACAAAACGTTGCAATTTTAAATGTGCCGTTTGTTTCTCAACGTTTCCCAATCAAGAACAGGAAGATTATGAGCCAACTAAAGAAGCGTTAATAGACATGTTAGAGTTTGCCGCAAAAGCAAACCCAAAACCTCCAGCAATTCTTTTTTCAGGTGGCGAACCACTTGAACGAGAAGATATGCCAGAGATCATAGCTGCTGCTCACCGATTAAAATTTATGACTATCCTAGCGACTAATGGCACTCATCTTGTTGACACACCGGGTTTAGCTAAAGAGCTTAAAGAAAAAGGGTTAAACATTGTCTATCTGTCCTTTGATAGTTTTAATGAAGCTTTCAATAAAAAAGTTCGCGGTTTACCTTTGGTAGATATTAAACTAAAAGCTATCCAAGTTTGTCGTGAACATGATATGGAAGTTATTCTAGTTAACACTTTAATGAAAAGTCTAAATGACAACGAGGTCGGTGACATGATAAGGTTTGCAGCCAAAAACACGGACATCGTAAGAGGCTTAATTTTTCAACCAATTGCTTTCACGGGCAGAGCAACGGAGAATCCATTTCGCGAAAATTTCCGTGAATGGAATTTTGCCGAAGACGTAGAAAAACAAACAAATGGAGAAATAAAAACAACTGATCTGTTTCCAATGTCAGTTATGACGTCTCCTATTAAAATAATGCGCAAATTTATGCAGAAGCCTTGGCCTCTATTTAGCTGTAGTCCCCAATGCGGCATTGTAAACTGGGTCTACGTATCCAAAAATGGTAAAATGTTTCCAATTAACCAGTTTATAAATTTTGACAAGTTTTTCAATTACATCCGTAAAACTGCTGAAAACGCGGAGTCAAAAGGCAAAATATCTCTTCTTTCTTCACTTTTCATGGGAGCCATGCTATCAATGCGCATGTTAACAGTAACAAAAGAAGTAGGCACATTTACATTGTTAAACAGTATTTTGCGCATGCATATCGCGCCTTCTTATGCGTCATTGGGAAAAATACGTCGGAAAATTTTCTTGCTAGGTTGTATGGCTTTTATGGATTCCTACAATTTTGACGTAAACCGTGTACGCCGATGCGTAGTTCACTATATCACACCTGACAAAAAAATCATCCCCTTCTGCGCGTATAACAATGTTCACAGAGTGCAAATTGAAAATGAGTACATTGAACGCCAACAAAAAAATAAAAGTAACAGCAGATAAAAAAGCAGTTTAGTCGGTATTGGCAGTAGCTACATCAACATGTAAGAGACAAAAATTATCAGTATAGCTATAATTTACATCATTTTTAACGTAGAGTTCAAACACAATACTATATTTTCCCTCTTCGTTGATGGTTAAAGGTATTTGGTTATTCCAAGTGTGTTCATTGTTTAATGTGAACTCGTATGTTTTATAGGCTGGAGCGTCAACAGGAAATATGAAAGTGTTGTGGACAATTTTTACTTGAACTTGATACTCTTGTGTTGCGTGCATGTTATTTGTAACAACAAGTGGAATGGTAAAGGTATTGTTTTTGTTTATGATAAGAGTTTCTATATAGTTAACTGCTTGATTTTGGTTGTCAAGCAGGTACATTACGTGGTAACCGGGGGGTTTAATTATATTTGCAATGAGATATCCGCCTACCATACAACAAATAAGAATAAGTGCAATAGCTACCGCCGTATGTGCTTTATCAAGTTTTATTGTAACTGTCGAGTTGTCGTTTTCCATAGATTTCACTTGTTTACTATACCTTTTATCATTGTAGTAAATATCTCTATGGTTGACTTGAATTTTTGTAATTTAGGCTTGCCATATTTACGGATTTTATAGGTGCTTTTTATTTCAACCATTTTATAATTTTTCTTTTTAAATTTAATTAGCATCTCTGTGGCAAAGGCCATGTCACTTTCAACGAGACGCACGTTGTCTATAGCCTCATGGGATATAGCTCTAAAACCTGATTGAGTATCGCTTAAATATTGACTATAAAGAAAGTCAAAGCAGAAAGTGATTACTTTGTTTCCAACAAAGTTGAAAAAACCCATAGCTTTATTTGGATCATACATGCGTGAAGCTAAAACTAAGTCAGCGTTTTCTTGAACTAATTTATCAAGCATAAGACCTATATGTTTTACCTCATATGTGCCATCGCCGTCAACCATTATGATAACATTGCCTTTTGCGTTTTCCATACCTGTTTTTAAAGCTCGACCATAACCTCGTCTAGGTTCAGTTATTAGTCTACAAAAGTTTGTGCTTTTTACGATGTCTTGTGTGCCGTCGGTAGAGTTGCCGTCCACAACAATAATTTCGTTAGGATAAGTTAATTCTTCATGGATTGTAGTTACAGCTTCCAGTATATTGCCTGCTTCATTAAGTGTTGGAATTACTATAGATACTAGTTCTACCTTTCTAGTCATGCCAATCTTCCTATTGTTAAGATGATACTGTCTATGCTAACTTAAATAAGCTCTTCGTATACTTCAACAAGTCGCGCTACATTTTTGTCCCAGCTGTATTGTTCCTCAACAATTGCCCGCAGTTCATCTGTCTCTTTGTAAAGTTCTGCAAATTCAGCAATAGCGTCTGCTAACGCTTGAGGATTATTTGCGGGAACCAGTTTTCCAAAAGTTTTCACCATAATTTCATTTATACCTCCAACATTTGTAGCTATAACAGGCAAACCGCACGCCATAGCTTCTAGAGCCACCAAAGGTAGACCCTCACCTGATTTTGATGGCAAAACAAACAGGTCAGCAGCGTTGTAGTATAAGTGTAAGTCTTGGTCAGCAACAAATCCGGCTAGTTTAATGTTTTTTTCAAGACCTAATTGTTCTATTTGATTTTGAACACTTAACATGTCAGGACCTTTTCCGACAATTATAAAAACAAGGTTTTGTTTCTTTTTTACTACAATGTTTGCAGCGTCAATAAGCGTGTCAACACCGTTCTTGTAAACTAGTCTACGAACTGTTAGAACAACTTTGGCCTCTTTGGGAACACCAAGTTTTTTACGCATATCTACTTTAACGTTAGGTAAAGGCTTGAATCTGTTAAGGTCTACACCGTTATGGAGAACTTGGATTTTGTTTGGGTTTGCACCTAAGCTTAACACGTACTCTTTTGTTGCATTACTTACAGTTATTATTTTGTCAGCTTGTTTTAGGGTTTCTTTACCTACAGTTATGTCATTGACTTTTTCAACAAAATTGAAAATATTTTTGTAATCTATGAATGTATTGTGTTGAGTTAGGACAAATGGTTTTTCATAGTATTTCGCGAGTTTACCAGCTATAAGAGATGTTAAATATGGATGACCATGAGCGTGAATAATTTTGCTGTTTTTTATGTTTTTAGTAAATACGGAAAAACTAGGCATTGTTGGAATAGTGTAGGGTATGCCTAAACGAAAAGCCATATTCATAGATTCATAACATTCAACCTTTAATCCGTCATAAACGTATTTTTTAGGGGTTTGAATGCGATTTGTAACAATTTTAGGCTCAAAATTTTTTTGAAGAAGCCTTTTGCTTTGCTCATAAGTTACAATTTGTATTCCACCAACTGAGGGCAGAAACACGCTTGTAACAAGACATAACCGTATTTGACCCATAAAGCCCAACTGTATAAACTCCTCAATCACCAAAATATTATAATGTTATGGTAAAGTGAATCGTTTAATTACAGCAAAAATTATTAACAAATCAAACAGAGGCCATCATTATTTGAGTTGCCGACCTCCCACACCACATACGCACCGTTCAATATACAACATTCAACAACACAAACACAACATTACCATCACTATTATTGTACCATCCAAACATCCACGCTCTAGAATTGTTATTAAATAAAGTAACAGTAATGTAAATGATGCTCATAGAGCATACGTTATATCAAATGTGTCCCGTAGACTTATTTAGTAACGTTCCCTTAACTGAACCATTAGTAATCTATTTTTTAAGCCCACTTTGTTTTGCTTCTATAAGCCGCAGAGTCATCAATTCGCCTAGCACAGCTAAATCCTCCGTGGGTAAAAAATTTGCAGCCGACTCATCATATAGTATATTAGCGGCTGCCCCAAACTCGTCAGAAACATAGAGAATAACTGTCAAAGGAATACCCTTCAACGCTAAAAGTTCAACAGATGTATCCCCTAAACCCAAACGTTTACCACCCAAAAATTCTGCCGCTTCAAAAAGTAACTCAGAGTCTCCACCAAAGACCTGCTCAAGAGGCGTTATAGCCCTATTGATAAACGCGCCTTCATATGCATAACCACCCGGTAAATCCCTAAACTTAACGAGCCTACCAACTAAGGGTACCTGATTACCCATTGTATAATGAGTAAGCAACGGCGCAATAAGCTTCACAGCTAACTCTTCAGTCAACCGCTGCACTGAAGGATTAAAATCATCAATTATAGTGCCCTCTTCCAAATTTAGTGTGAAACCTAAAAACCGATAATAAACTACCCCTGTTAACTGCTGCAATCTTGTTTGAACTTGCTTCGTTACATTAAGCTTAAACACATAAATCAACAACTATCGTTTACGAAAATTATTTCACACTTATATTTGTTCTGTTTTTCAGGGCTTTGGGACAAAATTATTGGGTTTCTTTGTTTAGAGTTTTTTCATCTTCAGGCGTTAGTATGATATCTCTTGTATAGACTTCAGCATCATATATCTCTAAGAACTGTAGCACTTTTTCCAAATCAGATTCTTTCACAATAATAACACTACGTACCAACTTTATGTGTACAATATCTTCAAGCAAACCATGCATGTGATGTCGATACTTTCCACCGTGGCTACTAACGGTTTGTCCATAAAACTTTTGTACAAACTTGTTAAGCACCGTTTTACCCTTATCGGCCTTGATATTGTTTTTGTAAACTCTAAAAGCCACTAGTTT